>Ga0070735_10003774_pt1 | contig 13099 bp, 11 predicted proteins | sample Coa_R1_FD_66443 | JGI IMG/M metagenome (GOLD analysis project Ga0070735, IMG submission 66443) | Surface soil microbial communities from Centralia Pennsylvania, which are recovering from an underground coalmine fire - Coalmine... | ecosystem: Environmental > Terrestrial > Soil > Unclassified ...
CACTACCGCTACGCGCCGGACCCCTTTCGGAAGTGGGGCGAGGTCGAAGGAGCGGCTGGCCGGTCCACTTTCATCGGTCGGCCGCCGGGGAGGGCTGGAAGCCGGCCCGCCCTGTCCCTGCCCGACGGGACCGTGGGGCCGCGGCGCGGGCGGTGGGGGCGGCGGAGCCCCGGGGCGCTGGGCCAGGCCGGTCCCCGCTGCCGCGGGGAACAGTCCAATCGCGATCAGGCTCCCGAGCAGCAATGGAGCAGTGTGTCGTATCATGTGGGGCCTCCTCAATTCGTCAGGTCTGTTTCGGACACTCTACGGGACCCGAATGAAAACGCGATGAAATGCGGTGGGTCACCGTCGCGACCCGCCGGCTGGAGGGCGCGCTACCGCCGCGGAGCGTAACGTGCGGGAGGGCGGACACGTCCAAGTTCCAGCTTCTGGGTCGCTAGGACGAGGAGAGCCATGCGAAACAACGCGGGATTGGCCATTTCTTGCGGATTGCTGTTGGCCGGCATGCCATTGTCGGCACGGCAGCGCAACAGTGCAGAGCCGCCGGAAGGGCTGGCCGGGAGCCCGGCGCTCGCCAAACGGGTCAGGGTGAGCTGTCCGGGCCTCGCGGTCGGAGAGCTGCTCGACCGGCTCTCCGCGACGGCCGGGGTGGAACTGCGCGCGGACAGGGTTACGGCGGACGATAAGGTGGTGCTGTTTTGCCCGGCGCGACCTCTCAAAGTGACGCTGACGGACCTTGCGGCGCTCTTTCACGACGGATGGCGCCACACGCGCACAGCAGACGGAAAGGACCGCTATATCCTCTCGCGGACGCGACAGGCTACGGAGTATGAGCAGACTCTTGCCAGGGCCACGAACGCGCGGCTCATCGCCAAACTCGATGAACAGGTGAAGGCGCTGTCCGAGACGCCGGACGAGATGGCAAAGCGGCCCGAAAGCGATCCAATACGTAAGTCCCTCGCCGATCCCGGCAATCGCGCCGCGACCGTCCTCTACGGGGCGCTTTCGCCGGAGCAGCGCGCGGCGCTCTTCGACCGGCGCGTGCTCAATATTCCGGCTGCCGAGCTCAACCCGAGCCTCGCCGAGGCGGCCGGAAGCATCTTCAAATCAGCGGCCGAGCAAGCGGCGCGGTTCCGACGTGGAGAAGCCGCGCCGCCTGGAGAGAACGCCCAGGACTACGCGCGACACGGCGTTCAGCTTACGCTTCACAACTGCGCGGGCAAGCTGACGCCCGCGATCTATGCCTACGGTAAGTTCTCGATGATCGGCTTCCTTTTCGCCGATGTAGACACGCAAGGAGTGTGGGCGCTCGGCCCGCACGGAAATCCGTATACCCCCGGACCAATACCGCGCGGCGCCGGCCTGCCCGCGGCGGAGACTACGCGGAAGGCGCAGGCCAAGCCGGCCTGGATCGACCGCCTGCAGAAGCTGGCCGAATTGAGCGGCTCCGTCGTGCTGGCCGATTACTATCGCTGCCGGCCCGTAAACCTCGTTCCCGCCGATGCGACAGAGCCCGCCCTGACGCCGGGCGGCAGGCCTGAGTCGGACGCACTCGACCGGTTCTGCTGGAAGGAGGGCTATCTTTGGTGGACGCGACCGGGAGGCGTGCTGCTGTTTCGCAAGCGCGACTGGTTCGAGCAGCAGCAGTACGAGGTGCCCGACCGCTGGCTCGTAGAGGCCGTCGGCCGCATGAAGGCGCAGAAGCATGTCCCGAGAGTCGGTGATTTCCTGCGCGCGCGGGAGCTGACGGCCCGGCAGATTCTCGGCTTGAACGGTATCAACACCAGCGATGGCTACAGCTACTCCGAGTTCGAAACCGTCGGCGCGCCCGAGCTTGCGGAGTTCCTGAGCAGGGAGCTTGCAAACCGTCCCGCTGCCGGCGGAATGCCGCCAACCGTGGATCGCGCGCTCGAGCCCGGGCGAGAGTTCCGAAGGATGGTCTTCAACCAGGACACAGCCGCGCTGGCATCGAACGATTCGTTCATAGCATTCCTGACCGCGCAGGCGTCGCCGACACCGGTACAGGACATCCAGTACTTCCAGGCCGACATCTACACCGAGGACCGCGGTCCCGGTCCCGGCGACGGCTGGAAGGACGCCAGTGTCGTGGTGAACTGGAAGGTCGGTCCGCTGCTGGACAAGCAGCAGAGAATCTGTCTACCGTTCGAAGTGCCTGACGACCGCCGCGACCAGGTGAAGATAGCGGCGGAGTAGAGGACCGGGCTGAGCGACCGGTTCGGAAAGTTGAGGAGAACGCGAATGAGGCCGTCCGCCTGTTCCATTGCAAGGATGGGGGCTCTTGCGCGTCTGCTGGCCGCGCTCGCTGCGCCGCAGGCGGGCAGCAAGATGATGGCGCCTGCGCAGATACCCATCGACCGACTCCTAAAAAAGCGTGCAGGCGTACGTGAAGGCGCACCCTAAGGGGGCCGAGGGGTACTTCACGCTGGGCCGGATCAACGCCGCGGCCTTTGCGAGGGATACGGGCACGCTCGGCGTCTATCAGGATGAGGCTGACAGGCTGCCAAGGCTTCCTTTTTACACAGGCGTGGTGGCTCCCCGAACGGAGACTAAGCCGCCGTCCGGCAAGTCGCTGACGTTTCTGGCCGACGCCCTGCGAAGCTATCGGACGGCGACCGCGCTCGATCCGAACAAGGCGGTCGCGTTTCTCGGCCTGGGCTTCGAGTACGAAGAGGCTCTCCGCTTCTCCGGCGCGCCCAAGGCGGCGACCGAGGCGCTGGCGTTGCCGCCGAAAACCGATGCGGAGGCGCTGCGCCGGTACGCGCTGGACTCCTATCGCATGGCCTACAGGCTCACGATCGACACGGATCTGAAGTCGCATGACCGATTCGACAAGGCCGTGAGCCAGGAGGCCGCGGAGGGATTCCTTCGCCTTCAGCAGGGGCGGAAACTGACGGCGAAGGGGGAGTCGGAGCGCACGGCGCTGCAGGCCACTATCGACAAATTGAGGCGAATGCCGCGCGTGATCTCGCCGATCCTGATCTCCTTCGACCGATCCGCCGACCTGTCCGACCTGCTCGCCCCTGGATCGGCGGTCCATTTCAATCTGGCGGGGCGCGGCAAACAGGACGCCTGGCCCTGGCTGAAGCCGACGACGGGGATTCTGGTCTGGGACCCGAAGCACACCGGGAAGATCACGTCCGGGCTGCAGCTTTTCGGCAACGTAACGTGGTGGATGTTTTGGAAGGACGGGTATGGGCCGCTGGACGCGCTCGACGATGACCGTAACGGCTGGCTGGAGGGGAAGGAGCTGAAGGAGCTGGCGGTCTGGTTCGACCGGAACGGCAACGGCGTGTCCGATCCCGGCGAAGTCGTGCCGCTCGCCTCGCTCCATGTCGTCCGGATCGCGGTGCGGCCGGACGGGCTGTGCGATGGCGTACCGTGCCGGCGTCAGGGCGTCCAGCTCGCCGACGGCTCCTACGCCGCGACTTTCGACTGGACGCCGACGGCGTTATCAGACAACGCCGGCAGTGCGGGCCTCGCCGGACGGCCAGGAGGCGAACGGTGACGGATTCGGCGCCGACGCAGGTCACAGAGGATTGGCTCGCCGCCCTTGACGCGGCCCTCGCGGGCGGCGATCCGGCTGGGGCGGCGGCGCTGTTCTGCGGCGAGTGCTACTGGCGGGATCTGGTGGCGTTCACCTGGAACATCGTCACGGCGGAGGGCGGCGCCGAGGTGCGCCGAATGATCGAGCAGGCGGTGATCCCCGCCCGGCCGTCCGGCTGGCGGCTGGACGGCGAGGCCCGCGGGGCGGCCGGCGTCGTCGAGGGCTGGATCCGCTTCGAGACGGCCGTGGCGCGCGGCCATGGCCACGTTCGGCTGATCGACGGCAAGGCCTACACGCTGCTAACGACGATGGCCGAGCTGAAGGGCCACGAGGAGCGCAGTGGACCGACGCGCGGGCTGGGCATCGAGCTCGGTGTGCGGCCCGGCCGCAAGACCTGGCTGGAGCAGCGCGCGCAGGAGGAGGCAGAGCTCGGATTCGGGACGCAGCCGTACGTCCTGATCGTCGGCGGCGGACAGGGCGGGCTGGCGCTCGGCGCGCGCCTACGCCGGCTGGACGTGCCGACGATCATCGTCGACAAGCACGACCGGCCGGGCGACTCGTGGCGGAAGCGCTACAGGACGCTCAACCTGCACGACCCGGTCTGGTACGACCATCTGCCCTACCTTCCATTCCCCGATCACTGGCCCGTCTTCAGCCCCAAGGACAAGATCGCCGACTGGCTTGAAATGTACGCGAAGGTGATGGAGCTGATCTTCTGGGGCGGCGCCGAGTGCCGCAGCGCCCGCTTCGACAACGCAGCACAGGAGTGGACCGTAGAAATCGTGCGCGGCGGCGAGCGAATGGCGCTCCGGCCGCGGCACCTCGTGCTCGCCACCGGCTCCCTGGGCGTACCGAACATGCCGGCGGTGCGGGGGATGGAGCAGTTTGCGGGCGATCTCCACCACAGCAGCAGCCATTCGGGCCCAGATGCCTATGCAGGCAAGCGGGCGGTGGTGATCGGCTCAAACACGTCCGCCCACGATATCTGCGCCGCGCTCTGGGAGGTGGGTGCGGACGTGACGATGGTACAGCGCGGTCCCACGCTCGTCGTGCGCACCGAGACGCTGCTGGAGCTGGGATTCGGGCCGCTCTACTCCGAGGCCGCTCTTGCGGCGGGTATCACCACGCCGATCGCGGATTTGACCGTCGCTTCGCGGCCATACAGGACGCTGCCCGCCCTCCATAAGCCGATGTGGGACGAGATTCGGCGGCGTGACGCGGATTTCTACCTCGGGCTGGAACGGGCCGGCTTCCGGCTCGACTTCGGCGAGGACGAGTCGGGGCTGGCGGTGATGGGACAGCGGCGTGGTGGCGGCTTCTATATCGACGTGGGCGCCAGCGCGCTGATCGCGGATGGCCGAATCAAGCTGAAGAGCGGGGTCGGCGTCGAACGGGTCGGCGAGCGGTCGATCGTCTTCACCGACGGCAGCGCGCTGCCCGCCGACCTGGTCGTCTTCGCCACCGGCTACGGCTCGATGAACGGCTGGGTCGAGCGGCTCATTGACACGGAGACGGCGGACCGTGTTGGCCGGTGCTGGGGCCTAGGCTCGGGTACGTACGGCGATCCGGGGCCGTGGGAGGGCGAGCTGCGCAACATGTGGAAGCCGACGCGGCAGGAGGCGCTCTGGTTCCACGGTGGCAATCTGCACCTGTCGCGCCACTACTCGCAGTACCTGTCGCTGCAGCTCAAGGCGCGAATGGAGGGTATCCCGACTCCGATATACGGGCTGGCGTCGGTGCATCACAGGGAGTAGGCAACCGACAGTCGGCAATCGGCAGTGGGATACAATTCGGCGCCGGCTGGCGCGCAGATGCTCCGGAAAATGAACCTGTGTTGTACGGCGGCTCTTGCCCAGGACGGCGACCGAGGCGGTAGTAGAATAGCGGTGAAGGTAACCAAGGAAGCGGGGAGAGATGCCGACGCTGGAAGAACGTGTCACTGACCTTGACGAAAAGGTCGCCCGGCTGAGCGCTGAAACCTCGAAGACTGACTATGAGAAACCATGGTGGGAAGCTTGGTACGGAGCATTTAAGGACAACCCCGATTTCGATGCGGCAATGGAGCGCGGCGCCGAATACCGACGATCACAACCGAAGGCTTCCGACGATTGCGAAGCGATGTACCTGCTTGACACGGACCACACCTCGCTTATTGCGCGAGCCGGCGCCGAAGGCCGCCGGATTGTAGACCGGCTTTCCCGCGTGAACGCAGACTCGATTGCAGTGAGTGTTATAAACTGTCCGGTCGCATTTCGAGCGAGTGCCGGACCTCCGGTTCGAGGATTGGTCGGTCTAAGCGCGGCTGGCCAGCCCAGTTACGGGCGCCCTCGCGTGCCAATCCCGCCGTGGGCGTCTGCGCCAGGTACTTGCGGCACGCGCCGGGCCTATTGCCGAACGGAACCATGGCGCCCGCTAAGTCAGCCCGCGTCCTTGAGATGGCGGGCGAAGTGCGCTTTGACGCGGCGCAGCATCTCGTCGCTCAGGACGTGGCCGGCGCCCGGCTCGATGTAGTGTGTGAAGCGGTCCTCGGCGCCCTTCGCCATATAAGCCCGGCGGATCGTCTCCACGCCGGTCCGCACCCCCTCGATCGGACTGCCGCCATCGCTCTCGCCGAAGTTCATGTGCAGGGCGCGTGGTGCGATCATGCTCACGATGTCCGGGATGTCTCCGCATCGCCGCCAGCCGGGGATGTAGTTAGGGAAGCAGTGGATCAGGTCGGTTCGCTCCGTGGCCGCGTAGGTCGGCATGCAGCAGTTGCAGGCGATCGCCCTGAGCCGCGGCTCCCATGGCCCGATCAGCCAGGCGTGCGTGGAGCCCATGGAGTGGCCGTAGCAGCCCAGACGCCGGGCGTCCACCTCCGGCCGGCCGGCCAGCAGGTCCACGGCGCGCCGCATGTCCAGGATGTTCTTCCAGGCCAGGCACCTGCCGTCCACCACGTGCATCGCGAACAAGTAGTGCTCCAGATCGCGACCGCGCAGCCTGCCCCGCTGGCCGCGCTCGCCGAATCCGGCCGCGTCCGGGCAGATCACGGCGTAGCCTTCCTGCGCGAGGGCGACGCCGGTGTGGTGCATCGGACCGAGCTTGAGGCCCGCAGGCTCGTCCTTGCCGATGTCGTACGCGCCGTTGTGCTGATGCCATACGCAGACGCCCGGCGCCGGCTTCGTCGCGGACGCGCTGTCGGGCAGTAGCATGTAGGCCGCGACGCGCTCGGCCGGCTCGACGAGATAGGTGATTCTCAGGAGGCGGTAGCCGTCCTTCTGCTCCGTCCGCTCGACGATCGGGTCCAGCGGCCCGCCGCGCGGCCAGGCGCCGCCCAGGCAGCGCAGCAGGCTCGCCCTTGTGGGTGCCGCGACCTTCGGGCACTCGGATTCGGCCTGCGCGTTTGCGCCTATCTGCTGCATCGCTCCTGCTCCCAGCCCGGCCCTCAGCAGACTTCGCCGCGTGATCTCGTCCTGTGGTCCCTGGCTCCGAACCGTCATCTGTCCGACCTTCTGCCCCGTCCAGTCTGCCCGAGATTGTATCGCCGGACGGCCGATGTGTCAACAGGCAGGGGAAGCGCCGTTATAAAGGGTGGAGCGGAATATGTCGCGAACAGTAGCAGCGCCGAGCGAGGCCGTGGTAGAATGCCGAAAGTCAAGGACCCGCGGTGGGGCCTTTCCGCTGCCACGGAAGAGCGCAACTGTTGGTCGAACGCGGTGGACGGACTGTCGCCCGTATGCGATTCGCTCGCTTGGCATCAAGGTGACGGAGGGATGGGGCGATGAGTTTCGCAAACCAACAGTGCTCGAGGTGCCAGAGTATCTGCGCGGCGGACGCAGCATTCTGTTCCAGGTGTGGAAACCAGTTTCCACACCGCTCGGGATTCGCTCAACCGGGCCGCGCCGTTTGCCCGGGCTGCGGATACGGGCTGGGCTCGTTCAGCACTAGCTGCCCGCGGTGCGCCCCACAATCCGGTCTGCCTCCTGCGAACTACTCGAGGCCGGGGTTGAATAGCCTTCCGCTGGCGGGCCCCGTTCCAGTGCAGCAACCCGTCGCTCCGATCATGCCGATACCGCACGTCCAATGCCCGGCTTGCCGCCAGTGGGTCGTGCATGGGACTGTTTCCTGTCCGTATTGCGCCACACCGTTGGCTCCAGCCGCTCCGCTTGCCTACGTGAACGCCAACCAGGCGCCTGTGCAGCAGGTAATCATTCAGAACACTCCTGCTCCCGGGTACGTGCCGATCGGCTATCGCCCGCACAAGGAGAAGGTGACGGCCGGACTGCTCGCCCTTCTGCTGGGAGGCCTGGGCATCCAGCACTTTTACCTCGGCAATACCGCGGCGGGCATCCTTTCCATCCTTTTCTGCTGGACCTACATTCCGGCGCTCGTTGGACTGATCCAAGGCGTGGTGCTGCTCTATATGAACGAGCAGGACTTTCACGCGCGTTACGGCTGATCCGGATTGACGTCCGGCGCACGGCCGTGGCGCGGCGCTGCCGTGCCGCGGACAGAGACCGGTTGTTAGAGCGCGAGCCAACCGGGAACGGCCGCGAAGCCGGCGAGTCAGCCGGTCGGTCATCGACCTCGTGGGGATCGAAACCGTGGACAACGAACAGGTAAAGAGCCACGTTCTGACGGCCTGGGAGTACGTATATCTGCACGACGACTGGCTGAACCCGTTGGCGGACGCGCTGGAGGGCGTATCCGTTGAGGAGGCGCTCTGGCGGCCCGGCCCGGATACGAAGGGGATATGGGAGATCGTGCTCCACATGGCGGTGTGGACGGAGAACATTGTGGAGCGAATGCGCACCGGAGAACGGGCGCGGCCAGCGGAGGGCGCATGGCCTGTGCTTCCGGAGAGTCCGGACCAGCCGGCCTGGGAGTTGTCGAAGGCCCGGCTATGGCAGTCGCTGGAGGATTTACGAAAGCATGTTGAGGCCGGCCCGCCCGAGCAGTTGATGTCGGGACCGTGGGGGCTGGCAGACCTGCTTTGCCGGTTCATCCATAACGCCTATCATATCGGCCAGATTACGAAGATGCGGGAGTGTATGGCGGCGATACGCCAGCCGCAATGAGGGCGTGCTCAGACGCCCGATGGCATCGGCTGCGCGGAACCCGGCGCAATACCTGACGCCGCGCGGAGTCGCCGCGCCCGAAGGCTCGGCTGCCGTGAGCCGCACCGCACCATCGTGCAACGTTGATTCAGTCATACTATTGACTCGCTCCAGATATTGGGTCTACAATGGACGCCATGCCGCCCGATGAATGCCAACTCCATGCCGCCCTCCGCGGAGCCGGACTCCGCGTGACCGCGCCGCGGCTCGCCGTGCTCCGGTCGGTACAGGGCAGGGGGCAGCACCGGGATGCGGAGGCCATTGCGGAGGCGGCGCGCGAGCGGCTGGGCACGCTCTCCACGCAGGCCGTGTACGATAACCTCCACGCGCTGGAGAAGGCGGGGCTCGTCCGGCGCATCCAGCCGTCGGGCCATCCGGCGCGCTACGAGGCGCGGGTCGGAGACAACCATCACCACATCGTATGCCGGCAGTGCGGGCTGACCGCGGACGTGGACTGCGCCGTGGGCGCCGCGCCATGCCTGGAGCCATCCGCCGATCAGGGCTTTCTCGTCCAGGAGGCGGAAGTCATTTTTTGGGGCCTCTGCCCCCGATGCCGGCAAGACGCTCACTCCTGATCAGCAGGAGCGCGAGGGTCTTCCGGAAAGGAGAGCGATCGACGTGCCTGACAAAGACAATACGCGAAGCGTGAGTGAGAGCGAGAACCCCGCAATCCCCGCCCCGACTCCGAAGCGGAGCCGGCCAAGGACGATCCACGACTGGTGGCCAAATCAGCTCGATCTCTCGGTGCTCCACCACCATTCGACGCTGTCCGACCCGATGGAGGCGGACTTCAGCTACGCGGAGCAGTTCAAGTCGCTCGACGTCGAGGCGCTGAGGTGCGATCTCATTGAGCTGATGACCACGTCGCAGGGGTGGTGGCCGGCCGACTACGGCCACTACGGCCCACTCTTCATCCGCATGTCGTGGCATGCCGCGGGGACGTACCGAATCGGGGACGGACGTGGCGGCGGCGGCGACGGCCAGCAGCGCTTTGCGCCTCTCAATAGCTGGCCGGACAACGCGAGCCTCGACAAAGCGCGGCGCCTCCTCTGGCCGATCAAGAGAAAGTACGGTCAGAAGATCTCCTGGGCCGATCTGCTGCTTCTGGCCGGCAACGTCGCTATCGACTCGATGGGGCTGAAAACGTTCGGGTTTGGCTTCGGCCGGCGCGACGTGTGGGAGCCCGAGGATATTTTCTGGGGTCCCGAGGACACCTGGCTCGGAGATGAGCGCTACAGCGGCGATCGCGAGCTCTCCGGCCACCTGGGCGCGGTCCAGATGGGCCTGATCTACGTCAATCCGGAGGGACCCGGCGGCAACCCGGATCCGCTGGCCGCCGCCAGGGACATTCGCGAGACCTTCGCCCGCATGGCAATGAATGACGAGGAGACGGCCGCGCTCATCATTGGCGGCCACACGTTCGGCAAGACCCACGGCGCTGCGCCGGCGACCGAGTACGTTGGTCCCGAGCCGGAGGGCGCCCCGCTCGAGGATCAGGGCCTCGGCTGGAAGAACCGATACGGCAGTGGCAAAGGGGCTCACGCTATTACCAGTGGCCTCGAGGGCGCGTGGACCAACAACCCGACCCAATGGGACAACGGATTTCTGGAGAACCTGTTCAAGTACGAGTGGGAGCTGACGACGAGCCCCGGCGGCGCGAAGCAGTGGACTCCCAGGAATCCCGAGGCGCAGGGCACGGTGCCCGACGCGCACGACCCCTCGAGGCGGCACGCTCCGACGATGTTGACGACGGACCTGGCGCTGCGAATGGATCCGATCTACGGCCCTATCTGCAAGCGGTTCCACGACAATCCGGACCAGCTCGCCGACGCCTTCGCCAGAGCGTGGTTCAAGCTGCTGCACCGCGACATGGGGCCGCGGTCGCGCTACCTCGGACCGTGGGTTCCGGAGCCGCAGATCTGGCAGGACCCGGTGCCGGACGTGGACCACGAGCTGATCGGGGAGCAGGAGACCGCCGCCCTCAAGCGAGCGGTACTTGCGTCCGGCCCGACGATTCCGACGATGGTTTCGACGGCCTGGAACGCGGCAGCCAGCTTCCGCGGCACGGATAAGCGCGGAGGCGCCAACGGAGCGCGGATCCGACTTGCGCCGCAAAAGGACTGGGAGTCCAACGAGCCCGCGCAGCTCGCGCCGACGCTGAAGCGCCTCGAGCAGATCCAGCAGGAGTTCAACGGCTCGCAGTCCGGCGGCAAGAGAGTCTCGCTGGCGGATCTGATCGTCCTGGCAGGGTGCGCGGCCGTGGAGCAGGCGGCCAGGAACGCCGGATACGCCGTTGTCGTTCCGTTTGCGCCCGGCCGCACGGACGCGACGCAGGAGATGACGGACGCGGACTCGTTCAGGGTGCTCGAGCCGGTCGCGGATGGATTCCGCAACTATTCGCGAGCGGGCGACCCGATGTCGCCGGAGACGCGCCTGCTGGAGCGGGCCAATCTTTTGAGGCTGACCGCGCCGGAGATGACGGTTCTCGTCGGCGGCATGCGCGCCCTCGATGCCAACTTCGGGCAGTCGAATCACGGCGTGTTCACCGATCGGCCGGGGACACTCAGCAACGACTTCTTCGTGAACCTGCTGGACACGGGCACGGCATGGAGACCGTCTGCCTCGGCAGAGAACCTCTACGAGGGGCGCGACCGCGCCACGGGCGAGCTGAGGTGGACCGCAACGGCCGCAGACCTCGTGTTCGGCGCCCATTCACAGCTCCGAGCTCTGGCGGAGGTCTACGCGTGTGACGATGGCCGAGAGAAACTCGTCCGGGACTTCGTTGCGGCCTGGTCCAAGGTAATGAACCTCGACCGCTTCGACCTGGCCTGAAATGATCGCCGCTGTGTAAATGCGAGCGTCATCGCGACGGGGCCCGCTTCACCGTGTTGAGCACCGAGCGGGCCGCCAGCTCCTGGCCGGCGAGCGAAAGGTGGACGCCGTCGGAGGCGAACAGCGCCTTGCGGTCAGGCGCGGCCTGGAATGCGGCGTATATGTCGCACAGGCCGGCATTTCTCGCCTTCGCGGCGGCTCGGCATGCCTCCGCCATCTCGCCTAGCGCCTCCGCCTTGTCGCCCGATGGGCAGGTCGTGAGGACAATCACGTCGGCCTCGCCGCCGGTCGCGCGGCGCACGCGGTCGATAGCGTCCTCCAGGGCGGCCCGGAATCCGGCGCCGCGCATGCCGGAGGCGTAGTCGTTGAAGCCGAACCAGATCGTCACGAGATCGGGGCGCGGGTCGGCTCGCGTCCAGCGGGGGAGCAGGATTACGTTGTGGCGCAGCTCCGTGCCGCCCATGGCGGGATTGACGATTCCGACTTCGCTGCCCGTTGCCTTGCGGGCCGCCTCCTTGAACAGCGCGGGCCAGTTGTGCTCCCGGTTCGTCCAGTGCGCCGTGTCCGTGAGCGAGTCGCCCATCGTCACGACCGCGAACGGTTTGCCCGCAGCAAGCTTGGCACGGACGTGGGCAAGCGGATCGCCGGTCGGACGGTAGTCGGAACCGGGCCGCGGGATCGAGCGCTCCAGCCGGATATCGTCGATCGCATAGCCGTGCGCCGCGTAGTCTCGCCAGTACCACCACTTGCCGAACTGGATGGGGCCAAGCTTCGACGGAGCCAGCCCGGCCACGGGATCGATCGTCCTGTCCGTCTTGCTCAGCTCGGGTATCAGATCGCGCCATGGAACGGTGACCTTCGTCCAGTCCGTCCCGTCGATCGGGAAGGCGCAGGCGAACCGCGTGGCGTAGTCGCCGTTCCAGATCATCTCCAGTCCGCCCAGATGGCGTGATCCGTCGCCCTTGACCCAGAACGAAATACCTTCGGCTTGGTCCCAGGCGGGCGCCGCCGACGCGCTGCGAACCGCGAAGACACCCTGGCAGTTCTCGTTAAAGTCGAAGCGGAGCGCGGAGCCGTCGATGCCTGGAACAATCGAGACGCGCGCCTTCTCCTCCGGCGCGCGGAACGTGATGGCGTCCATCGGGTCGACCAGCGTACGATCCGGGGGCTGGAGTAGCGCGAGCAGAACGAATATCGCAGCGAATATCGATCGCACGATAACCTCCCTCATCCACGTCGTACGTGGATGGCACGCGCCGCTCCCCGAAGCCACGGTCGGCGCCAACGTTGCGCAACGGTGCAGCGAGCCCCGAGCGTGGAGCGCCCATGCCGCTGGGCGCCAGCATCGTGGGCGCCACGAGCGTGCTGCGCCAGCATTGTCGGGCGCCACGGGGATGTAGCGGTCGGTTTGTGGCGGCCGGTTCGTGGCGGCCGCTTCGTGGCGGCCGGTTTGTGGCGGCCGGTTCGTGGCGGCCGGTTTGTGGCCACCGGCTGAACCCCGCGGCTGGGTGGCCTGCGGCTCATTGCCCGCCTGCGCGGGCAACAGTTCCGGTGCCCGCGCAGGCGGGGACTGGGCCGAAGGCCACCCAGCCGCGGGGTTCAGCCC
>Ga0070735_10003777_pt1 | contig 13093 bp, 12 predicted proteins | sample Coa_R1_FD_66443 | JGI IMG/M metagenome (GOLD analysis project Ga0070735, IMG submission 66443) | Surface soil microbial communities from Centralia Pennsylvania, which are recovering from an underground coalmine fire - Coalmine... | ecosystem: Environmental > Terrestrial > Soil > Unclassified ...
GCGCTCCCTGACCGCCGCCACGAAGGCGCGGGCATCGGCCGCCGCCTGGCCGCGGGCGGCCGTGTGGTCGTAGGCTGAGCCGTCGTTTCGCCACAGGCGGTGATGGTGTTCGGTCAGCCCGTGGTAGTCGCGATAGGCGGGCGCGGACGGGTAGCCGTCCGGGCTCCAGACGAGATCGATCGCCCATCGGTCGAGCGGCCACAGGATCGGCCCCTCATCACTGAGCAGGGGTCGCAGGTGGCGCTCGTCACCGGCCGGCCAGCGCCGCGTGAGCTCCAAGCAGGTCGCGCGCACCCCGGCGTCGTGAAGCAGACCGTCGAGCCACGGCGCGTACGCGCATTCCGGCAGCCAGAAGCCGCCGGACCAGGCGCCGAAGCGGCTGCGGTGGGCGGCGACACCGCTGTTCACCTGCAGCGACACCGCGGTGTCGCTGGCAAGCATGGGCAGGATCGCGTGCGTCGCCGCTGAGGTCCAGGTGGCGTGCTCGCCCAGGGCAGCGAGCAGGCCGTCGCTCAGTGATGCCAGACGCTCGGCGGCCGCGGCGTACTCCTCGCGCGAGCGGGTGAGCTCGCGCAGAAGGTCCGGCTGTCCGGCGTAGCGCTCCGCGTCGCGGCGATGGGACGCGGGCCGGACCTCGCGCAGGAAGTGAAGGCAGCGTCCGATCGCCGTCGCGTCCTCGAGCTGGTCGGCCAGGACCGGCGTGAGCGAGAGCGTGATCGGCGCGCGCCCGAGGGTGTCGAGCAGCGGTAGGTAGCTCGTGGCGATCGCCTCCCACAGCCACTCCTCGCCGAACGGCCAGGTGCCGAAGCCCTGCGGCTCGTCGGCGGTCGGTGGCCACGGCCCGCCGCCGATCACGTAGGGCATGTGGGAGTGCAGGACGAGTGCGAGCTCTCCGCGGCGGCTCACGGGCGGCAGACGGCCAGGAAGTCGAGTGCCCGATCGAGTCCGCCCGCGCGCAGCGCGAAGTCGCTCGAGGCGATCGCCGGCGTGAAGCGGTCGTAGAAGCGGCTGGTGATCCCCAAGCGCCTGTGGACTGCGTCCCAGCCCGCTCGGAGCGCCAGCTCATGCAGGCGCAGCTTTCGGGCGTGGAAGAGCCCGAGCACCTGCACGTCGGCGAACGTCGTGCGGCACAGGGCCTCGAACTCGTGCGCGCGGTATTCGCGCAGATGCCAGGGGTTGTCCGACTTCACCGCCCCGGCAGGCGCCAGCGTGAGCACGTTCGGAGTGGTGATGTAGGCCGTTCCGCCGGGGACGAGCAGCGAGCGGAAGTGCTCGAGTACGCCGCGGGGATCCTGGACGTGCTCGATCGTCTGCAGGAACACGACGGCGTCATATGTCGCAGGCTCGCCGTAGAGCTCGACCATGCCGCGCTCGAAGCGCAGGTTCTCACGTCGGTAGCGCAGCCGCGCATGGTCGAACGCCTCCGGATTGGCGTCCACGCCGACGACGCTCGACGCCGTGCGGGCGAGCACGTCGGAGCCGTAGCCCTCCCCGCAGGCCATGTCCAGGACCCGGCGGCCCAGTACCCTCGCGCCGATCCACTCGTACACCGCCAGGTGGCGGCGGTACCAGTAGTTCTCGGCCGGAACGTCGGGCAGCGTCCGCTCGCCGGTGAGCTCGAGCGGCGGCACCCCTGGCGGCTGGTCTCGCTGGACGTATGCGTCAACCGGCACGGGCGACAGGGTAATGTCCGCGCGCCATGACGGCGCTGCGCACGGCCGACGACATCAGGGATGTCAACACCCGCTACCACGACGTCGCAGCGGAAAGCTACGACTCGAAGTGGGGCATCGACTTCGGCGTGATCGGCCAGGACCAGGTGCTCGGCAAGATGCGAAAGCTGCTCGGCCGGGAGCTCGACGCGGGCTACGGCCGCTCACTCGAGATCGGCGCGGGGACCGGCTACTTCTCGCTGAACCTGCTGCAGGCCGGGGTGGTGCGCGAAGCCACCTGCACCGACATCTCCCCGGGCATGGTGCGAACGCTCGCCGGAAACGCCGAACGCCTCGGCCTGAAGGTGCGGACCGCGCGGGCCGACGCCGAGGCGCTTCCGTTCCCGGACGGGAGCTTCGACCTCGTTCTCGGGCACGCGGTGCTCCACCACCTGCCGGATCTCCAGAAGGCCTTCGCCGAGTTCCACCGCGTGCTCGCCCCCGGCGGGCGGATCGCGTTCGCGGGCGAACCGAGCCGGTTCGGCGACCGGCTGGCCTGGCTGCCTAAGCGCGGCGCCGCGCTCATGGCCCCGGCATGGCGGGCTCTCCTGCGGGCCGCGCCCCGGGCGGACGGCGGCGGATCCGAGGAGCCCGAGCGCCACGACCACGAGCTCGAGCGACTCGTCGACATCCACGCCTTCGCCCCGGGCGATCTGATCGGCTACGCCCGGCGCGCCGGCTTCGGTGACGTATCGGTACGCGGCGAGGAGCTGATCGCCAACTGGTTCGGGTGGTTCAACCGCACGCTCGAGTCGACCGCCGAGCCCCAGGACGTGCCGATGATCTGGCGCCAGTACGCGTTCCGCGGGTACCTGCTGCTCCAGCACCTGGACGGGCGCGCGCTCGAGCCCCGCCTCCCGCCGGCGATCTTCTACAACCTGCTGCTCACCGCCAAGCGCGCCTAGAAGCTCACCACTCGATGCTGTAGACCTGCGAGCAGCTCGCGGGCGGCGAGGTACAGCCACCGTTCAGGCGAATGAAGCGAGCCCCGGCCGCGATCCGCCAACGCCCGTCGAGAAGCGAGAAGCGAACCGATGCCCCGTCGGACACGTGCACGGTGGCGCCCGCGCCGTGACGCTGAGCCTCAACGACGCGAGGCACGGCGATCTGGATGATCGAACTCGAGCTGACTTTGAAGGCCGCCGTGAGGGCATTCGTGAGCGCGCGGTCGGCCGAGGACTGGCCACCGCCGCAGCCCGCCGGCCCGGCGGCGAGCGCCAGCGCCAGGCATAGACTTGCTGGCATGCCCGACCGGCTGCGCACGGAGTTCCCGCTGTTCCCTCTGGGCATCGTGGCCCTACCCGGCGAGCTCGTGCCGCTGCACATCTTCGAGGAACGCTACAAGCGGATGATCGGCGAGTGCCTGCGCGACGAGGGCGAGTTCGGGATCGTCTGGCTATCCGACGAGGAGCTCCAGGAGGTCGGCTGCGCATGCGAGATCGACCGCGTGCTCGAGCGCATGGAGGACGGGCGCATGAACATCCTCGTGCGGGGCACCCGGCCGTTCCGCGTGCTCGAGCGCCAGGCGCATCTGGCTTACCCGGCGGGCATGATCGAGTTCCTCGCCGACCGCGAGGAGCAGCAGGACGGCGAGCTGCTCGCAACCACCCAGCGCGCCTACGGCGAGCTGGTCAAGCTGGCCACAGACCGCGACCCGACCGCCGAGGAGCTCGCCGAGCTCGACGCCTACGCGATGGCGGCCACGGTCGACTTCGGCGTCCAGGCCAAGCAGGAGCTGCTCGACCTGCGCTCGGAGAACGCCCGCCTGCGCCTGCTCACGCGCCTGCTGAGGGCTGCCGTGAAGCGCATGGAGCTGGTCGAATTGGCGCACGAGCGCGCCAAGTCCAACGGCAAGGTCCGGATCGTCTAAGCGACCCGGCGCCGGGCTCAGGCGTTATAGATGACCATCGCCAGGCCGAACAGGACGCAGTAGATCCCGAACGGAGTCAGGTTCCCGCGGCGGAAGTAGCGGGTCAGGAAATGCACGGTGAACACCGCCGTGATCGCCGCGACCACGGCCGCGATCACGGCCGGCCCCCGGATCCCGTTCCCCAAGTGGCCCGTGAGGTCGGGGAACTTGTAGACCCCGGCGGCGAGGATGATCGGCGTGGCCAGCAGGAAGCCGTAGCGGGCGGCGTCGCTGTTGTCGAGCCCGCGGGCCAGGCCCGTGGCCATCACCACGCCGTCGCGGCTGATCCCGGCGATCAGCGCGGTCGACTCTCCGAGCCCGATCACGGCCGCCTCGCGGTACTCGAGTGTCTCCAGCCGGCGCCCTCCGTCCTCCTTCATTCCCTCCCGGCGCGCGAGCGCCCGCACCTCGGCCCGCCGTCGTAGGCGCTCGGCCCCGAGCAGGACCCCGCCGTTGACGATCAGGAAGATCGACGCGATCAACGGCTTGGCGGTGGCCACGCGTGCGGTGTGCTCGAGCGCGATGCCGAGGATCCCCACCGGGATGCTGGCGACGACGATCAGCCACGCGAGCCGTTCGGTCGGCGTCTCCACCCGGCGCTTGCCCAGCGTGGCGAAGAAGGCACGGATCAGCGCAATCCAGTCGCGCCAGAAATAGATCAGCAGCCCCACTGCGCTGCCGACGTGGAGCATCACGATGAACGCGAGCCACGGCGACTCGGGTTGCGATTGCCACTTGACGATGTTGGACCAGCCGAACAGGTGGGGGAAGATCACCGTGTGCCCGAGGCTGGAGATCGGGAACAGCTCGGAGACGCCCTGAAGCGCGCCGAGCACGATGGCCTGGAATGTGGTTACAAGGCTGCTGGCGAATACGATCACAAGGCGCCGAACCCTACCGTGCCCGTGAGGATCACCCTCGTCCGACATGCCACCCTGCTGATCGAGCTGCAGGGGAAGCGCCTGCTCGTCGACCCGATGCTCGACCCGGCGCGGGCCCGACCGGCGATCGCCAACACCGCCAACGACCTGCGTAATCCGCTCGTCGAGCTGCCCTTCGACCCGGTGCCGGGCATCGACGCGGTGCTCGTCACCCACCTGCACCAGGACCACTTCGACGACACGGCCGCCGAGCGCCTTCCGCGCGACGTTCCGGTCTTCTGCCAGCCCGGCGACGAAGCGAAGCTGAGCGGGCACGGCCTCCGGGCAGTCCCAATCGAGGATCGGCTCGACTGGCAAGCGCTGAGCATCCACCGTACGGGCGGCTTCCATGGGCTCGACGCACTCGGACCGGTCAGCGGATTCGTGCTCGACGGCCTGTACGTCATCGGCGACTCCGTCTGGCACCCCGAGGTGGAACAGGCGATCGAGCGGCACGAGCCGCGAGTCGCGGTCGTCAACGCCGGCGGCGCCTCGTTCGTGGAGGGCCCGCTGATCACGATGGGCGCCAATGACGTCGCCAGTGTCTCGGAGCGCGTCGAGACGGTGATAGCCGTGCACATGGAAGCCATCAACCACTGCGCCCTGACCCGCGCCGAGCTCCGCGCGGCGCTGCCCGAGGTGCTGATCCCCGATGACGGCGAGACGGTTGGCCTCTAGCCGGAGAGCCCGCACGGGCCCTGGGCGGCCTGGAGCGCGAACAGCTCCGCTCGCGCGAGCTCGCTGTGCCGGGCGGCGGCGGTGTCCGGGAACGTGAGGGTTCCCTGCTGGAGACGGACCGTGAAGGTGTAGACGCCGGCCCGCCCGCCCGGATTCAGCTTGTGCTGGACGTCGCTACCCAGATTGGTGGCCAGATCCCGGGCATCGAGCAGCAGCGGGTCGGGAAGGGTCTTCGCGCGGCCGCCGTCACAGCGGATCGTGCCGCTGTCGTTCACGAGCAGCGTCAGCTTGCGTCCCGCGCCCGTGCGCGTGAGCAGGAACAGGTCAGCCGACTGGACGTCAAGGCCGCACCCGCAGACGCCCAGGGCGGCCAAACAGGCGGCGAGCGGCAACCAACGCATCGTGGGACATGAAAGCGGGTCCCGCCGGGGGCGCGCCGGCGGGACCACCCTCAGCTCACGACGGAGCCGGCTCCTCGGCGATGACCAGCGGCGCCGCGGCTGCCCGGGCGTTCGGCGTGCGCGCGGCGATCAGCGCCGCCACAGCCACCAGCAGGCTGCAGACCAGCAAGGCACGGTGATAGCCGCCGGCAAGCGCCTGGGGCTGGCTGGCGTGCACCAGCAGCAGGTCGTGCGTGCGGGCCGTGGCAAACGCCGAGAGGACGGCGAGGCCAAGGGCCATCCCGAGCTGCTGTGAGGTGCTGAGCAGGCCGGCGGCGAGCCCGGCCCGGTCGGCCGGGACCCCCGAGTTGGCCGCCGTCGTCACACCGACGAACACCGCCCCGAAGCCCAGCGCCGTGACCACGATCCCGGGGAGGATGTCCGACACGAGCACTCCCTCGCTCTGGGAAAGCCGGCGGCGAGCGAGGAAGCCGCGAACACCGCCAGGCCGGCCAACAGGTCAGCCCTCCGACGGCGGCGGCGGTCCGTGGCGGACCATTCCGGTCTCGCGCTCCACCTCCGCCATCAACTCGGCCGAGACCCGCGGCCCATCGGGCGGTGGCTGCAGCCACGGCCACAGAGCCGGCTCGGCGAGCCCCCGCACCATCCGCTCGATCCCCGCCGGCGCCGAGAGCACGAGCATCCGCGCCGTGTCGGACTCGACCCGGAAGGTGTGAGGCGCTCCCCCCGGAGCGAACACGACACTGCCGACGCCACACCTCCGCCCATGTGTCCGCACCCAGCCAGGCGGATCGGAGGTGTCGTCCGCGAGCTCGGGCTCGACCAGCCATGCCGTGAGCTCGCCCTCGAGGATGTAGAACGTCTCATCCTCGGGATGGCTGTGCAGCGGCGGAGCGGCGCCGTGAGGCAGCACCCCCTCCCAGAGCGCGAAGCGCCCGCCGGTGTGGCGGCCCTCGAGCTTGAACCGCGCGAGGGTTCCGAGGAACCAGAGGGTTTCGCCGCCGCTCACGACGCGCGGCTCGGCCGCTGCGGGGGCCACCGGCTCAGTCGTGGCCCCGCTCATGACCGCGCCCCCAGCCGGAAGCCCTCCGGGCGCTCGTAGGCACCCCCCGGCACGCCCCCGATGGCCAGAATTCGCACCCCGGCGGGTCCCGGGCGCAGGCTGCGCCTCGACCCGGCCTCGACTCGGATCATGTCGCCCGTCTGCGCCGGGACACGCTCGCCGTCCACCGAGAACTCGGCGGCGCCGGCCAAGATCACATAGACCTCCTCCTGGCCGTCGTCGCAGTGGTCGTGCTCGGGATACCCGTCGAAGCCGGCCGGGAAGTCGAGCAACTGGACTCCGAAGGACTCGACGCCGAGCTCGGCGCCCGCCAGCTTCACCGCGCCGTGGTGCAGGGCCTGCATCCGGTCGACGTGCCTGAGGGTGTAGCCGCTCATCGCCGAGGCCCCAGCCGGCCGATCTGCGGGGCGGCGCTCGTGCGTGGTCCTCATCGATACCTCCTGTTCGTGGACGCATCGAGATTCGCAGCGCTCACACCTCACGCCATCGGTCGCGCGACCTATCTTTCGCTGGCCGCCGGCCTATCTTTCGCCACCAGCCCCGTCGAGCGGGCCCGCTCGACGGCGGCCCACCGGCTGGGCACTGCGAGTTTGCGCAGGATCGCGGCCACGTGATGGCCGACCGTCCGCTCCGAGAGGTGAAGCGCCTGGGCGATGGCGGCGTTCGTGGCCCCGCTCGCCAACTGCTCGAGAACCTCCTGCTCGCGGCGGGTGAGGCCCGCCGGATGGGCGAGGGTCGAGCGCCGCGGGCCACGCGCGGCACGCGCGCCGCGCGCCGCGCGCTCACGGCCGAAGGCCCTGGAGGCGGCCCCCGCGCCCAGCCGCCGGAGCGCTGCCACCGCCTCGCGCGCCGCGCGCTCATCGCCGGGCAGCGCCGCCAGAGCCGCCTCGTACGGCGCCTCTTGCGCCCGCCACGCAGCGATCGCGCCTCGCCAGTCGCCCTCCAGCTCGAGACGCACGGGCGCAGGGGCGCCTTCGGGCAACTCGAGCTCCACGCCGAGGCGCCCGCCCCACAGCGCCAGCTCCGAGCCGGAGCGGGCGAAGCGGACGACCGCCGGGGACGTGCGGGCCGAGTGCAGCGCGGCGATCGCCGCTTCGCGGTCATCGCGCAGCCACGCCGCCTCGACCAGCGCGAGCCGGATCATTCCGTGGCGGGCGCTCTCAGCCGCCACCCGGCGCCAGATCTCCTCCCACGCCTCCTCCAGCAGGCGCTGTGACTCCGGCTCGCCGGCCCTGGCCCGGAGCAGGCCTTCCATCGCCAGGGCCACCGGGATCTCCCCGGGGAGAGTCTCGTCGCAGCGGGCCGCGATCGCCCGCGCCTGCTCCCACTGCCCGCGGTCGAGCAGGCTGCGGGCCCGGAAGAACTCGATCGCCCTTGCCGGTATCGGAGTGTGGAAGGCCTCCAGGTGTGGCGGTGCCTCCCGCATCACCGCGTCCACCAGCGCGTGGTCGCGCAGGGCCACGCCGACCGACATCAGGTTCACATAGGTCCGGACCGTCTGGATCGTGAGGCCTTCGTGCCTTGCCCGCGCGAGGGCATCCGAGAGGATCTCGCGAGCCTCGGGCTCTCCCATGTGCCCCCTCGCCAGTCCGACGCTGATCGACACGTCGATCGGCAGGTCGGTCAGCCCGGCCGACTGCGCAAACCGCAGCGCGCGGGCACCGGCCTCGATCGCGCGGGAGGGCTCGAAGGCGGTCGCCTCCATCCTCGCCAGGGTCGCGTATGCCCGCGCGAGCTCTGCGGCATCGGCCGCCGGCTCTAGCACGGCAACCGCTCGCTCCGCGGCAGCCCGCGCCTCGTTCACCCGCTCCGTCGACCACAGGGTCCACGCCAGTGTCGACGCGGCCTGGGCGAGCGCCACGCGATCGCCGAGCTCCTGCGCGAGCGCGACGGCCTGCTCGGCTGCGCTCACCCCATCCTCGAGCTCCGGGTTGGAGAAGTTCGACGCCCGGGCGTAGCGAATCAGCAGGTCGACGCGATCGTGCGCATCCAGTTCGTCGCCCAGCCGCAGAGCGCGGCCGGCCTGAAGCCACACCTCGTGCAGCGCTCCCACCCCCTCCGCGTCCTGCACCGCCAGCCTCGCGTAGCGGCAGGCCTCCGCGCTCAGCCCCGCGAGCTCGGCATGATGAGCCAGGCGAGCGTGATCGGCTGAGCTCCGGCCGGCGGCCAGAGCGCGGAACACGCGTGCGTGCAGCTCAGCGCGCCGCTGAGCCGAGATCGAGATCTCGATCGCCTCGCGAATCAGCTCGTGCCGGAAGCCGAGGGCGCGGCCTTCCTCGACGAGCACGCCCCGAGCCTGGGCCTCGGCGACCGCCTCGGCATCGACGGGCGCGACCGCCTGGAGCAGCTCGAGATCGAAGCGCTGGCCGATCACCGCGGCGGCATCCACGGCCTCGCGCGCGGCGGCGCTCAGCCGCCCGGCGCGAGCCAGCGCCGCGTCCCTGACGGATGCCGGCAGACGCAGGCCGGCGGCGATCGACTCGATCACGAGGAAGGGGTTACCCCCGGTGATGCGCGCCAGGGCGGCCGCGTCGAGACCGCCGGCGCCCGTCAGCCTGCGCACAGCGAACTCCGACAACGGGCCCAGTGCGACCCGCCTGACGACCGGGTGGCTCGTCAGATCCCCCACCAGCAGGCCAAGAGCCGGATGCGCGTCGATCTCGTCATCGCGATAGGTCACCACGAGCGCTACTCCAACCTCTTCAACGCGGCGAGCCATAACGCGGAGCACATCCAGCGTGAGCGGATCGGCCCAGTGCGCGTCCTCGATCACCGCCACGACCGGGGCCTGGTCCGCGAGCGCGCCCAGCAGCAAACGCCCCAGGGCCAGGCGGTCATCCCCGCCCGCCCGCATGAGATCCCCTCCGCTCGCGGCCTCGAACAGCTCGCGCATCGGCCCGAGCGGCACGGGAACCGACAGCGGCTCGCAGGCGCCGATCAGGAAGGACACCTGGCCCCGCCGCTGCTCCCGCAGGGCGCGCACGAGCGAGGTCTTTCCCGCCCCGGCCTCGCCGCCCACGAGGACCACGGTGCCCACGCCCTCCTGCGCCCGATCGACCGCCTGTGCGAGCGTGCGCAACTCCTCCTCGCGCTCCAGCAGCCGGGTCACGACGCGATCGTAATCAGGTCTCGACGACTACCGCCGCCCCGCCGCGGCGAGGATCCCCGGCGCCGCGCAGACGGCCGGACGGGTCGCGCTCCACTGCCTGGACCCCGCCGAAGAACAGGTTGAGCGCCCGGAAGCGCGCCAGCGTGGCGCCGGCCTGCTCGAGCTCCCCCGTCTCCATTCCCGGCTCCACATAGACCACACCGTCCTCGAAGTGGGCCCGCGGCGCCTCGACCGCGTCGGGCACCGGCAACCCGTCGTCGATCACCCGGACGATCGTCTGCAGGATCGCCGAGCGGATCCGGTTCGAGCCGGCGCTCCCGAGCACGAGCCTGGGCGCGCCCTCGCGCAGCACGGTTGTGGGCGCCATCATGCTGGGCATCCGGCGGCCGGGCGGGTAGCGATGAAAGCCCAGCGGGTTGAGGTCCTGCTCGCCCATCATGTTGTTCAGGTGGAGGCCCGTGCCGGGCACGATCACCCCCGAGCAGGAGCCGTTCGAGCACGTCACCGAGCAGGCCCACCCCTCGGCGTCGAGCACCGCTATGTGAGTGGTCGACCCGAGGAAGCGCGCTGCGAACCCCGGGTCCCCGAGTCCCTCCAGGAAGTCGGCTGTTCGCTCGCCCTGGACGCGCTCCATCACCGCCACGAGCCGCTGCACCGACGGCTGCGCCGGCGACGCGCTGAGCAATTGCAGCGCTCGGGCGATCAGGATCCCGCCCGCCGACGGCGGCGGGTTGGTCAGCACCTCGTGGCCGCGGTAACCGACATGGATCGGATCGCGCTCGATCACCTGGTAGGCGGCCAGATCGGCTCGCGTGAGCATGCCGCCGCGATCGGTCACCCAAGCGGCGATCGCCGCCGCCACCTCGCCGCGGTAGAAGGGCTCGGAGCCCTCGGCGGCCAGGCGCTCGATCGCGTCGGCCAGCTCGGGTTGCCTGACCGGGTCTCCCTCGCCCAGCAGCCGGCCCTCGGGGGCGAACAGCGCTGCCGCCTCGGGCGTCGCCGTCGCGACCCCGTCCAGGATCTGGACCACGTACGCCTGCTGAGCGTTCAGCTCCACCCCGGTGCGAGCCAGCTGGGCGGCGGGCGCCGCGAGCTCAGTCAGTCGCATCCGTCCGAACCGGCGCGAGGCCTCGCAGATCCCGGCCGCCACCCCGTAGGTGCCGACCGAGGCGGCGCCGATGTTGAACACCTGGATGGCGTCGCCGAACGAGACGTCGACCGGGATCAGCTCAGCTCGGGCCGACGGATCGGCGCCGCGGCCCGGCGCCTCGACGAAGAAGTCCAGCAGCACGGGTGGCTGCGAGGGGTGCGTGACGAGCATGTACCCGCCGGCCCCGAGCCCCGTGAGCATGGGCTCGCACACGCACGAGGTGAGAATCGCCCCCAGCGCTGCGTCGACGGCGTTACCCCCGGCGCGCAGCACATCGGCCCCCGCCTGCGCGCTGCGCGGATGGCCGGCCGCAACCACGCCGAGCTGCTGCCCGGCCATCACCCGCGGGCCTACCTCCGCGGGATGAACTCAGGCACGTCGAGTTCGCGCGGGCTCGTCTCCCGAACGCGGCTGACCCGCAGCTCGCCGGCCGGCTCGCGCAGCGCAGCGCTCCGGGGCGTGCCGATCCCGGACCGCTCCGGGTCGCGCCGGCGCGGCTCGCCGTATCCGGTGGCCACGACTGTCACCCAGACGTTGTCCTCGAGGTTCTCGTCGACCATCGCGCCGAAGATGATGTTGGCGTCAGGATGGGCGGCTTCGGCGACCGCCTTGGCGGCCTCGTTGACCTCCCACAGCGAGAGGTCGCGTCCGCCGGTGATCGAGAGCAGGATCGAACGCGCGCCCTCCATGCTCGTCTCCAGCAGCGGCGAAGCCACCGCCTTCTCGGCGGCCTCTATCGCCCGCCGGTCGCCGCTGCCCATGCCGATGCCGAGCAGCGCGGTGCCGGCGCCGGACATGATCGTGCGCACATCGGCGAAGTCGAGGTTGATCAGCCCCGGAAGCGTGACGAGATCGGAGACTCCCTGGACGCCCTGGCGCAGCACGTCGTCGGCCACGCGGAAGGCCTCGACCATCGAGGTGCCGCGCTCGAGCACTGACAGCAGGCGGTTATTGGGGACGACGATCAGGGTGTCGACCTCGGCGCCGAGCTCGGCGATCCCGGCCTCGGCCTGCTCGCGGCGCCGTGAGCCCTCGAAGTGGAAGGGCCTGGTGACGATGCCGACAGTGAGCGCCCCGAGCTCCCGGGCGATCTCGGCCACGACCGGAGCCGCACCCGTGCCCGTTCCGCCGCCGGCGCCGGCGGCGATGAACACCATGTCCGAGCCGCGGAGCATGGCCTTGATCCGGTCGTGCTCGTCGTGGGCGGCACGGCGGCCGAGCTCTGGGTTCGAACCCGACCCGAGACCGCGCGTGATGTGCTGGCCGATGTGGAGGGTCTGGTCGGCGGCCGACTGCTGCAAGGACTGCAGATCGGTGTTGATGGCGAGGAACTCGACCCCCGCGATCCCGGCCTCGACCATGCGGTTGACCGCGTTCACTCCGGCGCCGCCGACGCCGACCACGCGGAGCACCGGCGTCCCGACGGGGACGGGTGGCGCAAACGTGTCGGCCATGCGATCCGTGCGCGCATAGACGTCGTGCACCGGCTCCGCCGCCGGAGGCCGCGTCCGCGGGCGCTCGAGGACGTTCTCGGGAATGTCGGAGGAAAAGGCGTTTCGCAGGCGCTCCTGCGGGGTGGGGACGTGGCGCGGCGGCTCGGGCGGCTCGGGCGCCGAGGGAGACTCAAGCGACGGATGGGGGTGCTGACGACGCTCGGGGCGCTCCCGCGTCGCCGGTGCGGAAGCGGCGGGCGCGGCCGGCTCCTGCGGTGGCGGCGCCTCGGGCGCGGGCTTGGCCTCGGGGTCCTCGGAGGTCTTGCGGAACAGAGCCGCCAGCGGGCCCTCCCGCATGCTCGCGCGCTTACCGGTTGGCATTTGAGAGGACCTCCTTGGCGAGCTGCCTATAAGCGTGAGCGGCCATCCCGTCGGGATCGTATTTCAGAACCGACATCCCCTTCACAGGGGCTTCCGCAAAACGGATGGTCTTTCGGATGCGCGAGGCGAACACGCGGTCGCCGAAGTTCTCCTCGAGCAGCTCGATCGCCTCTTTGGCGTGCAGCGTCCGGCTGTCCACGAGCGTGGGCAGGATGCCCTCGATATCGACGTCCGGGTTGAGGTTCTCTCGGATCATGGCGAGCGTGTTCTGGAGCTGAATCAGCCCTCGCATCGACAGATACTCGCACTGGACGGGGACGATTACCTTATGAGCCGC
>Ga0070735_10003778_pt1 | contig 13092 bp, 8 predicted proteins | sample Coa_R1_FD_66443 | JGI IMG/M metagenome (GOLD analysis project Ga0070735, IMG submission 66443) | Surface soil microbial communities from Centralia Pennsylvania, which are recovering from an underground coalmine fire - Coalmine... | ecosystem: Environmental > Terrestrial > Soil > Unclassified ...
CAAATGCCAAAAGCACGTCGTGCAGTTTCGTATCGGAATATGCCTGCTGCCCGTGCCACGAGCGTTCCTGCCATCCCAGATCCTTCAAGCTGGCGTCTCCCTGTTGATGGAGTCCGGAACTGAGGTACACCAATCTCTGAGGCCTCTGAATCAGCGCTGTAAGCATGTAAGGCGCCAACGTGTTCACGGCGAACACATGCGACAGCCCGTCTTCCGTGTCAATGCGCCGTGCCTCGCGATAGCCCACCGCAGCGTTGTGGATCACCGCGTCGAAAGTTCCCAACGCATTTGCCTGCTCCGCGACGGCTCGCGTCTGCTTGATGCTGGACAGGTCGCCAATGACCACAGCGTCAGCACCAGGAACCGCTGCCATCGCTTCTTGTCCACGCTTCTCGTTCCGCGCGTGCAGCACAACTTTGTGCCCCTGCTCAGTCAATAGTTGTGCCGCCATCTTCCCCAAGCCGTCCGCAGATCCTGTAATGAAAACACGTACCATGATTGCCTGCTCTCCTAACTGCTGGATGCCTTCGCTCCACTCAGCGATTCAAAACAGCACCTGATTCAGGAGCGATTAAAAGGGAATAGCGCATCTCTTCGCACCTTTTCCCTTTCGCGCAATCTTCCCTGCGACTTTCTCACGTCTCTTCGCGCTCAGCAAAAACAAAAGGCCGCCTGCTCCAGGCGGCCTTCTTTCCCCACCGTTTTGCGGTTACTTGAAGTTAATCACGCCAAAGTACCCCGCCGTATCATTCGGTCCTGCCGTGAAAAACAGCTGATTCTTATTCCCGTTCGCCGACGTGCCGCCGCCAAACTCAAGTCCCCACAGCCCAGGAATCGTGATCGCCTTCCCCGCGGAATTCTTGATCGTGCCCACGAATTTCCCGGAGGTCAAGTTGAACGCGTTGATCGTTCCGGCTGGTAGATTGTTCGAAACTAATAGCGCTCCGCTCAGAGGTCCAAAGTTGCTCGGAGCCACTGCCATTCCCCACGCCTGGTTCAGCGGACTTCCGTGCGCCAAGTGCTTCACCAGCTTGCCGCCTTCGGTGAAGATGTCGATCAGCCCATTCGCGCCGCCGGTCTGGCTGGCAAACGTCACATAGACTTGACCATTGATATCCTGAATTCCGAACGGCGCATATCCCTTCGGAACGATGGGATCTGTAAATGAATTCACCAGGTTGAAATTGCCATCGTACACATCTACCTTATTGTTCGCGGCGTCGGCTGCGAACAACATGTTCCCGGACGCATGGCTGGTAATCGCCAGTCCCGTGTAAGATGCCCCTGCCTGCTTGGCTCCGACCAGCGTGGAACTGGGGTTGAATGAGGACCAACCCTGGATGGACCCATCCAGCGTAGCGAAGATGAACACAGACGTCCACGTGTCAATTTTGAATTCCGACGACGCGTTGTATACGATTCCCGTCGGCGATCCGAAACCGCTGCCGTCAGCTGTCGGCACGATCACCTGCAACGACTGCGGATTTCCGCTGCCGTCATACAGTGTCGACCACCCGTCAGCTTCATCGCTTACCCAGAACGGCCCGGTCGGTGCGTAGGCTAGCCCCCAGGCATTCTGCAATAACGGATCGGTGTGCACTGCTTTCCCCGAGACATTCGATACCAAAGCTGTGGCTGAATAAGACTGTGCAATGGCCGCGCTGGATAGAATCAGCGCGAGGCCGCAGCAAGCGGCCAGGGCGATAAGCCTACGAACAGAACTCTGCATTGTATGTTTCTCCTTGTTTATATCGATTCCTGGGATCCGAACTGACCGACTGACCACGACCGACAGACGTCCGCGGGCAAGATCGCTTTCATGTCCACGTCCCGCCAGCCTAAACATCCTATCCCACCGCAGGACGGCACTTGTCACCGCCGTGTCACCAATTTGCATATTTCCTGTCGTTCGGCCTAGCTAATATCGTGCTGGCGCAGTTGGTGTTCGGGCAAAAGGTCCGCCCTCAAGCGCCCCAAAATGACATCTCACTCCATGACTCGCTTCACAAGTGTGGTCTTCCCGCATGGTCCTCAGCGCCTGTCAGAAGTCTGTCGATTCTTATCTAGCGCAGTCGCCCGCGAGTCCATACCCATTGAGAGCACTTCGCTTGATAGAATCATCCGTCTCCCGAGAAACCCTATGCGCATTGTCCTGCTCACATCCGCCCTCTCCTTGTGCTTGTGCGTCTCCGCCTCAGCTCAGTTGGACCAAATCGTGAAAGAGGCCGACCAGGCTCTCGAGCACCGCGACACTTCCAGCTTGAGCGACAGCAAAATCGTCTCTGGCCTGAAGCAGGCGCTCGAACTCAGCACTGGCAAGGCCGTGGCCGCCACAGGCAGGCCTGACGGATTTCTTAAGAACGAAGCCATCAAAATCCTTCTTCCTCCCAAACTCGAGCCGATCGGCCGCGGACTGCGCATGTTGGGCATGGGAGACAAAGTCGACCAGCTTGAAGTCGGAATGAACCGAGCTGCCGAGCAGGCCACACCTCAGGCCAAAGCAATATTTCTGGCTTCGTTGAGAAAGATGACCTTTGACGATGCCCGCCACATCCTCACCGGCAACGACACTGCCGCCACTGATTACTTCAAGCGCACCAGCTCCGCCGACCTCACCACCGCATTCACTCCCATCGTGCATCAATCCATGGATCACGTCGGAGTCGTGGAGCAATATGATCGCGTGATCAAAGATGCGCCCGGCGGCAGCTTCATCGCCAGTGAGTTCGACCTCGACAAGTACGTTGTGGGAAAAACGCTCGACGGCCTCTTCTACATGCTCGGAGAGGAAGAAAAGAAAATTCGCAAGAACCCGGCGGCCCAAACTACAGCCCTATTGAAAGAAGTCTTCGGCGGGAAATAGCGTTCGATTCCAACCGGAGATTTATCTTTGGTTGAGCTCTTACCCAGAGGGGCCCTCCAGTTCTGATTTGAACAGTGCGACTCCTTGACACTCCCTCCGAACCCTGCCAAACTTCCCTACCGCGCCCTCTGCGTTGGACGCCGCAAACGCAAGACTGGCGCGCCCTTCACCATCTTTCAGGAGGTTCCAAGTGTCCCCTGCTTTCCCTGGTGTGTTGCACTCGCGCGTTCGCTCCCTTTTTATCCTCGCCCTAACTGCCAGCCTCACCTCGCTCGCTTTTGCCTCCGGACCCTACGTCATTGGTTCCTCTAACACGGTTACGGCGGATCCAATAATTCCTCGACCCAAAACAACGCCGTGCATCGTTCAGTTGTTGAGCAATGCCGAGTTCGACAACTTCAATCCGGTGCCCTTCAGCTTTAGTCCACCGGCGAGTTGCCCCGGGCCTTGGGCAAAGGTCGTTTTCACCGCTGACATCAACGTGACCGCCGGTGTTCAATATGACCGTACCGCCAACTTCTGGCTCGGCCCCACCAACATCTACTTTGGCACCACAGCAGAACCGGGAGCCACGCTCGCGCCGTCATGGCACGTGGAAAGCGACCTCACCGATTATTCTCCGATCTTTATGACGTCGCAGCAGGGCACTGCCGACATCGGCAACCTCGTCAACGACACCTATACCGGCATCATCTACGCCACTTCCGCGCTCGAGTTCTACCCACTCGCTCCGGGACAAACTGCCCCCGTTACCGCCAATCAGGTCTATGCTCTTTCCGCCGGACTCACGGGAGGTACCGTATCGTTGAACGACACAAGTAGCACGCTTGCCGGTACGTTCACGCTACCTACCAACATTCAAAACGCCTACCTCGACGTCTACGCGCAGAGCCAATCCGCAGACGAATTCTGGTACACCTGCGTACCTAACGATGTTTCCGGCGAGCTTTTCAGTTGCGGAAACACCGGCTTCCGCGAAACCGAAATTACCATCGACGGCACCCCCGCCGGCGTCGCTCCAGTCTATCCCTGGATCTTCACCGGGGGCATCGATCCCTTTCTGTGGTTCCCAATCCCCGGCGTGCAGACCCTTAACTTCGTTCCTTATCGCGTCGACCTCACTCCCTTCGCTTCCCTGCTCAGCAACGGCCAGCAACACACCGTTTCGCTCAGCGTCTTTAATGCTGATGACTACTTCTCCGCGACCGCTTCGCTTCTGCTCTATCTCGATACCGGATCGACCAACGTCACCGGGGCCGTCACCAAGAACACTCTGACCGCGGCTCCCAATCCCGTCATCACTGAGAACCTGAATGTCGGCAACACCATCACCGGAACCGTGAAGGTCGCCTCCCAACGAAATTTCACAATCAGTGGATACGTCAACACCTCGAAGGGCAAAGTGACAACTACCGTCACTCAGACATTCAACTTCGCGAATAACCAAAAGTTCGACATTACCAGCACGCTCTTCTTACAGGACATCAAGCTGACCAGCAGTGTAGATTCCAAAACCATTGTCGCTGCCGCCGGCCAGCCCACGATCATCAACCGACGCACCCTGGAATTTCCGCTGAACATGGATATTTCTCAGGTCGTGCAAGCCAACGGCGACATCAACCAGACCACGAAATCCTGGCAAAATTACGGAGTGCAGACCACGATCAACCAGGGCAGGCACATCTACGCTGGTCTGCTCAATAACTCTGTAGCGGCGCAAGACACGCTCGAACTCGATCCCAACTATAATGTGCTCGGGAACACCAACCAATCCTCGTCGCAGTTTTATAGCAACTTCGATACCAACGGCGCGAGTCAATTGTGCATTCTGACTGCAGCCAATAATGTTCTCACTTCGTTCACCCGCACTTGCTCGAAGTAAATATCGCCGCTGCCCCACTTCATGCTAACTCTGCGTGCAGTGGGGCTTCCCATTTTCCATGCAAATCATGGTGCGTGATGGCTTCTTTAGCGTCGGTCGCCAACGCCCATTCTTTCTTACAACTATACCGTTACTGGCTGCATCTCCATAAAAAGACTGCTAAAAAGCAGACTGCCTGTTTCTGCGGACTTAACTGAGAACTGGGACATCCCACGCCAGTGTGGGATGGCTGCCCTCCAAAAACGCTTTGCAGTGAGGCTGTATGGCAGGAGCGCTTTACAAGAGTCTTTCCGCTATTCTTACTCCAATTCCTGCAAAACAGGGGGTCAGCCGCTACACCGTGGCCTTGGCTTGTTCTGCTCTGGCGATCCTTCTTCGCTGGCTGCTCGATCCGGTTCTCGGACACCTCGCCTTTTACGTAACTGTCTATATTGCTGTTGCCTACTGCACCATGGTCGTGGGTTACGGACCCGCCATTGTGACCACCTTGCTTGGCGTTCTTGGGACCTTCTACTGGTTCGTGGATCCTCGGCACTCCTTTTTCCCGATCCACCGCACCGAGGTACACGGAGTTATCGGATGCTTTCTGGTCAATGCTGTTCTGATCTGGCTCGGCGAAGCTAATCGCCGCAAGCAGCTGCGTCTGAACGAAGTCGTCGATGAATTAACCGCTGAAGTGCGGGAAAGACAACGGGCTCAACAGGAACTCCGCATCGCTCATGATGAATTGGAGCATCGGGTTCAATTGCGCACGCAAGAACTTTCTCAGGCTCTCGGCCGTCTCCGGGCGGAAGCATCCGTCCGCCAGCACACCGAGGAGCGTCTCCGCCACCTCTCACTGCGCCTCATGACCCTTCAGGATGAGGAGCGACGACGGATCGCCCGCGAGCTTCACGATACCTGCGGACAGACTCTAGCCGCCATGAAGATGTCCATCGCCCTGGTGCGGCAGGGCGACAAGTCCGCTCCCGGATTCCAGTTACTGATCGACGATCTCAACGCTCTTACCGACGAAGCATTGCAGGAAGTTCGCACTGCGTCCTACCTGCTTCACCCTCCACTGCTCGATGAGGCAGGCATCGCTTCTGCGGCTCGCTGGTTTGTCGAAGGATTTTCCCGGCGTAGCGGCATTCGCGTGCAATGTGAAATTCCCGAGAAGATGGATCGCCCCTCGCGGCCTTGCGAACTGGTACTGTTCCGTATCCTGCAGGAAGGCCTTACCAACGTACATCGCCACTCCGGTGCTTCCGCGGCGCGAGTCCGTCTCGACCGTAACTCCGATCATATGGAGCTCGAAATCGCCGACAACGGTAAGGGAATCTCGGAAGAGCGGCGTCGGCAGTTCGAAAATTCCGGCAACTCCGGAGTCGGCATCACCGGCATGCGCGAGCGAGTGCGTGAACTCGGAGGTCATCTTGAAGTTCGCTCCCTGCACCCCGGCACTTCCGTCTGCGTCGCCCTTCCTCTCGCAAATCCGGCAACCGTCGCGGCATCATCCTCCGTAGCCGTTTCATCATGAATGCTTGTTACGGCGGTTCTCATCCCTTAGGCAACCTCTGTCTTTTTCAACTAACCGCGCCGACCTAGAAGTCTGAACTAAGAGACTGAACTTCGAACTCTCGACCAACCACCCCGCCGATCCTCGAATCGAAACTAGAAATCCAAAGCGAGGACACCCCATGAAAGCTCCATTCCTGATCGGCCGCCTTATCTTCGGCGGATATTTCCTGTACGCCGGAATCAACCACTTGAAGAATCGTCGGCAAATGGCACCGTATGCTGCATCGAAAGGCGTGCCTGCTCCCGAAATCGCAGTCGCGGCAACTGGAATCCCGCTCATCATCGGCGGCACCAGCATCCTTCTCGGGCTTAAACCAAAATACGGCGCGGCAGCAATCCTCGGATTTCTTGCCGGAGTCTCGCCCATCATGCACGACTTTTGGCGCAACGAAGATCCCAACGAGCGTCAAAAAAACATGGTGGATTTCATGAAGAACGCGGCACTCGCAGGCGGGGCTTTGGCACTCATGGGAGTCGAAGAGCCCTGGGAAGTCAGCGTTCCCACAAAGAATCACTTCGGTAAGAAACTTCGCAAAGCCGCGCGCCAACTCGCCGCTTAGGCGAAAAGAAGGCGATATTTTCTAATCGCTGACAAAAGTTTGGGCCGCCCGCAGGCGGCCCGTTTCTTTTCAGCTAACAGCTAATGGCTGGGTGCCCCACCCTACGCGATTTTCGTAGAGTGGGAATCCAACAAAAGCTTAATCTCCCGCCACCGGCTCCGCGATCTCAGGTTCGGCCTTGTGCGCTGCATTACCGTTGCCGTTGCCATTACCGTTCGGCTTCGCCAACGCGCCCAACGGGATGAAGCCATCTTGCGACTGCACCGGCTTCTCCTTGAGAACGACTTCGCGGTACAACGACGCCATCCGCGCGTTGTAAGCCTCGTCATTCTTCTGCGGACCACGCGCTTCAGCTTCCTTCTGCTTCGCATCCCGCGCCCGTGTCTTTTCCTCTCGCGCAGTCTTGGCAATACCCAGCTTGTCCAGATCGTGCTGCAGTTCGTTGGTAACCAGGTCTTCGCGCAGATTCAAATACTCGGTGGCGGTCTCCTGCTGATCCATCTTCACTTTCTTGCCGCCCGCGAAAATCTCGTGACGTCCATGCTCCTCGTACCACTTGGTGAGCGTGGCTGTCATGTGCATCTTCTCGATGATGTTTCGCCATCCCACGCCCGTGTTGTAGGCGCAGAAAGAAATCTCGCCCTCCTGCGTCGCGTAAGGAATGATGCATTGCTCGGTACGCCGGAAGTCGTAGTTGAACAGATCCTGGAACCACATGCCCGCGATGAACAGGAAGTTCCAGCGATCCTGCGTTCGCCGCTTCATCACGTCATCGATCGTGCGGTCCGGACCGACCTTGCCATAGTCCTTTCCGGTCACGTGATAGTTCTTGTCGAACTTCTTCAACAGGTCCATCAACTTGAAATGCGTTGGCGACTGGTACGGATCGTAGTTCTTCATCAGGCACAGCGCCATTCCGACGCCGGTCCAGAATTTCCCGCGCGCCGCATCGTTGACCTTGGCAATATCCTTAGCCAACTGGTCGCCATGCAGGAAAGCCGTAACAGGCACAGCTTCCTTGGTTTCTTTATCGATCATCACAGCCATCCCAGTCCCGCAATTCGGGTGGCATCCGCAGCTGAGTTGGCCCCAGTCATTGTTGGCATCCTGCGAGTGCATCAGGTCGGCCCAATCGCTAAACGTCCCCATGAAGCTGATTGGGAACCAGTCGCGTGCCGGCTCGCCCAGGCCAGTTTGATTCTTCACGTCATGCGCCAGGTGGCTCAGCGTGTAGCGCTGCGCCTGACGGCGCTCGTCGGTGACAGCTTCGTCGCGGCCAGTAAACGAAACCGGCTGGAAGCTCAGGAAGCTGATCGTCTTCGGATTGTCGAGCGCGAACTTGATGATGCGTCCTACCTGCTCGTTGTTAATGCCGTTTACGATCGTGATGACCGGAACGATTTCGCATCCCGCCTTGTGCAGGTTCTCGATCGCCTTCAGTTTCACGTCAAACAAGTTGCCGACGGCGCGGTGCGCGTTCGCCGCGTTGCCGATGCCGTCAAACTGCAGATACGCGTAGCGCATCCCGGCTTCTACGGCCTGCTGCGCGAACTCAAAACTCTTCGCGAACTCGATTCCGTTGGTCGCGGCCTGCACTGAGTTGTATCCAACCTTGCGGGCGTAGCGAACGGCGTCGAGGAAGTACGGGGACAGCGTCGGTTCGCCACCGGAGAACTGCACCGACATCTGCCGGCGCGGCTTGATGGTGATGGCGTTGTCGAGCATCGTCTTGATTTCTTCCCACGTCAGTTCGTGGACAAAGCCGACCTGGTTCGCGTCCATGAAGCAGGGATCGCACATCATGTTGCAGCGGTTGGTCAGATCGATCGTGAGCACCGATCCGCGGCCGTATTTCACCGTCGACGATCCGTGATGATGCAACTTTTCGTCGTTGTGCGCCGCGATGTCGCGGCCGGGGAAGACATCTTCGAGGTGCTTCGAGAATTCGGTGTCGATCGACATCACGTCTTCGAAGTGGCCGTGCTTGGGGCAATCCTTCACCATCAGGATCTTGCCGTCGCGCTCGACAATGGTGGCCTTAATCTCGCCAACCTTCTCATTCATCAGGACTTCATGCGGCAGGTGTCCATCGAGAATCTGCTGGCGGATTTCCGGGACACACTTGGGGCACAGGGAATCTGTGCTGCGAGGCCAGCCTAGCGGCGGCTTCGACTTCTCGTACGACTTGAGCAGAGGCTTGTCGGACCACTTCGGCGTAGGCGAGGGATTGGGTTTAATACTGTTTACACGGTCAAAAACGGCCCACGCGCCTTTCGCGGCGGCGACTGCGACCTTCTCAACGTACTTAATCGGCTTGCGCATGATAGCTGTGAGCTCCTGACTTTTTAGCTCTGAGCTTTGAACTCCGAGCTTGCTTTTCAATCGGATAGATCGCCCGCCTCACCGGCTAGTGCTATCCCTCCGACCGCCTCCAAATTTTTGGCCTTCGCTTTGGATGAACCTGAGAAACCCTCAACCAAAAGCTGCGGCGACCCGGGAAATACCCGCCGTCCCCCAAAGACAACTTGGGACGGCAAACTGCTTACACTTTTTCCTGAGCGGATACTTTCTCTATGCTATTAGGGCGCAAACAATTGCGCATCCATATCCCAACGAATGGTGCAAAAACGGGGTTTAGCGGGGATTGGGGGCATTATTTGGAGTTAAGTTATTGAAAGCAAAGGGGGACCTTCGGGCGGGATGCACGAAAACGAGACGTGATGATAGGAGCGCCTCTTATTTGTGCTCGGCACTTGCCGTTTGAACGCCGGCATAGTATCCGCTCTTGGTGCGGACAACCATCTTCCCATGGCCTTTGGCCTTGGCTTCAACGCGGATCTGGCGGAAACCGCCAGCGCCTTTAGGAGTGGTCGGCTTATAACCGATCGCATACTGATTGCGGATGTCGGCGGCGATGCTGCGGCTGATCGCGTCAACTTCGTCGAGCGTCTTCGGAAAAAAGGCGATTCCGCCCGTGCGGTCGGCGATGATCTGCAGAGCCTTTTTGGCGCGCTTGGGATGCTCTTCGTCGCCCAGGATTCCGATGGCGTAGACCGAAGGACCATTCTCCTGCTGCAACTGTTTCACCGCCTGCTCCAGCGTCTCGCTGCTGGCGTTATCTTCTCCGTCGGTTACGACAAAGATAACCTTCTTCTCCAGCCGTGCATTCTGCTTGAGGTGGTCAGCGGAGGCGACGACCGCGTCGTAGAGCGCAGTACCTCCGCGCGCATCGATCTTCTCCAAAGCTTCTTTCAGCTTCCGCAGATCATTGGTGAAGTCCTGGTCGAGATATTGCTCGTCGTTAAAATTCACAACGAAGACTTCATCCTGTGGATTGCTCGAGCGCACCAGGTTGAGCGCGGCCTGGTTCACTTTGTTGCGCTTCTCACGCATGGAGCCGGAGTTATCGATCACGATGCCCATGGCGACCGGAATGTCGACGTGGTGGAAGGAGATAATCTGCTGCGGCTTGCCGTCCTCAAAGACCGTGAAGGCGTTGCGGTCGAGATTGGTAACAATGTGCTGCTTGTCGTCGACGACGGTCGCGTGCAGCATCACCTCATCAACATCTTTGCGATAGACGTAAACCCCTTGATCGTCTAGCTTCTGCTGCTCGCTTTTCTGTTGAACATCCTGCGGTGCGGACGAATTGGCCGCCGAAACAGGCTGCTTGGCATCTTCAGGTTTGCTCGAGGCCGGAGTGCTTCCCTGTTGTGGCCAAGCGAGCAAAGACACCGCGGCGCACACAATTAGAAAAATGAGAGGAAGCAGATCCCTGATGGCCTTATTCAGCAGGCGCGTAATATCCCGTCCTGGCATACACCCGTAGAGGTGGCAGTCCTTTCGGCGGCAGCAACTTCACTTTTATCTTACGCCATTTGCCATCGCGCACCACTTTGGTAGGACGGTATCCCAGCACGTATTGGTTGCGCAATTCGACGCCGATTTTGGTGGCAACGTCGGCGAGGTCGTTGGGATTGTCGATGGTGAAGGCGCGTCCGCCGGTCAGTTCGGTAATGTCAGAAAGCAACTGCGGTCCAAGCCGCTCTTCCACAGCGGAGGCATAGCGGTCGTAGATGCCGATGGCATAAATCATCACGTCGGCTTCCTTGACCAGCGACTTGATTTCGTTCTCCGTATAGCGGCTGTGATTGTCTCCGCCATCCGAGATGATCAACAGGGCCTTCTTCGCATATTTCGCCTGCCGCATTTTGCTGATGCCCATATAAATGGCGTCGAGCAGCGCGGTGCGATGTCTGGGGACTGCGAATACCAGGCGGTTCTGGATTTCATCGACCGAATTCGTAAAGTCGCTGACCGTCTCCGGTTCATCGGAGAACGTGATCATGAAGAATTCGTCCTGGGGATTGGCTGTCTTAAAGAATTCGACCACCGCCTCTTTCGCCCGGTCCATCTTGCTACTCATACTTCCGCTGGAGTCGAAAATGACTCCTAGCGAAACCGGAGCGTCTTCGCTGGAAAAAGAGCGAATCTCCTGCGAGGAATTCCCTTCAAAGAGCTGGAAATTCTCTTTTTCCAGGCCCGTTACCAGGCGGTTCATCGGATCCGTGATGGTGACGGGAACCAACACGAGGTCGACATCGACCTTTAATGGCCGAATGTGCGTACTCAAACCTTCGGTCGACACCAGGTTCTGGCTGGCTACTTCTTTCGCCTTGTCGACTTCCGGCTTCTGAACCTCTCGGGGCTGGACATGAACGTCGTTTACGTCGGTCTGGCCGATCGCCGGCAAGCACGCCACTGCTACGACCAGGACGAGCCAACAATAAAGTCGTGTAGATTTAAGGAGATGCGGGATTTTTTTCCGCAGGACAGGGGTCGGATCCCAGGGGAGAACCGCACAGCCAGTTCGAACTAGGGCCTTACGGCGAGATGACCTCCGCCAACCATCCAGGCGGGCCATATAAACCTCGATGCCGCGGATGTTAGCACAGGTTTAGCTTCGCGGCGCAGAGTTTTTGTCAAATTCCAGAGACAAATAGCGCTCTGGAAGTCGATTTTGTTACCGATGTGCAGATTGCTGGAACTGCCATAAATAACAGGTCGCCAAGCGTACGCCCGGCACTTATGCCTAACTTGCTACAATCGAAGGTTTCCTATGGCTGACATACGTCCGTTTCGCGCCCTACGCTATGACCTCGACCGGGTTTCCGCCGCACAAGTGGTGACTCAACCCTATGACAAGATCTCCCCTGCGATGCAGGACCGTTACTACGCTGCCAGTCCATATAACCTTGTCAGGATCATCCTCGGACGGCATGAGAGCGGCGACAATACACTGAAAAACGTATACACACGGGCTGCCGAATACGGTCGAAAGTGGCGTCAGGAGGGCGTTCTGCAGCTGGACGCGGCGCCTTCGATCTACAGCTATTCACAAACCTCCGTCGCTCCCTCCGGGTCTACCTTCGAGCGGCGGGGCTTCATCGCCCTAGGCCGGGTGGAAGATTACTCGGCCAAAGTCGTGTTCCGTCACGAACAAACCTTGGCCAAACCGAAGGCAGATCGGTTGGAACTGCTGCGGGCAACGCGAGTCCATTACGAACAGCTGTTCTTGTTATACGAGGATTCCGGCCAAATCGATTCCCTGCTTGCCACGCCGGAAAAACCCATGATCGATCTCATTGATGAGTACGGAGTGACGCATCGCGTGTGGCAGGTAGCAGATCCAGTGGTGATTGCATCCGTTCAGAAGGAGATGAGCGACAAGAAGCTGGTCATTGCTGACGGCCATCATCGCTACGAAACGGCATTGAACTTCCGCGACGAATGCCGCGAGGCGACGAAGCGCGCGGATCCCGAGGCGCCGTACGAGTTCGTCATGATGACGTTCGTCAACATGAACGATCCTGGACTGCTAGTGCTTCCGACACATCGTGTGGTGCATTCCCTTAGCTCGTTTTCGGCAGAGGGATTTATAAAGTCTGCTGGCGAGTTCTGCGAGGTGGAGGAGATAGACACTGGTATTGATGCCAGCGCGGCGACAGATCTTCTGCACAAGAAAGGGCTTGACGGCACCGCGTTTCTGGCAGTCACATCGAATCGGGCGTTCCTTTTGCACTCACTGAAACCGGCGGCGTTGAGGTTCGTGGCTGACTTGTCTCCCAGGCAGCGGTCGCTCGATGTGGTGCAATTGCACAAGTCCTTGCTGGAAGGTGTGCTGCATCTCTCCGAAGAGTCGATTCGCAATCAGCAGAACTTGTCTT
>Ga0070735_10003779_pt1 | contig 13091 bp, 5 predicted proteins | sample Coa_R1_FD_66443 | JGI IMG/M metagenome (GOLD analysis project Ga0070735, IMG submission 66443) | Surface soil microbial communities from Centralia Pennsylvania, which are recovering from an underground coalmine fire - Coalmine... | ecosystem: Environmental > Terrestrial > Soil > Unclassified ...
GACAGACTTCGCGCAGCGTTGAGTTCCATGGTTGAGGACCTCTCGGGTGTGGAGATGAATGAAGCGGGTGCAGCGGCATCCTTTCTCGAACTAGGGTTCGATTCGTTGTTCCTGACGCAAGTGGCCCAGGCTGTCCAGGCCAAGTTCGGGCTCAAGATTCAGTTCCGCCAGCTTATGGACCAGGAATGCAGTGTCGACGCACTGGCTGCGTATCTGGATAAGAATCTTACCGCAGAAGCTTTTCCGGCGCCCGCGGCGCCTGTATCCTCCGCTCCAGCCCCGGTAACGACAGCCCCGGCCACACCAGCGCCGGCTGTGGCTCTGCCGGCTAGCGTGCCCATCGCGCTGAATGGCACTGGCGGTAATGCTCTGGAGCGTATCGTCTCGAACCAGCTTCAAGCCATGCAGCAGTTGATGGTGCAGCAACTGGATATGTTGCGCGGTACGGCCTTCGCTGTAGCACCCGCCGCGGCATCTGAGCCTGCTCTGCCCAACGTTGTTCCTGTGCCGGAACCAGTTTCCCTTGCGGTTCCCGCCCAGGCAAACAAAGCTGAATTTAAACCGTTCGGTCCGTATAAGCCGATCCAAAAGGGTCCCACCGGAGACCTCACGCCGCAACAACAGGCGTGCCTGAATGGGCTGATTGAACGCTACACCAGGCGCACTCCAGAATCGAAACGCCTTACGCAGCAATACCGGGCGGTGCTCGCCGACCCGCGCGTCGCCGCCGGCTTCCGCTCTCAGTGGAAGGAAATCGTTTATCCGATTGTAACGGTACGCTCGCGCGGCTCCAAGCTTTGGGATGTCGATGGCAACGAGTACATCGACATTCTAAACGGTTTCGGACCAACCGCCTTCGGTCATCTGCCGGAATTTGTCGTGGAAGCGGTGAACAAACAACTGCACGAAGGTATGGAGATCGGTCCGCAAACTCGGCTGGCGGGCCAGGCTGCCGAGTTACTATGCGAGCTCACCGGACATCAGCGCGCCACGTTCTGCAATACCGGCTCGGAAGCGGTGATGGCCGCTCTTCGTGTCGCGCGTACTGTCACTGGACGCAGCCGTGTGGTGATGTTCGCAGGCGCTTACCATGGCATGTTCGACGAAGTGCTGGTGAAGGGTATTAAGCGAGGCGATGCGCATCGCTCACTGCCGATCGCTCCGGGCATTCCGCAAGCCAAGGCTGAAAACATCACGGTGCTCGACTATGCCACGCCGGAATCGCTCGCATACATCGAGGCTCACGCTCAGGAGTTAGCGGCCGTTCTAGTGGAACCCGTCCAGAGCCGCCATCCGAACCTGCAGCCGCGTGAGTTTCTGCAACACTTGCGGGACATCACGACAGCTTCAGGAACGGCGCTGATTATCGACGAGGTAGTAACTGGATTCCGGGTCCATCCCGGAGGCGTGCAGGCTCTGTTCAACATCAAAGCGGATCTGGCCACGTACGGGAAAGTACTCGGTGGAGGTATGCCGATTGGGGCCCTCGCCGGGAAAGCGGCCTTCATGGATGCCCTGGACGGAGGCATGTGGCGATACGGCGATAACTCCTACCCGGAAGCCGGCGTGACGTTCTTCGCTGGAACCTTTGTGCGCCATCCATTGGCCATGGCGGCGGCTATGGCTATACTGAACCACGTCAAGTCGAGCGGCCCCCAACTGCAGGAAGGGCTCACTCAAAAAACCGCTCGAATGGTGGGCCGGCTCAACGAATTCCTCCGCGACCGGGAGGCGCCCATCCAAATCGAAACCTTCGGATCGATCTTTTACTTCAGCTTCCCGAGCGAGGTCCGATTCGGCAGTCTCTTCTATTACCACTTGCGCGAGAAAGGCGTCCACATCCAGGAAGGCTTCCCCTGTTTTCTGACTACGGCCCATAGCGAAGCCGATGTAGAGCACATCATCCGGGCCTTTCAGGAGAGTGTGGTCGAGATGCAGCAGGGTGGTCTGCTGGCGGCTCCCAAGGGCGAAATCATGCTCCCGGGATTGCCGCCGGAAGGTCCGCGCGAAGCGCCGCTCACCGAATCGCAAATGGAGATTTGGCTGTCAGCGCAGCTTGGCCCGGAAGCCTCGGCGAGCTATAACGAATCGTTCTCGCTTACCTTCAACGGTCCGCTGAATGTGGGAGCGCTGCGAAACGCGCTCGCAGTGGTCATCCTGCGTCACGAGGCACTGCGAGCATATTTCAGCCCCGATGGGGAGATGCAGTATTTTGCCTCCTCGCTCGATCTGGATTTGCCGGTCACGGATCTCTCGGCGCTTCCTGCGGAAACGCGGAAAGCGAAGTTGCGGGAGATGATTAGCGCCGATGCTCGTCTTCCCTTCGACCTGATTCACGGCCCACTGGTACGCGTCAGCCTAATACGCCTGATGGGCAACCAGCATGTACTGCGTTTTACCACTCATCACATCGTTTGTGACGGCTGGTCGACAAACGTGCTGCTGGATGAGTTGGCGAAGCTTTACAATGCCGCGTGCGGCGGCGGTCGCCCCGAACTGCCCGCGCCCATGAAATTCGGAGACTACGCGCGCGCGCAACAGCGCCACTTTTTGAGCGAAGAAGGCACTGAAATTGAAAGCTACTGGACCCGGCAGTTTGCCGATGTGCCGCTCTTGCTCGATCTGCCGACGGATCGGCCGCGTCCGGCCATGAAGAGTTACCACGGTGCGACCTATCGGAGGAAGATCGGGGCCGCGGCGTATCAGAACATCAAACGTGCCGGCGCACGGCAGAAATGCACACTGTTTGTCACCTTGCTGGCCGGCTTCGAAGCGTTGCTGGCCCGTTTGTCCGGGCAAGAAGACATCGTCGTCGGAATTCCAGCCGCTGGTCAGTCGTTGGTGGAAGAGGCCGTACTGGTTGGACACTGCGTCAACTTTGTTCCGCTACGCGGCCGGCTTACGGGAGATCCGGACGGAGCCCAGTTCTTGGAACAAATGCGCCGCACCCTGCTCGACGCCTACGACCATCAGAACTACACCTATGGACGCCTGGTGCGGAAACTTTCTATTCCGCGCGACCCCAGCCGTCTGCCGCTGATAGAGGTGCAATTCAATCTGGAGCGCGTCGGGGCGGGTCTGGAATTCTCCGGTCTGCAGATCGAGATCGATGCGAACCCGAAGAGTTTCGTTAATTTCGATCTATTCCTCAACGTCGTCGAAGGCGACAATGGCCTCACGCTCGATCTGGATTACAATACGGACCTGTTCGACGAGGCGACCGTGGCGCGCTGGCTGGCCTCCTACGAGACGCTGCTCGAAGGCCTGGCAGCCGATCCTACGCAACGCGTTTCGCATCTCCCGCTACTCGGCGAAGCGGAGCGCCGCCAGGTGCTGGTCGAATGGAATCGGACACAGGCCGATTATCCGCGCGATATGTGCGTCCATCGGTTGTTTGAGGAACAGGCCGCGCGTACACCGGCCGCCATCGCCGCCATCTATGACGACCAGCAGTTAACGTACGAGGAACTGAATCGCAAGGCCGATCATCTAGCTGGCTACCTCGCGGAACTCGGCGTCCGGCCCGGTATGCTGGTCGGAGTTTTCGTCGAACGCTCTCTGGAGATGATCATTGGGCTGCTGGGCGTACTGAAAGCCGGTGGAGCCTATGTGCCGATCGATCCTACCTACCCGGCGGAGCGCATCGCCTTCGTTCTCGAAGATGCGAACGTTTCAATTCTCTTGACTCAGGAAAAGCTGGCCAAGGATTTGTCACCGGCGCGAGTTCGGGTCGTTTGTCTCGACACTCAGTGGGAGGCAATTGTCGAGAGCGGCGCCGCGCCGCTCGCCACCGTGACATCCGAGGATCTTGCATATGTGATCTACACATCCGGTTCCACCGGGACCCCGAAAGGCGTCGAAATTCTCCATCGCGCTGTGGTGAATCTCTTGTGTTCCATGCGTCAGGAGCCGGGCCTAGAGGCGCATGACACACTGCTCGCGGTAACGACGCTCTCCTTCGACATCGCCGGACTGGAACTATTCCTTCCGCTCTCGGTGGGCGCAAAGCTGGTGATTGCCAGCCGGGAAACGGCTTCCGACGGCACGCAGCTACTGGCGCGGCTCGTGTTATCTGGCGCCACCATAATCCAGGCAACTCCGGTGAGCTTCCGCCTTCTGATTGAGGCTGGATGGAACGGCGATCCCCGGTTGAAGATTCTATGCGGCGGCGAGGCATTATCGCGCGAACTGGCGAATCAGTTGCTTCAGCGAACCTCCTCGCTGTGGAATATGTATGGTCCGACCGAAACTACAATCTGGTCCTCCACGATTCAGATTCAATCCGGCGAAGGCCCGGTGCCGATTGGCCTTCCGATCCACAACACACAGTTCCACGTCCTCGACGCGCGCGGCGAACTGGTTCCGATTGGCGTTGCTGGCGAATTGCACATCGGCGGCGACGGCTTGGCGCGAGGGTATTTCCGCCGGCCCGAGCTAACTGCCGAAAAATTTATTCCAGACCCGTTCCATCACGATTCCCGCGCCCGGCTCTATAAGACCGGGGATCAGGTTCGACGCTTGACGGATGGTTCTATCGAATTCTTGAGCAGGCTGGATAGCCAGGTGAAGCTGCGGGGATTCAGAATCGAATTGGGCGAGATCGAGAGCGCTCTAGCGCGGTATCCCGGAGTGCGGCAAGCCGTCGTCATCTTGCGCGAGGATGTCCCCGGGGACAAGCGTTTGGTCGCATATGTCACAGCGGACCACGCAGCGGTCACGGTCACGCTGGTGCGTGAGTTCCTGACGGGAAAATTGCCGGATTATATGTTGCCGTCCGCTGTGGTCCGGATGGACTCCCTGCCGCTCACGCCCAATGGAAAGATCGACCGCCGCGCTCTTCCGGCCGCCGAAACCGGCCAGAACACGAACGATAAGGAATTCGTGGCTCCGCGTACAGCCCAGGAAAAGACGCTCGCCGATATCTGGGCCGAAGTCCTGAAGGTGGACCGAGTCGGTATTACCGACAATCTCTTTGAGCTGGGCGCCGACTCCTTGCATGTTTTCCAGATAACGGCCCGGGCTAAGAAGGCCGGCCTCTCGGTTACGCCCAAGCAACTGTTGCAGAGGCGCACCATTTCGGCGGTAATGTTGGAGGACGCCGCCGAGCCGGCCGTGAAGCAACCACACGCGGCGATTGTGCCGGTCAGTCGCAATCGATTTCGCATTCGGAGGGGAGGGGCATGAGAAATGTCCCAATAGTCACGGCGTGTGAAGACGACTCGGCCACAGGAGTAACTGCTCCTGAGACTGGCGACGTGTTTGGCTTCCCGCTCTCCCTCGCCCAGGAGCGGCTGTGGGCGGCAGAGCGCCAGCACCCCGCGAATCCGGCGTACAATGCCTCGTTCCGTTTACGCCTCGAAGGTCCTCTGGACTCGGCTTTATTCCAAAGAGTCATCGATGAGATCGTCCGCCGCCACGAAGCCCTACGGACCACATTTGCGTCAATCGACGGCCAGACCGTCCAACTGGTTCAGCCCTGGCTAGAGCTTCCCATCGAAGTGGAAGATTTGAGTGCATTACCACCGTCCCAGCGGGACGCCACAATGGAGAAACTGTGCCTCGAAGAGGCCAAACTCCCCTTTGACCTCTCGAAGAGCCCGTTGATTCGAGTGCGATTATTGAAGATCGAAAATGAGGACCACGTCCTCACGCTCACGCTTCATCTCATCATTTGTGACGGCTGGTCAATCGGCATTCTACTGGACGAGATCGAGAAAATTTATCGGGCCTTCGCTGCCGGGGAGCCTAGCCCTTTGCCCGAGCCATCGATTCAGTACGCCGATTATGCCGTGTGGCAGAAGGAATGGCTGGAGACGGCGAATCTTTCTGAACAGATCGCGTATTGGAGAGAGAAGCTCCGCAGATATCGCGTGCTGGAAATTCCGCCGGACAATCGCCGCGGCCGCGTGGATACCTTTCCAGGCAAAATCATCTCGCTCGCATTACCCCCGCCCTTGACCAACGCACTGCGGACACTCAGCGGGCGCCTGGGCGGCACCATGTTCACCACGACACTGGCAGCGTTCAAGGCGCTGCTCGCGCGCTACACGGATCGGACAGACATCAGCGTCGGCTCTCCGCTCGCCGGAAGAGATCGGGGCGATACCGAAGGCGTGATAGGTCTGTTCGTCAATCCGGTGGTCTTGCGAACCGATCTGTCGGGCGATCCTAGCCTGGAGGAGCTGGCGGCGCGGGTTCGTAATACAGTGTTCGACGCATTTTCTAATCATGACGTCCCCTACGAAAAGCTGCTGCAGATCCTACGTCCGAAAGGTAACCCGTATTCGACTCCCTTTTATCGGGTGAACTTCATCTGCCAGCGGGAGTACGCCCGCGCAGCAACCTTCGTACAGGAGTTCGCTGGCATTCATATGCGATCAATGCCGTCGAAGTGCCAGGGCGCGCTCTACGACTTGCAGTTTTTCCTCGTGGAAAGAATCGATGGTTGGAGATTGTCCTGCGAGTACAATACGGACCTTTACCAGGAAGAGACGGCTTGGCGGATGCTGCGGCATTTCCGCGAGATCCTGGAGATCTTTGTCGAAACACCCTCCTGCCGTATTTCCGAACTTCCAGTCTCTCCCAATCCGGACACACTCGAATCCAGCGGCAGTGAACTCGCCGCGTTGTCTCTCAGGATGCCGGCCAGTCTGGCCCAACATCGCTATTGGCTGCTGGAACAGTTTGCAAGTGGCAAAGTGCTGCTACACCTGCCAGCCTCGGTGCGCATTCGCGGCACGCTCGACGTTTCGCTCGTGGAGCGTGCACTAGAGGCTCTGGCCCGGCGCTATGAAATTCTCCGAACCACCTTCATCTTTGAGGATGAGCGATTGTGGCAGGTGATATCGCCGGAAGGTTCCATCCCACTCTCGGTTACTTCCCTGGCCCATCTGCCCGACCTGGAGCGCGAGGCGGAGGCGCTTCATCTTCTCAGGGAGCAAGCCCGCCGGCCGTTCGACTTGGCGGCGGGCCCGTTGGCGCGTGCTACGTTGTACCAACTCGACGCGCACGATCACGTCCTGTTGCTCGACGTGCACCACATTATCTCGGATGGCTGGTCACAGGGCTTGCTGCAGCGCCAACTCTGGCAAATATATGCGGCGTTTGCTTCGGGGGAGAAATCTTCGCTTCCGGAACTCAAATTGCAGTATGCCGACTTTGCCCAATGGCAGCAGGATTCATTGGCTGGCGACGGCTTTCGCCCGGACCTGGAATATTGGAAGGACAGGCTCCGCAGCCCGCTTCCCGTCCTCAACCTTCCATCGAATCGGCCGTTCGGTCACCGCGGCAGCACAGCCTCGGGTGTCGAGACACTGGCGTTGCCGCTCGGTTTGGGGCCGTCCCTCCACTCGTTCTGCAAGCGCGAGAGCGTCACCGCATTCACGGTGATGCTCGCGTGTTTCAAGGCGCTTCTATTTCATCACTCGGGACAGACCGATATTCTCGTGGGCTCCCCCATAGCGAACCGGACAGAAGAAACGGAAGGACTGATCGGTCCTTTTTCCGGCCAAATCGCCCTGCGGTCAAGCCTCACCGGAGATCCGAGTTTTCGTAACTTAATCGCCCGCGTAATGGACGTGACACTCGATGCGTTTTCCCACAATGGTATTCCCTTTGAACGCGTCCTGGAGACGATCGACGTCCAGTGCAGAGGCGGCCGCAATCCGATTTTCCAGTTCTATTTCTATTATCAGACCGCGTTCCTTCAGGCTCAGGAGATCGCAGGGCTAACCATTAGGCCGCTCTCCACCGTGAGTCAAGGGACGAATTGCGACCTCCAGATCGGGTTTGTCGAGCGCCCAGAAGGCCTCCGCGCGATCCTGGAATACAACGCAGACCTCTTCGATGGTTCAACGATGCGGCGTTTGCTCGATCAGTTCGTGGTTCTGCTCGAAAGCGGCTTGGCGTCTCCGGAAAAGCCTTTATCGCAACTTCTGTTCGCCTTGCGCGCGATGCCATTGATCGAAGCCGGCGAGTCCGTCTCGCTCGCTCCGGATAGCGGCGCCGGACCCTGTATGCCTGCTTCGGATCTCACGGCGGCCCGGCGGACCTACGTGCCAGCCCGAAACGAGAGCGAGGCGCGGTTGGTGGCGATTTGGGAAGATCTGCTGGGAGTTCGCCCAGTCGGCGTAACAGATGATTTCTTCGATATGAACGGCCGATCGGTACTCGCCCTTCAACTCTTCCAAAAAATCAATGGGATCTGGGGAAAGAATCTGCCGCTCTCAACGTTATTTCAGGCCCCCACCATCGCGCGGCTCGCAGAGTTATTGCAAGGCGGCCAGGCGCCGGCGTGGTCCTCCATCGTCTCAATTCAGGCGGGCGGATCCAAACCACCGCTCTATTTGATCTCCGGCCTGGGAGGAAACGTCGTCCGATTTCATGCGCTCGCCCGCTATCTCGGTCCGGATCAGCCGGTTTATGCGCTGCAGCCCCCCGGACTCGACGGGCAAAGGCCATTTCTGACGAATCTCGAAGACATGGCGGCCCACTATATCGCAGAGATTCGTAAGGCCCAGCCGTCAGGTCCATATCATCTGGCAGGTTACTCTTTCGGAGGTCTGGTGACGCATGAAATGGCCTGTCAACTTCTCACGCATGGCGAAGAGCCGGGTCTGGTAGCGCTGCTCGATACGCGGGAACCGGGCTACGCGAAAAAGATTCGCCAGACCTTGCCATTACGGGACCGGATGCGGCAAGCCCGGCATCGTCTCCATGGCCTCTTGTCCGGCGATCGACGGATGGATGATATCAACCGCATTTTGCAGAAGCGAACATCGCAAGTTGCTTATAGAGTCCATCGGGCGCTAGGGCGGCCCTTGCCCCAGGCGGTCGGGACCATCGAGGATATTAACACCTTCGCCGCGACCCACCACCGGGCGAAGGTCTATCGGGGCAGATTGACTGTGCTGCGCTCGCCCGTCCACGCTCTGGAGGCTGGCTACGATCCGGCGTTAGGCTGGGGCAAATTGTCCGATGAACTCGATCTCTATGAGATTCCCGGGGACCACCACGACATTACGGCCGAGCCCCATGTGCGGATACTGGCTGAGAGGTTGGCGCTGTGTCTGGAAAATGCCCGTCCGCGGCCTATGCGGCAAGAGATCCCTGAGCGGGACGAGGCCATCGAAGAAGCAGAGGAGGTGGCCTATGTGCGCGAATACGAATCGGCATCCGGGAGGGTCGGATGACAGCCATCGGCAAGCGAATTTTACTTTCGTATGGGGTCCGGCGTTTCGTTCATGTTGTTGAAGAAAAAGTACCGTTTGTGCGCGCATGGCATCAGTTTGCTTATACGCTGCACTTCGAGGAATCTTCACCCAATGCGCGGATGTTCCGAGGCGTGTACCGCTCGGTTACCGAGGCCTCGGCGGCCGCGCCTGCGTCCCTTCCGACCGGACACGATCACGCGAACCTGGCCCTCCGCCACGCTTCCGACATCGGCCACACCTGGCCCAGCGATTATCCCATTCTGTTTTGGCTCAAGGGGACACTCCCGGAAAGCACGTCCGTCTTTGATCTGGGCGGGAGTGTTGGGAATCACTATTACACCTTTCAGAAGTACTTGACGTATCCGCAGGATCTGCGCTGGGTGGTGTGCGAAGTTCCCGCCGTCGCCCAGGCCGGCCGCGATTTGGTCCAGTCGACCGGCGTGGAGGGGTTGCACTTCACGGTGCATTGCGAGGAGGCCGACGGCAGCGACATCTTTCTCGCTTCGGGTGTTCTGCCGTTTATCGATCCACCTCTGGCCGAGTTGCTGTCGCGTCTGCGCCGGCGACCCAAGTATCTACTGATTAACCGCGCAGCGTTGTCGGGAGATCCCGCTTTCGTAACGTTGCACAACCTTGGCCAGGCGGTATGCCCCTATCGGATCCTGAACCGGCATGAGTTCATCCGCTCACTCGAAGGGATTGGCTACCGGCTGGTGGACTCCTGGGAAAATCCGGAATTTTCCTGTTATATACCTTTCCATGCAGATAAAACAGTCCGAGCTTATAGCGGGTTCTATTTTCGATTGTCCGACACAGCGGCAACGTTGACTTTGAAGGGGTCCCTATGAATGAAGTGCAGTCTGGTTATTTTTCGCACGATTCTTCGACGAAGCAGCTCTTCTCGGAATCTTTCGACCTGAAACCGTTTTTGTTCCGGCACCAGCTTCATACGCACAAGTTGCTGAGCGTCCCGGCTCTTGGACAATTGGCAAAAAAGATGGCGAGAGAGGAAAAACCGCGCGGCTTCTTCCGGCTGTCGAACGAGTCGCGCGGCTTAGAATGGGGCAGCCCTGAGTTTCGAAAAGCGCTGGATGAAGCGTTTGGAGAGATCGAGACCAGCCAGATGAGGCTGAAACTCAGCAGTATACAGTCCGAATCTGAATACGCTGAGGTCCTCGCAAACTGCTCTTATGAACTCTCGGATTTGACTTCGGTCGATCTTTCCCGTGCCTATCGCGATCCTAAGGCCACCATCTTTATCTCATCGCCGAATGAAATTACTCCGTATCATGTCGATGAAGAGGCCAATTTCTTACTCCAGATATACGGAACGAAGATCATCCATATTTTTGATGGAAACGACCGCGAACTGCTGGAGTGGCGTGAGCTGGAGGAGTATTATCGTTGCGGCAACATTCGTCTGCGAGAAGATTTCCAGTCTCGCGGAGTTTGTTTCGACTTGGAGCCCGGCATCGGGATACACAATCCGGTTAACTTCCCGCACTGGGTCCAAAACGGGCCCGGCGTTTCCGTGTCCCTCAGTTTGGGTTACACGCGCGCTAAAAATCCTGTCGATGTGCTGCAGGTGAATCATTACTTGCGCAAAGTGGGGTTTGCGCCGACTCCCCCCGGAAAGATCAAGAGTCTCGATGGCGCAAAACGTGCCATCGCTCGTGGCGCTCGTTCGATTAAGAAGGTCTTGCGGCACGGCTGATCGTCCACATCCGCAAACAAACAGAAACTATGGCGGCCACAGAAACAAACGTATCCGCGCAGGCCCCGGCGCCCATTCCCCCCTGGTGCGCTCCACCTCGGGAGTTGGTGCTCAGCGCTGCGAGTGTCCACATCTGGCGCGCCAACTTGGATATGGGTCCTGAAGCCGTCGCTCGCCTGGCCGGGTATCTCTCTCCGTCTGAACGGGAGCGTGCCGGCCGCTTCCACTTTGAGCGCGACTGCCTCCGCTACTCTGCCGGACGCGGGGTGCTTCGGGTTCTACTTGGGCGCTACCTGAAGATCCCGCCCCTTGCGATCCAATTCAGTTACGGAGCTCACGGAAAACCCTACATTGACTCTGGCGTGTCGTTCAATCTGTCCCATTCACATGGCCTCGCCCTCTATGCCTTCGGAGAGCGCACAGGCGAGCTCGGCGAACTCGGTATCGACGTTGAGCGCCTCGACCTGGAGCTGGACATAGAGGACATCGCTGAGAATTTTTTCACCTGGCGTGAGCTGGCGGAAATTCGTGCGCTTCCCGCCGGACGGCGTCACGAGCGTTTTTTCGATTTCTGGACACGCAAGGAGGCCTATCTCAAAGGGCGGGGCGGGGGCCTCTCTATCCCACTCAATGAGTTCGAGGTGTCGCAGGGCGCTCGCCTTGAAGGCTGGTCCGTTCTCGGTCTTGCGCCCGGTCCGGGCTATGCGGGGGCTCTGGTAACCACGTACGCTTCCGTTCAACTGCGCTGCTTCAACTGGGATGAATGGGATCGATCCCCGCACCGGGATTTCGCCCCCGAAATCAAATAGGACGTCGTGTCCAAAGATATCACCTAAATGCTAGATCACCAAGCCTGCACAAGAAAGATGACGCAAGAAAGGACGCGTAAGAAAAATGAGAGGTTCACTATCCATGTCAACTCCGGCCCCTGCACGCGATCAATCGGCCGCACCCCTGATTTATTCGAACCCGGAATTTTCCCGGCAATTCGACTCGCGCCCCTTTGAGTTCGAACATAATCTCAGTTCGCATCCGCTGTTCGAGCTGCCGCGGCTATTAAAACTGGCCCGCAGTACCGAGGCGGTGCGGCCGGGCGATTTGTACTACGATGCTGGCGAGATCCGGGTCGATCAGCGTTGGGACGAGACCGGGCCGAAGATGATCACTGTGGAACAGGCGATCGATAACATCGAGTGCACCGGCGCCTGGATTGTCTTGAAACGCGTCGAACGCGATCCCGAATACGCCGAGCTTCTTCGCCAGTGCATGCAGGATGCCCAGCATTATATCGGCCGCGAGCTGACGAAAGATTTGAGGGTCGCACAAGACGGAATCATTTTTATCTCCTCGCCGAATCGGGTTACCTCATACCACATCGACCGGGAATGTAGTTTTCTACTCCAGATTCAGGGCGAGAAGTCGATCAGTGTGTTTGACCGTGACGATCGCGTGGTCCTGACCGAGCAAGAATTGGAGCGATTTTGGACCGTCGACAATAATGCTCCCCGGTACAAGCCCGACGCGCAGGGCCGCGCATCCGTGTTCGCTCTCCGCCCCGGTAACGGCGTCCACATTCCGGTGAACTGCCCGCACTGGCTGAAGAACGGGAATAACCTTTCGATCTCTTTCAATATCAACTGCCAATTCAAAGATCGCTTCCGGGCCAATCTCTACCGGGCCAATTTCGCATTGCGTACCCTGAGACTGTCGCCCGCCCCTCCCGGAAAATCGCGATTCCGCGATGTCCTGAAGCGCCGCCTGGTCGGCCCTGCGGTGAGTGGCGCAATGCGCCTGCGCAACGCGCTATAGCCTAAGAAATCGGACCCAGATGCACCTCCTCCACCCGCATGTGCATATCGCGCGGGTCTTGCGGAGCTACCACTTTGGTCCCATTCGTGTCGAACTTGACCTCGTTTGTGCCCGGATGCAAGTGCAAGATCACGGTTCTGACCACGCCGGCTTCAGTCGCCTGAAACCGGTCGTCTAGAGAATCGCCCGATATTTCCACGGAAGCAGGGCGCGGTTGACCGAAAGACGCATAAATGCGATGGAAAGCGGGACCGTTGCATTCCTGCCGGTCCGATTCAGAACCCGGATCGCCGCATGTGCACGCGCCCACCTCCAGGTTTTGCTGCCACCGGACTCCGAGGTATAAAAGCCCTGTC
>Ga0070735_10003780_pt1 | contig 13087 bp, 10 predicted proteins | sample Coa_R1_FD_66443 | JGI IMG/M metagenome (GOLD analysis project Ga0070735, IMG submission 66443) | Surface soil microbial communities from Centralia Pennsylvania, which are recovering from an underground coalmine fire - Coalmine... | ecosystem: Environmental > Terrestrial > Soil > Unclassified ...
GTTGATGGCGCCATTCACGCAATCGGTGCATCCGATGGTGCAAAGGTCGCCCTGCGTGACGCCCGTGCAATCGGCGGCGGTCGAGCAGCTCTGGTCGTAGTCGGAGGCGCGGATCGTCCCGCACACGTTGCCGTTCGGGCAGCCGGCGTTGTTGGGCTCGACCTCCCACTGCTTCGTATTTCCGTTGCAGCAAACCGTCGCCACGAAGTTGCTCACGAGCCCCGGCAGCCCCTTGATGTACTCGCAGATGTTGCCGGGAACGGAGCACGGCGAGCAAAGAACAGGCGGGTACTCGCCGCAACCTTGCCCGGCCCCGTTCTGCCACCACTTGAGGACGGAACCGTCGGGCGCGCACTCTGCCTGCCCCTCGGCGTAGACGCAGATCAACCCGTCTTGGGTGCACTGGTTCGGGATACCGACGCTCGTGAGGTCGGCCCATTGCGCCGGGCAACGCGAGTCGTTCGAGCTCGTCGAATAGATGCCGTCGAGGCCTGCGTCTTGCGAGCAAGCAACGGCGCTCTGAGACGTGCTGCCCGAAGGTGATATGACCCCTGCGTCCTTCGACGTCGCGCTGGCTGAGCTGCACCCGGCGAGCATCGGCGCGAGCACGAGAAGAGTTCTTGCCCTGTCCATGAACGCCCGAGCGAAGCATCGCACGTGCCGCAAGGGCGTCCCTTGAGGGTCCGGTCGCGGCCTTCGCGTGCAGCGCGCGGCGACAAGAAGAATGTCGGCGCTCATGGGATCCTACGGAGGGCCGAGGCGGGAGCCCGCGCAGCGGCGCGGGTGGGCCACTCCGTGCCACGGAGCGACACGCGCGCTGGGTCCGGGCGGCCCGCGCGTTCGACGCAGCTCCGCAGTCCCTTGGCGCCGGAGGACAGCGCAAGTGCGACGTCTGACAACCGAGCGGTTCGTGGTCCGAACCGCGGGCGCCACGGGCCTAAAGAGCCCCTCAGCACAAGTTCTCTCAGACGAATCATTTACTCCCCGCCTCAGGAGCACGGGGGCGGCCCTCAGCACTCGCCGAGGCCGCCCGAGGCGAACCATCAGCTGACGGACGCGACGAGCGTCTCCAGCTGCTCGTACGTCTCGCGCATGCCCTTCTCCATCCCCGAGGCGATCGCACCGTCGACAGACTCCTTCGACGCGTAGAATTGGTGGACGACCATGCGGGTCTTGCCGTCCTTTTCCTCGAGCGTCGCAGTCATGGTGGCCTCGCCCGCAGCGGGGCATCTGCTCGAAGAGCTGCGTCCAGACGAGTCGCGAGAACGGCGTCACCTCTTTGTAGATGCCCGAGAAGGCCATGGGCTGCTTCGGATCCCGCCCGAAGACGAAGCGGTAGCTGCCGCCCACGCGGACGTCGGCGTCGCAGCTGAAGAGAGTGACGCCCAGCGACTTGGGAGCCCACCAGCGCTTGAGCAGTTCGGGCTTCGTCCACGCGTCGAAGATGATGCGGGCCGGGCCATTGAACGTGCGCGTCACGACCAACTCGCGTTCGGACTGGCGCTCGACGGTGGTGCGGCCCGCGTCCTCTCACTCCGGCGAAGGCGTTCTTGCTCCGCGATCCAACTGAAGATCGACAGCAACAGGCCGCGCACCGGGTTGCGCGCGTCGGTGTCGAGCCAGCTCACCGATATGCAGCTTGCGGACGTCTGCCCGCCGAACCTTGCGTCCTTCCCGTTGCAACTCCCAGCCCCGAGAGGGCTTGCCTCCGGCGCTTCTTCGTCGCACCTTGCGGGTGCGCGGCGTGCTCGTCGTCTTGGGCATGTGAGAGTGACCAGGAATGGACACGCCGCGCGATGTTTCAAGCCCTCCCAGCGCTACCCTCGCTCACGCCCTCATGCCGCTCGAGGCTGGGATGGAGCGAAATCCAGGTTTAGTTCCTCCCGCTCACGCCACAATAGCGGCACATGGAACCGTGTGGCGGCAAGCCAGCCGTGGACATGACCATGCCCATCGCTGCAGCGGAGTCGGGATTCCCGTCGCGCCGACGAGCTTGACGAGGCTCCTCGTCGGAGCGGTACTAGACCCAGAGCTTGCGGGTCTCAACACATCGCTCCGTCCACAAACTTGAGACGCCGCTGCTCGACGTCGACGCATAATGCCCGGGAATGGATCGCGCGACCGAGTACTTCCGCTGCTTGCAGCAGGTCGTACCGGCCGAGGACGTTCGCGCTACTCGATCGACTTCCCATCGATGAACACATCTGGAGCGACCTCGCCAATCGCTATGACGTGCAACTCAGGTTCGGGCTGTTCTTGAATAGGTGGAGTGGAGAGCTGGATTTGTCGCCGAAAGTCGTTGCCCGCGTCGCGAGGCTCCAGGCCCGCGTGATCTTCGACATCTACGGGCCGGACGGCGCCGTTGACGTACAAGAACACTGAGCAAGGGCGGGCCTGCGCAACGGCCACTCGCTCGACTTCTGGCAGCGGCTCGACGTGCAGCGCTTCCCGGCAAAATACCCCGCTCTGCGCGAGGTCTACCTGGCCAAGGAGGCCCTGCATGCCCTTTACCGCACCCGCGGTGTCCCGCGCGCTTCGCGAGCCCTCGACCGCCTCCTCGAGCGCTGCGACGCCAGCGACTTACCCGAGCCGGCGACCCTCGCGCGAACTCTGCGCCACTGGCGCAACGAGGTCCTCGCCTACTTCGACACCGGCATCACCGAGGGCTTCAACCTCAAGGCAAAGCTCGTCAAACGCAGAGCTTTCGGTTACCGATCCTTCCGAAACTATCGACTCCGACTCCTAAACGCGTGTGCCTGAGCCGACTTGCACGGCACGCCCACCACCGAGTGAGACGAGCCCGAAGAGCCCTAGCTTTTCTTCGAGCGGGAGAAGGGACTTGAACCCTCGACGTCCACCTTGGCAAGAGGAAGAGAGGGCGTTTCAGCTCGCTTCCCCACGTTTCGCGATCGTGTAGTTTCGAGCAGTTACCGTTTCCGGGCGTTACCTGAGCGTTCCGGCTGTGACGCCCGAGTGGGGAGGAAAGTGGGGAGGGGCACACCCCAAAGTGAGGAGGGCCCTGTGGTTCAAGTCCGAATCGTTCAAACTCACCATTGTCGGTGGATCGGCGTCGTTCAGGCCGCCCGGCGTAGCGCGACCCGCGGAGCGAGAAGTCCGTTCAGCTCGTTCGTACTGTCACGAGGGGAACCCCGTGTGACAAGACCGCGGTCTCTTTGGCTCGATTCCGACGTGGCGGAGATGAAGGCGGCGGCGCCGGACGCGCGGTTGGGGTTACTACCCGATAGCGGGCTCGGACTGCTGATCAATCACGGAGGCGACTCTTCACCGGATGGCGACTCCCCGTACGGGTTGTCGTCGTCGGGCACGTCGGGCACGCGCGGCGGCTCTTCGACGGAAGGGCGCGCCAGAGACGGCGCGGAAGAGGCCGCGCGCGTAGGAGGCCGCCAGGGCCGCGAGGGCCGCGTCTTTCGTGGGGGCTCCGTCGTCATTGTCGTCGCCGGGGCTGCGGCTCCCGCCGCCTTCCCCGACGCGAGCGGGTCGGGCTGCGGGATCGCGGGGGGCGTGACCGGAGGGGGCGCCGCCGACGCAACCGGCGGTGGCTGCACCGGAGCCGACACGGCCGTCGCCCGCAACTCAGCCAGCCGTTGCGCATCGTGGCGGTGAACGACGTAGTAAGCGCCGGAGAACGCGAGGCCACCCAAGACTCCCAGCGCCAGGAGCGCGGGGACGATCGTCCCGCTCGTCGCCGGAAACCAGAACGGAGGCGCCCCCGAAGACGGGCCGTCCTCCGTGCCGCCCGGGGATGTCGAGTCCGATCTCGCGATCATCAGCGGCTCCTCGAAGAATGACCTATCCAATTCTGCTGAGTCCGTGTGCCTATCGACGCCAGCGGGCGCGGGGAACACGGCATCGGGTGGCGCCTCGATCTCCGTCCTCGTCGGCATGAGGCCCTTCACCAGCTCCGCCATACTCTGGAAACGCAAATCCGGATTCTTGTCGAGGCAGCGAAGAATGGCGCTCTCCAACCGCGCGGGTACGTCGTTCCGCGACGATGAGACACTGGGGGGGGGCTGGGTGAGAATCGCCGCAATCAGCCCCGAAGTACTTCGAGCGCGAAACGGGACGTCACCGGTCAGCAGGTAGTGCAGGACCGCGCCCAGTGCCCAGATGTCGACTCGTTGATCGGTGTCTCCTGCGCGCAGTTGCTCCGGCGCCATGAATTCCGGGGACCCTATGCACATCTGCGCGGCCGTCGGCGCCGGACCCACCGAATCCATCCCCGCGATCTTGGCCGAACCGAAATCGACCAACTTGATGCAGCAGGTGCCATGGGCATCCGTCGTCAAGACCAGGTTCGAGGGCTTGATGTCGCGATGTACGACTCCTCGGGCGTGGGCGTTCGCCAGGGCGTGCGCGACCTGCAGCGCCCAGTCGACGGCGACGGGAACCGGAAGTGGGCCGTGGGCTTGCACGACGTGCCTCAGGTCGTCCCCCTCGAGACACTCGAAGACGACGTAGGGAGCGCCACTTGCCAGCCGGTCCACCTCGAATACGCGCACCGCGTGCTCGCTGCAAGCGCGCGCCGGCGCGTAGCCTTCGCGTAGAAATCGGTCGAGAGCCTCCTTCCGTCCCGACCACTCCGGACGCATCAGCTTGATCGCGACGCGGCGCTTGAGCTCCCGGTGAGTTGCGGCGAGGACGACGGCGAGCGCGTCTCGCCCGCACTCACTCTCGACGAGGTATTTGCCCGCGATCACGTCGCCGGGTTCTGGAATGGACCACCTTGCTGTTACTTGCGTGTTCATTCAACAACGGGGCGTTCGAAGCGAGCGGCGTACCAACTCTCTGGTCGGCCGCGTACGCTAGAATGGGCGTTCCCGGACCATCGGCGCGCCGGCCTGTGCCGCGCGGGCATCGAGCAGCGGATGGGAGGGTTCGTGCAGCTACGCCCCACCTGGGATCGGGTTGCGCGGAGAGCTTGGACGGGCGTGGTGGAGAACCACGACGGTGGGTCCGCGCGCTCGAGCGAAGCGAGAGGAAGCGAGAGATCGACTAGACCCAGCGCTCAGCTGGGTCGATCAACACGAATGTGATCCCCGAGGTCAGATCTCGGCGAGAGGCGAGGTCCACTCGGGTGATCTCTGGGGTTAGGACCACCCCCAGGGGGCATCGCGTCGGCCGCAGTCTCCGGCATCGTTTCTGCTCTACGGCCAACATGCGAATCCCCATTCTTCTTTCCGCCGCCGTCGCATGCGTGGCCCCGACGGCCATCGGTTGCACCGGCGAGGTGACGGCTGAACCGGCGTATGCCCCCGCACCACCGCCCCCGCGGCCGGCTCCTCCGCCGCCTGCTCCCGCCGTGCAAGACGACGTCATCTACGACGTGCAGCCTCCCGTGGCTGACATCGAGGCGTACCCGAGCGTCGTTTACGGCGGCGCGACCGTCTACTACGTGGGCGGCGTCTGGTACCGCCGCGGGCCGAACGGATGGGGGCGATATCGCGTCGAGCCAAGGGGCCTGACGCGGTTGCGCGTCGCCCATGCGCACGATGCTCGCTGGGCCCGCGAGGGAGGGCCGCGTCCCGCCCCGCCCGGCGCCGCCGAGATCCAGCGTCCGGCACGCCCCGAGCGCCGCGAGGTGCGCCCGTGAGCGCCCCCATCCACGGCCTTGCCCTGATCGCGTGTCTGGGCACGATCATCGGTTGCACCGCGAGCGCGAGTGTCAGCCCCCCCCCTCCCAGTGCGCCGCCCGGCTGCGGCCAGGACTCGTCCCTGTCGTGCCACCAGGGCAGCGGCTGGTCTTGTCCGGCCGGTGACAATCCGGAAAACGAGCAGTCGAACCTCTCGTGCAGCGTTCCGACCGCGGACGGCCCGAACGACGCGTTCTGCTGCTTCGAGTGGACGCACGGCACGACCTGTACGCCGGACGACAATTTGACCTCGGTGTGCCAACCCGGCTCCTACGGGTACCGATGCCAAGCCAGCGACGATCCGACGTCACTCGACTCGTCGCTCAACTGCAGCAATCCGACGCCCGACGGTTCGGACGACGACTTCTGCTGCAACTGAGCCCGTCGGGGGCGGCCGTTCCTGAAAGGCAGGGCGAGCAGGCGAACGTCCGCGAACGGCACGGTTGCCGTCGTGGCGCGTTGGTCGCGACGACGCACCTGTCGTGGCGGGAAACGCATGCCGGCGCCCGAATTCTACTCGATCCGCGGCGGCGATTCGCCCGTGACGACGGCCTCGATCGGCGTCACCGTCGTCGGCGATGCTCGCGATCGTCTCGGCTCTGCTCCACGCGCTCGTCGTCGCGTTCGTCGTGCAAATGGCTCGCGAGAACCCGTTGTGGAGCCGTCGCCGGATCGCGAATGAGCTCGCGTGGCTCGGCCACGACGTGGGCAAGGACGCGGTAGCGAAGTACATGCCGCGTCCGGCGGGGCGTCCGCCGCGACCTGCGTCCCCAACGTGGGGGACGTTCGTCCGCACCTACGCCGTCGGCACGATCGCGATCGACTTCTTCACGGTGCCGACCGTGACGTTCGGGGTGTTGTCCGCGTTCTTCGTGCTCTCGCTCGAACGACGTCGCGTGCTCCACGTCAACGTCACCGAGCGCCCGACGGCCGAATGGGCGGCGCAGCAGATCGTCGAGGCAGTCGGCCTCAACGACGGGCTTGCACGGTTGATCCGCGACCGCGACAAGATCTTCGGCGCGGCGTTCGACCGCCGCGTCGACAACCTCGGTCTGACGCAGTTCCGAATCGGCGCTCGGTCCCCCTGGCAGAACGGGTTCGCGGAACGATGGGTGGGCACTGCACGTCGGGAAATCGTCGACCACGTGATCGCGCTCGGCGAGCACCACCTGCGTCGAATTCTCCGCGCGTACGTTGCGTACTACAACGCGGATCGCCCCCACATGTCGCTCGTGGGCGACGCGCCGATGCGACGCGATGTCGAGCCGCCATCGATAGGCCGTGTCATCGCAATGCCGAAGCTTGGTGGACTCCATCACCGCTACCGGAGGATCGCCGCGTGAACGCGTTTTACGCCACGACAGGCCCAAGTTTGGGCCAGGTCAGGCGAGAACAGTAGCGATTATCGACACATACATGTGGAGCTGACGGGAATCGCTCCGCCCTGTAAGGAGTCCAGTCGCCTTGGACTGGACGGATTGCAGGGCCGACAGATGACCGGAACCAGCGGAGGCGGCCAACGGGCCGCCGACCGGAGTGGAGCTGACGGGAATCGAACCCGTGACCTCTTGCATGCCATGCAAGCGCTCTCCCATCTGAGCTACAGCCCCGAACCGTAACCATCGAACGCGTGAACCCTGCGAAAGGCCATGCTTCTTAGCGAAAGACGACCGGCCGGGCAACCCCCCCGGCGGTCCTGGCGGCAGGGTGGGGCCCTCTCGGCTCCTCCCGTCCCTTCTGCGCCCGCTACAGGTTCTTCGATTCGAGCAGGTACCAGCCCGGGTCCTTGCAGATGCCGCAGCTCTTGCCGCCCTTGAAGAGGTTGCAGGCGGCGCCATCGTCCGCAAGAAAGCACCGGTACCAGGCCGTCAATAGTCGCACGAACTGGAGGGTGCCCTGCGGATTCTGCGACAGCAACCCCGCGACCGTCGGCGTCGTCACGTGGTCGCCGCCGTCCCAGTCGGCGAGGAACGCCGGCCCGGTCGTCGACGGGTAGGTGCTCGTCACCACCCCCGCGTTGACCGGGTTGAGCCCCCCGTCGGTGATGCTGCCCGTCAGGCACAGCGTCGCGACCCCCTGCCTCGGCGTCCCGCCACCCTCGATGCACACCTCGCCCACGACGTTCGGGTCCATCGTCGCCGCGGTGGCCGCGATGCCCCCCTGCGAGTGACCGGCGACGCCCGCCTTCGTGCTGAGTTTCTGATAGAAGATGCTGCTCGGGTCCTTGTTCTGCGCAATCAGGTATTCGATACCCGTCGCCAAATAGGGCGACCCGGCGACGTTCGAGTTGTCCGACGCAATCGTGACGATTCCCCAGCTCGCCGCGTTGTTGTTGTAGAACTGATAAGTCATTTGGCCCGTCACGCCGGTCCCGTTGCCCCACGCCGCGATCGGATGCAGGCAATTGGTATCCATCGGGGACGGGTAATAAATCGTGTACGTCGTCGGGGACGCCGCGGACGACGGCAGACCCGCGTCCGCCAGGTCGACCATCTTCGTGGCCACCTTGTACGGACCGGGCTGCGAGTAGTCGGGCGGGCTCCCCTTCGTCTGAAGGCACGACGTCCCGCTCGGCATGGTGGACGTGCCGCCGTCGCTCGGACCGCCCTGCGCACTCCCCGACGTCGACCCGCCCGTCGAGCCCGCGCCGGAGCGCCCGCCCGTCGAGCCCGCGCCCGTTCCGCCGCCGCCGCCCGTCGCCGATCCGCCGCCCGGCCCCTGCGAGCCCGTGGACGCGGAGCCGCTGCCGCCGTTCGTGTCCCCGTTCGGGTTGACGAGGTTTCCGTTGCCGCTCCCGCCGCCCGACAGACTACCGCTCGACCCGCCGCTCGTCGCCGATTGCCCGCAACCCGTGACGAGCTCGATAGCCGCCGCGCCGAAGAGCGCAATGGATGCGCTCGCAAGAAGCCATACGACGTTGAATTTCATGGTGCCTCGCGCTCGCCTACGTCTTGGGGTGCTTCTAGTCCGATCTCTCGCTTGCTCGAGCGTGCAGACTAACCCAAAGTGTGACCCAGGTCTTTCGTGACGCTACACGGCGCGTTGAGTCTCGCAAGATCTTGTCGAGGCCAAGTGGTTGTCGGCCCAAACGACTTTCCTGTAATTCTTTGCGGCGAACGGCGAGAACCGATTACGGACTCGGCGGCGCGGCCCGATCCTGCGCGGCCAGCAGATCCTCGATTCCGTGTACCAGCTCCGAGGGCGTGAACGCCTTGCGGAGCAAGGGTCCGTCCTCCGGGCGCAACCCCGATCGCGCCAGGCGGTCCTCGGTGTGCCCGGACGTGAAGAGCACGCGGGTGGCGCCCATCTCGCGCAGCCGCCGACCGAGCTCGAGCCCGCCCATCCCCGGCATGATCACGTCCGCCACGACGACGTCGATCGGCGGCTTGTGCCGCTTGGCTACCTCGAGCGCCTCCTCACCGGTCGCCGCGCCGAGCACGCGGTACCCGCGCGCCTCCAGGACCGCGGCCATCGCACGGCGCACCCGCTCGTCGTCGTCGACCACCAAGACGGTGCCCGAGCCGCTCGGATGCAGCGAGCGAGGCGTCGGGGGCGGGGCCGAGGGCAGCTCCACGACGGGGAAGTACATCGACACCGTCGTCCCGCACCCTTCGTTGCTCTGCACCCAGATGCAGCCGCCGCTCTCCGCGACGAAGCGCCGCACACCGTCGAGCCCGAGACCGGTCCCGCGCCCCGCTTCCTTCGTCGTGAAGAGCGGTTCGAACAGCCGCTCGCGGACCTCGCCGTTCATCCCCACGCCGGTGTCCGCCACGCGCACCGCGACGTAGCCGCCCGGCCGCGCTCCCTCGACGCCCTCCACCTCTTGATCGTCGAACGACACTCGGGCCGCCCTCAGGGCGAGCCGGCCCCCCTGCGGCATCGCGTCTCGAGCGTTCGCCGCCAGGTTCAAGATGGCGTGCTCGAGTCGTTCCCGGTCGAGCGACACGGCGCCCGCGCTGTGGGTCGTGGAGACCGCGACCTCGACCTCCACCCCCACGACGCGCTGAACGAGCGGCGCAATCTCGGCGAGCACCGCGCCGAGGTCCACCGTCTCCGCGCGCGCGGGCTCGCGGCGCACCCAGCGCAACGTCTGCCGCGCCAGGGTGGCCGCCCGCTCCGCCGCGCTCCGTATCTCACGCGCCATCTCCCGTGTCTCGGCCTCGGCCGGAAGGTCGTTCTCGAGGCACGCGCTCAGGCACGCGATGGGCGTCAGCAGGTTGTTGAAGTCGTGAATCAAGCTCGCGGTGAAATGTCCGACCGACTCGACGCGCCGGAGCGCGCCGAGGTCCGTCTCGAGCCGCCGGCGGTCGGTCAGGTCCTGGAAGCGGAGGACCAACCGAGCGCCGAACGACCGGCCGGCGATGCCGATCGAGCGACCCTCGAGCCGAACCTCGGCCCGAGCCTGGCCCTCCTGGCGCAGGGCTTCGCGAAAGGGGCCCAGCTCCCCCGACGGAGGCGTTTCGGCGAGCACCCGCTCGACCAGACCGCCCGGGAGCTCTCTCGCCGGGCGGTTCGCGAGCAAGATGTTTCCGTGCGCGCCCGCGACGACGATCGCGTCGGAGGCCTGGTCGAGCGCAAAGCGGTAAAGGGCGAGGAGCGAATCTTCCGAAGTGCCGTCGTTCATCGTGCTTTGGGTGTACGCACTCGCGCGGGCACGCGGCATCGGCGCAGGCCGCTCCGTGGCGTCGGACCTCGGGTGGTCCCTCGTAGGAGAAAATGCCGTGCGCGCCACGCTACTGCCCCCCCGCATCGGGGCGACGCGCGGCCGCCGCTTCGGACACGACCCGAACGACGGCGTCGAAATCGCGCGACTTGTCGAAGAAGGCGTCCGCGCCCGCGGCCAGGCAACTCCTACGATGCGCGTCGGTGGCGTCGTTGGTGACGACGAAGAGGAGCGCCTGCGGCCGCTCGAGCTTCACGCGCGGCGCGAACGCCAGGCCGTTTTCGCCGGGCATGTGCAGGTCGAGGACCACGACGTCCGGCGCGTGGGTCTGCAGCGCGCTGAGCGCGTCCCGGACGTCGACCGCTTCGAACACGGCTTCGACGCCCGGGACAGCCGCGAACATCGCGACGAAACGCCGCCGGACGTGAGCAGCGTCATCCACGACCAGCACCTTCACGCGAGTCAAACTACCCGCGGGGGGGAAGCCCCGGTATCGGACCTGGGCGCCGCGGTCGGTCGGACGGTCGGTCCCGGGCTTGTCGGCGTTCGTCCTACGGGGTGTCGGCTAACGTCCGATCTCTCGCTTCGCTCGAGCGTGCGGAGCGGGTCGGGTGCATCGTCCGATCTCTCGCTTCGCTCGAGCGTGCGGAACGGGTCGGGTGTATCGTCCGATCTCTCGCTTCGCTCGAGCGTGCGGACTACTCGACGAGCCGATTCCTGATGGCGTAGTGCGTCAGCTCCGCGTTCGTCTTCATCTCCATCTTCTTGAGGATGCGCGTGCGGTGCGTGCTCACGGTCTTGACGCTCAGGCCGAGGTCCTGCGCCACTTGTGACACCGTCTGGCCCGACGACAGCGCCTTGAAGACCTCGAACTCCCGATCGGAGAGGCGCTCGTGCGGCGCCCCGACGGACTCCCCCGCCACGATCGACGCCAGGGACTCGGCCAGCTCCAAGCTCACGTAGCGGCCGCCGGCGGCGACCTTGCGCACCGCCTCGATCAGTTTGTCCGGCGCGCTCTCCTTCGTCAGAAAGCCCGCCGCGCCGGCCCGGATGGCGCGCACGGCGTACTGATCCTCCGGGTACACGGTGAGGACGAGCACGCGAGGGCCGCCGCCCTGCTTCTTGAGCTCTCCGATCAGCTCGATGCCGCTGCCGCCCGGCATGTTGATGTCGAGCACGACGATGTCCCAGCGCTCGTCGGCGACCCGCTGGCGCACCTCGGGCAGCGTCGATGCCTCGCCGCCCACCAGGATGTCCGACGTCTCGGCGAGGATCTGCTGCAGCCCGCGGCGCACCACCGCATGATCGTCGGCGATGAGCACCTTGATCACGCGGCGCCTCCGTTCTCGTGGATCGGCACCGTGAGGAGGACGAGCGTCCCGGAGGGGGAGGCGGGCCCCACGCTGACCGAGCCCCCCAGCCGGTGGGCGCGCTCGCGGATGCCGAGCAGACCGAGCGATTTCGGGCTCCGGAGCTCCTCCGGAGTGATGCCCCTGCCGTCGTCGCGCACCGCGAGCGCGAGGGAGGCGCCCCCGATCTCCAGGCGCACATCGACGCGCTGGGCCTGCGCGTGCCGGGTGACGTTCGTGAGCGCCTCCTGGAGGACCCGGAAGACCGCGGTCGCCGTCGCCCGACTGATCGGCGCGTCGCCGCCGGACGTGCGGACGGTGCACTCGGTCCCCGTGCGCCCCTCGAACTCCTGCGCCTGCCACTCGATCGCCGCGATGAGGCCGAGGTCGTCGAGAACGCCGGGGCGCAGCTCGGAGGAGATGCGTCGCACCTGGCCGATGATCTCGTCCGTCAGGTTCGACATGGCGTCGAGCTTCTCGCGGATCGCCGAGCGTTCGGTCGGCTGCGGCGCGTCGATCCGTCGTGCCAGCCACGCGATGTCCATCTTGAGAGCCGTCAGGGACTGTCCGAGCTCGTCGTGGATCTCGCGCGCGATCCCGGTGCGCTCGTCTTCGAGGATCGACTCGATGCGCGCCGAGAGCCCCCGCAGCTGGTCCTCGAGCTGCTTTCGCTCGATCGCGATCGCGGCGAGGCGCGCCGCGCGCTCGATGATCTGACGGTCGCCCTCGCCCGGGGTACGGGGGACGTTGTAGTAGAACGCGAACGTGCCAAGGACGGTCTGGTCCGTCGAGAGGATGGGCACCGACCAGCACGAGCGCAGCCCGTGCGCGAGGGCGATCGTCCGCCAGTCCTCCCAGAGCGGGTCGGTCTCGATGTCCGAGACGATCACGGCGCGCTTGAGGAACGCCGCAGTCCCGCAAGATCCCGCCCGCGGGCCGATCGAGGCGCCGTCGATGGCCCGCAGGAACGACTCGGGCAGATGGGGCGCCGCTCCGTGGCGGACCCTCTGGCCGTCCGGATCGAGCAGAAGGACCGACCCGGTCACCGGGGGCGCGAACTCCTCGACCGCGAGCACGAGCGCGGCGAGCGAGTCGGCGAGGGGCGTCCCGCGCGCGATCATCTCGAGGACCTTGTGCTCGGCGAGCTGCAGCCTGCGCTCGATCGTCTGCGTCGTGACGTCCTCGAAGGCGAGGCCCACGTGGCCGCCCGGTAAGGGAAAACCCTTCACCGCGAGGGCGCGGTTCGGCTGGCGAGGGTCCCTCGAGCGGTCGACGTTGATCTCGGAGACCCGCCGCTCGCGCGCGACCTGCATGAGCAGGCCCTCGACCTTGCCCCCGGCCGCGTAGGGCACGATGTCCGGGAGCGGCTTGCCGACGAACGGCGCGAGGGACGCGCCGGCGATCCTTTCGGAGGCGGGGTTGTA
>Ga0070735_10003781_pt1 | contig 13087 bp, 8 predicted proteins | sample Coa_R1_FD_66443 | JGI IMG/M metagenome (GOLD analysis project Ga0070735, IMG submission 66443) | Surface soil microbial communities from Centralia Pennsylvania, which are recovering from an underground coalmine fire - Coalmine... | ecosystem: Environmental > Terrestrial > Soil > Unclassified ...
GACAAATCGCACGTCATGGCCACCGCAAAGCATTTCGCCGTGCACGGCCAACCCGAAAGCGGCACCAACGTCGGCCCAGCTCTATATTCCGAACGCGTCATCCGCGAATATTGGCTGAAGCCCTTCGAAGCCGCGGTGAAAGAAGCGCACGTCGCCACCGTGATGCCGAGCTACAACGAAATCGACGGCATCCCCAATCACAGCAACAAACATTTGATGATCGACGTCCTCCGCGGCGAGTGGGGATTCACCGGCATGATCACGTCGGACTACTTCGGCCCGCAAGAACTCCGCACCGTCCACCACATTGTCGCGAATCAAGAAGAAGCCGCGCGCGTAGCGTTCGAATCCGGCGTCGATATCGAACTGCCCTTCAACCAAACCTACGGCACGCTCGTCGATCAGGTGAAAGCCGGCAAAGTCTCCGAAGCCGCAATCGACGCGTCCGTCGCACGCATGCTTCGCGCGAAATTCCTCGCCGGCATGTTCGAAGATCCGTATTCGAACGCCGACGCCGCCGAAAAAATCACAAACAGCCCCGAGCATCAAGCGCTCGCGCTGAAAGCCGCTCACGAATCCATCATCCTGCTCAAGAACGACGGAAACTTACTCCCGCTTGCAAAAGGCAAATACAAGCGCATCGCCGTCATCGGCCCCAACGCAAACGAACTTCACCTCGGCGGCTACAGCAATCAACCCGGCCGCGGCGTCAGCTTCCTGCAAGCCATCAAAACGAAAGTCGGCAGCTCCGCGGAAGTTTCCTATTCCCTCGGCACCAAAATCACCGAGACCGATCCCGATTGGGACGCCGACAAAGTCGTCCTCGGCGATCCTGCGCTCAACGCCAAACGCACCGAAGAAGCCGTCAAAGTCGCCGCGAAGGCCGACATCGTGCTCCTCGCGCTCGGAGGCAACGAGCAAACTTCGCGCGAAGCCTGGGCCGTCAATCACCCCGGCGATCGCACCAATCTCGATTTGTACGGAAATCAAGACGAGCTCGTGAAGGCGATCCTCGCCACCGGCAAGCCCATAGTCGTCTTCCTGCAACACGGCAGCCCGAACACGATCAACTACATCGCCGAACACGTCCCTGCGATTCTCGACGGCTGGTATCTCGGCCAGGAAGGCGGCGCCGCCGTCGCCGACGTCATCTTCGGCGACTACAATCCCGGCGCAAAATTGCCCATAACGATTCCGCGCTCCGTCGGCCAGCTTCCCGTCTACTACTACCAAAAGCCCTCCGGCAAGCGCGAATACGTGGACAGCAGCACGCTCCCACTCTTCCCTTTTGGCTGGGGACTCAGCTACGCCACATTTAAATATTCGAACGTGCGCGCGACGCCCGATTCGATCGGCCCACAAGGCCAAACCAAAGTCACCGCCGACGTCACCAACACCGGATCGGTCCGCGGCGACGAAATCGCGCAGCTCTACATCCGCGACGAAATCAGCTCGGTGACTCGCCCGGTGAAGGAACTCCGCGGATTCCGCCGCATCTCGCTCAACCCCGACGAGACCAAGACCGTCGAGTTCACGCTCGGCCCTGACGAACTCTCATTTCTGAACCGCGACATGCATCGCGTCGTCGAGCCCGGCACTTTCACTTTAATGGTGGGTGGAAACTCGGTAGACGTGACCACAGCGAAGCTCGAAGTCGTACAGCGATAGGCGGCGGTTTTGGAGGGCGGGGTCACTCCGCCCCGCTTTTCGCACGCGCGCTACTCAAACCGAATCGCGCTGAACTCCGCGCGAATAAAATCCTTCACTCCGGCGCGCCCGGTGATCAACAACATTAGCGATCCAGCCTGCTCCCCTGCCGTCAGCGTAAAGAACGGACAGCATTTCTGCTCAAACGCGATCCACTCCACCAATTCCTCTGGTCCGATCGCTCCATCACGCAGCCGCAACCCATACCCGTCGGCGAGTTCTGCCACCGAAATAACCGCCGCCTCCAACTTCGCCCGCAATACCTCGTAACGACCGCGTTCCTCGCGGGTCATCGCTTTCATGTCGCAACAAAAACCGCCGCTTTCGCTCACTCCGCTTCCTCCCTCAATCATCCCAGACGACGTTTCCCCGCCGATCCGCGTCTCAGTATAATCAGTGTTCTCGGGGACCACGCTCATGTTACGCCGCCTGTTCCTGGCATTCCTCGCCGCGAACTGCCTCTTCGCCCAATCGGCTCCAGTACCAGCACCCTTGTCCGCAACCTCGCCGCAGGCGCCACCGGCGAAATCAACCCAATCCGACGCCCAATCCAAAATCTCCGTCGACTCCGACCTCGTCGTCCTCCCCGTCACCGTGAAAGACCAACACGGCGACCTCGTCCCCGACCTCAACCAGTCCGACTTCCGCGTCTTCGACGAAGGCATCGAACAGTCCATCGACGTGTTCACCGAAGAAGCCTTCCCGCTCTCGCTCGTCGTCCTCATCGATGACGATCTGAAATCCAAAGACGCCGCACAAATGGCCCCCACCCTTCGCGCCATCACCGGCGGCATCAGCGCGAACGACGAAGCCCTCGTCGCCCGTTTCGACATCGACTTCTACCCCGGCGATCAATTCACATCCGACCTCGACAAACTTTGGGCCGACCTAAAAACCGCGCAAGTGCGCGTCGGGCCCACCAAAACGAGCCCGCCTCCGTACGTCAGCGGCCCGCTCGACGCATGTAACTGTCCGCTGGCGAAAGCGCCCACAAACCTCGGCGCCCGCGCAAGCAAAGCCCTCGATGACGCCATTCACTCGGCGGCCGAACTCCTTCACGACCGCGGCCTCGCCCGCCGCAAAATCATCCTCGTCGTTTCCGACGGCGTGAACGGCCCACAATTCAATCGCTTTACGTATCAAGACTCGCTGCAGGCGCTCCTGCTCGACAACATCTCCGTCTACAGCCTCGCCGTCGGCAACAGCCTCACCAAAGGCAAATTCCAGCGGCTCGCCAACTATTCTAATGATTCCGGCGGCGACATCTATTACGCCGGGAACAGCGCCAAAATCGAAAAGCTCTACGCTCAAATCACTGAAGAAGCCCGCCACGAATACACGCTTGCCTATGTGCCGCGTGCCATCCATTCCGCTGATCCGTATCACAAGGTCGAAGTCCGCGTGAACCGCCCCTCCGTTACCGTTAAGACGCGCCAGGGATATTACATTGCGCCTCCATCGCCCCCAGAAGCTCCCTCTTCAGGTCACACGCGATAGCCGTAACCGTACCTTTTCTAATATCTTACGTACTTCGCCGCAGAATACCTGTACTAACGGGCAAGTAGTATCCTGAGCACGGTAAACGGCAAAACCAATTGCCTTGTTAAGTACCGGAACTTATTCTCCTCCTGCTTACCAAGGGTGTCCTGCGGAAATTCCTCGCTGTCAATTCCGCGGCCTCACATCGCATTTTCGCGATGCTCGTGGGGGTGTGTCTGTTCGCCGAAATCTGGCGCGCGTGACACAGGTTGAATTTCGAAATTTCCGCGGCTCGGGTCATCCGCAAAATGCCCCAAAAATCGCCGCGCAGGTTCAAGGAGCACGACATTATGAAGTCTGGGCTGAAACTGATCTTCGGCGCACAGTTACTCGCGGCAGCAGTAGCTCTCGCAGCTTGCAGCGGTTTGCCTGCAAGTTCGACCTCCACCGGCGGATCCGGCTCGGGCTCCGGATTCACGATCGGCGGCACGGTCACTGGCCTCACCGGCACGGGTCTCGTACTGCAAGATAACGGCGGCGACAACTTATCGGTCACCGCATCGGGACCATTTGTCTTCCCGACCAGCGTGACCGGCGCTTACGCCGTCACGATCAAGACCCAGCCGAGCAATCCGACGCAGAGCTGCGTCATTACGGGCGGCTCAGGCACTGCAACTGCGAACGTCACTTCGGTCGCTGTCGCCTGCACCACCGCCGCAACCAACGCCACGATCGGCGTCACCGTCACCGGTTTTCAGACAGCATCGGGCACCACGCCCTTGGTGCTGCAAGACAACGGCACAGACATCCTCACGATTTCCGCGAATGGTTCCTACACTTTTAAGCAAACCGTCAACGGCGCCTACGCGGTCACCGTCCAGAATCAGCCGACCAGCCCCAACCAGCTTTGCACCATTACGAAGGGCTCCGGAGTTGCCACGGGCAACGTCACGGGAATTGCCGTCGCCTGCGCCAGCAGCTACACCGTCAGCGGCAGCGTGACCGGCCTGATTGGCACTGGGCTCGTCCTCCAGGACAACGGCGCGGATAACCTCACGGTCACCGCCAACGGTGGTTTCACATTCAAGACTCAGCTTTTGGACGGAGCGGCTTACTCGGTTGGCGTCCTTACGCAGCCATCTGGTGGGCAGCAGTGCAATCCTACTTCGAACGCGGGAAAGATCGCGGCCGCAAACGTCATCAATGTAGCTATCGATTGCACCTCGCCGACGTTTACAGTCGGCGGTCAGGTTTTCGGTCTCGCTGGCAAGACTCCCAATCCTCCAAGCCAGATCAATCTTGCGCTGACCGACAACAGCTTCCAGATTCAGAACAATCTCGGCAACACCTTAATCATCAAACAGAACGGTACATTCCAGTTTTCCACCGCAGAAGCTCTCAACGACCAGTATCACATCTCCGTATTCCACGCCGCGAGCAGTCAGCCAAATAACTGCACGTTGTGGGACTACAACGGGACTGTGAAGGCGGCTGTGACCGATATCGTGATTGATTGCGGCCACAACGACTGGACCTGGATCGAAGGCAGCACCGCGGTCGGCGTCGAGAACCCATCGGCGCCTCTGTACGGTACATTTCCAGCAACGACCCCGACCAGCACGCCAAATCCGCTTACCAACAGCCCAGGAGCTCGCGAGAGTGCCGCAACATGGATTGATGCGTCGGGCAACCTGTTCCTCTTCGGTGGGCTGGGCTACGAATTAACCGGCGGTACCCCAGCTGACCAGTTTGTCGGCGGAATGAATGACATGTGGGTCTGCGAGTCGTTCGGCAACGGATGCCAGTGGCAGCTCGTCGGTGGACACGACCCGACAGTCGTTTCCCCATCCGTGACCAAAGGCAACCTCATCCAGAAGAACGCGCAACAAGAGGGTCAGTTTGGACTCTACACGGGAGCGGACGCGGTTCCGGGCGGGCGTTTCGGCGCTGCGACCTGGAAGGATTCGACCGGCAAATTCTGGCTGTTCGGCGGCTCGACAACCGACAAACACTACTTGAGTGACCTTTGGAAGTACGACCCGAGTGCACTTGGACCAGGCGGCTACGACTTGGCTGAGGGTACATGGACGAGCGTCAGTGGAAGCGCCGCTCAAGATCAGGCGGGCGTTTACACCGGCGGCACTCTCGTTCCGGGCGCCCGCGTCAACGCAGCTACATGGACCGATGCATCCGGAAACTTTTGGATGTTCGGCGGCTCCGGATTCGACGGCGCCGGCCAGATCGGCTTCCTCAACGACCTGTGGAAATACAATGGCACCACCTGGACCTGGGTCTCAGGCGGTACCACGAACGTCGAGGGCAACAACGGCAACTACGGCGCTCAGGGCGTCGCCGCTGCAACCAACATTCCTGGCGCCCGTCACGAGGCCACAACATGGATCGACACCAACGGGAATCTCTGGCTCTTCGGCGGAGAAGGCAACGATAACGTCGGCACTGCGCACGGATTCCTCAACGATCTGTGGATGTACAACATCGCCAGCGGCCAATGGACTTGGGTTGCCGGCTCCAACACTGCGAACGCGCAGGGCGACTACCCATCGCAAACCGTTGTCGGCTCCGTCGCCGCAACAACGGCGGCTGGGACGTGCGGTCTGTCTGTCGGACTCGCTCCCGACTGCCCGGCCGTTCCTCTGACCAACGCCGCTCCTGGTGCACGCTGGGGGGCGAGCAGCTGGATCGACGCGGGCGGGAATCTCTGGCTATTTGGCGGATGGGGTTGGGATTCAAAGAGAACCGATGGCAACGGCTCGCTCAACGACCTCTGGGTCTACACTCCCAACGCGACGCCGGGACAACTCGGTACGTGGGCTTGGGTCAAGGGTTCGAACACGGGCGGCCAGACTGGCGTGTACGACACCGTGGACACCTACCCATGGTTTACCTTGTACACGTACACTCCGGGCGGTCGCGCCAAGTCCGCAGCCTGGAAAGATCTGAACGGTCAATTCTGGCTCTTCGGCGGCGAAGGTTACGGCGCTACCGCGAGCGGCTTCCTCAACGATATGTGGCGCTACGTCCCGTATCAATGAGATAGCTTAGGTTTACAACCTGAGAGAAGAAACGCCGCGTCTTCAGTTCGAAGCCGCGGCGTTTCGCTTTTTACTCCCGGTCATCATCCTTCAACTCTTCCCGTCTGCGGCGGGAATTGGACTTGCCACGAAGACACGCGAATTGATCAGAAGTGCTCGACGCCACTAGACAGTCTGCGTGACTCCCGTTCCGGTTGCTTCCTGCGCTCGCTCCAGCATATCCGCTGAGATCACAACTGTGATTCTCCTCATGATTTTCAACTCGGAACCTCCGGCTAGTGCAGGTTGGCAGCTGCACACTACACTTGACCTGCCAAATGCCGGTAGTATGATAGTAGTATGAAAGAGAAGACATCTATCACACTCTCGAAGGATGTTTTGGCGGGTGTCGATCGCTTGGCTGGGTCGAAACACTCTCGCTCCGCGTTCATCGAGCACGTCCTACGCAAATATCTCCGCGAACGTGCCCGCAATGCGGCCCACGCCCGCGACCTTGCACTCATTAACGCGGCCGCGGACAGACTAAACGCCGAAGCGTCGGATGTGTTGACCTATCAAGCTTCAGAAGATTGAGCATCGCTCGATATGACCCGTGGCGAACTGTATCGCGTCTACAAGCCCGGAAATGATCCGAAGCAATTCCGCACCTATGTCGTCGTGAGCCGCCAAGTCTTGATCGATTCAAAATTCCCGACAGTGATCTGCGCTCCGGTCTTCAGCAACGGCGATAGCCTTTCCACTCAGGTTGCCATCGGCCCTGATGAGGGCATGAAACATGAGAGTTGGGTCATGTGCGATAACCTCGTCAGCATCCGGAAAGTGGATCTAACCGCATTTGTCGGCTCGCTCTCTTCCATAAAAATCCGCCAACTCGACAAAGCGTTGAAGATGGCCCTCAGCCTCTCCTAACACCTCCGAGATTTTCAGACCAATTGATCGACACGCCACGGTTTCAACTTTTCTTCCGTTTCGGCTAAACTCGCAGCGCGAATAAATTTACACGCACATTCAAGGAGCATCCATGTCTGACTCCGCCACCTCAGGCGCAGATTTCAAGAAACAGCTTCGCGATGGCCAGCCCAAGATCGGCCTCTTCCTCAATTCCCACAGCCCGACGGTTGCCGAACAGCTTGCGCATTCCGGCTACGACTGGTTGCTTGTCGATACGCAGCACGGCCCGATGGGTTACGAACGTCTCTCGACGATGCTCGCGGGCATCGGCAGCGGCGGCGCCAAGAGCATGGTTCGCGTCGGCGGATACAGCGATCGCTCCGGCATTCAACAAGCTCTCGACATGGGCGCCGACGGCGTTCTCGTTCCCTACATCAACAACGCCGAAGAAGCCCGTCAGGCCATCAGCTGCACGAAATATCCCACCGCAGGCACACGCAGCGTCTACTTTCCCCAGCGCAGCATGAATAAGGCGGGCTTGCTCGGTTATGCCGGCGCTGCCAACGACAACCTCATCGTCGCCCTCCAAGTCGAAACCGCCGATTGCATCAAGAACATGACCGAAATCGCCGCGGTGCCCGGCGTGGACATTCTCTTCCTCGGCCAAAACGATCTCTGCATGTCCATGGGCCTCTTCGAGAAATATAAATTCCCTGACATGTACACGTCGCCCGAACTCGGCGCCGCCACCGACAAGCTCATCTCCGAAGCCCGCAAGAACAAAGTCATCCTGGGACTCTTCCTCTTCGGCACCGCCCGCGTCGGTGAATTCTTCGACAAAGGTTTTACGTTTATCAGCCTGGGCAACGACCTGCACCACGTCCTGACCCAAACTGGCGCTTACATGAAGGACGTCAGTGGCATCGCCAAAGACAAATCGAAAAAGTGGCAGCCGCGTCCCAGCGCCCTGCTCTAAACTCCCGGTAGCGTCGGCGTCTCGCGTCTCGCCGGCTTTTTCCCGCTACGCCACGCACGAAGATGCACGGGCGCAGGTTTATCCTGAGGCGAAAGCCGAAGGAACTCCTGCGCCCCATGTCCGCACGATCAATTGATCTTGAGCCGTCGGTCGACGCGTTCGAATACTCGGCCCCGCTCATTCCCATTTTGGAACGGGCAGCGAGGTCGAAATTCGCTTGACAAACGTAACTAATTAGGTATATTAGGAATTAAAAAGAACTACTCTCGTTCGAATCATTCTCCCCAAAAATCTAAAGCCAGCATTTTCAACACGGCGTTTGGCTTTGACCTGCTCCTTGGACGTAACCCTCGTAGAATCACATTCTTGACGCAAACGCACGCATAAACGATTTAGAATCACACTCTTGAGAAAAAACACCGGGGGGGGGAGGGGGCGTAGCCCTTCCATCAATCCGGCAGCGTCGCGTCGCCCGTGATTGTGAGTTGAGTCCTCATTCCCGCTGTCTCCGACGAGCCGCGCTTCACCGGCTGGCCGCCACCTAGCCAAGCGTCAACCGTACCGGCAACGACACGACGCTTCCCGTCCGGATCGACGATGCTCAGATCGCGATTGTTGAGCGTGAATGTGACGGTTTTCTTCTCGCCCTTTGCGAGATGCACGCGCTCGAATCCCTTCAGTGCGCGAATCGGTGCGCCTGCGACTCCAGGATGCATTAGATAAAGTTGCACGACTTCGTCGCCGTCCATCGCGCCCGAGTTCGTCACATCGACGGAAAATTTCGCTTCGTCTTTCGCCGAAATTTTCGCGTGATCGACACGCGCATTCGTGTATGAAAACGAAGTGAAGCTCAGTCCATAGCCGAACGGATAAAGCGGCTCGCCATCGAAATAGCGATACGTCCGCTTCGCCATCGAATAATCTTCAAACGGCGGAAGCTGATCGACGGATTTGTAGAACGTGAGCGGCAAGCGTCCCGCTGGACTGAAGTCGCCTGCGATCGCACCGGCAACAGCCGTCCCGCCTTCTTCGCCCGGATACCACGCTTCCAGAATCGCCGGTAGATTCGCATCGGCCCAATTGATGGAAAGCGCGCTTCCGTTCATCAGAACGAGCACCACTGGCTTCCCTGCCGCGTGAATTTTCTCGAGTAGATTTTGTTGTGGCGCAGGCAGATCGATCTTCGTGCGATCTCCGCCGGCGAATCCATCGGCATCGACTTTCATCTCTTCGCCTTCGATGCGAGCGCTCAAGCCCATCGCAACCACGACAACGTCAGCGGTGCGCGCAGCCTCGACGGCTTCGCGCTCGGCCTGATCCGGAGGACTCCAGATAAATCGCGCCTCCGCGCTGCGAACATCCTGGAAGTACTCGATCTTCACGTTGTATGGATGGCCTTGCTCGAGATGCATTTTTTTCGTCTCGATCGAAGCAGGATGATGTACACGCCAATCTTCGACGATCAGGTCGCCGTCGATCCACACGCGATACCCATCTTGCCCGCTGAAACCGATGTAGTAGTCGCCACTTGTCGGCGGAACGAGAACCCCCGTCCATCGCGCCGAGTAATTTTTCAAAAGCTGCGGAGACATTCCTGTGTCGCCCCACGCGAAATCGATCGTCGCATCGGTGCGCGAAAGCGTCGGTGAGCCTTCGACTTTCATGTTGTTGAAATAGTCCGCGTGAAGACCGTGCTCTTTACACGAAGTGTCCGTGCAGAGGGCTTCGGTCGGAATTGGTTTCTGCACGGGACTCACGAGGCCGGTTCCTTCGACGTACGTCACTTTCGCGTTCAGGAATCGCTTCTTGATTCCAGCGAGAATCGTTACGGGTTTCGATGGAGTTCCGTTGTAATTCCCTTCCAGCGCGTCGAGGTCGTCGGCATTCGGTCCAATCACAGCGATGCTGGCCGGTTCGTTTTTCAATGGCAGGAACCCATCTTTGTTTTTCAGCAGAACAATCGCTTCTTGCGCAACTCGCAACGCGAGCTTGCGATGTGCTTCGGTGTCGTTGTCCGCAGGCGTGATCTTGGAATACGGAACATCGGACTTCGGATCGAACATACCGAGCCGGAAACGCGCGCTGAATAGACGATACAGCGCCTGATCGAGATCGGCTGCGGGAAGGAGACCTTGATTCACGGCGTTGACGATCGCACCGCGTTCCGTGGCCATCTGACGACGATAGTCGCCGCAGATCACGTCCATACCGGCTTTGAAGGAGACGGCAACGCCCTCCTCGGGAGTCGATGCGAAGTGATGTCCCTTCCCCTTCTCGTTGAAGACGTCGGCAATCGCGCCGCAATCCGACACGACGTAGCCTTTGAAGCCCCAATCGTGGCGCAAGTGATCTTCGAGCAGGAACGTATTCGCGCACGCAGGCTGGCCGTTTAGCGAGTTGTACGCGCACATCACCGATTCAGCTTTGCCGTGAATCACCGTCGCGCGAAACGCCGGGAAATATGTGTCTTCCATGTCGTGGCGCGACGCGGTGACATCGACGGTGTGCCGCGTGGATTCTGGCCCGCTGTGCACGGCGAAATGCTTCGGTGTCGCGACCGTCTTGAGATATTTCGGATCGTTACCTTGCAGGCCGGTGACGAATGCGACGCCCATGCGCGCCGTCAGGAATGGATCTTCGCCGTAGGTTTCCTGGCCGCGGCCCCAGCGCGGATCACGGAAGATATTGATGTTGGGAGACCAGACGGTGAGGCCGCGATACCAATCCGTCGAGCCGTCGGGCTTCACGGTGGCGTAATACTTGGCGCGGAACTCGGTACTTATGACGTCGGCGACGTCGTGCATCAGCGGCGCGTCAAACGTCGCGGCGAGACCGATTGCCTGCGGGAACACGGTCGCGATTCCGGCGCGCGCGACTCCGTGCAGCCCTTCGTTCCACCAGTTGTACTCGGGGACGCCGAGGCGCGGGATTGCCGGCGCGGTGTGGCCGACCTGTGCCGCCTTTTCTTCCAGCGTCATGCGCGAGACCAGATCTTTCACGCGCTGCTCGGTCGGCAGCTTCGGATTCTTGTACGGCGCGTCGGCTGGCGCGACGGCCGCTGCGTCAGCTTTCGGCGAGTTGTCCGTTTGCTGCGCGAATAACGGCGAAGCGCTCGCGGAGAGAATCAAAAGAAACGTTACTGCGAGGATTTTCGTTTTCATTTTTTCATCGAACATTTTTCACCGAAGATTCATGAAGTGCGGAAATTCAGGTTCACCGAATCGCTTCCAAAAATTGAAATCATGCATCGATTGAACAAAGAATCGGAAGTAACGATGCTTAACATTTCGGATTTTGATTTTCCAAAATGAAACGCGAGTGAGCGGGATCACCGAAGCGCTCAAAGCGACCGAAAGCAAACGTAGGTAAACGAAACGAATGACAGCACTTATCCGTCCGACGAGCTTGGCCCCAATTGAGACTGGTACAATTCCGCGAGCGTCGTTCGTGTACAATCGTGAACCTCCACGGAAAAATCGTGGAAGCGGCGAAGTATAGCACCGTTAACGTACACGCAAAAAGCATCGTGTGCGAGGCCGAGCAGTTTTGTAAGTGTAAGATGTCCCAGGGAGTTGTGCCGATGGGCAAGGAAAGACACGGAATCCATTTGATCGCGGAAATGGCGAACGTGTCGATCGGCACGGTCGATCGTGCGTTGCACGGGCGCGGAGGAATTAAGGATGCGACGCGGCAGCGCATCCTCCAAATCGCGCGGCAAATCGGTTACACACCGAATCTGGCGGCTCGAGCGCTATCGGTCACGAAGTCGAGCGCGCGGATCGGCGTCTGCATGCCGCGTGAGATCCACTTCTTCTACGACCAACTCTGGAGTGGCGTGCTCGACGAAGCGAAGCGCGTCGCGCAATTGGGGATTCAGTTCGTTAACCGGCCGGTGCAAACGCTGGGAGTCGATGACGCCGCGGCTTTCAAGGATCTGATTGAAAACGGGGTAGATGGAATCATCCTGACCGCCGGGAGCCCGAAGGAATTAACACCCCTTATCAATGATGCCGAGGAAAACGGAATCCCGGTCGTGTGTGTCTCGACCGACGCGCCCGAAAGCCGGAGGTCGTGCATCGTCAGCGTCGAGCCCTATCTCAACGGATGCCTTGCCGGGGAACTGATGGGAAAAACGGTGCCGCCGGGTTCGAAGGTAGCGGTCGTGGCCGGAATGCTGACGGCCGAAGATCATCGGAAGAAGACCGACGGATTCTCAGAAACGTTTCCGAAACATTGTCCCGGCGGAAAGATCGCCGCGGTAATCGAAGGACATGAAGACGAAGACGAGAGCTTCCAGAAGACTTTCGATCTGCTGCGGAAGACACCGAGCATCGTCGGGCTCTACGTGAATACGGTGAACTGTTTGCCGGTGTGCCGCGCGCTGGGCGCGAGAGGACTTGCGGGCAAAGTGAGACTCATCACGACGGACTTGTTCGCGGAAATGTCATCGTATTTTCAAAAAGGAACGATCACCGCTTCCATCTATCAACAGCCTCATCGGCAGGGTCAACTTGCGGTGAGAATGCTCGCCGATAACCTTACGACGAAAGTGAGTTTTCCACCTTCGGTGCACCTCAGTCCGGGGGTCGTAATGTCGTCGAATTTGCATGTATTTCGAGAAATGAGAATGACGGATTTAAAGCTGACCGAGGCCATCGCAAGAGCGTCCCGATAGCGGGAATCTGGGTGGCAACAGGAGACAAACAACGTAACGGGAAGAGTTACGGATGTTACAGGGCGGGACTGCCACCATAAGTCTTTTATAATAAACAACATAATTGGATACAGGTAACATTCGGGAGTCGAATTTCGGCCGATTCCACTTCAATTGGCTTCCGAGTACCCTCCTCAAAAACTCCCTACAAAATCGATTAAGCGGTTCACTGAGCAAACTTGTGACTCGTTAGAATCGAAAAAAATGCTTGACAGTGGGGGTTGAAACGGAGGAATCTCCGTGTACGTTAACGGCGATACCAAATCG
>Ga0070735_10003782_pt1 | contig 13085 bp, 16 predicted proteins | sample Coa_R1_FD_66443 | JGI IMG/M metagenome (GOLD analysis project Ga0070735, IMG submission 66443) | Surface soil microbial communities from Centralia Pennsylvania, which are recovering from an underground coalmine fire - Coalmine... | ecosystem: Environmental > Terrestrial > Soil > Unclassified ...
GTGTCCTAATTTGAATTGTGTGGAATGTGATGTCCGCTGGCCTCCCAGCCTGATCAGGCTGGGGCATACGTCAGTCTAATCGTGTCCTCGCCAACGGGATCGGTGGAAACAAGGCGGAGCGGCGGCCGTGGGCCGGCAAAGAATGGCTTGCCGCGACCAAGCACGACGGGGTGGAAGTAGAGTCGATACTCATCAATAAGACCAAGGTCGGTTAGGCTTCGTGCTAGGTCTGGTCCGGAAACTGCAATCTCGCCGACGAGCTGAACCTTCAGGCCACGTATCACCGCCTCGATGTCATCCGAAACAAGTGTGGCGTTGGGACCAACTGACTTCAACGAGCGCGACACGACCCACTTCGGTTGGCTCCGCCACGCCGCCGCGAACTCGTGTTGTTCCGCACTCCACTCAGGACGGTCTTCGTCCCAATAACGCATTAGCTCGTACATGCGGCGACCGTACACACTGCCGGTCAGGTCGCGCACGTGCTCTATCCAGTGACGAAAGAGCGCGGGGCCTGTCCGCAATTCCAGGTGGTCGACGTAGCCGTCCAGGGACTGGTTCATTCCGAATACGAACTTCGCCATGCTCTCACCCTCGAAGACCCAAGCCGGCAGTTTTACTCGGTGCCGCTACGGGACTTCAATACAGCTGGCGTAGTCGCCGCTCATGCAAATCATCGCGACGTTTCCTCCACCAACTCCTCAAGCGTCCAGAGCCTTTAAGCCTGGTGCCGAGATGCCCGAAAATTCAAATTAGGACACTACCGATGATTACGTCTAAGGCCACTTTTAGATAGACGAACAGCTTAGTTTTGCGGCCTATTCCTTTGCCGGCTTGCCGCCCATGATCTGGTCGGGATTTTGCGTAATGCGCGTGTACCCCGCCGGCACATCGAAAAGACTGGAGTCCAGCGACGCATCTGAAAATGAATTGACCTCAATCGTCATCTCCATCAGCGAACCTGGGGTGGATGGCGGTGGAGGATTCTGGCTGTTCTGATCTGGCGCGTCGTCCTGCTTCTTTTTCTTTCCGAACAACCCGCCAAGACCTTTGGTCATCGCACCGCTCAGGGTCGTTGGCATGCTGTCGGAACTTGAGGAAGAGCTTGAGGGAGGAGGAGCAGACGCCGAAGCATTCGTTGTCTGCGGGGTGTTCCCCGAAGGATCCTGCTGGCCCGCCATGGACATGCTCATGTATTGGAGGAGAGGAAAACCTTTGAGATTGGCTGAGTTTTTCTTCAGCTCGTCCAGGCTTTGCGACGCTCGGGGATCGACGTGGATATTCGAAGGCGGAACCCAATTGATATCTTTTGCCATTTGCGCATAGAACTGACTAAATTCCTGGTAGCCGGCCACGGACGGCGCAACCCACATATCTACTGTCGTCGTCATCGTTCCACTGACGGGACCTGTAGGCTGGTCCGATGATGCAGCGCTGCCCTGCGCTTGCGCCTTGAACTCCATATCAATCTGGACTTTCGACTCATTCGTAGTCTGCCCCATAATCTGGCGCGTGCCGGTTCCCGGAGTCACTTTGAATTTGACGTTTACGTCGGCCTTCACATCCTTCATTTTCGGGTCTTGCTCCATTTTTGTCTTCATCTGCTGTTGCGCGTTCTGCATTGCTGTTTTCATTTCTTCAAACGTGATTTCGGTATAGGTGTGCTTTTGTGGATCGATTCCGATCATGACGCCTTTCTCGGCGTCAATGATCTGGATCTTGCCGTCAGAATCGTCCGTTCTATAGCGTTTGCCTTTGACATAATGTGTGGTGACAATTGGCTGCATCGCTTGGGCGGATTGTTTGCTGAATATTCCGGCAACTTTCATGGCGCTCTTCAAGGCGCCCCCTGTGATTTTGGAGGTTTCGGTATATTTGAAATCTGCGCGAGCCGGCGCGCTTGAAGTCGCCAGCAGCAGGGTCGACAGCGTAATGTTAATCGCTTTCACAGCTTCCTCCATGTGTGGAACGTACTTATAGAATTCGTCCGACGTGCCAATCCACGAACGGTTGCCGTAGGCTGCCGGGAGGCCTGAGACTTCGCGTGTGATCGGCATGCCGGTATTTTGCCCGACAATGCGCGTCATCTTACCGCGGGTTCAGGCCCGCGGCAATTCAATATGCGAATTGAGAATTATTCGTCTCCGGCGACATTTGCAAACGCAGACGCCCACTCTTGACGCCAACTCGCGACTCTCCTAAGCTGCGGAATCGGCCATGGTAAACACCCACTATCCTGTGGACTCCGAGCACGTGATGCGCGAACTCTCCCGCTCGGACCGGCTTCTCGCGCGAGTGATCCGGCGAATTGGGAGCTTCCCCACGAAGAAGCGGAAACCGCAGCATCCCTTCGCCAGCCTGCTGCAAACGATTGTTTATCAACAACTCGCCGGAAAAGCGGCCGAGGCGATTTTCGGGCGCGTGAAAGCGCTTGGCGCGAACGGATTTCCGACTCCGGAAGAAATTCTGCAGGCATCCACATTGGAATTGCGTAGCGCGGGACTTTCGCGGCAAAAAATTGCAGCGGTAAGGGACCTGGCGGCGAAGACTCTCGATGGCACTGTCCCAACTCTGGCCAAAATTCGCCGCATGAGCGAAGAAGAAATCCACGAACGACTCACTCAAGTGCGCGGGATCGGGGAATGGTCCGTGCAGATGTTTCTGATGTTCCGGCTCGGGCGTCCCGACGTGCTACCGATTCACGACTACGGAATTCAGAAAGGTTTCCAGCGCGTATACGGACACAAGAAGGTCCCCAAGCCCAAATTCATTCTCAGGCACGGGGAGCGCTGGCGGCCTTATCGCTCGATTGCCTGCTGGTATCTGTGGCGTGCCTTGGAAGAAAAGCAGACGAAGCCGGAGCCCAGGACGAAAATTAAAAAGATTTCTGCCGGGCGGTCAGGAACAGCGCGACGAGGCCGGAAAGAAGCACCGCGCTCTCCAGCCTGACGGAGTACATGTGCAGCCGATCGAACGCCACGCGTAGCGGGCTGTCGGCAGGCGTGGCACTCACTGAACCCATCTGCAACTTCAATACATCCATGCGCGCGATGACGCCGTATTGCGAAACCATCGTCAATACGAGCATTACAAAGACCAGCAGCGCCGCGGGCTGAACGAGAGCCGCCACGGATTTTTCGGCAGCCGCGGTAGACAGCAAATAGATCACACCCGCGACGATTCCCATGACGTGCAGCCTGCCGAGCGCGTAGCCCACCAGCAATCCGGTCAAGTCATTGTTATTTACGACCGGAAATATCCCCTGCGTGAACACAATAAAATAGACGATGCTGCCTACCCACGCGCCCAATGAAAAGTATTGTAGAAATCGGAAGATCGCTGCCACCTGGATTCCTTTAAATGCGGACCCAGATTATCACAGACCTCGAAATGATTTGCGGAATGCGGCCGGCAGCTCCGGTCTTGGATTTGGCGAGCAGCCTAACGTCTGTCGTGCTCATGATCGTGACGCCACTTGAAATACTCTCTGCGTTCAGCATCAGGGCGGCGGCGAAAGTCTCTATGATCTCGATGGGTTTCGTTTTCCCACCTGGTGTAAAAAACAACTTCGTCGTCGTTCCACAGGTGGTCATCGTTGTAATAGTCGTCATGAACACGATAACCGGTGCTGACTCGTGCCGCGCAGCCGGAGATAATCACAGGTGAAATCAAAACTGCCGCGAGCAGAGCTGAACTGAGATAGCGGAATAACAGTCGCATGCGGAGCCTCCTCGTCCAACTTGAGCTGCCACAATTATAATTGCGCCCGCGCCCGGGGAAAACGTTGATTTTGGGGCGAAAAAGGCTGTAAGCCCATTTTCCAAGTTTCGAGGATACATCTTTTGAATTCATCTGCGGAATCGGGTTCATGTTAACGTGATTGCGGCAACCAACGAATGCGCTTAGCTCTCATATGCCTGTGGTTTGCCCTGGGTACTTGCGTTCAATCGGCCGCAGCGCAGTCAACGGAACCCGAGGGCGCGGAAGCCAATCCAGGTCGCCCAACCGTCTCCACTCCGGCAACCCTTACGCCTGCAGGATACATTCAATTTGAAACCGGGACGCTGGCCGCGAATCATTCTCCGGAATTTTCGTCGCGCGTCGGCTTGAATGAAGTCATAAAGCTTTCCGTGGTTCCGCGCCTGGAATTATTGGCGTCGGCCGAACCTGTCGCGCACTTCACAACGGACGGAATTCCGGGGACGAGAGTTGCAGAGGTGTTTCTCGGCGCGCAGGCAGTGATCAGCCCGGGCGAGGGATCGAAGCCGACGATCGCGGCCAGCTATTTCCGTAAAGTCTACGACGGCGGCGCCCCGGAAGTGGATTTCGGCAGTCCCCAAAATTCATTTTTGTTGCTCGCCAGCGCCGACGTAAAGAAATTTCATTACGACGCCAATGCGATTTTCAACGAACTGGTCCAGGACGCCGTTCGCAGGGCGCAGTTCGGCCAGTCCTTATCCATCTCGCACCACCTCGTGGGAAATTTCGGATTGTCGGGAGAAATCTGGCATTTTACGCAGCCGTTCCTGAGCGGCCAAGCCGTCGGAAATCTCTGGGCTGTGAGTTACACCGCGCGAAAGACGCTGGTGTTCGATGCGGGCTTTAATCGGGGATTGACCAGCACATCGACGCGCTGGGAAGCATTCGTAGGATTCACTTATCTGCTTCCCCACAGGCTTTTTGAGAGATAACAGCGGGTCGGCTGGAAGCTCGACGCTTCGGCGTGCCGGGCCTATTCTTCGCCGCCGGTCGCCACTTTTTGAACACAACTAGACTGTGTAATCATGATGAAGCCAGTGAAATGATGGCAGAATGGAATGGGCATGGTGGGCGATCAAGGACTTGAACCTTGGACCTCTCGCGTGTGAGGCGAGCGCTCTAACCACTGAGCTAATCGCCCATGAACCAGACATTCTTATCGCAGGCTGATATTCTACGGGTTCCCAGCGGATCCCGCACTCAAAGTTTGTAACAGAAGCCACCGGGATTTTCAACCTATGACCACGGCGACCTCAAACCAGATTGCGCAGTTACTGAGCTCCATAGGGCGCGTTATTCGCGGCAAGGATGAAGTCATTCGCCTCTCGATCGTCGCGCTCCTGGCCAAGGGCCACCTGCTGATCGAGGATGTTCCCGGCGTCGGCAAGACTACGCTGGCTCAGGCCCTGGCGAACTCCTTTCACTGCTCGTTCCAGCGCATTCAATTTACTTCAGACTTGCTGCCTTCGGACGTGGTGGGCACCAGCATATTCAACCAGATTGAGCAGCGATTCGATTTCAAACCGGGACCTATTTTCGCAAACATCGTTCTGGCGGACGAAATCAATCGCACCACGCCAAAGACGCAGTCGGCGCTGCTGGAGGCGATGAACGAAGCGCAAGTTACCGTGGACAACACTACGCACAAGCTGCCTCGTCCGTTCATGGTGCTGGCGACGCAGAATCCGATCGAGCATCACGGCACGTATCCACTGCCCGAATCGCAGCTGGACCGTTTCCTGCTGCGCACCGGGATGGGATACCCTTCGCGCGAAAGCGAGCGCGAGATCATGCAGCAGCATACCGGTGGACGAGATGCGGCGTCGGAAGTCTCCGCCGTCATGGAAGCGGGCGACGTTGAAATGATGCAACGAGCGGTGGAACTCGTACGTGTTGACGACAGCTTGCGCGACTACGCAATTGACATCGTCGAGCGCACGCGCCGCACGGAGCAACTCACGCTCGGCGTAAGCCCTCGCGGCCTTCTGATGTTGCAACGCGCGGCGCAGGCGCGGGCTTATCTCGAAGGCCGTGAATTCTGCACGCCGGACGATTTCAAGCAGCTGATACTGCCGGTGTTCGCACATCGCGTGGTGGTGAACACGCGTTATGCGAGCACGCAGAAGAAAACCGCGCAGGTCGAAGCGATTTTGCGCGAAATCATGGAATCCACTCGCGTTCCCCTCTGAGGAAAGTCTGACGTCCATGAATTTTGAATCCCTCGAACGACGGACGAGCGCTCGACTTGGACCCCGCAACGAAAGCCGTTGGCATGGCCTGGACCGGCCGAGTTGGCGAAGTTTTTTCGTGGCCCTCGTGGCGCTTGCGGCTGCGCTGTTCCTGGCGCTGTATACCGGAGCAGCGGCGGATAGCGGACACATTTTCGTGGCGGTCCTTTCCGGTATCGGCGCGCTGGCGCTGGCGGGCTGGGTGGCCCTGACGATTGTTCCGGTGCTGGCTCGGCGCACTCCCCTGTGGTGGCTCTCTTACCAGATCGATTACAAACTCACGCGTGAAGGAATCGTTTACCTGGGCGGAGTTCTAGTGGTCGCGCTCGCGGCGCTCAACACGGGAAATAATCTTCTCTTCATGATTCTGGCATGCCTGCTCGCGGGCGTTCTGATTTCGGGGTTCCTCTCGCGATTGGTATTGAGTGGCGTCGATGTACGGCTCGAAATGCCCGAGCATATTTTCGCGGGGAAACCGATCATGGCCATAGCTGAGATCCAAAATACGAAGCGGACCATGCCGTCGTTTTCCATTCTGCTGGTGAGTGAAGAAAAGCAAAAATCGAAAAAGAAACAACTCGCCCAACCGGCGCCAAGTATTCTTGCTCGTCCCGTATATTTTCCGCACGTACCGCGCCAGCAAATCGTGCGGCAAAATGTGGAACTGACGTTTCCCCACCGAGGAATTTACCGGCAGGATACGCTCGGATTGCGTACCAAATTCCCCTTCGGATTTCTGGAAAAGACGCGCCGCGTGAGTTCGGAAATCGAGGCCCTGGTTTATCCTTCTGTTGAACCAACCGAACAGCTTTGTGAAATCTTGCCGCTAGTGAGTGGCGAAATGGAAAGCTACCAGCGCGGCCGCGGGAACGATCTGTATTCGATTCGCGACTATCAATTCAATGACAGCGCCCGGCATGTGGACTGGAAGGCCACGGCGAGAACCGGAGCGCTGCAAGTCCGCGAGTATGCACGTGAAGACGAGCGGAGGGTTCTGCTGGCATTTGACCCTTACATGAATTCGCGCGAGGAACTTTCCGTGCTCGGCGCCGATCGCTTTGAACGCGCCGTGGCGCTTTGCGCGGGATTGGCGTGGCATTTTTACGAAATCAATTCGGTGCTCGAGTTCCGCTCTGCAGGTTTTGCGACGCCGCGAGTTATCGCCGGAGAAATTGTCTATGACGTGCTGCGGTGCCTGGCGCGAGTTGCTCCGCTAAAGGCCCAGCCCGATCACAGCTTCCTTGATTCACTCTCCGATGCGACAAACATTTTCAAAATCGTTCTGACCAGCCAGCCGCGCGGCTCGATTCCCACCCAGCTTTGGAGTTCCTCGTACATTCTGTTTCTGCCGTCGCTGTAGTTGTTCAAAGTTTTCTCTTACCAGGCCTTTATAGCGCATGCGTCTCGCTTGTTCCGACGCAGGAGGAGCCGGCATCTCTCTATCCGTCCATTCAGCGCGCAAGAAAGCCGGTGGGACGCTGGCGCCAGGAAAAATGTCCTGTTATCAATGCGAATTAAATCGCCGTCGCGAATTCCCGCCGCAAATCCCAATGTGCGACAATAGCGGCCGTGAGTGTGGCTCCATCATCCGCGTTTAGGCCGGCTTCAAGTGGAGCTCGCGCCCTGCCGGAAATCGCGAAATTCAGGCGCAAATTGCTGGCCTGGTTTTCGGTTCGCAAGCGCGACCTGCCCTGGCGAAGAACAAAAGATCCCTACCGCATCTGGCTCTCGGAAATCATGCTACAGCAGACGCGTGTTGCGGCCGTTGTGCCCTACTACGAAAATTTTTTGTTGTGGTTTCCGGACATGCGAGCGCTGGCGCGCGCGCGTTCTGAAGCCGTTCTCAGCCACTGGGCGGGGCTTGGCTATTACAGCCGCGCGAAAAATATGCTTCGCGCGGCTCAGGAAATCGATGCGCGCCACAGCGGCCGTTTTCCGAGCGAGCACGAAGCGGCACTTGCTTTGCCCGGAATTGGAAGCTACACGGCCGCCGCGGTCCTCAGCATCGCGTATGAAAAGCCGCTAGCAGTGCTTGACGGAAATGTCGCGCGCGTTCTGGCGCGCTTGGGAGCGGTGCGTGGTGAGCTTCGTGCTCCCGCGCTTTGGCGGAAATTGGAGCTTACGGCGCAGGAATTGCTCGCTCCAAAGACGCCCGGCGATTGGAATCAGGCCATGATGGAATTGGGCGCGACGATTTGCTTGCCGAAATCGCCGAGGTGCCCGGAATGTCCGGTCGCCCATTGGTGCCAGGCGCGCAAGCTGGGCATTGCGGAATTATTGCCGGACGCTAGAAAGAAACGCGCGCCGATAAAAGTCACGCTCGCGGCCGCTGTGTTGCTGGATCCTCGCGGGCGAACCTTACTCGTGCGGCGGCGGGGAGATGACGGCGCGCTTTTCTCACGGATGTGGCAATTCCCCGCCATCGAAACTGCTGCCGACGCAAATTTAAATCTTGCGCAACACCTCAAGGCAATATTCGGAGTAACAATCGCGGACGACCAGATGATTCAACTCAAGACCGCGCGCCATGCGGTGACCTTCCGCGAAATTCGCCTGGAACCATTTTTGATTCGAGTCGAGAGCTTGCCGAAAATTGCGGGCGCACGGACGCCGGTGCTCGGGCGCTTCGGAAAACTTCCAGTTTCCAGCGCCACGAGAAAAATCGCCGGTTCGGCGATCGCACATTCCCACTAAAACGTTTCGGGTCGCCCTAGCCGCTTGTTGATTCGGAACATGACCCACTTTCCTGCAAGAAAATCATCCTTCGATAGCGATAAAATCGAGGCAATGTCACCCTTTATCCAAAGGTTTTTGAACAATCGAGTGTTCCAGTATGCCGCAATGACGGCGGTCTTGCTTGGAGTGTGTCCGTGGCTGTGGCAGGGCGCTCGGGATGCGTATGTTGGCTACTCGGGAACTGTTGTGGCGAAGGGAAATTATTTGTGGGTCCCGTTGCGCGGCATAGACAGGTACATCATCCTCGAGGATTCGAACGGACACCGGACAAAACGGTATGTCAGCGCGTTGGGTTACGTCTATTCCGATGTCGGAAGTTACGTCGTAAAGAAGAAAGGCCTCAGCGAATTTCCACGAAAACCGGGAGACTTGACGCCAAGCGAGATCGAGCGACTGGTTGAAACCCGGCGGGAACAAAAGTAAACGTCCGCACCAATGAAGTTACGTAAATACAGCTCGACGGCCCAGAAGTTGGAAGAATCTCCGGCAGGATGGACAAAACTCGTTCTTCTTCATCATCACGCCGCACCGCCCACACCGCCTCTCTGATAAGCGCATCGGTGGTTGATCAGATCCCATCTCCACAACTTTTCCTTGCGGTGTCGCAGGGTGTCTTGGCATTGGCATGATGCTACCAAAATATTCCGAGACCAAATTCTTAGCCATACGAGGATCGCTGTAATTGATTGTCGTAAAACGATTAGGCCGAACTTTTCCTACAGTATTGGCGATAGCCAACGGGGCTTTGCCTACGATGCTTTGAAGGCCTTCAGAAGCGAAAGACCATACTTTTTCAATAGGGCACAAGACGGTAATTGCCTGCTTTCGTTCGCATCCGACACTCGTATACTCGTGGAAGATAAAGTCGACCGAGAACCCCAGCTCCGTCGACCAAGGGGGATATCTAAGATGATACTCTCAGCAGATAGGCGTTCGGCTCCGCGATTTCAGCCCAAGCCAGGAGATCAGATCATTTACGGAGTAACCTCCGCTGTCATCGGGGATTTGAGTTTGGAGGGGGTATTTGTTCTGGACCCCGATCCTTTTCCAGTTGGATCGGAAATCATGTTCACTCTGCGTGTTGGAGACCAGGAAGTTCCGCTGGAGGGAATTGTCCGGCACTCCGCGGACCAGGAGGGGATGGGGATTCAATTCACCAATGTCCCTCCGGTGGCGCAAAGGCGTTTAAGAATTCATACCGCCAGCTTGGTCTCGGCTGCCGATCATTTGGTGAAGGTCTAGTACGGACCTTGTGCGAGTCGTCATATTCGCCCAGCGATTGCCCACAAGGCGATTGCGCGGGATCAGTACAACCATAACCAGATTTAGTGGCGATTTTTGCACGCCCAATCTTTTGATGTTATAACCCACCACGCGCAGTCGCCTGTCGTCCGCGTACTTTCCGACTATGAAAAGAGAATCGGCATGGAAAACACCAACCGGCGTTTGATGTGGCATGGCATGTTTCTGTTCCTACTTGGGCTGGTTACGGGCTTCGCCGAGCCCCGTTTCGCCAATATGCGCATGGGACTTGCTGCACATTTGGAAGGAGTGATGAATGGCACTTTCTTAATTGCGTTGGGTGCCATCTGGAACGAGGTTCAGCTTCCCTCTCCTGCAAAGGCAGTCGCGTACTGGACTCTGCTTTATGGAACGTATGTAAACTGGCTTGTGACCACACTCGCTGCAGTTTTCGGTACGGCGGCCCTTTCTCCAATCACCGGAGTGGGACATACCGGGCAGCCCTGGCAGGAGACTCTGGTCACGGCCGGCTTCATGAGCGTGGCGTCGTGATTGTCGTCTCCTCAGTGCTCATCCTCTGGGGGCTTCGATCAAAATCGTTACGGTAAAACCGCGTTCGAATATTGTAGACTTTTACTAGTCGAATATGTACGGTCTAGGTATTTTGTTTCAGAATGTGTGCTCTTTTGAACAGACATTCAAAACCCAGGCGTGTATCAAAGATCAGACGCTAGAGGACAACTAAGTAATGTCCCACCTCGGGGCCGAATAAACACCCACGTTCGGCCCCTTCTAATTTAAATAGTCCTGCGCTGGTTGAATATGCCGCGCTATTTCGTAGCGGGATCGGCAATCGTTCTTATAAGCTTCCGCCTCGCTCGGAGCGCAGTATAGGCTTTGGCCTCCGCTGCGAGCTGCGCGATCCACCATGTAATTCTACTAATTGGCCGCCGGCTGGGCTGACTCGACGGACACGTTTTTAAGAGCGTGAGCGACAGCATCCTTGACAACAACCTCATTCCTGCTGTGGTCAGTGATCGTGTCGTAGAGGAGTTGCGCCGGTTCTGGATTTAATTCTTCGTTGTATTCATCGGTGATCTCGGTTGCCATCTGATGAAGCACCTTGCTGGATTCGGCGCTTAGATCGGCGCCGCTGATTTCGACCTGTTTGCCCATGTAAGTCTCGGCGATTCGTTCAGCGCGTTTGTCGGCAGTTTGGTAATAAGATTCCGAGATTTCTCGATGGCCTTCCTCATGGTCGGCGACGTGTTGTGTTACGCCCGCCGGCAGCCAGATGGTGATGTTGAGTTGCAGCGTCATCCTGATCTGCGTGATGGTGACGGTCGCGTGCGTGGCGTCGGTTTGCCGAGTCTCTCCGCCGACGCTGGCATTGGCCTGGAAATTGGAATCGCACTCCGCGCTTTCGCCTGCAGACAACGGCGGCATATCGGCCGGCGGAGCGGCCGGATCAAACGTGCGGCTGGCGAAGACGGCGGGCTGTTTGTTGATTGCCGGAAGGCGGACTTCTTTCAGCTGGCGTTGCGTTGAGAGTTCGCGCCAGCTGAGCCAGCCGATGACCGGCACTCCCAACAGCACACAAACGATAAGTAACCGGCGCGAGGACAAGAGTGCCTCCACAATCCATTTTCCGAAGAAGGAGGCGCTCGAACCATGAGTTTGTGGAGCACGATGGCGCGAAAGATACTCTTATCGAGTCACAAAATAACTGCGACTGAAGATCCCGGGAACGCCAATCTCCTGATTGGCGAGTCTGTAAGACGCCAATCAGGAGATTGGCGTTCCCGGGCATTTGGTCACAGGGCAAGGTGATGTAAGTCACAGAAGTATTTCCCGGCGAGAGGTTTCATGAGAGGAGCGAATTAGAGGCTAGATGTAGCGCTGTTTGGTTCTGCATCCATCTGGGACTTTGGAGGACGTGCATCGTGCATATCGAAATACTGAGTGCAACGTTGAATGCCGGGTTGGTTCTCACAATCGTCGCCTTCGCTATGGTGGCGGGATATGTCGTCCACCGGCTAGTGCATGGATTTCGGATTTACCTAAAGTTTCGAGGCGCCAGATTGGTGACTTGCCCCGAGACAAACAAACCGGCAGTGGTTGAAGTGGCTGCCAAGTCCATGGGCATGCAGGCGTTTTGGGACGAGCCTCGCCTCCATCTCAGTGAATGCTCGCGCTGGCCGATGCGCGAAAGCTGCGGACAAGACTGCTTGAGACAGATCGAAGACCGCCCATCTGAATTGAGGATTTCTACCGCGTGGAGAGCCTTGTAAATAGGTGCCCATAATGATGCCCCGCCCATGGACTGGGTTTTGACCTCATGCCGGCTTTTTGCGCGGTCATAATATTTTTCGACAGCCTCAATGAGTGATTCCATTTGCATTCTGTCCGGAGTATCCTGAGAAAAATCCTACCGCGATGAGGAGGTCAGCGAAAAAACCAGGGAGGTAAGCACATGGCACAACCAAAAGCGTCTAGAATCACTTGTAGTGAATGCAACGGTTGGTACGAATCGGAACGTGAATTGTGGGATCACATGCGGATGGTTCATCGCAGATTTGTTCCGGAACCATGCATCTTCGAGTATCTCGGTACAAAGGAAGAATGGGCCAAGCTCTCCATACAGTTAAAGGTTCGAGTTCAAGTCCACTTCAACCCGGAAGAACTAGAAGTCATTGACCGATTCATTCTGCTCGCCAGTCAGGCCTCGGTGTTCGATAATGTGTTCCGATAGCCGCGACTCGCACAATTTGCCGATCGAACTCTACGGTAATAAACGGTAGCGTCCTCGGATGGGACTACGCTACGTCAGCTCACACAATTGTGGCTTTAAAGGCAGTTTCGCACTCAGACTTAGTCCCTAAATCTCACCGACTCGAACCGATCACGAATGATTTGCGTTGACTTGAGGGTCCGCATCCTGGCCGCTTGTTGCGAAGTTCCGCGCGGGCGGTTGCCCTTGGTGTGCCGCGTTGTTAGCATAGCGGCGCGATGCGAGATAATTTCACAACGCGTTCCCTGCTCGATTGGTTGCGGCCGCGCGACCGGGGCATGACGAAATTGCTTGGTCGATTCGTGCGCGCCGAATCACCGAGCTTCAAT
>Ga0070735_10003783_pt1 | contig 13081 bp, 10 predicted proteins | sample Coa_R1_FD_66443 | JGI IMG/M metagenome (GOLD analysis project Ga0070735, IMG submission 66443) | Surface soil microbial communities from Centralia Pennsylvania, which are recovering from an underground coalmine fire - Coalmine... | ecosystem: Environmental > Terrestrial > Soil > Unclassified ...
CCAGCCATGGGCTCCGGTACGAAACCGAGGTGGCGGGAGGCCGGGCGGCCGGCGTGGCGGAGGGCATCGACGACGAGGGCGCGCTGATCCTCCGGCTCGACAGCGGCGCCGTCGCGACCGTAACCTCCGCCTCCTCGCTCCGCCAGGTGAACTGAGCGCCCGCTACGGCGACTCGCGCCCAAACGACCGCGATTCTTGGTACAATAGTCTTAAGGTGTTCTAATCCGTGTGACGTGCTCGTCGAAGGTTTGAGGTTACGCTGAATTGATCTATGCGATCGGGGACATCCACGGGCAGATCACTATGCTCACCGAAATGCTGGACATGATCCGGTGCCGGCCCCTGCGGGATGAGGACGAGATCGTGTTCCTCGGCGATTATATCGATCGCGGCGAGGATTCCAGGGCCGTCCTGGACCTGCTTATAGGGTTCAGCCGCGAACACGAAAACGTGGTGTTCCTGCGCGGCAATCATGAGCAGCTTATGCTCGACGCGCGCGACGGGCCGGCGCCCGAGCCGGCCGAACAGCCGGGCTACGTCCTGCACAGCGCCGCAATGCTCACCTGGCTTCAGAACGGCGGCGTCGACACTCTGCTCAACTACGAAGTCAACGACTTCGCCTGTTGGTGGGATTTCATACCGCGGTCGCACTGGCAGTTCATACGCGAAACGCAGCTCGAGCACCTATCGGACCGGTACCACTTCGTACACGCCGGCCTGCTGCCGCCGGGAAAGTCCTGGGAGGGCGACTACTGGGACCGGCACGTCGATCCGCGCCTCTGGATCCGCGAGCCGTTCCTTTCGTCCCGCCATAACTTCGACGGCCGGACAGTCGTCTTCGGACACACGCCCCAGCGCAACGGCCGCCCAATGCTGGGCCGGAACAAGATCGGCCTGGACACGGGCGCCGTCTTCGGCGGGCCGCTGACGGCGGCCGTTTTCGCCCCGACGGTGCCCGGCCGGCGCACCGCGGGCCCCGAATTCCTCCAGGTCGCCTACGCCAAGGAGTAGGCCAGATCGATCCTGCCCCCGAGACCCCGCGGTCCTCCGTCAAGCCGTACCCAGTCCGAGAACCAGCCACCAGCCTCTGCCCGCCATCGCCAGGCAATACCGAATCGACGGGCGAAGACGAACCGCAGTCCTCGGCCCGCCCACGACCCTCAGCCAGCTACCACCTACCGACTACCAGCTACCAGCCACCGCCCTCCATACAATGGCAACGCCGATCGCCGCGATCGCCCCCGCGCTGGCGATCGGCAGGGCCGCCGCGGCGCGCGAGCCGATTGGAAGCCGCGCCAGCAGGGGCTTCATCCGCACTACGAGGATACCCAGCCCGGTCAGGACTGCGGCCAGCCCCATGCTGAACGCGCCGATGAGCACGACGCCGAACGCGATTCGGTGGAGCGCAATCGCGCCGATCATGACCACCAGCGCCGACGGACAGGGCAGCGCGCCCCCGCTGATGCCCAGCACGATGAGGGAACGCAGCGAAACGGCCGCGCCGGTTGCTGGTTGCTGGTGGCTGGCAGTCGGCAGCTGGCAGCTGGTTGCTGGCTGGTCTGGCGTTTTGGATGACGCACGCTCGTTGCGGCCCACCGTGCCGGTTTGCGGCGGCTCGGGAAGGGCGAAGAGGCCGTCAGGGGCAGCCTCCCGGTCTTCGCGATAGTCCCGGATGCGCTGGATGAAAAGGGCAAGGCCCAGAACGGCGATCGCTGCGCCGGAAGCGATGCTTATCGCCGGGTAGATCCGCTCCGGAAGAACGTAGCGCGTGGCGAACAGTGCGAGCAGGCCGAGCGCGAAGACACTGGCCGTGTGCATGAGCGTCACAACAGCGCCCAGCAGCGCGGCGTGGCGCACGGTGCCGCGAGAGCCTACGAGATAGGCCCCGACCATCGCCTTGCCGTGACCGGGCGACACGGCGTGCAGCGCGCCGAAAAGGAACGCCATCGCCAGAGAAAGGAGTACGACACCCGTCGATAGCGACCGCCGGGAGATCGACTCGGTGAACGGGTCGCGTGGCGTTTGGGCGGCCTGCCGTGCCGGCACGCCGGCCAGCGGATCGCGAGGCTGCGCTGCGCCGAAGGAGGGACTGGAGGAAGCGGTCGGCGGCGACGGAGCGGACATGGCGGCCTGCACGGTCAGCGCGGCCCCGACGTCCTGCGGAGGCGCGATCGTCGGGTCCGAGGGGTAGTTGCGAAGGGCGTCGCTCAGATCGGCGGCCCCGACATTAGTGGCGGACAGTCGCGCGCTGCCGGTCGCGGTCGCGACGATCTCCTTCCATCCGGCGCGCTCGGCGTAGTTGGCGTCGCGATAGGCGATCCGCCAGGCGCGCTCAACCGACGGCGGCAGATCACCCTCCAGTTGAAAGCTAACGCGCAGCGTCTGGAGGCCGCCCGCGCCGGGCAGCAGCTCCACGGCCGGGCGAGTGACCGTCAACGTGGCCGGCCCGCCGTCGATCGTGATCGCCAGGCCCGCGCGGAGCCGGTCGGCCGTCCGCTTTGCATACCCTTCTCGCCCCGCTGCGGACACGCGGCCATCGCGATCCGCGTCCATGGCGCGAAGCTCCGTGACCGTCGGGATTTCGGCCATGTCCAGGACATACCGCACGATCAGCCGGCGCCCGTCCGACTGGATCGCGGCGTAGTGGTTGATCGAAAAGTTGCCCATAGGGTGCGCGCCGGCAGGAGCGACAGTGTGGAAAAGGACGGCGAGCAGCACCATCACGCGGAGCAAAGTCGACGCGTATGCTGCGCCGGAGAACCGCGGGGAGCATCTGTCCGGTCGCGTGGCCCTGCGGGGCGCCGGGCGCCTGCCGGCGCCCGGCGCTCGAGCGGTTACCGCGGGCATCCCCGTGCGGGTACGGCTTCGACGCGGCGATGGCGCTGCGCGCTTGCACTCCGGGGCAGGACCGTTCTGGGCGTGGCACTCCCGTCGCCCTTCGCGGCCGATCACCGTCGGTCCATCCTGGCCAGGAGGGCGCGCGCCTCGGCCGGCGCGAACGGTAGGAAGCCTGGATCGATCTGCAGCGCCTGGGTGAGGTACATCCGCGCGTGCGCCGTGTCGCCCGCGGCGAGGGCGCACCGTCCGGCGTGGTAGAAGAGGCGCGCATCCTGCGTGGATCGGCTCATCGCCCTCTCGGTGGCGGCGCGCGCTTCGGTGACCAGCCCCTTGCGCGTACAGACCCAGGCGAGCGTATCGTAGGCGTAAACGTCGTGCCGGACGCGCAGCTCGCGACGCGCCAGCGCCAGTGCCTCGTCGAGGCTTCGGTCGTGGTCGGCGCAGAAGAGCGCGCGCTGGCGGTCGTAGATCGCGCCCTGCGCGCGCGCGATCCGCGCGATCGTGTCCACGATCCGGTACTGCTCGGCCGCTGCTAACCGGTCGCCCTGAGCCGCGTGCGCGTCGCCGAGGAGCGCGACCACCTCCGGTGTCGGGACGATCGCCGCAGCGCGCCGGCCCCATCGCAGCGCGGCCGGCCAGTCGCTGCGGCCGGCCGCGAGTTTGGCCAGCGCCGCCAGCGTCCTGTAATCGTTCGGGAAGATCGCGAGCGCCTCCCGATAGGCCGCATCGGCCTCCGCTGCGCGGCCCATGTCCGCCAATATGTTGCCCACACGCATGTGGAACCAGGCCGCGTTCGGGGCAGGCATGTCCGGATTGGCGTCCGCGGCGGCCTGGGCCTGGCGCATTTGTGCCAGCGCGTCGGCGGGGTGGCCGTTGATCTCCAGCAGCCGAGCCCGCAGCGCCAGCGTATTCGGATTGACCTCCTGTTGCCGCGCCTGCTCCACCTCCTCCGCCGCGGCGTCGTAGTCGCCCATCTCCATCGTGATCTCGGCGCGCAGCAGAAGCGTCTGCGGCGACTCGGCCGATGCACTCCTGCGCGTGGCCGCCCGCGGCGATCGGATGGGCCCACGGCCCCGAGAATTGGCCGCGGCCGGCGCGGAGCGGCCAGCCGGCAGCGCCGCGAGAGCCTCTGAAAAGCGGTGCTGCGTCAGCAGGCTCGATGCGAGCTGGACGCGCGCGCCGTCGTTTCCGCGCGAGAAGGTCGCAAGCGATTGCCGCGCGATCCGCTCCGCTCGCACGGCGTCTGCGATATCGCCGGTCTCGCGGCAGCGCTGCAGGTAGTAGCCGGCCAAGAGGTTCAGACTCAGCCAATCGTGGTTATCCGCGCGGACCCGGCTGCTGAACGCGGCGATCGCGCGCGGCGTCGCGGCGGGATCGTAAGGGGACCGAAGGGGAGTTGCGGCGTGCGCCGCCGCCGTTGCGGGCCGCCTTGCAACGAGAGCGCGCACCGCGAGCAGACTCATCGCGAGGCAGGCGATGAGAATCGCCACATAAGCGGCGCTGAAACCGCCGCGGGGCGGAACGGATTGGCGGAATGGAGTGTGCATCACGGGCTTCGGCCGCTCGATCCTCCTCGCGGGATTGGGCCGTTCGGAGGATCGATGGGCGGCAGGACTATTGGGGTGGGCCGAGATAGGGGAACTGGGCGGCGCCGAAGCCGGGACTTCCGTCCTGGTAGTGCTTGGGCGCGGTCATCGCGCTCACGTTGTCCGAGGTAAGCGCCGCGATCTCCTTGCCGTCGTCGGGCGCAAGGCCGAGCGCGGGCACGGTGTTCCCGAAGATCACGCCGAGCGACGTGTCTACAACGTCGTCGCTGAGCGCTCGGCCGCCGAACTTGCTGCCCGTGGCGCCGCCCGTCTCGACGCCGAGGTATGCCGCGGTGCTTGACGACTGCGACAGGTCCGCGACCAGCACATCGGGCACGAGGACGGACTTGGTGGCATCGGTGATTGCTTGCGACCTACCGGCCGTGTGCGTCATGAAGAGCTGGATGTCGTTCGCGAGCTGCCCGCTGTCGTCGGTCGGGTTGTCGGTGTCGTTGACCTGGTGCCGGCCGGTCTGACCTGCAGTAGTAGGCGCTACCGTCGCGAATACCTCGTTGACAGCGGGCCGGGCCAGCCGGTCGACCTGGGAGTAGGTTCTCCGCGTTGGGTTGCTGGTGCTGCTTCCCTCGCAGCCCGCCAGCGCCGCTAGCCCGAGAAGCGCGACGGCCGCTGTGATTTGACCAATGTTGGGCGATTTCATAACGTCCTCCTCTCGGCGCTACTTGCTGGTCGTACACCAGACCCGAATCTTACCGCTGCCGCCGCCTGTGATGTCGAACTTCGGAACCTCGACGACGATTGCGAGCACGTTAAAGCCCTTCAGGAAGTCCCGTGCCTGGCCCGCCGGGCGGAACGTTCCGGCCATCGGCTGGTCAGGATCGGAAGGAGTCGTGGACACGGCATTTCCGGACGTGTTCGTGAACGTCGGGCCGAGAGGGCTGGCGCGGTCGGGCAGGATGGTCAGGAACTGCGCGAGGTCGAAGAAGAACGGATCCTCGCGGGCGCCGGCGAATACCTTAAGCCCGTTCGACGTGGTAAACGGTGTATTGATCGTTCCGATGACGCTGTCCGGAGCTAGCTGCTCAGTAACCGTACCGAGCATCAGAGGCTTACCAAAGGATATGCTGACCTGCTGGCTTGGGCCGGTCCCGGTGAACTTCGCCTGGATGACGAGATCCTCCACGGAGTCGCCGGTGTTGTCGATCTTGAACTGGTACAGGACGTTCGGATCGAAGACAACGGACGGGCCGCCTCCAGGCGGTATGAGCGGGTGGACGCACATGGCGAGGACGACATTGTTGGAGTTCGTCGGACTCGGAAAGATGAATACGTCGGATAGGTCGACGCCCGGCATCGCGGCGATTGCCGGCGTGTCCGCGTGGTCCGACCCGCGGGCGCGCGAGTGCATCAGGAGCGGAACGGTCGTCAGCGCCAATCCGAGCAGCGCTGCCTTACCCAATGATAGCTTCATCGGCGAACCTCCTGGGAGAGACACGGTCGCTCTCCCAAGCGAGTGGCGCGGACAGGAGACATCCGGGCCGGAACAGGCGCCCGGCAGCATCTTAGAGGTCCGGGCTTGCCACAGACGAGACGGGACTACATCGGCATATGCCAGGTGCGGCCTTCGGTCAGCAGGTTATTCGCCGCTTCGGGGCCCCAGGTCCCCGCCTCGTAGTTCGGGAATAGCGGACACGAGAGATCGCGCCACGCGTCAAGAATCGGCGTCATCAGCGCCCAAGCTAGCTCGACCTCGTCGTTGCGCGCGAACAGCGATGCGTCACCGCGAATGGCGTCCAGTATCAGGCGTTCGTACGCGTCGCGGATCGGCGCCTGGAACGTCTGGCCGAACTTGAAATCCATTTTGACCGGACTGACTTTCATCTCCGGCCCGGGCACCTTGCTGCCGATCTCCAGCGACGTGCCTTCGTCCGGCTGGATCCGGAGGCTCAGCAGATTGGGCGTGATGTTTACGCTTGGCGTCTTTGCAAACAGCACGTCCGGTACGGCCTTGAATTGGATCTTAACGTCGGTCACGCGCTGCGGCATTCGCTTGCCGGCGCGGACGTAGAACGGGACGCCGCTCCATCGCCAGTTGTTGATCTGGAACCGGAACGCCGAGAACGTTTCGGTATCGGAGCGGGGGTTGACGCCCTCCTCCTGCCGGTAGGCCGGCACGGCCTCGCCGCCGATTGAGCCCTGCCCATACTGCCCTCGCACCGTGCTTCGGGCCACGTCCTCCGGCGTGAACTGGCGGAACGATTTGAGGACCTTAACCTTCTCGTCGCGGATGTCGTCCGCCGTCAGCGAGGCCGGCGCCTCCATGGCGATCAGCGTAAGGACCTGCAGCGCGTGGTTCTGGACGATGTCGCGCGTAATGCCGGACTGCTCGAAGTATCCGCCCCGACCCTCGACGCCCAGCGTCTCCGCGACCGTGATCTGGACATTGTCGATGTACTTCTGGTTCCACAGCGGCTCGAAAATCTGGTTGGCGAACCGCAGGACCAGGATATTCTGAACGGCCTCTTTGCCCAGGTAGTGGTCGATCCGAAAGACCTGGTTTTCCTGGAAAACGCTGTTGAGCTCGGTATTCAGCGCCTTTGCCGTTGTGAGGTCGTAGCCGAACGGCTTTTCGATGATCAGCCGGGACCAGCCGCCCTCGCGCCGAGGCTGGTTCAGGCCGGCGCCGCCGAGATTCGCGATGATCTCGCTGAAGTTGTCCGGAGGCGTCGCGAGATAGAACAGATGGTTGCCGCCGAGGTTGTTGTCGCGGTCCAGCTCGCCAAGCCGCGTCGCGAGTCGATTGTAGCCCTCCGCGTCGTCAAAGTCGGACCGGACATAGTAGACGTTCTTGACGAACTTGTCCCACTCAGGGCCATCGCTCGGCAGCTTCGGCGCGAACTCCTTCATGTGCTCGTGTATCTCTTGCCTGTAGACGTCGTCGTTTTTGTCGCGGCGCGCGAAGGCGACGATAACGAAGTTCTTCGGCAGCAGACCTTGAGACGATAGGCTGAAGAGGCCGGGCATGATCTTGCGGCGCGTCAGGTCGCCGGTTGCTCCGAATAGGACGAATGCGCACGAGGCCAGTCCCGACTCCCTTGGTTCGGTCGTATTGTTATCCATGATGTTATCCATTGCGATTAATCGTTGCGGCGACCACGGGCATCGCCGGCCGCGTCATCCAGCAGCCAATTGCTAGATAGGGATTCGGCGCCGCGGATTCCTCTAGCGGCCTGAACGTTTTTTGGGCTCGTGCGTCGACTATGCCGTTCTGCATCGTGGCAGCCGGCAGTCCCGCTTAATCCTGTCAGCCAAATTGCGCAAAGTATCCCGCCGGGCAGGGAGTGTCCGTCAGGCCGGCGAATCCACCGCATGGCAAGATGAGTGCAGGACGCTCAGGCAGCGTCCCAACCACCTGGATCGACCAAGGAGGATCGAATCATGAACAAGCGATTGCTCGCCCTCGCCGGCCTCGCCACCGTAATCGGCCTCGGCGCGACCTACGCCGTCTCGGCGCAGACGCCGGGTCCCACCTTCGAGCCAATGGCACAGCGCGAGCGCCACCCGGAGATGCGCGCGGCGCTCCAGGCCCTGCGAAACGCGAAGGGCCGCCTGGAGAGCGCCGCCCACGACTACGAGGGCCACCGCGTCAAGGCGCTGGAGCACACGAACGCCGCTATCCGCGAGGTGGAGCTGGCGCTCAAGTCCGATCGCCACTAGATCATGATCGCTAGGGAGCGGAGTGGACGGTCTGGCCGGACGGGTCTCGGATCGTAAGCCCCGCCTTGCCGTCGGGCAGTACGGCCAGCCCGACGGCGCCCTTCCCCTCGCGGTCGCCAAGCGAAATCTGCGTCGTGCCGTCCTCCTGAACGTTGAGCTTGATCGCGCGCTGGCCCCCGGCGTCCTGGAGGGCCAGATTCGGCGTTCCGTCCGGCCGCACGTTGAGCACCACGCGCGCCTTGCCGGCCGCGTCGTGCATCGAAATGCCGCCGCTGCCGTCCCGCAGCGCCAGGAACTGCCCACGCAGCTTCTCCGCGCCGTCGTACAGTACGAGGGCGGCCGTGCCGCCCTCGGTCACGCTAAGCGCCGCGCGCTGCTTGCCCGTCTTGTCGAGGAGGCGGAGGGCCGGCGTCCCATCGTCCCGCGCGCCGAACGTGGCGCGCACGACGCCCGCCTTGTCGACAACGCGGAACTCCCGCGCCGTAATGACCGGCGCTTCCTTCTCCTGCGCGCCGACGCACCGGATCGCCACGTCGCCGCCGATGAGCAGCGCGGCCGTGAGCAGGGCCGCGCGCCACGTTCCAACCGATGCCGTGGGCATGTCAGACTGCCGGCCGGCCGGGGGCCTTGCGGACGGCGTGGCCGCCGAACTCGTTGCGCAGCGCCGCCAGCACCTTCATGCTGAAGCTGTCGGTCTGGCGCGATCGGAACCGAAGACAGAGCGAGAGCATGATGACGGGGGCCGGCACGGCGTGCTCGATGCTCTCCTGCACGGTCCATCGGCCCTCGCCGGAATCCTCGACGTAGCCGACGATATTGTCCAGGTTCGGGTCCTTGGCGAAGGCGTCCTTCGCCAGGTCGAGGAGCCAGGAGCGGACGACGCTTCCGTGCATCCAGAGGTCGCAGATCGCGTGCAGATCCAGGTTCGGATAGGGCGACGCTTTAAGGATTTCGAAGCCCTCGGCGTATGACTGCATCAGGGCATACTCGATGCCGTTATGCACCATCTTGACGTAGTGCCCTGCGCCGGCGGGACCGGCGTGAAGCAGGCCGCCCTCCGGCGCCAACGCGCGCAGGATCGGCTCGACGGCCTTGAACGCCTCCGCGTCACCGCCGACCATCATGCAGTAGCCTTCCGTGAGGCCCCAGATTCCGCCAGACGTGCCCGCATCCAGGAAGCTTATCTGCTTCTCCTTCATCATTCCGTAACGGCGCTGCGAATCGGAGAAGCGCGAGTTACCCCCGTCGATAAGGATATCGCCAGGCTTGAGCAGCGCCGCCGTCTCGAGCAGGACTTTCTCGGTCACGTCGCCCGACTTGACCATCGCCCAGACCACTTTGGGGGTCTGCTGCAGCTTACCGACGAGCTCCGCGGTCGAGCCCGCGGTCTCCACGCCGACTTTCCGGACGCGCTCCTGCGCCTCTGGCGACGGGTCGCAGCCGTAGACCTTGTGGCCGTGCTGCATGAGGCGCTCGGCCATGTTCCCGCCCATTTTGCCTAGCCCGATCAGTCCGATCTCCATGCGAGCCTTCTCCTTTATGGTTACCACGTGGTTGCTTGGCGCTTGTTGTCCAGTCCTTGCCGGAGCATCGCAACGTTCTGCACCCCTCTGCGCAACCCCTGCATTTTCAACGACCGATCCAAAAAATCGGGCTTCTCGTCGGAAGTCGGGAAGCGCGCCGTCCCTGCCCTTCATCACAGCCGCCACCAGGGCTTCGCGCGCGCCGCCGGCAGCCCGCTTGCCGGCGGCGCGTCTTGTCCCGCCGTCCACGGTGAGCCAATCGCCGATTCGCGCGGTCTGTACTGTGCAGCGTGCGCTTGAAGCAACTTCACGACGGCATTGTTGACGACAATCGGATCGGCCGTCGAGCCCGCCCTTCACGGACACTATAACATGAGTGATAGTGCCGCCCGGCGCAGCACATCTTGGAACTGCTGCGTCGAAGAGACTGCGGCCAATGGCAGCGGAGGGCCTGCCGGCCCTGCGTAGGCCTGGAGAGGCCGCTGCCACCATCCCACGTCGTGCCAGCGGCCGAACTTGTAGCCTGCCTTGTGGAACGTACCGATCGACTGGAAGCCGAGCGCCTCGTGGAGACCGACACTGCCGGCGTTCGGCAGAGTGATTCCCGCGAACGCGGTGTAGAACCCCTGCATCGGCAGCGCCTCCAGCAACGCGGCGTAGAGCGCCCTGCCGATGCCCTGGCGCTGGGCGGCCGCGGCGATGTAGACGGTGGTCTCGACGGACCACTGGTATGCCGGCCGCCCGCGGTGCGTGCCGCCGTACACGTAGCCGAGAATATCGCCGCGGCGCTCGCAGACAAGCCACGGATGGCCCGGCAGAATGGATCCGATGCGGATGGCCATCTCCGCGGTGGTCGGCGGCTCGATCTCGAACGAAGCCGGCGTATCGAGCACGACCGGAGTATAGATCGCCGCGATTTGGGCCGCGTCGTCCATTGTGGCAAGACGAATAGCGGGGCTCTCGGCCATGAGCGTAACTCCTGGCAAGCGGGTATGACCGCGCCGGCTCGCCGCGGATCCAGGCGACAAGCAACTTTGCCGGAGAAGCAGACGGTCGGTTACCGCCTATCCTCCAGTGTGGCTGGCCCGGGCGGTCGTACTGTTTCGTCAATTACAAGCGCCTTGATTTGCTCAATTGAAAGCGATCTCCCTTGCGCCCAGGCCGTATCGAAGGCCTCGGCGCTCATTGCCGAGCGGGTCTGGGCGACGAGCCGGTCGTAGCGACCGCGGTCGGAGAGGGGCAGGGGCGCCGCGATCTCCTCTCGCAACGCCGCCGCGGCGCCCCATAGCCGCACTGCGCGGTGGGGCTGCTCCTGCAGAGTCGCAATCCGGGCGCAGCCCTCCAGCGAGTGGGCGATTCCCTGCCTGTCGCCGACTCCCGCGAAGAGCATCAGGCCCTCGGCGTATAGCCTGAGCGCCTCCTCTGTATCGCCCCGCTCACGGGCGACGGAAGCCATGTTGTGACGCGCGTAGGCGATTCCCTGCTTGTTGCCCACCTCGCGAAATACCGCAAGACCCTCTTCGTATCGGGCCGTCGCCGCCGCGAAGTCGCGCTGTTCCAGCTCGATGTCCCCGAGGCCGAGCAGCGACCACGCGATTCCCTGCTTGTCCCCAACCTCCCGAAACAGCTTCTGGCTCTCCGCATACATTGCGCGCGCCTCGGCGTAGTCCTCCAGATCATGGGCCGTCTCGCCGAGGTTGTGGAGTGACCAGGCGGTACCCAATTTGTCGCCCACTTCCCGGAAGAGCGCCATGCTCTCGCCGTGCATTGCGCGCGCTGCCTCGTAATCGCCGCGGTTGTGCGCGATGTAGGCGAGCGTGCCGAGCGCTCCGGCCGTTCCCTTCTTATCGCCCAGTTGCCGGTTCACCGAAAGGCACTCCTCCAATGCGGTTTGCGCCGCCGCGAAGTCGCCCCGCGCACGTCCGAGCGCCCCGACTCCGCGCAGCGCCTTGGCTCGCGCGAGCGCAGGCGCGTTCTCCCCGGCCGCTGCGAGCGTGTCGTTAAGCCACTGATGGCCCTCGTTGAGGTAGCCCCTGATGTCCCAGAATCGCCACAGGGCGCCTGCGATCCGCAGTGCGATCTCCGGGTCGGGTCCGCCGAGCGCCGATCGAAGGTTATCGTGTTCCCGCTCCAGCCGGTCCAGCCACACTGCCTGGTCGGAGCCGAACAAGCAGGGCTCGGCCCCTTCCGCCACACGGACGGAGTACGCCTGATGCCGCTGGCGGACCGGCTCTGCCTCACCGCGCTCCGCCAGGCGGTCGCCGGCATATTGCCGCACCGTTTCGAGCAGGCGGTACCGATCCTCCGTTGGGAGTCGACCGTAGACCACGAGGCTCTTATCCACTAGGGATGTCAGCAGATCGAGCTGTTCCCAGTCTTCAATGTCGTTCGCGCTGCATACCTGCTCGGCGGCTTCCAGGGTCCACCCGCCGGCGAATACGGCAAGCCGGCAGAGAAGCGCCTTTTCCTTCGCGTCGAGCAGGTCGAACGACCAATCGACAAGCGCGCGCAGCGTCTGCTGCCGCGGCAGGGCCGTCCTGCTGCCGCCTGTCAGCAGTCGGAACCGATTATCGAGCCGGGAGTTGATCTCCTCGACGCTCATTGAGCGCACGCGCGCCGCCGCAAGCTCGATCGCGAGCGGTATGCCGTCCAGCCGATGACACAGCTCCGCGACGGCCGGCGCCGTGGTATTCGTTACCGAAAACTGCGGGTCGACGGAGGCGGCGCGGTCGATGAGCAGCCGGACGGACTCGAACTGGCGTACAGTCTCAAGCGTTTGATCCTGCCAGGAAGCGGGAACAGCGAGAGAAGGCACGCGATATGTCTGCTCGCCCGCCACTCCCATGGCCTCGCGGGAGGAGGCCAGCACGCAGACATCCGCGCAGCTCCTGAGCAGGGAGTCAGCCAGGCGGGCGCAGGCATCCAGCAGATGCTCGCAGTTGTCCAGCAGCAGCAGCATCTGCTTGCCTCTCATGTGGTCCAGCAGTGTCTGCAGTATCGGTTTGCCGGGCTCTTCGCGCAGCCCCAGTACGGTCGCCGCGGCCTGAGGGACCGGCCCGTGCGGATCGGCGTAACTCGAATTTGCAATCGGGGCCAGCTCGACCAGCCAGACGCCGTCGGCGTAGTTCTCCAGTGCCTCCGCGGCTACGTGCAGCGAGAGACGCGTCTTCCCGCAGCCGCCGCTACCCGTCAGCGTCAGCAGCCGTGTACTGCCAAGCATCGCCTTGACGGTTTCGATCTCCCGCTCTCGGCCAACGAACGATGTCGCCTGATGCGGCAGATTATTAGGCAGCGCGCGATTGTCGAGGCTCCGCAGGGGCGGGAAATCGGAGCGAAGGTCCACGTGCACCAGTTGGAAGATGGTTTCAATGTGACGCAAGTCTTTCAGGCAATGCTCTCCGAGGCTCTTTATCGAGGCTCCCGGAGGCAGGGTGTCACGGGTGAGCTGCTGCGTTACAT
>Ga0070735_10003784_pt1 | contig 13074 bp, 11 predicted proteins | sample Coa_R1_FD_66443 | JGI IMG/M metagenome (GOLD analysis project Ga0070735, IMG submission 66443) | Surface soil microbial communities from Centralia Pennsylvania, which are recovering from an underground coalmine fire - Coalmine... | ecosystem: Environmental > Terrestrial > Soil > Unclassified ...
ATGCTTTCCACTCACGTTCGGATGGCTGTCCTGCAAGGGAACTAAAAGGGAGGCCGGCGGCCGCTTTCGAAGCGACCGGCGTGCGATGCCGGTCGATTGGGTTGATAAGCAGCCGCCGGATGCAGTCCTTGCCTGGCCTTATTCCCAAGGGAATCAGGAGGAAGGCAAGTGCATAGGGTGTTCCGCCGGCGGCAATTCGGGCCACAGCGGAGCAATGACGATCCCGCGATTGGCTTCCTGTTTCAGCGTGTAGACGTTCGAGCACCGCTCGCAGAGCCAGAAATGCCCGATGGGGTGCGCATTTCGAGAGCCGGCACCGTAGGCCCCTTCAAGCTCGGTTTGATTTGCGGTGCGATCGAACCGGAACAGGCGCCCCCCGCCCAGCCAGTCGAACGATGCAGCGCAGCTTGGATTCGCGCATTTCGGTCGCAGATTGAGAACCATGGTTGGCCTCCGTTTCTCCCAGTAAGGATGACGCCCGGTTCGGATCGCCGAAAGTTGAGCCACCAACTTCACCCCAGGCTACTTCGCGACCGTTCCGTTATTGGTCTCACTGTCGAGTTTGGCAATTTCCCTCTGCAGCCAGGCCGCCAGCGCTTCCTCAATTTCCTGTTCGGTGCCGCCACGATAGAGTTGCAAGAGGGTGTCGCCCTCGGCGGTCAAAGGAATGTGGCGGCAGGGAACTTTCTCATTGCGGCTTTCCCCGGGCACAAACTGCATGAGCAGACATTCGGCGCAGGGTGCGCGATGTTCCTGGGCGTCGTAATTCATGCAGGTGGGCGAATCTTCAAAGGGCAGAACGGCCCTCCACGGTTCACGAGGGGAGCGGCCATAGCCGCCCTTGGTGACAAAGTTCAGCTCGGCCTTCAGGACTTCGAGGGTATTGCGTTCGTCTTGCGGCATCATGTCCTCCTTCATCTTGCCGATCATTATGCGAAGAAGGCCAGGAAGGCGGCTGTGACCCAAATCACGGTTTGGCGTGATCTGAATCACGGTAAACGGCGGCGTTCCCGTTCATCCTTGTGACAGGTGAATTGCAATGAGTGACCCGGAAACACCGAAGACGGGCAGTTTCCGTTTTGTGACCCGCGGCCGGGGGCGCGCCATGAGGATTAACACTGCCATGCGATCGCCGTACGGACTTCAGATTGTCGAGGATTGCGTGGCGTGTCCGCACAAGGAATCGCGGCTGTTTTGCAACTTGCCCGGTGCGGCTCTGCAGCGTCTGTCGGAAATCACTTCCTCGGCCACCTATCCAAAAGGCGCCACGCTTTTTGTGGAGGGCCAGGCGGCGCGCGGCGTATTTATTCTTTGTGCCGGACACGTCAAGCTCTCGACGTCCTCGTCCGACGGGCGGACGCTGATCCTGCGCATCTCCGAGCCCGGCGATCTGCTGGGATTGCCGGCGACGATCTCGGGCCGGGCGTATGAAGTGACCGCCGAAGTGATCGAGCCCAGCCAGGCCAACTTCATTAGCCGCACGGATTTTCTGAACTTCCTGCGCGAGCACGGCGAGGCCGCGCTGCGCGTGGCGCAGGAACTGAGCGAAACCTACCAGTCGGCGTTTGCGGAAATGCGCACCATCGGGCTGTCCCATTCGGCGCGGGAAAAGCTGGCTCGCTTCGTTCTGGACTGGAGCGCGCAGCACGCTCCGGAAAACGGCGCGATCAAGTTCAACTTGACGTTAACGCATGAAGAAATTGCCCAAATGATAGGAGCTTCCCGGGAAACCGTCACGCGGCTGTTCGCGGATTTTAAGAAAAAAAACCTCTTGCAAATCAAAGGCTCTAGTGTCACGATCAAAGACAAGCTTGGGATCGAACAGTTGTTGCAGCAAAGCTAAGTTTTAACCCCCCTTCCTGTTGTGCTCCATAACCAGATTTGATCCGTGTGCCGAACGCACTCAGTGCGCCGAATTGCGTTTTCGGTTGCTGGAGTCTTTGGCCAGAGGACGGCGGCGACTCCCTTTCATGCGGGGAGAACTGTCTTTGGTTTGGAGAAATCGAATGGAGAGCCAAAATGAAACATTGGATCGGGTCTGCGATGTTCGGTCCAGCAATGGCCATGTTGTTGTGCGCCGCGCTGCTTGCCGCGGCTCCGCCGGATCACAGTGTGGCCGCTTCTCCGGATCCCCCTCGTGCGGGCCCATCTGCCAATCCTGACAAGACCTCGAGCGATGCCGACTACGTGGGCAGCGAGGTCTGCGCCAGTTGCCATGCCGATCAGGAACGGCGCTTCAAAAATACCGTGATGGGGAAAGCGATGGCCAATCCCAAGACCCCCGATGAAGCTCACGGTTGCGAAGCCTGCCACGGGCCGGGACGCGCGCACGTCGAGGCGGGCGGAGGCAAGGACACGATTCCGATTCGCTTCGGCAAGGATTCCAGAAATTCCGCCGCCGAGCAGAACGCCGCCTGCGAGCAGTGCCATACCAAGGGCGACCATTTGTTCTGGAAGGGCAGCCCGCACGAATCGCGCGGGATGACCTGCGTGGACTGCCACCAGGTCAAGCAGGAAGTGCATGTGGCGCTGTCCTCGGACACGCGCTACAACGCGCCGCTCACGGAAAATTCCGGGCTGAAAAAATCCCAGCCCGAAGTTTGTTTGCAATGCCACCAGATGCGCCGCGCGCAACTGCAGCGCTCTTCGCACATGCCCTACCGCGAAGGCAAGGTGACCTGCACCAGCTGCCACAATCCGCACGGCTCGCCCAATCCGAGCCAGCTCATCCAGAGCACCACCAACGAAAATTGCCTTTCCTGCCACACCGAACGCCGCGGCCCGTTCCTCTGGGAGCATCCGCCAGTGATGGAGAACTGCGCCAATTGCCACGAACCGCACGGCAGCAACAACCCGCAACTGCTGAAGGTGCGCATGCCGAGGGTGTGCGATTCCTGCCATGACAGCAGCCGCCACCCGACCCAGCCGCAGCCTCTCGGCTCCATCAAGAATTTCAATCGCGGCTGCACCAACTGCCACTCGTACATTCACGGTTCCAACCATCCGTCCGGCAACGCGTTCCTGCGATAGGAAGGGAGAGCGCAAAAATGAAGAATGCAAAGGTGCTTTCAGGATTGGCGGTGCTCGTGTTGCTGCTTCCCGCGGGCCTCGCCGCGCAGGACAAGGACAAGGACCCTGACGCGGAGAGCCCGGCGGAACACGGCACCGTCGAATTTGGCGTGCGCTACTCCGAGGGCGTGGTGTACGGCCGCCCGGACCTGCAAACCGGCCAGTGCCTCGGCTGCGGGTCGCCGTTCAATCCTGCGCTCAGCAATTCAAAATTCAACGAGTATCAGGACATGCGCAACGGCTTCTACATCCGCCGAATGGACCTTCATTACGACCACATACTTGGCTCCAAGAACTACGCCACGCTGAAATCGCAGCGGACGCTGTACCGCGACCAGAGCTACCTGGCCACTTTCGGGCAGTACGGCAAGTTCAAAATTCAGTTCCGCTATGACGAGATTCCGCACATCTACACCAGCACGGCGCGCACGCTCTTCACGCAATCGGCGCCCGGCGTGTGGAGCTTTCCCGCAGCCATTCGCGCCCAACTGCAGGCCAGCAGCGCCGCCAATCTTCCGTCGCTGATCGCCGGCACGGGAGCCAACGCGGCCATTGGAGTGGTGAACGATTTCAATTTCATCACCCCGTCGATCCTGCGCCGCGCGGGAACGGCCTCGTTCTCCTACAACGTGACCGCGAAGTGGAATGTGTTCGCCTCCTTCATGCGTGAAAGCGAACGCGGCGCGCGCCCTATCGGCCTCATCATGAATTCCAGTCCCAGCGCCAGCGCCACCTCCGGGTACGGCCTGGAACTTCCCGAGCCCATCAACTACTTCAACAACCTGCTGAGGGTGGGAGTCGACTACGGCTCGCGCGCTTGGGGCGTGCAAGCCGCCTACATCGGATCGTTCTTCCAAAACGACACGACGCAAATGACCTGGGACAACCCGTTCCGGCTGACGGGTGAAACCGTCGCCAACCCGCTCACCGGGCGCATGGCGCTGTATCCGGATAACCAGGCGCACTACGCCAGCTTTGCCGGAGCGACGGACCTCACCAAGTACCTGCGCCTTTCGGCCAGCGTCACACCCGGCTGGCTGCGGCAGAACCAGGCCTTCCTGCCATACACCACCAACACCGCCATCAATACCTGCGGCAGCGGGACGCAGGCCTGCGATTCGACCAGCGTGCTTCCCGAGTCCAGCCTTTCCGGCAGCAAGAAAACACTGGCCATGAATTACAACGTGGTGACCACCGCCTGGAAAAATATTCAACTGAAAGCTAGTTACCGGCAATACGACTACACCAATGACACCGCGGTTTTTACCTTCACTCCGGTCGAGGGTGACGCCGCCGCTCCCACTACCGCGCAGAACACGCCGTTCGGCTACAACCGCAAGGATGTGGAAGCCTCGGGCGAATGGTTCTTTGGAAAGAAGAGTTCGCTGAAGGCGGGATACCAGGGCGAGTGGATGGACCGCACGGACCGCGACGTGGAGCGCTCCATGGAGAACTCCTTCTACGGCGCGGTGGATTGGGCCCCCATCAAGGATTTGATGTTCCGGGTGTCTTACCGCTACTCGGACCGCAATCCGGATGCGTATCAGGACGATCAGGCCAGCGATCCGGTGAGCGGCAATCCGGTCCTGTGCACGGACACCACGACCGTCAGCTTCACTGGCGACCAGCGCTGCCACCGCCGGTTTGACGAAGCGGCCCGCCTACGCAACCGCGCCGACGCCCTCCTGCAGTACAGCCCCACCGACAAGCTCACGCTCTCCGCGTTCGGCGGCACCGACCAGAACAACTACAACCGCGCGGGGGGCGCCAACAGCCCGACGCCGCTGAATTTTCTCGCCGGCGCGGCAGCCACCGTGGGCTCCTATTACCTGTACGGAGTGCTGAAGGACATTTCATCCAATTACGGCCTGGACGCGGACTATGCCGTGGCCGCGCAGGTGACCGTGTTTGCCGAACTCTCGCGCGAGAACTACCACAAGCGGATGATCACGCGCTACCGCACGCCCACGACGGGCGTTCAGACGATTCTCACTTGCACCGGATGCGACAGCGCCAACAATGACTGGGAAAGCGTGGCCCAGGACCCGGTGGACATTTATTCCGGCGGCGTCGATATGTACTTGACGAAGAAAGCTTACTTCACTGCCTACTACACGCTCACAGCGGGAAAGGGAAATGTCACCTCCCGGCCGCTCGGCGATCCCACGATCCTGACCGGGGTGAACGCCTTTCTGCTGATCGGGACCAACGCCGCGGTCAGCTATCCCGAAACGGTCAACCGCAACCACGAAGTCGCCGCGATCTTCCGATACAAGATTACCGAAAACCTTGTTCCGCGCATCGAGTACCACTACCAGCAGTGGGATAACAAGGACTACCAGACTTCGGATATGACCCAGTATATGGGCTGCATCAGCCCCATCCCCAACGGGCCGCCGGTGACCAATGCGGTGCCGGGATGCACCACTCCGGTTCTGACCAGCAATGTGCCCGGTCCGGTGGGCGTCGCCAGTCCTTTCTACCCGTACTTTGTGGTCGGCGACCCTTCGGCTGCGCGCTATCTCTTCCTCGGCGTGGATCAGCCGTCGTATCACGCCCACACTGTGGCCGCGACTCTCGAGTACCGCTTTTAGGATTTCAGGAATTTCCAAACTCAGAAAAAGGAGAAAAACGATGACAGGGATGAAAGCGATCAAGGACTGGATGCGTACGCCCGCCGTGCGGTGGTTTGTGCCGTTGATCGCGGTGCTCTTGATCTTGCCGGCAGTCCGGGCGCGCGCCGATGCCGAGGCCACTTACAAGGCCAAGTGTGCCGGGTGCCATGGACCTGACGGAGCGGGAGCTACGGCCGCCGGAAAGGCGATGAAAGTTCGCGACTTCCATTCCCCGGAAGTGCAGAAAGAAACCGATGCGGAATTAACTGAAATCATTGCCAACGGAAAAGAAAAGATGCCCAAGTATGCTGACAAGTTGAAAGACGCGGAGATCAAGGAACTTGCCGGATACGTTCGCACGCTCGGAAAGAAATAGTCCGGGCGCTGCTTGAGCAACCCCGTAGCAGTCGGCTGGCCGCCGCGCGCGAGTGTCAATGTCGACATTGTCACCGATGCGCCATGAACGGACGGCCCTTGTTGCCGTCCTGCGAACCGACCAACAAACAGAAATGGAACGCGTGACCTCATGACGATTCGCGATCGCCTCCCGCGATGGTTCCGCCCCGTCGCTTATCTTTCCTACAACGCCTTCACGATGATCGGCGCGGTTGTGGCGGTGAGTTCCGCATTCACGGTCGTCGGGTTTTGGATCTACGACTTCACCACCGGCGGGCCGATTAACCCTTACATCGGACTCATTTTCATCCTGATTCTTCCAGGGATTTTTGTTATTGGCCTGGCGATGATGCCCGTGGGCGTCGTGTGGCATCGCCACAAACTCAGGCTGGCTGGAACTTTGCCGGACGAGTATCCCCGGATGGACTTCAACCGGCCCCTGTTTCGCCAAGCCGCGGCCTGGATGGCCGGGCTTACCGTCTGCAACGCAATCATCCTCAGCGTTGGTTCCTACCGCAGCGTGGAATACATGGACTCCGCGAATTTTTGCGGCCAGACCTGCCACACGGTGATGCAACCGGAGTACACCGCGTATCTGAATTCGCCCCACCAGCGGGTGAGTTGCGTGCAATGCCACATCGGGCCCGGCGCGGGCTGGTTCGTCAAATCCAAACTGTCCGGCGTGCGCCAGGTTGTGGCGGTCACGTTGCACACGTACGACCATCCCATTCCGTCGCCGGTTGAGCAACTTCGGCCGGCCCGTGAAACGTGCGAACAGTGCCACTGGCCGCTGATGTTCACGGGGGACCGGCTGATCGTGCGCAAGAAATATTCCGATGACGAAAAAAATACCCCGCTGACCACCGTCCTGCTGATGAAAATCGGGGGACACAGCAGCGGAGGAGCCGTGGGAATCCACGGGCGGCACCTCGATCTGAATTCGCGCGTACGGTACATTGCCACCGACCGTCAAAGGCAGACGATTCCACGCGTTTCATACCTGGACGATGGCGGCAAGGCCGTGGAATTTATCTCCTCGGATGCCAAACCCACTGCGCAGCAGTTGGCCGCCGGTGAATCGCGTTCCATGGACTGCATGGATTGCCACAACCGCCCGGCGCACACTTTTCAGGCGCCGGAACGCGCCGTCGATCAGGCCATGTCGCAGGGCTTGATCAGCGCCGACCTTCCGTTCATCAAAAAACAGGCGACGCTCGTGTTGAAAGCGAAATATTCAGATCGCGGCGACGCCGGCAAACGCATTGCCGCGGCGCTGCGCGATTTCTACAGCGCCTCCTATCCGGACGCATTCCGGGACCGGCGCCCGGCGATCAACGCAGCCATCCAGGAAGTTCAGGCGATCTACCTGCGCAATGTTTTCCCCGACATGAACGTGAACTGGGGCACCTATCCCAATAATCTTGGACACGCTGACTTTCCCGGATGTTTCCGCTGCCATGACGGCAGCCACGCGTCCTCGGACGGGCGCGTGATTTCCAACGATTGCGATGCTTGCCACGCGCTGCTTGCGGTCGAAGAGAAGGACCCGAAAGTTCTGGGCGATCTCGGAATGAAATAGCGGTACACGGAGCCAATTGTTTGCGATACATGGAGCCGAGGAAAAAACAGTTTGCGCTCCTCGCTGCGCTGGCAGTTTCACTGACGCTCGGATCTTCAACGCCGGCGCAAAACAAGCCTTCCGCGAATCCCGATGAAGAATGCTTGGCCTGCCACGACAACAAGGATTTGAAATCCGACGCCGGCCGAAGCGTTTACGTCGATCCTGCAAAACATCAATCCAGTGTTCACGCGATTCTGAATTGCACCGCGTGCCACGCCGGCATCACGGTTTTCCCGCACCCGGCGCGCGTTGCCAGGGTGGAGTGCGAATCGTGCCACGCGGAACAGGCGGCGGACGTGCCGAAAAGCGTCCACAGCGCGCTCGGCGACGACAGTTGCGCGGGCTGCCACGGCTCGGCCCACGACACGCCAGCGGCGGCGAATGTTTTGCCGAAGCAATGCGCCGTATGCCACGGCGACGAGGTCAAGAAATTTCTGGCCAGCACGCATGGCATGGCCCGCTCTCGCGGCGCTGCTCCCGGCGCGACCTGCGAGTCTTGCCACGGCCCGGCGCACAAGATCCTCGGCGCGAGCGACCCGCTATCGCCGGTAGCGAAGAAAAATCTGCCGAACACGTGCGCTGCCTGCCACTCCGATCCCGATTTCCTGAACAAATATAAGATTCCCTTCGCTCATCCGGTGGAGGCGTTCCGGCAGAGCGTTCATGGCCGCGCGCTCGCCGCCGGCAATCCATCCGCGCCATCCTGCTCGGATTGCCATTCCAGTCACGCCATCCTTCCGGGACGCAATGCGCGCTCCAAAACGAATCACTGGGCCATTCCCGGGACGTGCGGTGCGTGCCATGCGGACATCAAAAAAGTTTACGACCAGTCCGTTCACGGAACGGCCGCGGCGCGGGGAGCTCCCGACTCACCGGTGTGCACCGATTGTCACGGAGAGCACGCCATTCTGGCGCCTGCCGATCCGCAGTCTTCAGTGAATCCCGCGCGCGTCTCGGTGGTGACCTGCGGGCGTTGCCACGGCGATGAGCGGATCGAGGCCCGCTACAACCTTCCCACCGATCGCGTGCCGACGTTTGCGGAGAGCTTTCACGGCCTGGCGGCGCGCGCCGGCTCGCAGACGGTTGCGAATTGCGCTTCCTGCCACGGCGTTCACAATATTTTTCCTTCCGGCGATCCGCGCTCCACGGTCCACCCGGCGAATCTCGCTCGCACCTGTGGCGCCTGCCACCCCGGCGCCGGCCAGACGTTTGCCATCGGCCCGGTGCACGTCGCCGCCAATACCAGGGCCGAAAGCGCCGCCGTCAAATGGATCCGGGGATTTTATTGGATGGTCATCCCGCTGGCGGTTTCTTTCATGTTCTTCCACCAAGCCGCGGACTTCCTGCACAAAACGCGCGCGCTGCGCGGTCGCTCCTCGCGGCCGGAAGTGGAGCGCATGAATTTCAATTTCCGGGTAGCCCACGGGCTGGTGGTGTTGAGTTTTCCGGTGCTGGTGATTACCGGATTCGCGCTGAAGTTTCCGGAATCCTGGTGGGCGCAGCCGCTGCTGATCTGGGAGACCCGATTCGCGTTTCGCGGAACGCTGCACCGGGCGGCCGCCGTGGTGTTGGTGGCGGCGCTTGTCTATCATGTCGTCCATCTGATCGCGGTGCGCCGTGATCGCGCCCTCCTGGCTTCGATGAAGCCGGGCTGGGCGGACCTGCGTTACCTGCAGGAAACGCTTCTCTACAACCTGGGTTTCTCAAAGGCTCCCCCGGTCTTCTCCGGATGCGCCACTTACGTCGAGAAGATTGAATACTGGGCCTTCGTGTGGGGAACTCTGGTGATGGCTGCCACCGGCTTCCTGCTCTGGTTCAATAGTTTTGCGTTGCGGCATTTTCCCAAGTGGGTGACCGACGCGGCGACGGCACTGCATTACTATGAGGCGATCCTCGCAACTCTGTCCATTCTGATCTGGCACATGTACACCGTGGTTTTTGACCCGCAAATTTATCCGATGGATCGTTCGTGGATCACCGGCATGGCAGTTCCTCATCACGATACGGCGGCTGGCGCGCCGGTCCCGCCGGATCCCAAAATCCCCGCGAAGGATTAGCCTCCAACCCGCATCGTGTCTAATTGATTGGGCTTGCAGTTCGAACGTGGAACCGCGGGCGCCTAGTCGCGGCGCATCTTCGCATGCGGGGACATACCGCTCAGATCGAGTGGGTGGGGCAGTTCGATATCCAGCAGGCGGTCTTCGGCGGTAAGCTTCGCCAGGATCCGGAAGACGGCTTCCGTGTCGCTCGCGTCCCAGTCGGTGACCGCCAGCGGTTCCGCCGGGTGGTCCGAGGGATCCCACAGAAGCTCTGCCGACTTGCGCTGGATCTTGGCGGGGTCGACTTCAAACACCTGGCGCTCGTGAATCTTGATCACCAGGTAGCGGCTATCCATTTGCACCAGCAGCGGGTCACGCTTCTTGCCGGTTTCGTAAACCGCCCAGCTTTTTACCGGAGCGTCGTTAACGCGGAAGAGCGCGTCATCGATCGTGCGCCATGGGACAGGCTTGTCCTTGGAAAACGCGACGCCCGCGAAAGAGAAGGCAGCCAGGGCGGCGGCCAGTAGGACCAATTTGGGGTGTAAGCGTCGCATGCTGGTATCGATGGTGCCAGATTAGGTTATCGCAGGATACGCTGCAAGTCTCCCATTCAGTTAGCGCCGCACAGGGTGAACTCAATTGCTAATCGCGGGGCCTGGCGCCTGCCCGCGAATTTCGCGAGCCGCGGGAATGCTTCGACGAGCGGTGGCCATTGCCGGGCGGGAGCCGCAGTCCGCCAATCTGCAACTCCAGCAAGCGTTTCAAATCGGCCAGGCCCTTGGCGGGATCGGGCCGGCGGCCGGCGATCCACCAGCGCAGCGCCCCGGCAAATACCAGGAAGATGTGCCGCGCGATCAGCGCCGCGTCTTCGTCCGATCGGATTTGCTTCTCTCTCTGCGCTGTTCGGACCACCTCTTCAATCCCCGCGAGCAGACGTCCGCGAATTCTTTGGAATTCCGCCGCCTGTTTGCCCTCCGAATAAAACGTCAATTCCTTCAGCAGAATGCGGGAGAGCACGGGGTTTTTGGCGAAAAATCTGTAGTGCTGGCGGGATAGGGCCAGGAGCTGGTCGAGCACCCGCCGCGGAACGCGCGCGGCGTTTAACGCTTCGGTAGTCACCGCGGCCAGCTCTTCATTGAACACCAGGAAAACAAGATCCTGTTTGTCCTGGGCGTAGTTGAAAAGCGTGCCCAGACCGACGTGCGCGCGCTTGGCAATCTGGCGAAGCGTGGCGGTCTCATATCCGTGCCTGGAAAACAGTTCTCGCACCGCGGCGCGAATCCGTTGCCGCTTCTCCAGCTTATTCAATTCCCGAAGTCCGGGCTCAATCGACTTGCGACGCTTCAAAACGTTTCCTCCGGCTGCATTCGAGCATTTTGTAGGGATGGCTTCGCAGGAATTTGCTCACTCCAACCCAATTTCCTTGCGCACCAGCGCCGCTCCGGCCGACAGCGCGCGCAGCTTGCTGTATGCCACATGACGCGGCATCGGCGCCATGCCGCAATTGGTACTGGCCAGGATGCGCTCGGCGGGAACGTACTTCATCGCCTCGCGCAGCACCGCGGCAACCTCTTCCGGCGTCTCAATCCGGTTTGCGGCGACGTCAATCACCCCGACCTGCACTTGCTTGCCCTTCAACAATCCCATGAGAGACGCAGGAACACGCGAGTGCATGCACTCGAGGGAAACCTGATCGATTTTGCTGGCGGCCAGATGCGGAAATGTTTTTTCGTACTGGCGCCATTCGCCGCCGAGGGTTTCCTTCCAATCGTTATTCGCTTTGATGCCGTAGCCGTAGCAGATATGCACGGCCGTAGTGCATTTCAGCCCCTGCGCGGCGCGTTCCAGCGTCGTGACGCCCCACTCGCGCACATCGTCGAGGTAGACGTTGAACGCCGGCTCGTCGAATTGGATCGTGTTGGCGCCGCACGCTTCCAGTTCCAGAGCCTCTTCGTTGAGCGCCTCCGCAAACGCGTGCGCCATCTGGATGCGGTCGCCGTAATATTCGTCGGCGACGGTGTCCACGATGGTCATCGGTCCCGGCAGCGTGAATTTAAATTTGTGCAGCGTGTGTTGCACGGCGAACGCGACTCCGTCCTTGTGCACCGAGCGCATCCGCTTGATCGGTCCGGTCACGGTGGGACATTCCGCCCGGTAGCGGTCGGCGCGGATGCCAATCACTTTGCGCTTGTTGAAATCAACGCCCGAGAGATTGGCGAGGAATCCGTGAACGAAGTGCTGCCGGGTCTGCTCGCCGTCGGTAATGATGTCGATGCCGGCGGCTTCCTGCTCTTTCATTGCGATGAGGATGGCGTCGCGCTGGCCCTCCTCGAGGGCCGCGCCCTCCAATTCCCAGGGAGCCCACAGGACCTCAGGTTTGGCCAGCCAGGAGGGTTTCGGTAAACTTCCCGTGATTGTGGTCTCGAGCATGGGACTCCCATCGCAGATCGTTTGCTAGTCTTAAAACGTGACCGGTAGTCCCGAGTGCGGCGAATATCCGGAAAACGCTGCGAGAACATGCAGGTCGCCGCGGGATCATACCAATTTCCGCCATCGCGGGCAAAGCGGCGCGGTACATCGCGCAACTGGTTCAATGGCCCGCGAATTTCGCGGCGGTGCGGCCGCAAATTCGGCCCAGCACGGCCGCGCTCAACAATCCATTTCCTGAAAGATATCCGGAAGCCTCCGGGCCTGAAAGTCCGCGAGCGGCCCCTCCCGCGGCGAGCAAGTTCGGAAGAGCGGTTCGATCGGCACGAAGCACTCGGCCGTTGACGTCAATGTCCAATCCACCTTGGGTATGCAGTAGCGCTCCAGTGACGCGGATTGCATAGTAGGGCGGCTCCAGCGCCGGTTTAGAAATGAAATTCCTACCGTAGACGTCGTTTCCGGCGCCTTTCGCCAATTCACCGCATTTGTTCAGCGTACTTTTGAGAGCCGCCGGCGGCACTTCGGTCACGGTTGCCAGGGTTTCGATTGACTCGGCCTTGCGGACCGCTCCGGCCGACTGTGCCAGCAGGTAATCTTCAAACTGAAGTCCCAGTTCATGGATTCGCTGGTCGTAAACATTCCAACCGAAGGCGCCTGGCTGTTGCAGCAGTTTTGCGGCTTGTTCCGAATAGCCCAGTTGCTCGTTCGAGAATCGCAGGCCGTTCGTGTTGACCTGAATTCCGCCTTCCATCATGAGAGCCCAGGTGATCAGCACGGCGTGAGGATCGGCAATCGAGCCGTGGCCCTGGTAGGCGCTCATGTCCTTGCAGGCCGCGCCGAGTTCCATTCCCCAGTTCACGGCATCGCCGGTATTGCCGGGATGTCCGAAGTAGCTTGCCTCCGCCAT
>Ga0070735_10003785_pt1 | contig 13073 bp, 10 predicted proteins | sample Coa_R1_FD_66443 | JGI IMG/M metagenome (GOLD analysis project Ga0070735, IMG submission 66443) | Surface soil microbial communities from Centralia Pennsylvania, which are recovering from an underground coalmine fire - Coalmine... | ecosystem: Environmental > Terrestrial > Soil > Unclassified ...
ACCTACAACAGCGGCGGCTACGTGCGGCAGGGCGTCACGGCGGTTGACGATCCGGTCTCCTCTCCCGGCACGTATCATCCGCTGGTTTGCACGCATCCCGAAACCAAGCGCCGCGTGCTGTATCTGGGCCGCCGGCGCAACGCTTACATCGAGGGACTGTCGCTTTCGGAATCTGAATCCCTGCTCGATGAATTGTGGGCCTACGCGAATCGCGAAGAGCTCGAATGGCATAACGAATGGCGCGTCGGCGACCTGGTCCTGTGGGACAACCGCTGCACCATGCACCGCCGCGATCCGTTTGACGCCGGCTCGCGCCGGGTAATGCACCGCACACAGATTAAGGGCGAAACCCGTCCCACCGCGTGAACGCGCGATTTTGTATCTTTGTATCCAGGTACAATCAACGAGCATGACTAAACTCTCCATCGCCATCGTCGGGGCCGGCATCGGCGGCATGGCCGTCGCGGCTACATTGCGACAGATCGGCCTGGACGTGCGCGTCTACGAACAGGCTCCCAGGTTCGCCCGCATCGGCGCTGGAATTCAGATGATGCCCAATTCCATGAAGGTTCTGCGGCGCATCGGCGTGGAGGAAAAAGTTCTGGCGCGCTCCTTCAAGCCGTACTCGCACCTGAACCGCGCGTGGGACACCGGCGCGGTGCTGCGCGAATTACCCATGCCGGAAAGTTTGTTTGGCGCGCCGTACCTGTGCATGCACCGCGCGGACCTGCACGAAGCCCTCGCGGCGGTCGTCCCCGAGGAACTCGTTCACCTCGATAAGAAACTCGTCGGGCTGGAACAGCGTGCGGGAAGAATTATTCTGGCCTTCGCGGACGGCACGCGCGCCGAGGCGGACGCCGTAATTGGCGCTGACGGTGTACACTCCGTGGTGCGCGAAATTATTTTGGGCCGTGACGAGCCAATCCACAAAGGGCGTATCGCATATCGCGCCATTTTTCCCTCCGCGCTGCTGAACGGTATGGACATTGGCCCCTCGCGCACCAAATGGTGGGGGCCGGACCGGCACATCGTTATCTACTATACGAATCCGACGTGCACGGAACTTTATTTTGTGACCAGCGTGCCCGAGCCGGCGAACTGGGTGACCCGGGAATCGTGGTCGGCCAAGGGCGATGTGCGGGAACTGCGGCAGGCGTACGAAGGTTTTCACGCCGATGTGCGCGCCGTGCTCGACGCATGCCCCGATTGCCACAAATGGGCCATTCTCGAACGCGAGCCGCTGCCGCGATGGAGCGACGGCCGCGTCGTGCTGCTCGGCGACGCGTGCCACTCCATGACGCCGTACATGGCGCAGGGCGGCGCGACGGCCATCGAGGACGCCGCGATTCTGGCGCGCTGCCTGCAGGAGACCGCAGGGGACGACCTCGAAAGCGCGTTCCTGCGCTACGAGGCGCACCGCAAGCCGCGCACCTCGCGCATTCAGGCCATCTCCAGCGCCAATACCTGGATGAAAGGGGGAGACGAGGACACTAGTTGGCTCTACGGCTATGACGCCTGGAACGTCCCGCTCTCTCCTGCTGAGCCCTTCGTCAAAGCGATCTGAGATGGTCGCGGCGAGCGGCGGTCCCCGCATCTATTTTAGCTTGCCCGCGTACTTGGCGATCCCTGCGAGCGCGCAGGCTTCATCCTTGTCGCTTCCGGGTGCGCCGCCAATGCCAATTGCGCCGATCACATCGTCTCCGGATTTGATAGCCACGCCGCCTGCCAAGGCCACCCGGTCCGGACCGATGTTGGGAATCTTCTGAGTCTCCCAGATTTTTACCTGGTCGCTGGACTTTCCTTTGAAGGCGAGCGCAGTAAATGCCTTGCGGCGCGCGGTGTCAGAATTTTGCGGGCCGCTACCATCGTCGCGCAGCAGCACTTTGACCGCGCCGCTCGCGTCAATCACAACGATCGCGGGATGGTAATTGCGCGAGCGGCAATCGTCCAGAGCTGCCTGCGCGATGGCATGCGCCAGGTCCAGCGAAATGGCTTTCTGCATGATGACTTCCTGCGCAGGAAGCGAGAGAGCGCTTGCTGCCAATGCGGATATCGCAACCGCGCATGCGAAAAACAGCTTCAGACGATGCGGCATCTCTAACCCCCGTATCCAAACTCTCCCACTAAGAATCGAAATGTCGCATAGTCTGGCTCAATTGACAGTGCGGGGTCCAGTGTGTTTTGCTGGCGCGAAATGAATTTGCGATCACTGGCGTTGTTTCAGCCGTGCGGGTGCGGTTCTTTCTAGCCATTCATATCTATAACTGTACAGCCTGAGGCCCACGAATCTGTAAAGGAGACGCTGATGAAATCGACCAAAACATCCAAGAGCGGGAAGGGAACGACGCGGCGCGGATTTATTTCCAATACCGGGCTGTTGCTCGCCGGAACAGTGCTGGCCTCCTCTGCTCCGGAGCCGGTGAACGCTGCGTTCGCCGAGCCGCAGACCCTCGGGCCTGAGGCTCCCCGTGACGTGCCCACCCTGCGGGCGGACCTTGCCACTGCGAATCATATTCTGTACGACCAGGGCGTGGTGGACGGCTACGGTCACGTGAGCGTCCGCCATCCGACCGATCCGAATCATTTTCTAATTTCGCGCTGGCTGGCGCCGGATATGGTCACCGAAGCTGACATTCTGGAACTGGACTTCGACTGCAAGCCGGTGAATGGCGCGAAGGAACGCCTCTACAGCGAAGTTTATATTCACGGTGAGGTCTACCGCGCCCGGCCGGACGTGAAATCCGTGGTACACACGCACGCCCCGGCGGTCATCTTGATGGGCATTTCCGGCGAGACTTTGATGCCGATGTATCAGATGACCGGCTACATGGGGGAGGGAGTGCCGGTGTTCGATATCCGCAACGCCATCGGCCAGACCAACATGCTGATTTCCGATCCCAAGCGTGGCAAGGCGCTGGTGCAAACCTTGGCGGATAAACCGGCAGTGTTGATGCGCGGGCACGGGGGTGTGGTGACCGGAAACTCGCTGTACCAGTCAGTGGGGCGCAGCGTTTATATGAAGGTGAATGCGGAGCTGCAAATTCAGGTGCTCGGCAAAAAGGTGGCTTTTCTTTCTCCCGAAGAGGCTAAGCTCACAAGCACCGCGGACTATCCCAAGGATTGGGAGATGTGGAAGCGGAAGGTTGCCGGCCAGCGCGCGTGAGCCCGGTTGCTGGGCATTACTTTTGCGCGACGGCCTTGTCTGAATCCGTTCGCAGGCGCACGTAGCCCACTTTGCCGTACGGTTGCGCGCCATACCAGATGCGGCCCTGGGCGTCTTCAAACATGTCCCGTGTGCCGCGCTCGCCGTAGGGCGTCGGATACTCAATCACCTTGCCGGTTTTGGGATCCAGCTTTCCGATCACATCCGTGTACATCGACGCGTACCAGAGTTTGTCGTTGTGATCGATGCCGATTCCGTAGGGAGTCGGCATGGGCCCCGGCAGCTTGTATTCCTTGAAGGTCTGCGTTTTGGGATCGAAGCGCGTCAAGTTCCCGCCAAAATAATCGCCGAACCAAACCATGCCTTGCGAATCGATTTTTAGGCGGCGCGGCCGAGTGTCGGAATTGGGCGGCGTCCACTTGGTCACTTTGTTGGTCTTCACGTCGACTTTGCCGATACTGTGGTGATCCTTGGAATTGAATTCGGCGAACCAGACGTTGCCATCCTTGTCCAACGTGATGCCGTAAGTGTCGGGAACTTCTGGAAAGAACGTGAATTTTTTGGTTTCGACATCGAACTTGCTAAGCGGCCGGCCCGAGCTCCAGATATTTCCCTGCAGGTCTACGATCGCGGTGTGCCTTCGAGGATCTCCGGTTTGGCCTCCCGCCGTGTAGCGCAAATTCGGCCACGGAGCATTCGGCTCCATTTCCACCGGCGGCGGGCCATCGTACGGCTGGCGATACACCTCAAATTTTTCCGTGCGCGTATCGAATCTGGCGAGCGCGTTTTGTTTTTCGATCGTGAGCCAGACGGAACCATCCGCGGTGGGCAAAATTTCATGAATGAAGGGCCGCGTGGGGTCCGGCAATCTCCAGGTGTGAAGTTCGCCGGTTTCCGGGTTGAGGCGCGATAGTCCGCCGCCCATTTCCATCCAGATGTTCCCGTTCTTATCCTGTTTTCCGGTTCCCGGGCGATCCTTGGGCTCGCCCGTCAATTGATAATCGACGTAAACGATGTTCAGGGCGTCGTCGGAGAAGTAGTCGTGCTCCTGTTTGACCTTCTGATATTGCGGCAACTGGGCGGGCGAAGCAGGCGTTTCGGCGTCAGGGCCAAACACGTTGTTCAGGTATTCGGACACCTGCGTGGCGATCTCCGGCTGGATGTCGGCAACTCCGACCTGCCGCATGTGCTCGATCGCATCGAGCCAGCCATCGCGATCGCGGCCCATCACGCCGATCCGGCTCATGGCGTGGCAGTTGAAACATTCCTGGAGAACTACGTCCTTGCCCTTGCCGTCAGGCAATAAAATTCCGGCCTGGTACTTGGTCAACTGGCTCCACTGCACCGCGCCTTTTTTCATGGTGAAACTGGCCGTCGTATTTTTTCCGTCTTCCACGGCGATATCCGTGCGGCGCGAAGGGTCGCTGCGGTATCCGGTCGAAGTGGCCCAGACTTCGTACGTACCGGCGGGAAGGTTATCGGTGCGGAACTGGCCCTGGTTATCGGTCAAAACCATCATCGTCATCTTGGTTTTTGCATTCTGGGCGCGAACGAAAGCGGCTCGAAACGGAGCGCCATCCTCGCCTTTTACGATTCCCGAAATGCCGCCTCCCGGCGAGGCGTGAGACGAAGATGCCAGCATGAGGAGAAGAACTGCAGTGCCAAGAGTCTTGTTCATCGCCATCTCCATGCGCAATAAAATCCGGGCAGGATAGCCACGGCAGGAGTATACCGCAAGGCGATGTGCGGAGATTCAGATTCCGGATTTTTCGAGGGCGAAATTGCTATTGCGGTACGACGTAGACGGGGTTGTTGAACACCCAGAGCGTCCATCGCCGAAAACCACTGGGTCCCGGCTGGCGCAGAAACACTTCCGAGCGATAAGTCCCTGGACCCGTGACCGGTTCGTCGATGGTCGAAGCCTGCTGCTCGTCGATTTCGCGCCCATCGCGAAAAATCTTAATCAGGGGAGTTCCTGCGCTGTGCGGCGTGGAGATTTGGAGCCGTGCGCCGGTTGTCCAGTGAAGAACATCGCCGGGACCGCCGGCTAATTTGCCGCTCAAGACTTGAAAAGAGAATCCGTCGCTGGGAGAGAGCGAGTCCAAGCCGCAGTAAGAGTGACCATTCTTCAGGGCGTCAATGAGTTCGGCGGCACTTGCCACCGCCGGGTTGCCGCCGCCCGCGTCCGGAGGCAGCAGCAGATGTTCGCGCGCGACCTCCAGGGAGGGAACGTAGCCGGGGAATCGCCAGTCATGGCCGAATCCAAGCCGCACGCGCGCATGAGTGTCCGCGGCGCAAATTCCCGCGATGCGCCGCTGCTGCAGGATTTCATCCCACTTCGCGAAATTTTCGTCTGGAGTGCTGGCCAGCCTCACCAGCGCGAGGCGATTATTTTCCGGATAGAGCAGCAGGGCGTCCATGAGGTCAAAGAAATTATTTTTCCGCCACGCGGCATCCTCGTTCCAGATTTCCATGCCGTCGAAATCAGATGTCTGCCAGTCGGTCCAGGGACTGTGCGGGTGAAAGGGGTGGGCGAGGATTCGCAGTGCGCCAGTCGACCGCGCCGCGGCCAGCAATTCCCGGTCATCTTTTGTGTTCGGTTGAACCCATGAGGGAGGAATTCCCAGCGCAAGAAAGTGTCCGGCGGAGGTTCCCACCTCGACGCCGGAAATAATGGGCAGGTCCGGTGGGTCTTCAGCCAGATCGGTCTGGGTCATGGAAACATTGTGATCGGTGATGGCGATGAACGAGAGATTGGCCTTTTCCGCGGCCTCCATCACTTCCGCAACCGTGCCGCTGCCGTCGGACGCGCGGGTATGGATATGGATTACGCCCACTCGCTCGAACGCATGCGCATCCTTCGAGAGCATGGGAAGTTTGACCAGAACACTTTCCAACAGGATTCCAGCGACCACCAGGAGGAGAGTCAGCAGAAATAAAGACAGGGTTTGACGTAATCGATTGCGTAATGCGAAAACTGGTATTTGGCCCTCCTTATCTGGTTCACTCGACGATGGCAACTATCTTAACTAGCGCGGGGGAATCGCTCCCGACCTCGTGGTGAAGTTTGATGACCGGTCGCGAACCTGTCAAGCAGCAATCGTGATATTCCTTGTAAAAGTACACGTTTACTCCCTGTAAAACAGCCGCGCCACGCGCGATTTAGAGCGCCGGTTTTGAACCACGAGGCGGGATTTGGGTTGTGTTAGAGTGGCTCGCTGGCGAAATCAACAGGAGATTTAGTTGACCGCTTCCCGACTCGACCGCGCCAAAATTTCCCTTCTGATTCTGGTTGGAATGTTGTTCCTGGTCTCCCCAATGGCGCGAGCGCAGTCTTCTTCGGCATCGGATAGCGGTGATCTCCGGCCGGAACGCGGCACCGAGCTGGAAGTGTGGACCGGAGCCGGCGCGGATCCCATCGGCTCCAATGGCGTCACTCAGGGCAATCGCATTTGGAACGCCGGCTTTCGCTACGGCTGGATCCTGACGGACGCCCACGGACCGGGCTTCCTCCGCGGTCGGTTTGAATACGCGGTGGACGCGCTGCCGGTAGTGATGGTGTTTCAGCCCGGCGGCCACGCCTACGGTTTCGGATTCGATCCCTGGATCATGAAATGGAATATCGAGACTCACCGGCGGATTTCTCCGTACATTGAGCTCGGCGGCGGTGGATTGATTTCCACGCGGGAAATCCCGCTCGGAGAATCGCGTTTCAATTTCACGCCGACGGGAGCCATCGGCGTCAATATTCTTCGCGGAAGGTATCACTGGAGTGTCGACTTCCGCTATCTCCACATTTCCGACGCGGAACTTACGAGGTTCAATCCCGGCACCGATACCTTCGGCGTGCGTGTTGGCTGGGGAAAGTACATGCCGGCCAAGTGAGCAGACAGATCGTCTCGTAACGCCTGCCGGGATTACACCTTCTTAATTCTTGACAGGGAATCGGCTCCGCAGTACAGAACTTGCATTAGGATTGCGTGAGCGATCGGGCGGTCCTGCGAATCGAGGCTGGTTTCTATCTTGAATATGAAAATGAGATTCGTTGCAGTTGCGGCGCTGGCCGCGCTTCCTTCGCTCGCACCCTCGCGGCTGCCGGCCCAAGCCGGATCTTCGTCAACTCCCCGGACGGCGGCCAATCTAAGCGACGAGGAACGCCGCGGCGAAGGATTGTTTTTGCAGCGCTGCTCGTTGTGCCATCTTCCGCGAAAACTCAAATTCGGATCGCCGCCGGTAATCGGACCAAGCCTTAGCGGCCAATTTAAGGACGCTACGCCCGAGCAAATGAAAACCCTGCGCGGCTTCATCTTGAAGGGCGGCCCAGACATGCCGGGCTTTCAATACGGACTTGAGCCGAAGGAAATCGACGATCTGGTCGCATATCTGAAGACGCTCTAGAAACGGCTCGATTGGAATAGACGGGAACACGGGAGGCGCATTGCCGCGAAAACTTAGTTTCACACTGATTGGGATTGGCGCTGCGTCTTTCGCGCTGTTTCTTTTCTCTGCGCGGGCGTTTTCGCAATCTGCTCTGGCTTCCGGCAACTTGTCCGGAACGGTGAAATCTTCGGACGGCAAGTCTCTGGAAGGAGTGGGCGTTTCCGCCCGCGCCGACGGCGAAACATTCACGACGACCGTGTACACCGACGAGGCCGGACGATTTTTCTTTCCCTCGATGAACGGCGCGCACTTCCAACTCCGGGCGCAAGCGGTCGGTTTTGAAGCTTCGCGCGCGGAGGCGGCGCTGACGGACGGGTCCAAGCATCAAGTGGACCTGGTTCTCAAGCCTCTTGCCGATTTTCATAAACAGCTCACCGGCACGGAGTGGGCCGCCAGCTTGCCGGAAGATTCGCCGAATGACCGGCGCCTGAAAACGGTGTTCATCAACAACTGCAGCGGATGCCATCAGGTCAGTTTCTTATTGCAAAACCGGTTTGACGCCGCCGGATGGAAAGCGGTGATGACGCTGATGGAGAAAATGCTCTCCATAGGGTACGCGCCTGAAGATGCCGTGCCCAACTCCGTGATCCATGCGTACAAGGACGAGCTCTCGGAATATCTGGGGCGCGTTCGTGGACCGGCGAATGTGCCGCTGAATTTGAAATTGCTGCCGCGCCCGACCGGAGAGGCTGCTCGCATCGTGGTCACCGAATACGATTTGTCTCGTCCGGACATGCCCGGCTGGATCATGGAACACAACGGAACGGACTGGATGGAGGGGACACCTTCGCGCTGGAATGGCCGCGCCGCGCACGACGTCGCCATCGATAAAGGAGGCGCGGTTTGGTTCGCCGATGACGCCACGCCGCAGCGCACTCTCGGCAAACTCGATCCGGCCACTGGGAAAATTACCGAATACATGCTGGCGGACCAGAATCATGCGGCGGAAATTTCCCACGCGTTGGTCTTCGACAAGGCCGGAAACATCTGGTTCGCCAACGGGACGGAAGGCAGTCCCACCAAGTTCGATCCGGAAACCGGCAAATTTTTCAGGTACCCGCGCCCGGCGGATTACCCGTTCTCCGGCGATTTCATTTCGTTGGACACCCAGGGGAACGTCTGGTCGCCGGATCGCGAAGGAGCGTTCAAGCTCGATCCTCAAACCGGAAAATACACCAACTATTCCATCCGTCAGGGAAAGGCGAACTACGATCTCGCCGTGGACAATGAGGATAAGGTGTGGGTCTCACGGCCCGGCGGCAATGATATGGCGGTGGTCGATTCGCACAGCGGCAAAGTCGACCAATTGGCGTTGGATTATCTGGTTCCCAAGGACTACGAAGTGACCGACAAGGATCGCGAACTTGCCGCGGGCCTCGCCCTCACGCCCAACACCGCTACGCCTATGGACAAAGGTCCGCGCCGTTCAGTCGCTGATCGCGAGAAGGACATCGTATGGGTGTGTGAGTTTTTCGCTGACCGTCTGGCCAAAATCGACGCCAAAACCAGAAAGGTGACCGAGTATCCGTTGCCGCACCGCTTCAGTCAGCCCTATTCCGCAACGGTGAACAAGAAAGATCACACGGTTTGGATCACCATGCTGAATTCCGACCGCATCGCCAAGTTCGATCCGTCCACCGAAAAATTCACGGAATACGAATTACCCACGCGCGGCACGGAAATCCGCAACATTCAGGTCGACACCAGCACCAATCCGCCGTCTGTCTGGCTGCCCTACGATCGGACCAACAAGATTGCCCGGGTACAGTTCCGTTAGAAAAACATGCACCGACTGCAAAAAACCCCAAAACGCTGTCATTCTGAGCGAAGCGAAGAATCTCTCTTCGATCGCGGGTAAAAGAGAGATTCTTCGCTTCGCTCAGAATGACAAAATCGAGGCCTAAGGAACCAAAATCATTTTCCCCTGCGCGCCCGGCTCCAGGATTTCCTTGTGCGCGCGCACCGCTTCCGCGAGCGGCAGTTCCTTGCCAACCACCGGCCGCACGGTTTCATTCTCGAGCCCCGCGTACAATCCCGCGTGAACATCGGCCTCATCCGCTTCGGAAATTCCCCACAGCACAAATCCGCGGACCGATGCTGTGCGCGCCATCAGGTCGCGCGGAGTGATGGAAATATCTCCGCGGCTGCCAATCACGATCACGCGTCCGCCGCGCGCCAGCAGCTTCAGGTCCGCGGCGAGATTTACGTTGGCCAGCATTTCGAGGACGATGTCCACGCCGCGGCCGCCGGTTGCTTTCAGAATGGCGTCCGTGTAGCCCGCGTTGCGATGATTGAAGGCGTGATGCGCTCCCTCGCGGCGCACCAGCTCGAGTCCCTTGTCCGTTCCCGCTGTGCCAATGACGGTCAGTCCCATCGCGCGCGCGATTTGCACGCCGGCGATTCCCACTCCGCCGCTCGCGCCGTGCACCAAGACGGTTTCCGAGGCGTGCGCCTTCGCATGATGGTGGAGGGCGTGATACGCCGTGCCACAGGCCACATAAATTCCCGCGCCCTCGCTATACGACGTGCGATCGGGCAGGCGGTGCAATTGCGATTCGAGCGCCAGCGAATATTGCGCGTACGTGCCGGTCACCGGATGCCCGATGTACACGCGGTCGCCGGCCTTGAATTTTGTGACGCCTTCGCCGACCGAATCCACGACGCCCGCGCCTTCGCCGCCGGGCACGTAGGGCAGCGGGGGTTTGATCGCATACGTTCCATTGCGCATGTAGGTGTCAAACGGGTTGACACCCGCGGCGTGAATGCGCACCACAGCCTGGCCCGGGCCGGCTTTGGGAGTGGGAAAATCCTCCAGCTTCATGACCTCGGGCGCTCCGAATTCGTGAACGACGATGGCTTTCATTTGGCGTGATCTCCCTTGTCCGCGAAGTTGTGTTGGAAGCGGAATTGTCGCCACTGGCGGGAGCAATGTCAATGCGTGTCCAGTGGTGCAGACTTCAGTCTGCTCGTGTTGACGTTTGCGGTCGCGGCAAGAACCGCCCGAGCGCGGCATTCCATGGGAGGATGTAGTGTCAACCGGTGAATGTGATAAATTAAGCCGCCTTTCAAAAGCAATCACAGCGAAATGAATGCGGCTATTCCGATACAAGCCGCCGATTTTAATTTGGAGAAGACTGGAATGATCATCGACTGCCACGGCCACTACACGTCCGAGCCGCCTGCATTCCTGGAATTCCGCAAGCAGCAGATCGCGGCGTTCGCCGATTCCTCGAAGGCTCCGGCGTTTCCACAGATCAGCGACGAGCAGATTCGCGAGCGGCTCGAGCCGGCGCAATTGAAATTCCAGCGCGAGCGCGGCACGGACGTCACCATCTTCTCGCCGCGCGCTTCCGCCATGGGCCACCATGTCGGTGACGCGAAATTAAGCGCCGAATGGACCAGGATCTGCAACGACATCATCCACCGCATCGTTAACCTCTATCCCAAAAATTTCATCGGCGTCTGCCAGTTGCCGCAATCGCCGGGCGTGCCACCCGAAAACTGCATTCCGGAGTTGGAGCGCTGCGTCCAGGAACTGGGATGCGTCGGTTGCAATCTGAATCCCGATCCCTCCGGCGGCTATTGGAAAGAGCCTCCCCTCACCGACAAGTGGTGGTATCCGCTCTATGAAAAAATGGTGGAGCTGGAAGTCCCTGCGATGGTTCACGTGACCGGCACCTGCAATCCCGCCATGCACACTACGGGCTCGCACTACATCAATGGCGACACCACGGCATTCATGCAATTTCTGACTTCTGACCTGTTCAAGGATTTTCCGACGCTGAAGTTCGTCATCCCCCACGGTGGCGGCGCTGTGCCGTACCACTGGGGCCGCTACCGCGGCATCGCGCAGGACATGAAACGGCCGCCGCTCACGGAGTTGTTGCTCCACAACGTCTATTTCGACACTTGCGTATACCACCAGCCAGGCATCGACTGCCTGACTAAAGTGATTCCCGCCGACAACATTCTCTTTGCTTCGGAAATGGTGGGAGCCGTGAAGGGGATCGACCCCGAAACCGGAAACTACTTCGATGACACGCGGCGGTATATCGATGGATCGACCATCTTGAGCGACGCCGATAAGAAGAAGATCTTCGCCTCCAATGCATTGAAAGTTTATCCTCGACTGGCGCGGCAGCTTCAGAAGCAGGGCATCGCGACGAGCGCCTGATGCGGGATCGCCCGGCTTATGCGTGATGATGGGGCAGGGCTCTAGTTGAGGTTTGTTTTGCTCGCTGCGCAAACTAGGCAGACTGAGGTCTGTCCTACTTAACCAGACGTTGAAACTTGCCTGCCCGCAGGGGTTCTTCTTGACGAAATCTGGCCGTTTCCGCACAATCAAGCCAGCGAAGCACACGAGGAAAACACCATGGGAAAAATCGAAGCGGCATTCGGAGTCGTGCACGCGCCTCAACTCTTTGTCCGCCCGCCCAGCGAGGATCTCGCGCAGTTGGACGCTGATATTGCCGCGATGCGGCTCGTCGGAAAAGACCTGGACGAAGTGAAACCCGATGTGGCCATCGTGATTGGCAACGATCACATGGAAACTTTCTTCCTCTCGTCGGTGCCGACGTTCGCCATCATGTCCGGCGAGCGCGCCCGCGCGGAATTCGCCCGCAAGACCTACGATCTTCCGGTGCACCAGGGACTCGCCGAGGATTTGCTGGACAAATTGGTGAACGCCGATTTCGACATGGCCTACTCGCAGGACGCCGTTCTCGGCCACGCGTTTGCGGCCATGTATGAATGGGTTATTGAGGGTAGAAATATCCCGGTCGTGCCGATTTTTGTGAACGCCTACCTGCCGCCCCTGCCCACGGCGCGGCGCTGCGCGCAACTTGGAAAAGCCATCGCCAAAGTGATCGCCTCCCGGCCGGAGCGCGTCGCGGTGATCGCCAGCGGCGGAATGTCCCATTTCCCCGGCACCTGGAAATATCCGCAGCCGGATTTCGAGTTCGATTACTGGGCCATCGCGCAGATGGAAAAGGGCAATCACGAAGCGCTGCTGAGTTTGACGTCGCAGCAGCTCGACGTGGTCGGAAATACTGAAATGCTTTCGTGGATGATCATGTTCGGAATGATCGGCGACCAGCCCGGCGAACTCATCACCTACCAGCCCACCTGGCATCACGGCCATGCGGTCATGCGTTTCCTGCCGGACAAGCGAACCGGAAAGTTGTCCGAAGAGGGAACCAAAGGGCCGGCGAATTATAAATTCAAAGGTTCGGAGGGCTACGAGTTTTACAAACATCCTTCGCCCTCCGCCTACAAGCTGAATAAAATTCTGTACGATCTGCGCTTCAAGCCAAGCCTGCGCGTGCGCCTGATCAATGATCTTCCCTCGGTCGCGGCCGAATACGGATTGCCGCTGGACGAAGCCAAAGTTCTGGAAACGTTGCAGGACGAAGACATCGAGAAATTCCGCAACGGCACGCCGCACCCGCTGGTTGTGGCCGGGGCGCATCCG
>Ga0070735_10003787_pt1 | contig 13066 bp, 8 predicted proteins | sample Coa_R1_FD_66443 | JGI IMG/M metagenome (GOLD analysis project Ga0070735, IMG submission 66443) | Surface soil microbial communities from Centralia Pennsylvania, which are recovering from an underground coalmine fire - Coalmine... | ecosystem: Environmental > Terrestrial > Soil > Unclassified ...
CGGCGAACCACATCGTCGGCCGAGGGCGGTGTAGCGGCACAGAGGGACGGACCTCCGGCCCCGATAATTGTCCAGACCAGGAACGCTCGCCGGTTCACAATTCTCCGATGACCTAACGGAAAGGGCACAGAAAGTTAGAGAATAGCATGGCCGCCGGACGCCCGCTCCAGAGACTCGAAATTGGCCAAGAAGTTGGCGCAGGCCCGGCTCACAAAACTGCCGACGGCCGCCCAGCCGGCGTCGGGCGGAACGAGCGGGTCACGAACCACGCAAAATTCTTTTTCAAGTGTTCCCAATAGTTTGCCGCTTTTCTCAGAATCGATGGAACGTTTTTTGCCCTTCGTCTGCTAGATTCAAACCGGAAAGTAACTCGACTGGCCAGTCAATCTTTCCTGTGTACGGTGTTTCCGAGTTCCGGTCGGTAGTAGGGCCTTCCGGGACAAAGAACAGGCATCGATGTCTTGAAAAAGAGTAAGTGAGCTGTTCCAAGCGGCCGGTAATCTGGATGTTCTCGCCGGTTCGCGCCTTCTTGGCGAGGAGGATGCGAGCCTAAGCGGGAATGATTCGGTGCCCGGTTGCCCGCAGCAAACAAGTCTCTACACCCCGCGTGTGGCGGCCTGTGAAAACCATAGGCCGCCCTGCGGTAAATCTCAAAACTCTTGAGGCCGTGCTCTGTCTGGATCCCGGCCAAAAATATTGTGGACTACTCCTGCTCGGGGAAGGGTGTGTGCTCAGCCCTGTTTCCCGAAGCATGGGGGCGCACCATGGCTTTACGTGGCCTCAACTCAGTGGACCGTGTACCCCGAGCCGCGGACGACATCGCTGTCGAGCCGCTCCCCACCGGAATCAGAGCTTGCGACGTCTCGGAGTCCGGCGCGGAGATGTCAAGATAATTATCGCCAGTGCTCACCCCGCTGGGAACCAGCACATCGAGCTGGTAGAGCCCGACGTATCCGGGGGCTAAGCCGGAATAGTAGACTGGCGCCGCCACACCGGCGATATCGGCCGTAATCGTATTGCTGGTTGTGCTCAGAGGATTAACCGCCGCGGCCGTCCCGTCGGCAATACTGGGGAATACGTCTCCAAGCCCCGTTACGTACACGTTAATCGTCTCGCCGATTTGCGCCGGATTCGATGGCGTGATCACGGAGCCGTCCTGGTGTCCGGCGGCGGCATAGCCGATTCCATTCGCTCCCTGAGTGAATACACCCGGAGTCGTTTGATTCACGAACTCCGTAATCGCATTCGACGGCGCACCGTTGTTCATCACCTGGATCTGGGCCACCGAAGCAGTAGTCTCGTATGGCACAAGAGCCGCGACCTGGTTTGAGCTTACATAGTAAATAGGCGCAGCAACATTGTTGATCAACACCTGCACGCCACCGAGCGTCGTGGGGAACGGCACGGTGGAAGCAACCTGCAATGTGCTGGAGCCGAGATTCGTGCCGTTCAGCGTGATGTATTCGCCACGCGATACTCCCGCTGTGAAAGGCGCATAACTCGCCGAATTCACTACGCCCACCGGGTTCAGGTACACGCCGGAACCGCTAAACGTGGGCGCTTGGAAGGCCACGGAAATGCCGATGTAGGGGCCGATCCCGAGCCCGATTTGAGTCGCTCCTCCGTTAGCGCCGATAAACTGCGTGGACAGGAACGAGTCGTTGTAGCTTCCAGTAGTGCCGGGTGAATAGGAATCCTGATAGGTATAGCCATATGCGCCCTGGCCGTCCTGAATTCGCTGGTGTCCCAGGATCACGCCGTTGTTGGCATTGAACGATCCGTAGAGGGTGCTCAGATAGTTATTTCCGGTGCTCGCTAATTGCGAATTGTCTATCTCTATGCCGGCCTGGTAATACAGGCCGCCGAAGCCGGATCCCGATGTTCCCGTGCGCACCCCCACAAACATGTCGAAGTCCTGCGGCGAACCTCCAAAAACGAAGGTTCCGTCAGGCGATGAATACAGATATTCCTGCCCAGTAACAAGGTTACTCGACGAGTTCGGGAACGTAACGACAAACGCGTTGTTGCTGACAATGTATTTCACTCCCGATATCGATTGCGTGGTCGGGCTGGAGCTAGTCGCGTAGGCAGTGAGACCCACCGTGCCAATCGTGCCCGCGCCATTAGGGCTCATCTGTAGTAGCGCGTCAAACGGAGTTTGGGCATCGGGGTAAATGTAAGCCAGTGAGTACGAGCCTTGTAGTGTCCCGGTGTTCTGTGAGCTGATTGGCGCAGCGATAAAAATATCGTTGGCGCCGCTTTCGGTGCTACTCCCGACAAAGATGCCATTCATGCCCACCAGTCCGTACACCGGGCTCTGAAGGAGTTGGTTGGATAGGAATCCGTAGCCGCTGGCGGAGATGGAGTACGTCCCGCTGGTTGTGTAAGGACTGGGGCCAGAGCAGGATTGCTGGTTGCAATCTAATGCCGTCGCGTTAATGTTATAGGTTCCGTTGCCGCCAAAGCTCATGCCGCCGTACACTGCCACGGCGTCGGTTGACGTGAAGAACACTTCACGAAAATAATATTGTCCATTCAATTTGCTGTTGCCGGTGTTGTCCCAAACTTGGGCAGCCGCCGGAAAAGAGATGGCGGCGGCTAAAAACAAAAAGATTCGCTTCAGCTTCATGGGTTCCTTGTTGGAATGTAGCAGATCTCCGCTTCGTAGGACGCCATTTCGCGACCGTCCGTTCCCAAAAGCGCAAAGAGTGCGGCACGAATCCCGAATTAATGAGGAAATACCGTGCCACACCCCGTTTTGCGCAAGGCCCAAAAGCGTTCTAGTTCTGGCACTGTTAAGAGGGGGTTAAGAGGCGGACCCGCGCATCCTCCCATCGAACGAGCGCTCGGTTTTTGCCGGGCTCGAATCGGCGAGATTTGAGTCGACAATCGCGAGCGCGTGCTTGCCCTGCACGTAGCGCACTTCGGTAAGCCCGAGCATGGAGCGCAATTGTTCCGCCGGCACCTTCAGCGGCCCCGGAGATGCAGCCGTACCGGGTTTCGGTTGGGGGAACGCCGTCGACATCGCGGTATGAAAGGTAAAGTTGCCTTCGATCTTCTGCAATGTCTGATGGATGTGGCCGTTCAAGATAGTGACCGAGCCGAAGCGTTTCAAGTACGAGAGCGCCTGCATGCCATCTTCGGTTCCCCAACCCCAGTCCGCGTAAACGGTCCACAAAGGTACGTGTGCGAAAACGACAATCGGTGTATCGGAGGAGCGCGCCCGCAAATCGTTTTCAAGCCACTCCAATTGTTCCGAACCCAAAGCTCCCAGTCCAGCCTTAAAATGCAGCACATTCACCAGACCGGCAAAATGTACCCCGTTCTGATCGAAACTAAACCATCCGCAACCTGTGGTCGATTTCCCGTAGCGCTCCAGATACTGCTTACCATTACCTACCAGCACGTCGTGTTCCCCGGGGACAAACAAATTCTGTCCCACCTTCGCCGACTTCAGAATCTGATCGACCGTATCGAACTCCTCGGGTTTTGAAAGATGACTGATGTCGCCGGTGTGGATGAGGAAGGCCGGCGGCTCGGGCAGAGCGTTGATGCGAGCAACGGCTTCGCGAAGAGTCCCAACAACATCCTTGTTCGCTTCCTTGCTAAATCCGATGTGGCTATCGCTGATCTGGACAAAGCTGAAACCACCGTGCGCCGAACGGGCGCCATGCATCGGCTGGCTGCGCGCGACCCCGCCCGTTAGGCTCCAGAGCAGACCGGTGCCCGCCCAGGCCATGCACTCCAGAAATCCGCGACGGTCAACGCCGTCCTCTTCATGATTGCGTGTGATGTAATTTGACATATTGTTCCTTCGCCCGAGTAGATAGAGAAGGATGCTGGAAAATTCCCGCGGGAATAAAAAGATAGGCCCACCGGTAGTTGCCACTGGAGCCTAAGAAGCGCACAGGACGCGGCGGCGTCCTCACTTGGCTCAGAAACATGGCCGCCGCGTTCCGTTGTGCACGTGTTATTAAGAAAAATCGCCCGCTTCGCATAGCCAGTCGCGCCTCGTGTCGTCGCTAAGCCGCTAAGACTCTGGAGCCCACTGCAGATGGTTTGGTGTTATAGTGTGCCTGATCAGAACGAAAAAGGAGGATGTATGCTTTACCATGAGACAGGGTTCAGCCCAAGACAAGTGCGTATTGTCGGGGCGGCCGTACCGCTGATATTCCTTTGCGCGGCGATTGGGATAACTCAGTCAGCCATAGCGAATACTTTGTGTGTAAATCCCAGTGGCGGATCGGGCTGCAAATCGACCATTAGCGCCGCAGTCGCCGCGGCCGCTCCCGGCGACACAATCCAGGTATCGCACGGTACATACAAGGAGGACGTGATAATCCCGAAGTCGCTCTCGCTGATTGGTGAGAATCAGGAGAACACCATCATCGATGCGACAGGCAAGGCCAACGGCATCAACATCGATGGACATGGCAATCCCGGCCTGAGCGACGTGGTGGTGGCGGGGTTCACTGTCGAGAACGCCAACTTTCCGGGAATCCTGGTCACTAATGCCTCGTCGGTCACGATTTCGGGTAACGAGGTTACAAACAATGACAAAGCCCTGGTTGTATCAAGCGCCGCCGACACATGTCCTGGCCTGCCATCCTATTTCCAGTCAGGCGAGGATCTGGACTGCGGTGAGGGAATCATGTTCAGCGGCGTCGATCATTCCACGCTGGCCGGGAACACAGTCTCGGGCAATTCTGGCGGAATGCTCATCACCGATGACACCGGTGCCACCCACGACAATCTGATAACAGGGAACACGGTGCAAAGGAATAGTCAGTTTGACTGTGGAATCACGCTGCCCTCGCACAGCGGAGCGGGTGTCTATCACAACACGGTTTCCGCAAACGAGTCCTCCTTCAATGGAGGCCCAGGAGTCGGCATTTTTGCTCCTGGGCCAGGTTCAAAGGCCTACGGTAACGTGATTATCAACAACCGCCTGAGGTACAATGCTCTGCCCGGCGTGGCCATGCACAATCATGCCAGTCCGGGAATAGGAGGTGTGCCAGGGTTCTTACCGCCGCCGATTTTCAACGATAACGTGATTGTCGGCAACACCATCTCCGGAAACGGCGCGGATACCTCGGATGCGGCGACTTCGGGCCCAACCGGGATCAACATCTTCAGCGTCGGTCCTATGACTGGCACCATCATCCTGCAGAACGACATCGATCAGGAGGCCATAGCCATAGCGATCAAGATACCGTCTGTCAGCGGCGTGCCGCCGGTGCAGATACATCTCAACGACCTGCCGAATGGCAACATCGGCGTCGAAAATGCCGGTACCGCTAAGGTCGATGCCACGCAAAACTGGTGGGGCTGTTCTGCCGGCCCTGGGACCGGCGGATGCGCCAGCGTGAGCGGAACAGGCGTGCTGTACACTCCATGGTTGACGAAGCCTTTCTAGGCAATACTGGTTCCGATCCAATTCTGCGCGATGCTCTAATCGGCTAGCGGACCTCCGTGGGTTCCCAGTCTGCAAAATTCCCTCGGGAATAAAAGGACCGGCCCGCCGGTAATTGCCAATGGAGCAGAAAAAGAGCGACCGCTTCGCCGAGACAGTCTTGCCGCATCTGGATGCCGCTTATAACCTGGCGCGCTGGCTGACACGCAATCAGCACGATGCTGAGGATGTGGTGCAGGAGGCGTACCTGCGGGCGCTCCGCTTTTTCGATGGCTTTCGCGGTGGCGATGGGCGCGGCTGGCTGCTCGCAATCGTGCGGAACACTTGTTACACCTGGCTCGAGCGGGATCGCGGACGCGCGCATACAGAACTGGACGAGGATACTCCCTGCGCCGAATGTGGCCCCACAAATCCCGAGGCGCTTCTGCTTGAGAAGCTGAACGCCGCCTCAGTATCTGCCTGCATCGAGGAACTCCCCGTGGAGTTTCGCGAAGTGATCGTGATGCGGGAACTGGAGGAGCTGTCTTATAAGGAGGTCGCGGCGGCGGCCGGTGTACCAATTGGAACCGTGATGTCCCGGTTGGCCCGTGCACGCAAGCGCCTGGAAGATTGCCTGACTGCGCGTCTGAAAGGAGGCCGCGAATGAGCTGCGAAGAAATCCGCAATTTGCTTTCGGCCTACATCGACGGCGAGCTGGACGCGGCGCGCAGCCTGGAAGTGGAGCGGCACCTGGAACAGTGCGGCTTATGCGAAGTGGCCTCCGAGCAGTTGCAGAAAATCGGCGAAGCGGTCCGAACTTACGCCCCATACTATCGGGCGCCCGCTGGACTTGAATCGCGGCTTCGAGCCGAACTCGGTGCCGGGACCACACATGAATTCCAGGCGCGGCCGCACAATTCAGCGAGGTGGATCCGCTGGGCCCTTGCGGCAGTGCTGGTCCTGGCCGCCGCTCTTGGTTTCTTTGAGACCATCCGCTCCCGGCGAGAAGCCCGGGAGCTGTTCGCGCGGGAAGTCATCTCCAGCCACGTGCGGTCCCTCATGGCGAATCATCTCATCGACGTGCCATCTTCAGACCGGCACACTGTAAAGCCGTGGTTCAATGGCAAGCTCGATTTTTCTCCGCCGGTGAAGGACTTGGCAGCTCAGGGATTCACGCTGGCCGGAGGGCGTCTGGATTACCTCAGCGGGCGGCCCGTGGCTGCAATTGTCTACTACCGCCGCCAACACGTGATCAATCTGTTCATCTGGCCTTCCGGGAATACCGCAGTAGCCCGCACCTCAATTACGTGGAATGGTTATGAGACAATTTGTTGGGCCGAAGCAGGGATGAGTTACTGCGCCGTTTCCGATCTCAATTCCAGCGAGCTGAACGAATTCGTGCGTCTGGTGGCCAAGTAACTCCAGCACTGGGGCTGTCCTCTGGCCTGAATCTGTCCCCAAGTGGCAGGACAACCCGCACCCACGTACACTAGAACGTAGAGGTTCAGTTGAAGCGAATTTCACTTGCATTTCGTAGTTTCTTTGCAATTCTGTTCACCGGGAATCTGCCTTCCGATGTCGCCCAGGCGTTCGGCTTCACGAAACCCGCGGCCGCTAAGCCCGCTGCTCCACCAGCGAAACCAGCCGACGGTGCGCTCCAGATTCTCGCGATTCTGCAGCGCGATGCGCGCCTGGTGGACTTTTTGATGGAGGATATTGGCGCGTATTCCGACGAACAGGTGGGCGCAGCGGCACGCAATATGCATGAGCAATCCCGCGCGGTACTGGACCGCTATGTGCGCCTCGCGCCTGTAATAGACGGTGTCGAAGGCACGTATACGAAGCTCGATTCTGCCGACCCCGCGCGCGTGAAACTGCTGGGCAACGTACCGGCTAAGGGGAAGCCTCCGGGGGGCACTCTCCGGCACAAGGGCTGGCTTGCGGAGAACATCGACTTACCGCCGCTCGGCAGTCCGGAATCGCGAAATATCGTGGCGCCGGCCGAAATCGAAGTCGAGTAGGCCCAGCTTGGTCAACAAATTCGTCATCGGAATCGACCTAGGCACCACGAACTCCGCGCTCGCTTATGCGCCCGCTGTGATGGATCCGCGCGAGCTGCCCGCGGTCACGCTATTCGAGATTCCACAGCTCGTGAATCCGAATGAGGTCCGCGAAGAGCCTCTGCTGCCGTCCTCTTTATACCTGCATGGCCCAGCGGATTTCCCCGAAGGGTCGCTCAAATTACCCTGGAATCCCGAGCCGGCGTTTGTCGTCGGCACACTCGCAGCCAAGCGTGGCGTCGAAAGCTCGGCGCGTCTGGTTGCCTCGGCAAAGTCCTGGCTGTCGCATGGCGGAGTCGATCGCACTGCGCCGATTATCCCGGTCACTGCGCCGGAAGGCGTGAAGAAAATATCCCCCGTTGAGGCCTCCTGCCGCTATCTGGAACATCTGCGCGCGGCGTGGAACTCGAAAATGGACGACGCGCCGTTTGACCAGCAGCAGGTACTGGTGACAGTGCCGGCCTCCTTTGATGCGGTCGCGCGCGATCTGACACTGAAAGCCGCCGAAGAGGCCGGCTATCGCGATGTCGTCCTGTTGGAGGAGCCGCAAGCCGCTTTCTATGCCTGGATTGAGCGCCACCCGGATTGGCGGGAGCGCGTGCGCGTTGGCGATCTGATTCTGGTCGTCGATATCGGCGGTGGCACCACGGATTTTACGCTGATTGCCGTGCGCGAGCGCGATGGCGCGCTGGAATTGGAACGCGTGGCCGTCGGGGAGCATATCCTGCTCGGCGGAGATAATATCGATCTCGCGCTCGCCCGCAGCGTAGAAGAGGAGCTGCGTGCCAAGGGCAACAAGCTCGATAGCATGCAACTCCATGCCCTGTGGCAGAAGTGCCGGGCCGCGAAAGAAGCGCTGCTCGCCGAAGGAACCAAGGAAAAAGACCATCCGGTCACCATCCTCGGGCGCGGTACGGGTCTTGTCGGAGGCACCATCAAGGCGAAGCTTGCGCGCGCGATGGTCGAAAAGATTTTGCTCGACGGCTTTTTCCCAATTGTCGCCAGCGATGCCATGCCGGAGCGCCGCCGCATGGGTCTCGCGGAAATCGGACTGCCCTATGCAGCCGATGCCGCTGTCACCAAGCACCTGGCGAAATTTCTACGCCAGCAATCCGCCGCGTCGGAGGCGGCGGCCATCCGCCGGGGTCCCAGCGGTCTGGCTTGCCCGACACACGTTCTTTTCAATGGCGGCGTTTTGCGCGCTGGCCTGGTGCGCAATCGTATCGTCGAAACGCTGAACAAGTGGTCGGTCGAGGAGGGGTTCCAGCCAGTAGAAGTCTTGATCGGCGAGGATTTGATGCACGCGGTTGCGCGTGGCGCAGCCTATTACGGCCTGGCCCGCACAGGCAAGGGCGTCCGAATCCGTGGCGGCGTGCCCCGTTCCTACTACGTGGGCATCGAAAGCGCTATGCCGGCTGTGCCCGGGATGCGCGTCCCGCTGAAAGCCCTAACTGTGGCTCCATTCGGCATGGAGGAAGGCACAGGACTGCAATTTCCGGATCGCGAGTTTGGTCTCGTCGTGGGCGAACCAGCCGAATTCCGCTTCTTCCAATCGGCTGCGCGCAAGGACGATCCTCCCGGTTCCATGATCGAAGACGTACGCGACGATCTGGAGGAATTATCTCCCGTTGAAGTTTCGTTGTCGGCCCAGGGTAATGCTGGTGAAGTGGTGCGCGTAACATTGGAATCCGTCGTCACCGAAACTGGAATGCTGCAGTTGTGGTGCGTCGCGCGCGACGGCCGGCGGTGGAAACTGGAGTTCAACGTTCGGGAGAAGGTGGCATGAAGGTCGGTATCGACCTGGGTACGACCAATTCAGCAGCGGCATTCATCGATCAAAAAGAAGCAGCCGAGGCGGATTTTCCGCCGATCCACATTCTCGATATTCCGCAATATGTGGCTCCAGGGCGCATCGAGGCGCGCCGCACTCTGCCATCGTTCCTGTATTTGGACGACCGCGAATATGTCGGCATCTACGCGCGCGAACAAGGCGCGCTGGTGCCCACGAAATCGGTGCATTCGGCCAAGTCGTGGCTGTCGAATCCAGAAGTGGACCGGACCGCCAAGATCCTGCCCTGGGACGCGCAAGAGGCCGGCCGGGTGCTGTCGCCCGTCGAGGTCTCGGCGAAGATCCTGCGGCAAATCGTGGGTGCATGGCAGGAAAAATCGGGCCATTCAATCGCCGAACAGGATGTGGTGCTCACGGTTCCCGCCAGCTTCGATGAAGAAGCGCGCGAGTTAACCGTTACTGCGGCGCACGATGCCGGCGTTGAGAAATTGACTCTGCTGGAGGAACCCGCCGCCGCGTTCTATTCCTGGATCGCAAACGATCTGACACGGTCGCGCAAACATCTCTTCGATGGACAGACGGTGCTGGTGTGCGACGTTGGGGGCGGCACCAGCGACTTCACCGTGATTCGCGTCTCCCGCGACGGCGACCGTATCGATTTCACCCGGACTGCTGTCGGCAAGCACCTGCTGCTGGGCGGCGACAATCTGGATTTGACTTTGGCCTGGCTGGTTGAATCGAAGCTCGGCAAAGCTCTCTCTATCCGGCAGCGTAGCGGGCTTCGACGCCAATGCGCCTCGGCTAAAGAACGCCTGCTAGCCGATCCGAATTTGAGTGGCGTCGAGATCACGGTGATGGGCGCAGGCTCCTCGCTGGTCGGGGGAACACTTAAGACGGAGATCCTCCACGAGGAAGCACTGGAGCTGGCACTCGACGGATTCCTGCCTTTCTGCTCGCCCGACGAGAAGCCGCAGGAGGACAAACGCAGCGTTTTCCGCGAACTCGGATTACCTTTCGTCTCCGATCCGGCCATCACACGTCATCTGGCAGCGTTCCTCAGCGGCGCGGGAGCGGTTCCCGATGCCATCCTCTTTAATGGCGGGTTCTTTATTCCCGAAATTCTCCGGGAGCGTGTGGCAGCCGTGCTGGAGCAGTGGTACGGACATCGTCCGCTGATTCTGGAAAATCGCGATCTCGATCTCGCCGTCGCCGTCGGTGCAGCTTACTACTCTTATGTGCGCTCCACCGGCGCTGGTCTGCTCGTCCGCGGTGGTCTGCCGCGCGCCTACTACATCGGGATCGGAGAGGACTCCGGAAACTTGAAAACGGTGTGCCTGGTGCCGCGCGGCGCAGAGGAAGGTTCTGTGCTGGAATTGGACGCGCAGAACCTGCAGCTTGTCGCCAACAAGCCAGTCTCATTTCGCCTTTATAGCTCGCGTGTGCGGACGGAGGACAAGATTGGGGATGTCATAGAGTTCCCGCGCGAAGCGCTCGATTCCGACCTCCACATGCACGCGCCGCTGAATGCCGTCATTCGTTTCGGAAAGAGTGGCGAGCGTCTGGTTCCGGTGAAACTTGGGGCGCGGCTGACAGAGGTTGGAACACTGGAAATCTGGGCCGAGTCGAAGGTCAGCGAACATCGCTGGCGGCTCCAGTTCGAACTGCGCAAAGCCATAACGGCGCAGCGTCCGTCTCGTCCGGCGGCGGTCATTGGTGAAGAAGTGGTCACGCGCGCGTTGGCGCTGCTCGATGAAACGTTCGCCAAATGTACTATCGCCCCGGAGGAACTTCCCAGCCGTCTGGAGCAAACCCTTGCCCTCGGCCGCACCTCTTGGCCGGGCAATGTTATTCGCGGCATGGCGGACCGCATGCTGGAACTTGGCGATGGCCGCAGGAAAAGTCCAGCAATGGAGGCACGGTGGCTCAACCTGTGCGGCCTCTGTCTACGGCCCGGCTTCGGGTTTCCTGGGGATGAGTTCCGAATCGAGCAAGCACGCCGTATCTATGCCGCTGGGTTGCAATTCCCAAACCAGGTACAGAACGAGATTGAATGGTGGATTTTTTGGGGCCGCGTCGCTGGAGGCTTGAACAAGAACCAGCAGGCGGATATTTTTCAGCGGCTCTCCCCAACTTTGCTTCCGCGGCAAAAGAAACCACAACGTGTGAACAGCAGCTTGTTGCGCGAAATGTGGCGTACGGCGGCGAGCCTGGAGTTACTGCCACTGGGCACGAAAACACAATTAGGCGATGCGTTGGTAGCGCGCATTAAGAAAGGCGATTTCGTCGATACCGGATTGTGGTGCCTATCCCGGCTGGGCGCCCGGAAGCTGTTTTATGGCCCCAACAATCAGGTGCTGCCGCCCTCAACGGTCACGCGTTGGATTGAAGCGGTGCTCAAGATTCCTGATTCCAGGGATGCTGTAACCGCTATGGCGCGCCATACGGGCGACACCACACGCGACCTGGCTCCAGCGACACTTGACCTTGTGCGGCGAGCTTTTCCCGGCCTCGATCTCGAAGCCGAGGCCAGTCAAGACTTGACTGCCCTTGGGCGCGTCTTCGGAGAAGAACTGCCTTCGGGTCTGGTGCTGGAATCGGCAGCTACTTAAGGGTTGACGCATGACCTGCAACAATCTTCAGGCAGGCTTCATCTAACAATCAGGAGTTTACGCGTGGGCGGAGAGCGAGGAAGTCGATGAAACCAAATATCAGATTCGGCCGTGTGCTCGGGATCGAAGTTGGGCTGCATTACAGTTGGTTCCTGATTGCATTTCTGATCGTAATGTCGCTGGTCGCCCAGTTTTCAGGCACCCATCGGGAGTGGGGACAGAGCGTCATTTGGGCTATTTCAATCCTCACCTCCATCTTATTCTTTGTGACGTTGCTGGCTCATGAGATGTCGCATGCGCTGGTGGCGCGATCGCGCGGGCTGACGACCCGGTCCATCACTCTGTTTGCCCTGGGAGGCTTGGCTTCGATCGAGAAGGAGCCTGCGGATCCAAAAACTGAATTCTGGGTGGGGATTATTGGGCCGATTTCGAGCGCCATCATCGGCGCGATCTGCCTGGGACTGGCGTGGGCGATCGGCTGGGCGCCCGGCCATACTCCCGCAACGCCGTGGAGCGCGATGCTGGTCTGGCTCGGTTATATCAACTTGCTTCTCGCGGCATTCAATATGATCCCCGGCTTTCCTTTGGATGGCGGCCGGATCCTACGCTCGATTGTTTGGTGGTCTACCAAGGATGGCGTAAAGTCTACACGCATTGCCGCTCGGATTGGGCAGTTCATCGCGCTCTGCTTTATCGCCATCGGCGTGTTCCGCTTCTTCGCGGGAGATGGATTTGGCGGACTCTGGATCGCCTTCATCGGTTGGTTCCTGATGCAGGCCGCCGGAGCAACTGCCCTCCAGAATCAGGTATCGGCGAACCTCAAGGGAGTCCGCGTAAGCGACGTCATGACCCGGGACTGCGCCATGGTCGATGGGCACACGAATCTGCAGACCTTCGTCGAAGAAGACCTGCTCCGCACTGGACGCCGTTGCTTCCTCGTTAGTCTCAATCAGGACGTCGTCGGACTTATCACGCCGCATGAGATCAAGCCCATCGAACGCAATCGATGGCCGTACACAACCATTTTGGATGTGATGCGTCCGCTGGATCAAGTTCACACCGTGTCGCCCTCAACCCCGGTTGTCGAAGCGTTAGAGAGGATGGGGCGGGACGATGTGAACCAGCTTCCGGTTATGCTGGATCACCATTTAGAAGGCGTGATCTCCCGGAGTAACGTATTACACTTTCTCCAAACCAGAGCGGAACTGACAAGGTA
>Ga0070735_10003788_pt1 | contig 13064 bp, 22 predicted proteins | sample Coa_R1_FD_66443 | JGI IMG/M metagenome (GOLD analysis project Ga0070735, IMG submission 66443) | Surface soil microbial communities from Centralia Pennsylvania, which are recovering from an underground coalmine fire - Coalmine... | ecosystem: Environmental > Terrestrial > Soil > Unclassified ...
GGCGGTCCGGGTGGCTCCGGCGGCGGTCGCGGGCCCGGCGGTCCGGGTGGCTCCGGCGGCGGTCGCGGGCCCGGCGGTCCCGGCGGCCCTGGCGGCGGTCGCGGCCCCGGCTCTCGCGGCGGGACCCGCGGTGGCCAGGGTGGCTTTGGCGGCGGTCGTGGCCCGGGCGGTCCCGGTGGCCGCAGCGGCGGTGGCGGCGGTCGTGGCCCGGGCGGCCCGGGCGGTCGTCCCGGCGGTGGCGGCGGTGGCGGCGGTCGCGGTCCGCGTCCCGGTGGCGGCAGCGGCGGCGGCGGTGGTGGCGGCGGCGGCAGCCAGGGCGGTCAGGGCTGATGCTCTCTCCCAAGCGCGTCAAGTTCCGCAAGGTGCATCGCGGGCGTCGTGGTGGTCTCTCGCGTGGCCAGGTCAAGGTCCAGTTCGGTGAGTACGGGCTGAAGGCGCTCGACTCCGGCTGGATCACCAACCGCCAGATCGAGGCCGCCCGTATCGCCATGACCCGCAAGATCCGCCGTGGCGGCAAGGTGTGGATCAACGTCTATCCCGACAAGTCGTTCACCAAGAAGCCGGCCGAGACCCGCATGGGGTCCGGCAAGGGCTCGCCCGAGGGCTGGGTTGCGGTGGTCAAGCCGGGCCGCGTGATGTTCGAGCTCGCCGGCGTGCCCGAGCCACTCGCCCGCGAGGCGATGCGCCTGGCCGGTCATAAGCTGCCCGTGCGGACGAAGTTCGTGCTCCGGGAGGACGCGGAATGAAGCCCCTACAGCTGCGCGACATGAGCGACACCGAGCTGCGTGAGCACATCCAGACGGCCCGGCGCGAGCTGTTCGGGCTGCGGTTCCAGCACGCCACCGGCGAGCTCGAGAACACCGCTGGGCTGCGTGCGGCCAAGCGCGAGGTGGCGCGCGCACTGACCATCGCGCACCAGCGCAACTTGGAGATCTGATGAGCGAAGAAATCGAGAACAACGGCACCACAGAGGAGCCCGTCGAGGACGCCCCGGCTTCGGAGGCGGCCGAGGCAACCTCCGAATCCGCGGCGCCCTCGCCGGCTCCGCCGGAGCCCGTCGAAGTCGTAGCGCCCAAGGAGCGGCGCGCGCGGGCCCGTGCTGCTAAAGCCGCCAAGGTCCCCGTCGCCGCCGCTCGCACGCCGGAGGAGCGGCAGTCCGAGCGCGAGGAGACGCGTCGGAAGAAGGCCGCGGCTCGGCGGCTCGAGCGCCAGCAGGCTCGGGCCAAGCACCAGGCGCAGGCGCATGAGCGCTCGGCGACTCCGCCGCGCGGGCACGAGGTCGGCCAGCAGAAGACGCGTCAGGGCGTGGTCGTCTCAGACAAGGCGGAGAAGACGATCACCGTGCGCATCGACGTTGCGCGGCGCCACCGCCGCTATCAGAAGATCGTGCGCACCTCGAACACGCTGCACGCTCACGACGAGCGCGGTGAGGCGCACGTCGGCGACACCGTGATCGTGCGCGAGTGCCGTCCGCTTTCCCGGACCAAGCGCTGGCGCCTGGTAGAGGTCCTGGAGCGCGCGGAGTAGGCATGGTCCAGAACGAGACACGTCTGCGCGTGGCCGACAACACGGGCGCGCGCGAGATCCTGGTGATCCGCGTCAAGGGCGGCCACAAGCGGCGCTACGCCCACGTCGGCGATGTGATCACCGCCGCCGTGAAGTCGGCCAGCCCCCAGGGCTCGGTCAAGAAGGGCGATGTCGTGACCGCGGTCGTCGTGCGCACGAAGAAGGCCTACGGCCGCGAGGACGGGACCTACATCGCCTTCGACGAGAACGCCGCCGTGATCATCGACGCCAACAACAATCCGCGCGGCACCCGCATCTTCGGCCCCGTCGCCCGCGAGCTGCGCGAGCGCAACTTCATGAAGATCGTCTCCCTCGCCCCCGAGGTGCTCTGAACGACCATGGCTGCACGCATCCGGACTAACGACGAAGTGATCGTGATCGGCGGCAAGGACCGCGGCAAGCGCGGCAAGGTGCTGCGCGTGGATCCCAAGAAGGAGAGGGTCTACGTCGAGGGTCTGAACATGGTCAAGCGCCACCAGCGGCCGAACCAGGCGATCCGCCAGAGCGGCGGTGTGATCGAGAAGGAGGGGCCGATTCACGTCTCCAACGTGATGCTGATCGACCCGAAGGACAACAAGCCCACCCGGATCGGCATCCAGCTCGACGACGGCAAGCGACTGCGGGTGGCCAAGCGGAGCGGAGCTAGGCTCGACTGACGAAGAAGATGGCTACGGCAAGACTCAAGACCAAATACGTGGACGAGATCCGCCCGGCGCTGATCGAGCGCTTCGGCTACTCGACGCCGATGCAGGCGCCCAAGATCGAGAAGGTCACGGTCAACATGGGCGTCGGCGAGGCCAAGCAGGACTCCAAGATGCTCGAGGCGGCCACCGAGCAGCTGGCCACGATCGCCGGCCAGCGCCCGAACATCCGCCGGGCGCGCAAGTCGATCGCCCAGTTCAAGGTGCGCGAGGGCATGCCCGTGGGTGTGGCAGTCACCTTGCGGGGGGAGCGGGCCTACGAGTTCCTGGATCGGCTGATGTCGGTGGCGATCCCCCGGATCCGCGACTTCCGGGGGCTGAACCCCCGCGCCTTCGACGGCCGCGGCAACTACTCGATGGGCGTCCGCGAGCAGATCATCTTCCCCGAGATCGATTACGACGAGGTCGATCAGGTGCGCGGCCTGGACATCACGATCACGACAAACGCATCCAGCGACGAGGAGGCCTTTGCCCTGCTCGAAGCGATCGGCATGCCATTCTCGAAAGACGGTCGCGCGACGGCGGCCGCCGACCAGACTTAGAGGAGCACATGGCCAAGGTTTCACAGGTTGTTCGCCAGCAGCGGACCCCGAAGTTCAAGACGCGGGGCTACACCCGCTGCCGCCGCTGCGGCCGCGCCCGCGCGGTGTACAAGCGGTTCGGGGTCTGCCGGATCTGCCTGCGCGAGCTGGCGCACAACGGCTACATCCCCGGGATGACGAAGTCGAGCTGGTGATCCCATGTCGATGACCGACCCGATCGCCGACTTCCTCACGCGCCTGCGCAACGCGGCCAAGGCGCAGCATCACGACGTGACGCTGCCCTCGTCGAAGCTGAAGGCCGAGATCGCGCGAATCCTCAAGGAGCAGGGCTACATCGAGGCCTACGAGGTCCGCCCGGCACCGGGGCAGGGCGAAGAGCTGAACGTCGTGCTCAAGTACACCGACCAGCGCAAGCCCGTGATCTCCGGGATCGAGCGGGCGTCGCGTCCCGGACGGCGCACGTATGTCGACCACGACCACATCCCCCGCATCCAGGGCGGCATGGGAACCGCGATCATCTCCACCTCCAAGGGAGTCATGACCGGCCACGACGCCCGCGCCGAGGGCGTCGGCGGCGAGGTCGTGGCCCGAGTCTGGTAGACCCATCTTCGAAGGCAATGTCGAGAATCGGAAAGCAACCAATTTCAGTGCCGGCCGGCGTGAGCATCGCGATCGAGCCCGAGCGCGTGACCGTCAACGGTCCGAAGGGCGAGCTCTCGGAGCGCATCCACCGCGACATCAACGTCGAGCAGGTCGACGGCGAGCTGCGCGTCACCCGCCCGACCGACCGCGGGGAGCACCGCGCGCTCCACGGCCTGACCCGCACGCTGATCGCCAACATGGTCACCGGCGTCACCGCCGGCTTCGAGAAGCGCCTCGAGATCCAGGGCGTCGGCTACCGCGCCCAGCTGAAGGGACGCGATCTCGAGCTGGCGCTCGGCTACTCGCATCCGGTCCCCGTCAAGGCCCCGGACGGCATCGAGTTCGAAGTGCCGATGCCCACGCGCATCGTCGTGCGCGGCGCCTCCAAGCAGCAGGTGGGCGAGGTCGCCGCCTACATCCGCAAGCAGCGCAAGCCCGAGCCCTACAAGGGCAAGGGGATCCGCTACGAAGGCGAGTACGTCGCCAGGAAGGTCGGTAAGCGGGCATGACCGTCGCCACGGCTCCTGCGCGTCGTCTCAAGCGCCGCCGCCGGGTCCGCGCCAAGGTGCGCGGTAGCGCCGAGCGCCCGCGGATCTCGGTGTTCCGCTCGAACCGCGGCATCGCGGCCCAGCTGGTCGACGACATCACCGGCCGCACGCTTGCGTCCGCCAGCTGGACCGAGTCCGACCTGCGCGGCCTGGGCCCGATGGAGCAGGCTCGGCGCGTCGGGATGGCGCTGGCCGAGCGCGCGAAGGGGGCCGGCGTCGAGGCCGTAGTGTTCGACCGCGGCGGCTACCAGTACCACGGCCGCGTCAAGGCCCTGGCCGAGGGCGCCCGCGAAGGCGGGCTTCTGTTCTGAGACCGCTACCCTGGACCACTCCTGATGGCACGTGATCGCACAGTTTCAGCCGCCGGACTCGACCTGCAGGAGCGCGTGGTCGAGATCAACCGTGTGGCCAAGGTCGTCAAGGGCGGCCGCCGGTTCTCGTTCACCGCGCTGGTCGTGGTGGGCGACGAGCGCGACGTCGTCGGCGTCGGCTACGGCAAGGCCAACGAGGTGCCGGTGGCGATCCAGAAGGGTGTCGAGAACGCCAAGAAGAACCTCTACCGGGTGCCCAAGCACGGGTCGACCATCACCCACACGACCACCGGCATCTTCGGCGCCGGCCGGGTGTTCCTGAAGCCGGCCTCCCCGGGTACCGGCGTGATCGCCGGCGGCGGGGTGCGCGCGGTGCTCGAGCTCGCCGGCATCCACGACATCCTGTCCAAGAGCCTGGGCTCGCAGAATCCGATCAACCTGGTGAAGGCGACGATGGCCGGACTTCAGTCGCTGCGTACGCCTGATGAGGTGGCTGAGCTTCGGGGGCTGTCGATCAACGCGGTCCTTGGGCTGACGGACAGCGCCCCCTCTGCGGGCCCGGCTACGGCCGTCAATGGCAATGGCTCGGCAGAGATGGCGCAACGGCCCGCAGATGAGGCGCCGCCCGCCAGCTCTGAAGACGTTGAGGAGTCCGACGCGTGAGCACGCTGAAGGTGACGCAGCGCAAGAGCCGGAACGGTTGCGACAAGCGCCAGCTTGACACGCTTCGCTCGCTGGGGCTGCGCCGCATAGGCCATACGGTTGAGCACAGCGACACCCCTCAGATCAGAGGGATGTTGCACAAGGTCCGGCACCTGGTGGAGGTGTCCGAGGATGGCTGACGTGCGCGAAGACGCTCCTGAGGAGCGGATCGGGCTTCACAACCTCAAGCCGGCTCCGGGCTCTCGGCGGCCGCGCAAGCGCGTGGGCCGGGGCGAGGGCTCCGGTACGGGCAAGACCTCGGGCCGCGGCCAGAAGGGCTGGGGCTCGCGCTCGGGCGCCAAGCGCCGTAAGCGCTTCGAGGGCGGCCAGAACCCGATCCACATGCGGATGCGCAAGTTGCGCGGCCCGCACATGCGCAAGTCGATGCCGTTCGAGCCCTTCCGCACCCACACCCAGCCGGTCAACCTGGCCGATCTCGAGGCCCGCTTCGAATCCGGCGCGTCGGTCACCCTCGAGGCCATGCAGGCCAAGGGCCTCGGCACCCGCAAGGGCATTCCGGTGAAGGTCCTGGCCAGGGGCGAGCTCTCGAAGCCGCTCACCGTGCACGCCCACGCCTTCAGCGCCACCGCCCGCGAGCGCATCGAGGCCGCCGGCGGGACCTGCCAGCTGGTCGCCGCGACCTCTCCACCGGAGGAGTAGCGCATGATCTCGACGATCCTCGGCGCGTTCAGGATCGGTGAGATCCGAAACAAGCTCCTGTTCACGGCCGCGATGCTCGCGATCTACCGGCTCGGGACGCACATCCCGGCGCCGGGCATCAGCGCGGCGGCCGCCAACTCGATCCAGTCGAACTTCGGCGGCTCGAACATCCTCGGCTTCCTGAACCTGCTCTCAGGAGGCGGCCTCGGCCGGCTCGCGATTTTCGCCCTGGGCATCATGCCCTACATCACGGCCTCGATCATCCTGCAGATCCTCCAGGTGGTCGTTCCGTCGCTGGAGCGGCTCTCCAAGGAGGGCGAGGTCGGTCAGGCGCGCATCACCCAGTACACGCGCTACCTCACCGTCGGACTGGCGTTCGCGCAGTCGATCGGCTACGTGTTCCTGTTCCGCAGCTTCGAGAAGCAGGCCGGCACGACCCTGATCGCCAACTTCAACCTGGCGAAGGTCTTCCTGATCGTGATCTCGCTCACCGCAGGCACCGTGCTGCTGATGTGGATCGGCGAGCTCATCACCCAGCGCGGGATCGGCAACGGCATCTCGCTGCTGATCTTCGCCTCGATCGTGGCCCGGATCCCGCACGGCATCCAGTCCTGGTGGCAGAACCCGGATCAGGTCTTCCGCGTGATGATGCCGTTCATCGCCGTCGGGGTGGTCGCCGCGATCGTGTTCGTGCAGGAGGGCCAGCGCCGGATCCCGATCCAGTACGCCAAACGGGTGATCGGCCGGCGGATGACCCAGGGGCAGCAGACCTACCTGCCCCTGCGCGTGAACATGGCCGGCGTGATCCCCGTGATCTTCGCCGCCTCGATCATGGCCATCCCGCCCACCATCGGCCAGCTGATCAGCCAGAACCAGACCCACGGGTTCTTCTATCACCTGTCGACGTTCTTCACCCCGAACGGCTGGCATTACGTGCTGGGCGAGACGATCTTCATCATCCTGTTCACCTACTTCTACACGGCGGTCACGTTCAACCCGATCGACCAGGCCGACAACCTGAAGAAGCAGGGGGGCTTCATCCCCGGGGTGCGACCAGGTAGGCCCACGGCCGAGTTCCTCGACCGCATCCTCGCCCGCCTGACGTTCCCGGGCGCCCTCTTCCTGGCCGCGATCGCTGCGCTGCCGACGATCCTCATCAGCCAGACGAACGCCAACTTCTTCTTCGGCGGCACCTCGATCCTGATCGTGATCGGCGTCGCGCTGGACACGATGAAGCAGCTCGAGGCCCAGCTGATGATGCGCAACTACGAGGGCTTCCTCAAGTAGCCCGGCCGGAAGCCGGGCTGTGGAGACTGCCGGGCAAGCGGAGCGGTCACCGGACTCCGGAAGCGGAGCGCAGCCCGGCCATTCAAGCCGGACGGGCCCTCCAAGCGGCCGAGGGTGCAGCCGGTCCAGGGCGGGCCGGTCCAGGGGCGAGCTGGTCAGCACCCGGACTGCCACCTCAAAATCCCAGGGGGTCTACCTGGTGCGAATCTTCGCCAGCCATAGTTAGCTTCCCGGAGTAGTTCAGAGGGTGCGCTTGGGGGCGCGAACCTTTGAGGGGGTATCACCGGGCGCCGCGGGGGCGCGGCGCCCGGGGGGGCACAGACATTGGCCGGCATGGACGCCGGCCTTCAGTCTTCTTGGGGGGCCTCCTACCGGCTATCACCCGGGCGCACAGGCCGGTACAGTGACCGCTCGTGTCCCTGGCCCCGGCTCCTTCGTCGCACACCGCCCGGCAGCTGAACCTGATCCTGTTCGGCCCACCCGGTGCAGGCAAGGGAACGCAGGCTGCGCGCCTGCGCGTCGACTTCCAGCTGCCCTACATCGCCACCGGCGACATGCTCCGGGCGAACAAGGACCAGGGCACCGAGCTGGGGCTGAAGGCCAAGGAGTACATGGAAGCGGGTGAGCTCGTCCCCGATGAGCTGATCCTCGCGATGGCCGCCGAGCGCCTGCAGCACGAGGACGCCCAGGACGGCTTCATCCTCGACGGGTTCCCGCGCACCTACGAGCAGGCCAAGGCCCTGGATGAACAGCTCTCGCAGCTGCGCCGCCGGGTCACCGCCGCGCTGCTCATCGACGTGCCCGACGAGGAGGTCGTGCGGCGGCTGTCGGGCCGCCGCGTCTGCGTGAAGGCCGGCCACAACTACCACGTCGAGTTCGACCCGCCGAAGCACGACGGCGTTTGCGACCAGGACGGCTCGCGCCTGGTCCAGCGCGACGACGACAAGCCCGACGTGATCGAGCGGCGACTGCAGGTCTACCACGACCAGACCGAGCCGCTGATCGACTACTACGACGCCCAGGGCCTGATGCGCCGCATCGACGGGACACGCGATCAGTCCGAGGTCCACGACCACATCCGCGCCGTGATCGCGACCCTGCGCCTGGAGGACGACGTGTGAGTGTGAATCACTTCGTGATTCACACTGGGAGGGATTGCGGACCGGTGCTGTCGTGATCATCAAGAAGAGCCCCGAGGAGGTCGACCGCATGGCCGCGGCCGGGGCGATCCTGGTCAAGACCATGAACCTGCTGGCGGGCAAGGTCCGCCAGGGCGTCAGCACGCAGGAGCTCGACCAGGCCGCCGAGCGCTTCATCCGCTCGCAGGGCGCCACCCCGGCGTTCAAGGGCTATCGCGGCTTCCCGGGCTCGATCTGCACCTCGCCGAACTCGATGATCGTGCACGGAATCCCCGGCCCCTATCGCCTGGCCCGCGGGGACATCATCTCGATCGACATCGGGGTGGTCTACGAGGGCTGGGTCGCCGACGCGGCGCGCACCTTCCCGGTTGGGCCGATCTCGCCGATCGCCACCAAGCTGCTGAAGGTCACGGAGGAGTCGCTGCACCTGGGCGCCACCCAATGCCGGCTCGGCAACCGCCTGGGCGACGTCTCGCACGCGATCCAGTCGCACGTCGAGGCGGCGGGGCTCTCGATCGTCCGCACGCTGGTTGGCCACGGCATCGGCAGGGACATGCACGAGGAGCCCCAGATCCCGAACTACGGCCAGCCCGGAACCGGGGTGCCGCTCGAGGAGGGCATGGTGCTGGCCGTCGAGCCGATGGTGACCGCCGGGCGCCACGCCGTCCGGGTGGGGGAGGATCATTGGTCGATCTATTCCCAGGACGGCTCGCTGGCCGCCCATTTCGAGTTCACGATCGCCGTCACCGCCGACGGCCCCAGGATCCTCACGCCCTGGCACGAAGCCGGCGGCGGGCGTGCGGCTGCCGCCTGACCGGGCTCCAGCCACCTTGCTAACATCCACCGGTGCGTCCGTAGCGCAAGCTTTTGCGCTGCGCGCTCCGCAGCGCGGTAGCGGCGACCGAACCGGTCGCCAGAGCCGGGCCGCAGGACACTGGAAATACTCACGACGAGAGCGATGAGCAGCGTGAAAGTACGACCCTCGGTCAAGCCGATGTGCGAGAAGTGCAAGATCATCCGCCGTCACGGGCGGGTCCTCGTGATCTGCTCGAATCCGCGTCACAAGCAGAGGCAGGGCTAGTGGTCTCTCGCGTAAATACGCTCGCATTCGAGGCACGCCTGGCGGCGCCGGGCTGTAGTCCTCGGCGAGTTCGCCCTGCGGGCGAACTCCCTAACGGAGTCTGCTCTGCAGACTCCCGGCGTCCTTGCCCGGCATTCACCAGTCGCGCCTCTCGGTGCGACCGCACTCACGCGAGGAATCACTGATGGCTCGTATCTCAGGCGTCAACATCCCCCTGAACAAGCGGGTCGAGATCGGTCTCACCTACATCTACGGGATCGGCCGCCCGACGTCGAACAAGCTGCTCGCCGAACTCGGCATCGAGCCCGACCGTAAGGTGCGCGACCTCACCGAGGACGAGGTCATCAAGCTCCGCGAGCTGATCGACGGCTCGCTGATGGTCGAGGGCGACCTGCGCCGCGAGCGCTCGCAGAACATCAAGCGCCTGCAGGAGATCGGCTGCTACCGCGGGCTGCGCCACCGCCGCGGGCTCCCCGTGCGCGGACAGAACACCAAGACCAACGCGCGCACGCGCAAGGGCCCCAAGCGCATGCAGGTGGCCGGCAAGAAGAAGGCAGGTAAGAAGTGAGTCCGGCCCCCCGTAGGCCTCAGCGTGGCCGCCGCCGCGTTCGCAAGAACATCCCGATCGGCCAGGCCCACATCAAGACTTCGTTCAACAACACGATCGTGTCGCTCACCGACCGCGAGGGCAACGTGATCGCCTGGGAGTCCGCCGGCGGCGCCGGCTTCAAGGGCTCGCGCAAGTCCACGCCCTTCGCCGCGCAGGTCACCGCCGACGCGGCGGCGCGCAAGGGCATCGAGCACGGCCTCCAGAAGGTCGAGGTCTTCGTCAAGGGCCCGGGCTCGGGCCGCGAGACGGCGATCCGCTCGCTCCAGGCGGCCGGTCTCGAGGTGACCGGCGTCAAGGACGTCACGCCCCAGGCTCACAACGGCTGCCGGCCTCGCAAGCGGCGCCGCGTATAGGAAGGCCAAGAGTTCATGGCACGAGACACTTCTCCGCAGTGCAAGCAGTGCCGCCGGGAGGGGCAGAAGCTCTTCCTGAAGGGCGAGCGCTGCCTCACTGACAAGTGCGGCGTCGAGCGCCGCTCCTACCCGCCGGGTGAGCACGGCCGCGGCCGTCAGAAGCAGAGCGAGTACCGCGTGCAGTTGCGCGAGAAGCAGAAGGCCCGCCGCTATTACGGCGTGCTCGAGAAGCAGTTCCGGATCTACTACGAGAAGGCCTCGAGCCAGCCCGGCATCACGGGCGAGAACCTGCTCCGAATGCTCGAGTGCCGCTTCGACAACGTACTCGTGCGGCTCGGCTTCGCGGCTTCGCGCCGCCAGGCACGCCAGCTCATCCTGCACGGTCACTGGACGGTCAACGGCCGGCGCGTGAACATCCCCAGCTACCAGCTGCGCGACAACGATGTGATCGCGATCCATCCCCGGTCGAGCGCGACCCAGGTGATCCGTGACGCCACCGAGCTGACTGGCCAGGTGCCGGCGTGGTTGCAGGCCGATCACGAAGGTCTCACGGCGAAGGTGCTGCGCAAGCCGGAGCGGCGCGAGATCGCAGCGCCGGTGCAGGAACAGCTCATCGTCGAGCTTTACTCGAAGTAACCGCCAGCTTTCAGTCGCATGGGACCCTCCGGTGCCGCGCGACGCCCACAGCCGCCCGGGCGGCGGCAGTAACCCACGACGTTAGGACCCTGATGCTCGACTTCCAAGTCCCCCGAATCTCCAGCGAGAGTGTCGACGACAACCGTGGCTCGTTCACGATCGAGCCGCTCGATCGGGGGTTCGGTTACACCTTCGGTAACTCGCTTCGCCGCGTGCTGCTCTCCTCGCTCGCCGGAGCGGCGGTGACCAGCGTGCGCATCGAGGGCGTGGCTCACGAGTTCTCGACCATCCGGGGCGTCAAGGAGGACGTGACCGACATCGTCCTGAACCTGAAGGGCATCGTGTGCCGCATGCACTCCGATGCCACCGAGGTAGAGGCTCCGCTGGTCGTGACCGGTCCGGGCGAGATCACCGCCAAGGACATCGACCTGCCCTCGGGCGTTGAGATCCTGAACCCCGACGCCCACATCGCCACGCTCGAGAACAAGACCAAGCTCGAGGTCTATCTGACCATCGGCCGCGGCCGCGGCTACCGCCCGGCCGAGGACAACAAGTCCCCCGACCAGCCGATCGGAGTGATCCCGATCGACTCGATCTTCTCGCCCGTGCGGCGGGTCGCCTATAACGTCGAGCAGGCGCGCGTCGGGCAGCGGACCGACTTCGACAAGCTGACGCTCGACATCGAGACCGACGGCTCGATCGATCCGCACGCGGCGTTGCGCGAGGCCGCGGAGATCCTGATCTCCCAGCTGGCGATCTTCACCGATCCCGAGCGTGTGATCGAGCTGCGCGACTCCGGTGCCCCGGTCCTCGAGCCGGGACTGGCCGGCGCCGGCGTCGGCGGAGGCATGCCCTCGCGCCAGCCGAACGCGATGGACGACATCCTGATCGAGGAGCTCGAGCTCGGCGTGCGCTCATACAACTGCCTGAAGCGCGCGGGCATCCAGACCGTCGGCGATCTCGTGTCGAAGAGCGAGGGCGAGCTGAACGCGATCCCGAACTTCGGCAAGAAGTCGATCGACGAGGTCATCGAGACGCTCCACGCGCGGGGGTTGTCCCTGCGAGGGGAGTAAGGTCCCCGGTCTGTAGCGATGCGCCACCAACGCAACCGATACCAGCTGAGCCGCGACGCGGCTCACCGCAAGTCGCTGTTGATGAACCTCTCGAAGGAGGTCATCCAGCACGAGCGGATCCAGACCACGGAGGCCAAGGCCAAGGCGGTCAAGCCCGAGCTCGAGAAGCTGATCACGCTCGCCAAGCGCGGCGACCTTCACGCTCGCCGGCAGGCGCTGTCGGCGCTCGGGCAGGACAAGTTCACCGTCTACAAGCTCTTCGAGGAGGTCGCGCCGCGCTATGCGGCGCGCTCGGGCGGCTACACGCGGATCCTGAAGCTGGGGCCGCGCCGCTCGGACTCGAGTGAGATGGTGCTGCTCGAGCTGGTCTGAGCGCGGTTCGGGCCTTGTCCGAGCCCGGTCAGAGCTCCCGCCTCACGATTGAGTACGACGGGTCAGGCTTCTGCGGCTGGGCCCGCCAGCCGGGCGTCCGGACGGTGCAGGAGGAGCTGGAGCGGGCGCTGGCGGTCGTTCTGCGGCGTACGGAGCGCGTGGCCCTCACGGTCGCCGGCCGGACTGACACCGGCGTTCACGCCTGGGGGCAGGTTGCCTCCTACGAGGGGCCTCCCGCATCGGTGCGCTCGCTGAACGCGCTGCTGCCGGACGATGTCGCCGTGCTGTCGTGCGTGGAGGCGCCGCCGGGCTTCGATGCCCGCCGCTGGGCGACCTCGCGGGCCTACTGCTACCGGGTGCTGGCCCGGCCGGGCAGGGCGGCTCTCGAGCATGGGCGGGTTCTGCACTGGCCGGGAAAGCTTGATGTGGATGCGCTGAACGCGTGCGCGACCGCCCTGGTGGGCACCCACGACTTCACCGCGTTCACACCCGCCGAGACCTACCACGTCCGCTTCGAGCGCGACGTGTTCGGGGCGCACTGGCGCCCGGACGGCTCGTGCCTGGAGTTCTGGATCGAGGGCGACACGTTCATGCGCCAGATGATCCGGGTGCTCGTCGGCACGATGCTCCAGGTGGGATCCGGCCGGCGCTCGGTCGAGGACTTCGTCGCGCTGCTGTCCGGCGCCCCCCGCACTGCCGCCGGGCCGACAGCGCCGCCCAGCGGTCTGTACCTCGCCGGGGTGGGATATGGCGGCGAGCGGGTGCTGGCCTGACTCCGGTGCCGGCCCGACCCCGGTGCCGGCCCGACCCCGGTGCCGGCCCGACCCCGGTGCCGGCCCGA
>Ga0070735_10003789_pt1 | contig 13059 bp, 9 predicted proteins | sample Coa_R1_FD_66443 | JGI IMG/M metagenome (GOLD analysis project Ga0070735, IMG submission 66443) | Surface soil microbial communities from Centralia Pennsylvania, which are recovering from an underground coalmine fire - Coalmine... | ecosystem: Environmental > Terrestrial > Soil > Unclassified ...
GCGATGTTCTGATACAGGACGTGGCTGCGCGGGTCCACGTCGAGATATTCCGGTTTATGCCCGGGAATTTTCACGACGCCGACCTGTTTCATCGTGCGGGCGTCGATGACGAATATGCGCGTGCCGTCGTCTTCGTCCGCATAGATGCGATGCAGCCCCGAATCGTAGGCGATCGCATCGACGTTGCCGTCAACGTCGGTCGAACGTAGGACGTTCTGGGTTCGCGGATCGACCTCCGACACGGTGCGAGCAAGGCCGTCGCCGGTGAACACGTGTCCCGTATCGGGGTCGACGGCAACGCCGTGCAGCGGCCCGCCGACGTCGACCTGCCCAAGCACGCGCCCATTCTCCGCGTCGACAATCAGCAGCGCATCGCTGCCCGTATGAGCGGCGTACACGCGACGGCGAGCCGAGTCGACCGCAACGTAATCGAACCCGCTGAGCACCGGTACGGCATGCGGCGGGGAAAGTGGAACGAGTACCATCTTGCCTCCTGATTACGGAATATATTGCGTGGGCAGCGGCGCAAAGCCGGGCGGCGCAACCGCGCTTCCCGGTACGTGTGCGGGCCGGATGTTCAGAGTGGTGCAATTCATTCTTGCGGGAAACGCATTGACGATATCGTCGGGAATTTCGGCAGCAGACGCGGGAATCAAAGCGCGCTGTCCGCGCAAACGCGCGCGGTCGAAAGCGCCGGACAGATCGGTGAGCCGCGCGTTGGCGTCGCGCGGACCCTCGGGCATGTAGGGCTTTTCGTCGGGTAGCGATGCAAGCGGCGGTAAACCAAACACCGTGTCGATGAACTTTACTACGGAAGCAGTATCAGCGAGATCGTGGGTCACCACTCCCGATTTTGCGTACGGCGATATGAGAATGAAAGGCACGCGCGGTCCGTCGCCGCAGGGATGTCCGTCCCAGCAGCGCTCGAAGCTGGGCGGGGGGACGTGGTCGTAGAAACCGCCCTCGTCGTCCCACGTGATGATGATGGCGGAATCTTTCCAATACTTGCTTCGCGCCACCGCGTTCACGAACGTCGCGACGAACGATTCGGCGACCTGGCGATCCGAATCACCCTCGCCGGGGTGATCGTCGTCACCGATGAACTGCTTCTGAACGAACGGCGACTTGTTCGCAGGACGCCAGCCGAAACGATTGTGGTTGCTTCCCTTGACGTAGAAGACGCCGCGGCTTGGCAGCGCGTTCCTACGAATCTGCGCCAGGAGCGTCTGCGGCGTGCTTACGTGATTCCAAAAGACGCTGTTTTCGCGAATATACGCAAAGTATTGCAGCGCATTGTGATGTGCGGAATACCCGTCGAGCGCCGGACGATTCGCACCGTTGTAGCCCTCCTGATACCAACCCCACGGAACCGCCGGCTTACCGCTCATGCTCATGCTGCGTAAATCGTCGCGCACGCCGTCGGTGTCGCGCGTCGCGTAACGATCGTTGCGTCCGTTCAGCGTCAACGTCACCGTCGCGTAACGCTGCACGATCTGCCGCTTCTCTTTGGGCTTCTCGGAATACGGCCCGAACGGCGGATCCATGCTGTTTTCAACCGGCACGCCGGCACCTTTGCCTTCGTCCTTCACGATTTCGGATGGGTCGCGGGCCGCCTGAGTTTGGCCTGACTGCGCCGCAACGATTTCGATGTTGCCGGGCGTCGACGGCCCGGTCATCCCTTGAAAGAACCGATCGAAAAGCGCGAACGTATGCGCGTATTTCCAGAGGAACGGAATGGTGTCGCAATCGTAGTAGGTCATCGTGAGCTGGCCGAGACGGCGCCGATCGTCGTTGCCGTACCCGTCTTTTGCCGACGCCTTCTCCTGCTCTGCGACGAAACGGTCCATCCGGCCGCCGTTCATTTTCGCAATCAAGCCCGGCCGTGAGTGATCCGGACTCTCGACGTCCGGATCGGTAATGCGAAACGGCGTTATCCATGCTTTGGCGAGCGGATCCCATTGCCGAAAGCCGTGACTCTGCGCCGATGCGCTCGCCAGACCGTCAGCACCGGGAAAGCTGCCGAAGTAATGGTCGAAGGACTCGTTTTCCTGATAGATGATGAAGACGTGCTTGATGCGTTCTCGCAGAACCGCCGGGCTCGCGCTTTGGTTGCCGCTTTGGCTGCGTGTGAGCATCGGCGTCGTAAGCGCTGCAACAGCTAAACTCGAGAGCACTGCTGCGGTAAGAGCCACACGTTTCCACGTCATACGTTGCTCCAAGATGGGCCTATGCTTCGAACATACTCGTGCATTATTACGCCCACCTGAATCACCAGCGTCGACTCGACGCTCGCGCTACTGCTGCTCCGCGCCTCCGGAAGCGCCCAAACGTTGCGTCACGGTGAATGTGAACGATCGCGGTCCCAGGCCAAAGCGTTCCGTGCCTTGCTGCAGCGCGTTTTGATCCGTGCCGAACTGATTCTCCGGTTGGAACAGTCCCCAGCCAATGCGCCCGTAGTTATCCGTGGCCTCATTGAAGACGTTCGAAACACCGAGATTGATCGACGTGTCCGCGCTCAGTCTTTGGTTGAAGAACGCGTCGGCTTCACCGTACGGCCCGCGGTTGAGCGGGTTATGGGCGTCGAAGTGCGTGTAGTTGAGATACACTTCACCGCCGTGCGAGTTGGTCAGGTCGAACGTTGCGCCCCACGTGTGCAGCGGAATGAAGGGAAGCTGCGCGCCGTTGATGAGCGTCGGATTCGACATGAGGATCTCGTCCGGCATATTCAGCACCACGGTCGACTGCACGTTGTAATACGCGGTCACCAAGAACTGCGGCGTGAGGCGAAGCCGTCCGCTGAGATTGAATCCGCGCGCCCGCGAGCTTGCGATGTTGACGTTCGTCGCGACCGTGAGGTTTGCGATGGTCGGAGGCGGGTTCGGCGGCGCGAAGCTCGGGCAGATCGATTCGATGTGGTGGTAAACGCTGTCCAGGTAGTTCGCACCGCCGTAGAAGTTGATTTGGTTCAGGTAACCCGCAGCCGGCAGATCCGCTTCGAAAATCGTGTTTCTTTCATTGGTATCGTACGCGGTGAACTCCAGTGAGTCGTCCAGACCGAAGCGATGGCCTACCGATGCTTCGACGTCGCTGGCTTTTTCCGGCAACTCGCCTGTAGTGGGCACGGTCCCCAAACCGAATAGCGAGCAATTCCCCGGATTGATGCCGCCGGCGCCGGTGAGTTCTACCGCGACGGGTGCGGGATCGGCCGAGGAGCCGCCGCCGGTCAGACGGAACACGTCGCGCGCAGTGGGCCGGTACACGACCGAGAGACGCGGATCGAACGAGTTCCCGCCGATGAGCGAGTGCTTGTACCACGCGTTCAAAAAGTACTGGATGTGCTCCGACGGCGTAAAAGCGTCGCGAACGAAGAAACTATCGATCCTTGAGAGCAGCGCGGAACTCGGGATGATGCCGGTGCTTCCGCTCACCGTATCGCCGTTGATGAATTGATGCTGTGTGTAGAATCCAAAACCGAAGTCGTTCTTGTTTCCGGCTATGTCGTCGCTCAGCAGCGTTCCCGAGGTCCAATAGCGCAGGCTGAGGATCGCCAGATCGCCGTTGATGAAAGATTCCGGACGGTTTTTGTCCAGGCCGTAGTTGTCGACGAATGAATCCAGGACGATTTGATTCTTGCCGGCCAGCGTTTGCAGGCGCACGTGATAATCTTGATTGCGTATCGCTTGCGTAGGGCCGTTCCCGCCGCCGGCCGGACCGCTGGCACCCAGCGCGTACTGGCTCGGCGTCACGCACGTGCCGTTCGGCGCGGCATCGGTGAGGACGGTTACGCCTTTCGCGCCGTTAGCCAAGGTGCAGTTGGGACTCGACGCCGCTTGATAAAGCGCGTAGTCGTACGTGATGAAGTCGTTGTCGCCGTTGCCGGTCTTGTCGTCCCACGAAGTCGCCGAATAGCCCGTCAGCGTGAGCGACGTGGCAGGTGAAAAATCGTAACGAAGCTTCGCGAGGTCATTGCGCAGCACCACGTCGCCCGTAACCAAGTACGTGCTCGCCGCAAGCGTCGAAGATGTGAAGTCATTTCCGCGCGAGCCGGTTTGTGCAATAAATTGCGGCGCGAAGAGCCCATACGTTCCGTTCACGCCGTGAACGAATGCGTAGCCGAGTTTCCCCACCGTTCCGGTAGCCTGCGCATTGAAAACCTGCGTGCCTTCATCGCCCGCACCGACCGTGAGCAAGCCCTGCGGCGTTTTCGTCGGATCGATGGTTTGAAAATCGACCGCACCGCCGACGGCGTCCACGCCGTAGAGTCCCGTCGCGCCCGATCCGTACGTTACTTGCACAGCCTTGAGCGCGGCCGCGGGCGAGTCGGCCAAATCGAACGCTCCGGTGCCGCCGCCGACGTCCCAGCCGGGAAAAACGCCCGCCGGTCCAATCGGGTGCCCGTCGAGCATAACCTGCGTTTCGCTGGGCTTGAGACCGCGGATGTCGATGCCGATATCGTCGCCGCGCGAAGAATCAGCATCGGCGAGATTCACGCCGGGAAGTTTTGCGAGGCTTTCGGCAATTCGCGTTTGGTTCGTTTGCTGCACCACGCCGATGTCGACGTTGTTCTGAATCGTCGTGGTGGTCTGCAGCGCCGAAGCGCCGCCGACACGCACGTTCGCGATCGTTTTCAACGAGTTGGTCGCGTTTGCGCGAAGCATTGAAATATTGACGGTCGCGGATCCGGTGAGCACGATTTGGTCCGAACGGCCGGTGCGATAGCCCCGCGCCTGAACGAAAATCGTGTAGACGCCCTGCGGCACCGACTTGAACGTGTATGCGCCGTACGCATCACTCGTCGCGGTCGCTACGGTCTTCGTCGCCTGTTGCAGTTGAAGCGCGGCACCGGCAATTGGAAGGCCGCCGTTTTGGTCCACGACCACCCCGGTTATTGTGGCCGCCGGCGGAGCGGGCGCGCCCGAGGTTTGCGCGTACGCGGCTCCCATGGTGAGCAACGCCAACGAAAACAGGGCTGCAAGAGTCGATACGATGAGCCTCGAGCAAGAAAGCATATGCGAGCCCCCTTTTGGGTCCCTGAAGCTTCTGCTACAAATCATCCACGCAGTTGCAAAATTGTCAATAGCGTTGCAAAATGGCGACATGGCGCCGCGAGCCTGCGAGGGAGTTTTGACAATAGTGCAAAATGTCTGGAAGTCATGGCGACTCCTACGGTAATCAACTCTCTTTCACGCGGCGTCCAGATCATGCGTCTGCTCGCCGGACAGCCCGCCGGTCTCGGCGTGACCGAGGTCGCGGACCGTCTTAGCGTCGACCCGAGCACCGCGTACAGGCTTTTGGCCACGCTCGAATGCCACGGCTTTGCGGCGCAAGACCGCGAGACGAAAAAGTATTCGCTCGGATACGGTGTGCTGGAAGTTGCTTCCGGCGTTTTATCGCGGCTCAGCGTGGTCGAGATAGCGCAGCCGCATGTTCGCTCAACGGCATTCAGAATGGGTGAGAATACGCATCTCGCCGTTCGCGATCGTCAGTTCGCGGTGTTCGTTGATTCGGAACCCGGCACCGGAATGCTGCGTGTCGAAACGACGCTCGGCAAGGCTGAACCGCTGCACTGCACGGCGGTCGGCAAAGCGCTGCTCGTCGATTTTACGCGCGCGCAACTGCTCGATCTCTTCGGCGAAAGGCCGCTGCAGCGCTACACCGCGCACACGCTCACGACCATAGACGAACTCGAAACGGAATTGAGCAGAGTCCAGCGCCTCGGGTACGCGTTCGACGATGAAGAATTGCATCCGGGTGTGCGTTGCATCTCCGCGCCCGTGCGCGATCGCGCGAGACGCGTCGTTGCGGCTTTCGGCATTTCGTCCCCCAGCGTTCGGCTCACGCGCGAACGCATTGGGGAAATCGGCGAGCAGATACGCAGTTGCGCGCGCGGGATATCGATGCAACTGGGCTACGTACCGGACGGTGCCGGCGTAAAATAGGAGTACGAGCATGCGAATGACGGGCGGACAGATCGTCGCCGAATATCTGATTCGGGAAGGCGTGCCGATGCTGTTCGGCGTGTCGGGTCACGGCATTACGGCGCTGCTCGACGCATTCGTCGACCGGCAATCCGAGATCGCCGTGATGCAGGCAATTCACGAACAAGGCGCCGCGCATATGGCCGATGCCTACTACCGCGTCGCGAAGAAACCGTGCGGCGTATTTACGTCGATCGGGCCGGGCGCGGTCAACACGGCGATGGGCGTGGCGTGTGCATACATCGATTCGATTCCGCTGTTGCTCCTCACCGGATCGGTGCACACGTACATGCGCGGCCGCGGCGTGCTGCAGGAACTGGAACGCACCCATTGGGCAAACTTCCCGCGCCTCATGGAGCCAATCGTCAAACGGTGGTGGCAACCCAGCCGCGTCGATCAACTTCCGAACGTGTTGCATCTGGCATTCAACGTGATGCTGGCGGGGCGCCGCGGACCGGCGCACATCGATATTCCGATGGATGTGCAAGCGGAATTTGCGGAAATCGACGGTTTTCCCGATCCCGTAACGCGCCGCCCTCGCGGACGTTCGCACGGCGATCCCGGGATGGTCGAGCAGGCTGCAAGGCTGCTGCTGAAGGCGGAACGCCCGATGATCATCGCCGGCGGCGGCGTCGCGGCTTCCGAAGCCGAAGCGCAGCTGCGAGAGCTGGCGGAGTTTCTCGGCGCGCCCGTGACCGCAACGTGGATGGGCAAAGGCGCGATGCCGGAAGATCACGAGCTCTACGCATGGCCGTGCGGCGATTTGGGATCGATCTCCGGCAATACGCTCGCGCGCGAGGCGGATGTGCTGTTAGCCGTCGGCTGCCGCTTCACGGATCGCACGTCGTCCTCGTTCCGCCGCGGCATCACGTTCAACATTCCGCCGACGCAACTCATTCAGATCGATCTCGATCCGTACGAAATCGGCAAGAACTATCCCGTCGAAGTGGGCATCGTCGGAGACGCTCGTGCGACGCTCGGAGATCTGCTGCTCGCATTACGCGAACGCTCCGAAGCGCGCGAATATCGCACGACGCCGTACTTCGAGCGCATCCAGCATCTAAAGGGCGAATGGGAAGACGCGCTGCGCGCTCAGCGTGAAAGCGACACGTCGCCGATGACCATCTCTCGCGCGCTCGCGGAAACGCGCAAAGTGCTGCCTCGCGACGGCATTGTGGTTACGGGTGCCGGCTATCCGCAAAGTCAAGCGTTCAACGAGTTTCCCGTCTACGGTCCGGCGCAGCACATTACGGCCGGCGGCTTCTCCGCGATGGGGTTCGAAGTTCCCGGCGCGATTGGTGCAAAGCTCGCCGCGCCCAATCGAGCGGTCATCGCGCTCGTCGGCGACGGCAGTTTCTTGCAGACGGTTCAAGAACTAGCGGTTGCCGTACAATACGACATCCCCGCCGTGTTTCTCGTGATGAACAACTTCGGATGGGAGTGCATCAAGAATCTGCAGATTCAACAGTTCGGTCAGGATCGCGTGATCGCGACGAACTTCAGGAAACGCGACGGCACGCCGTTTTCGGCCGACCTTACGCGCATCGCCGAAGGCTTCGGCTGTGCCGCAGAGCGGGTTGAGCATCCGGCGCAGCTCGGCGGAGCATTGCAGCGCGCGCTTTCCGCCGATCGGCCTGCGGTAATCGAGGCGATGTGCAGCCGCCAGTTGCCCGAGAGCGGACTCACCGCGACGGGCTGGTGGGACGTCACCGTGCCCGAATATCACCGCGAGAAACGGGCGCAGTACGAAGCCGCGCGCTCCGAGGAGGCGCTAACGTAGTGCCTGTGAAGATCGTGGTGTTCGGCGCGGGACGAATGGGTTCGGCACACGCGCGCACGGTCGCGCGCAGTGCACGCGCGGAGCTGGCAGGCGTTGCCGACGTCGATCGCGCGGCGGCGGAACGCGTCGTTTCCGATTTGCGCATGGGCGAGGTCCGCACGACGGAGGCGTTTCTCGACGATCCCCGTGTCGATGCCGTCGTCATTGCGACGTCAAGCCCCACGCATGCGGATCTCATCGTGCAGGCGGCGCGCGCGGGCAAGCAGATCTTCTGCGAAAAACCAATCTCGCTGGACATCGATACCACCGTGCGCGCGATACGCGCGTGCGAGGATGCGGGAGTGATGCTGCAGATCGGCTTTCAACGGCGGTTCGATCGCGACTTTCTCAACGCGCGCGCCGCCATCGACGCCGATAAGATCGGAGAGATTCGCTTCGCTCGACTGGTGAGCCGCGATCGCACGCTGCCGCCCATGGCGTACATTCCGACGAGCGGCGGACAGTTCCGGGACCAAATGATCCACGACTTGGATGCGGCACGCTGGCTGTTGGCACCGGCGGAGGTCGAAGAAGTTACCGCCACGGGAAGCGCGGCAATCGCGCCCCAGATCGGGCAGGCGGGCGACGTGGACACGGCGGTTGCGGTGTTGCGATTTTCCGGCGGCGCGATCGCCGTAACGGACGTCTCGCGTGAAGCAGTGTACGGGTACGACGTCCGCACCGAGATTCACGGAGCGCGCGGCATGCTGCTCATGGGCGGCGACGGCATGCAGAACGGACGCATTCTCGACGCGTCGTTCGCAAAGCCGCAGACCGATTCGTTTTTGACGCGTTTTTCGGACGCGTATCGCGCCGAAATTGAGGGTTTCATCGAAGTCGTTGCAGCGCGCGGACGCCCCCGCGTCGACGGCCGCGACGCGTTGCAGGCGCTGCGAATCGCCATCGCGGCAGACCGTTCGTGGCGCACGGGCTGTACCGTAAAGCTCTCGGACGTGGAAGGAATGTAGCGCGGTGCGCAGTCCGCTGCTCGTTCGGCCGCGTTCTCACGGCTACGGTGAGGTTGTCGCGATAGCGCCGCGCGGCGACGGCTTGCACTACATCGACTTCAAAGTCGTGCGAATCGCCGCGGGAGAATCCTATTCATCCAATACAACCGGCAGCGAAACCGTCGTGGTTTTCATCGAGGGATGCGCCGATGTGACGGCCGGAGCCCAGGTCTGGACGAATGTCGGGGAACGGCGTTCGCCGTTCGATGGTCCGCCGCGGGCAGTGTATCTTCCGCCGCAACATCTCTACGAAATCGCTGCGAATGAAGACTGCGAGATTGCGGTGTGTGGTGCGCCCGCGCGCGCAAGCTATCCCGCGCGGCTGCTGGCGCTGCAGGAGCGCGACGGGCACGAGCGCGGAACCGGTAACGCGCAGCGGCGTGTGTACGATATCCTCATGGAGCCGGATGCCGCTTCGACGCTCTTCGTTACCGAGGTCGTCACGCCGCCGGGTCATTGGTCGAGCTACCCGCCCCACAAACACGATACGGATAATCCGCCGCACGAATCCGCGCTCGAAGAGCTCTACTACTATCGGGCACAGCCGCAGGCCGGTTTCGCATTTCAGCGCGTGTATACCGCCGACGGCGAGCTCGACGAAACCGTAACCGCGCACGATCGCGACGTCGTACTCGTTCCACGCGGCTATCACGTCTGCGCAGCAGCGGCCGAATATGCAATTTACTATCTCAACGTACTGGCCGGCCCCAAACACGTGTACCACATGACCTTCGATCCGCAGCACGAATGGATACGCGAGGGCTGGACGTGGTAAGCGAAATGCACGTCGGTACCGCGTCGGTAAATTGGGGCTTCGATCCGCTCTACACGTGGGTTCGCACGCCGTCCTTTGGACAGATGCTCGACGAGATGACGCAGGCGGGATACGAAGGCACCGAAATCAGCTACAACTTTCCGGACGACTGGCGTGAAATCGCCGCGCAGCTGCGTGCGCGCGGCTTGCGATCGGCGGCGACGTTTTACGCTGTCGACGTGCGCGATGCCTCGGCGCACGCGCAAGCCGTCGAGGGAGCGATGCGCGTGGCTGATCGTCTGCAGAACCTCGGCTCCGACGTGCTGATTCTGTCGGACAAACCTTCGCCGCAACGATTGCGTGTCGCCGGGCGAGTCGGGCGCAACGATGCGCTCGACGATGCATCCTGGCGCGCAATGGCCGACGGTCTGCAGCGCATCGCGCAAGCCTTGCAAGGGCGGGGGATGCAAGCGGCGTTTCACCCGCACGTCGGCACGTACGTCGAAACGCGTGAAGAGATCGATCGCTTGTGCGAGCTCACCGATCCTGTGCTGCTGAGGCTATGCCCGGACACCGGACACCTCGCTTACGCGGGGGTGGTTGCTGAAGACGTTTTCGCCGATTACCGGGCGCGCATCGGCTACGTGCATCTCAAAGACGTCGACGCGATCAAACTCGAACGCGTGCGTCGCGAGGGCATCGATTTCATCGAGGCCGTTCGGATGGGAATGTTCGTCGAACTGGGCACCGGCATGGTGTCGATCGAACGCATTATCGGCGCGCTGCGCGATGCCGCGTATACGGGATGGATCATCGTGGAGCAAGACGCGCCGGCCCAGCCGCTTGCATCGGCGAAGGCGAACCGCGCGTATCTGCGGGAGCATCTCGCGTTGTGAATGCGCCGGCGCTCGAGCGTATCGCAAACCACCTGCGGCGCGAGACGCTCCGTGCCGTGCACCATGCCGGTGCCGGACATATCGGCGGCGTGCTCTCCGCTGCGGACATGCTCGCGGCACTGTACTTCGAAGTGCTCAACGTGGACCCGCGGCACCCGCGTGCGCCCGATCGCGATCGCTTCATCCTCTCAAAAGGGCACTGCGCAGTCGGTCTATACGTCGTGCTCGCGTTGCGCGGCTATTTTCCAATCGAAGAGCTTCAAACGTTCGATGCAATCGATTCGCGCCTCCAGGGGCATCCCGACATGCGGAAACTGCCCGGCCTGGACATGTCGACGGGTTCGCTCGGGCAAGGGCTTTCGCCGGGAATCGGCATGGCGCTCGCCGCGCGCCGTTTGCGCGAGGATTTTCATACGTGGGTGATGCTCGGCGACGGCGAGATGCAGGAAGGACAGATTTGGGAAGCCGCGTTCACCGCAGCGCGCTACAATCTGGATAATCTGACCGCGATTCTCGATTGGAACCATTTGCAGCAATACGGTTGGGCGACGCCCGACGGGTATGCGTCGATAGCGCGCTTGGATCCCGCGCCGAATCCGCGTGTAAAATGGGAGGCGTTCGGTTGGAACGTCATCGAGTGCGACGGTCATGACATTTCCGCGTTTCTCGACGCGTGCAAAGCGGCGCGCGCGCCTCGCGGCAAGCCGTCAATCATCATCGCTTCGACGATCAAGGGCAAGGGCGTCTCATTCATGGAGAACGACTTCACCTGGCACTCGCGACCGCTCGGCGGCGATGACGTCGAACGCGCGCTGGCGGAGCTGGCATGAGCGGCGCTCTTGCGCAGCGCGACGTCTTCGGCGATACGCTTATCGAGCTCTGCAGGGCCGATCCGCGCGTCGTCGTGCTCGACGGCGATCTCGCCAATTCGACGAAGGCCGACAAAGTCGCCGCCGCCGTGCCGGATTCGTTTTATATGCTTGGCATCGCGGAGCAGAATCTCGTCGGCGTCGCTGCCGGCATGGCTTCGGCGGGCTTGATCCCATGGGTCAGTTCGTTCGCGGCCTTTCTCGCAACGCGCGATCTGGATCAAGTGCGCGTCGTCGTCGCTCAGCCGGCGCTCAACGTAAAACTCGCGGCCCACTACAGCGGAATTTTGACCGGCTACACCGGCAAGACGCACCAGGTCGTAAACGATTTGGCGATCATGCGCAGTTTGCCGCATATGACGGTGATCGCGCCGAGCGACGCGGACGAAGCGCGCGCGGCGATCCGCGCTGCCACCGTATGGGAAGGCCCGGTGTACATGCGGCTGCTGCGTGATCCCGTTCGCGCGATCACGTCTTCCGGTGACGGGTTCGAAATCGGTTCCGCGCGCGTGCTGCGCAAAGGAAGCGATGCCGGCATCATCGCGACGGGCGCGCAAAGCGTTCGCGCGCTCGAAGCAGCGGAGGGTTTGTCACGCGAAGGCATCCAGGTCGCGGTGTTGCACGTGCCGACAATCAAACCGCTCGACGAAGAAGCGATCGTCGCATTTGCCGCGACGGTGCCGCGCCTGCTGACCTGCGAAGAGCACTCCATTATCGGCGGCCTCGGCGGCGCGGTTGCCGAAGTCCTTGCGGAGCGGCACCCCGCGCGCATTGAGCGGCTCGGACTGCAAGACGTCGACGGCGAGAGCGGCCCCAACGAAGCGCTGCTGCAAAAATACGCCTTGACCGCCGAACACGTGGCGCAGCGCGTGCGCCGGATGCTGATGCCGGTATGACGGTTGCTGTTTTGCCGGGCGACGGCATCGGGCCAGAGGTTACCGCCGAGGCCGTGCGCGTTTTGCATCAAGTTCGTCCGGACGTGCAATGTATCGAAGCGCCGGTCGGTGCTGCCGCGCTGCGCCTCGGACAACCGCCGCTGCCTCCTGCGACCGATGAACTCTGCAAGCGCAGCGATGCAATCTTGTTCGGGTCCGTCGGCGACGCGCAGTTTGATGACTCCTTCGCGCAGCGCCCGGAAGCTGCGCTCTTCGCGCTGCGTTACAATTATGGATTGTTCGCGAATCTTCGCCCCGTTCGCGTCTACGCGGGGCTCGAAAAAGCCTCGAGCCTGCGGCGCGAGCTCATCGAAGGCCTCGATCTGATCGTTGTGCGCGAATTGACGGGCGGCATCTACTTCGGCAAACCGAAGAATCGCGGCGTCGACGCCGGCGGGCGGCGGTGGGCCGTCGACACGATGTCGTACGACGATCGCGAGATCGAGCGGATCGCGCGCGTTGCGTTCGAACTTGCGGCGCGGCGGCGCAAACGCGTAACGTCGGTCGATAAACACAACATTCTGGCAACGTCGCGCCTGTGGCGCGAGATCGTGACCGAAGTCGCGTGCGACTTCCCGGACGTTGAGCTGACGCATCTGCTGGTCGATAACGCGTCGATGCAACTCGTTCGGCGGCCGCGCGACTTCGACGTCGTCGTCACGGAGAACATGTTTGGCGACATCCTATCGGACGAAGCGGCCATTCTCAGCGGTTCCATAGGAAATTTGCCGAGCGCGAGCTTGAGCGCGGCGCCGCGCGGCCGCACCTTCGGCATGTACGAGCCCATCGGAGGCACGGCAC
>Ga0070735_10003790_pt1 | contig 13058 bp, 10 predicted proteins | sample Coa_R1_FD_66443 | JGI IMG/M metagenome (GOLD analysis project Ga0070735, IMG submission 66443) | Surface soil microbial communities from Centralia Pennsylvania, which are recovering from an underground coalmine fire - Coalmine... | ecosystem: Environmental > Terrestrial > Soil > Unclassified ...
AGCACCTCCAGCACCGGCACGACGCTGCCACGGCCCGCGCCCGGGCCGGCCAGCACCGCGACTCCGCCCAGCCCGATCAGCAGCCCGGCCCACCGCACCGGAGTCGGGCGGTCCTTGCTGCCGATCAGCAGCGCGATCAGGCCGCCGAAGATAGGCACGGCGGCGACCAGCAGGCCGCTGGTCGAGCTCGGCAGGCGGCGTTCGGCGTTCGACAGCAACGCGAACGGCCCGACGATTTCGATCAGCGTGAACGCGAGCAGCCACCGTACGTGACCGCGCAGCAGCGCCAGCCGACCGCCCCGGATGGCGAACGGCGCGAGCAGCAGCGCGCCAATCGCCGTCCGGGTACAGACCAGCACCGGAACCGACACCCCGCCCACGGCGACCTTGATCAGCAGGTACGGCATGCCCCAGATCACGCCCATGGCCGCGAAGAGAATCCAGCCCCGTCTGCTCACCGCGCACCACCCGCATCCGCCGACCATGATCGTGGGTCAAAGCGGGCACATATCGCCCGTTCTGACCCATGATCATGAGGCTACAGGCAGATCTGGATCGGGCCTATCGTGATGCACGTGCCATGGGTGGACACGGTCGGTTGCGGGGAGGGAGACGGGGGCGCGGGCGGGACGGTGCTCGGCGCCGCCGAGGGAAGCGCGGGCGCAGTGGCGGGCGGCGCTGACGGCGGCGGCGATGTCGCCGCGATGCTGCTCAGCGGGTTGCCGCCGGTACCGGCGGAGGACGTGGGCTCCGGCGCACCTGGCCAGGTAGCCGGCCCATGGCTGCCCTGCGTGCTGCCCGGGGCGCTGGCCGGATGGCCGGGAGTACGGCGCACCGCGACAGGCTGCGCTTGCTGGCCGCCGCCGATCGGGCTCGGCGAGGGCAGCAGCCCGTCGCCGGGCCCGTGCCCCGCCGCCTGTGGCGTCGTGACGATCCGCACCGACACCGAGGTCATCACGAACACCGCCACGACCGCGGACAGCACGAGCACTGGCACGGTACTGCCAGCAGGATGCACACGGAAGATGGCGCCAGCCCTGGCCGCCGCGTTCCGTATCCGCAGCGCGGCGAGCGCGACTGCCAGCTCACGCGGCGGCAGTGGCGGCCCCAGGTCCATGCGACCCTGCTGACGCAGCCTGCGCAGCGCCGCCCTGCGCTGCCCGTTCGTCAGCCCAGGTAGCAGGTAGATGGTAGTACAGCGCCGACCGCGTTCGGCCGAGGCGTTTAAACCCGGACATAGTTCATCGCTATAGCGAATTTTAATCACACGACTCAGCCTTCTCGCCCGTCAGGAACACGCCCCCCCCACTGAGGCGTCGGCGCTCCCGCAAGCTAAGCAGCGTTGTTGCCACCGAGCGCACGGTGTTGCCAAATGTGATGCAACCGCTACATTACTCTCTGGATTGGCGACGTTCACGAAGAACGCACTATCTCGCCCGTTTTGTTATCCGCAGCGGCGCGCGCGCCCCCGCGCCGCGCACCCCCGCGCCGCGCACCCCCGCGCCGCGCACCCCCGCGCCGCGCCCCCGCGCCGCGCCCCGCCCCCGCGCGCCGCGCCCCCCGCGGCGCATGGTTGTGACAACCAGCCGGTGATAGGCTGCTGGTTGTCACAACCAGCAGGCGAGAATGCCTGCGCGGCGGTAATAGGCTGCCAGCGTGATATCGGTGCGGGCGGATACCACCAGCGAAGACGCCCCTGGCGGCGTGACAGCCACTGGGCTGGGGATTCGCTGGGCGCTGCTCGTGTCGCTCGCGGGCGGGGTCTGCCTGGTACTGGCGTTCCCGCCGTACGGCGCCTGGCCGCTGGCACTCGGCGGACCCGCGCTGCTGGTGCTGGCGCTGGCCGGGCGCGGTCTGCGCGGCGCGTTCTTGTGCGGTCTGGTGTTTGGCCTTTCCTTCTACCTGTTGCTGCTGTCCTGGCTGGTCAACGTCGCCTGGTACGCCTGGGCCGGCCTGGCGGCAGCCGAGGCCCTGATCTTCGCGATCCTCACCATCGCGCTGCGGCTCCTGCTGCACCTGCGCTACTGGCCGCTCGCGGTGGCCGGCTGGTGGGTGTCCATGGAGGGCCTGCACGACCGCTGGCCGTGGGCGTTTCCTTGGGGCCGGCTCGCCATGAGCCAAGCCGGGGCTCCCGACGCTGGCTGGATGGCGATCGGCGGAGCGCCGCTGCTCAGCTTCCTGGTGGCGCTGGCCGGGGCTCTCGTCGCGTGGACCATACTCACCCGGGACGTGCGGCGTAGACTGCGCCTCGCGGGTATCGCCGTTATGACCACGGGTTTCGTCCTGGCGATCGGGCTGGTGCCGGTAGATCCGTCCGGCGGGTCGCCCACGGCGGCGGTAGCTGCCGTCCAGGGGAACGTTCCCCGGGCGCGGAACCTGTCCGCCCAGGTCAGCAGGCCGCAGGTCACCGCGAACCACGCCCAGGCGACCAGGGATCTGGCGGCGGCGGTGCGCGCTGGGCGGGCGCCGGTGCCGGACGTTGTGCTGTGGCCGGAGAACGCGACCGACATCGACCCCCGGTCCAGCCCGGAGATCTACGACCAGATCGCCAGCGCGGTGGCCGCGATCGGGCGGCCGGTGCTGGTCGGCGAGGTGCTCGACAATCCCCGGCGGAACGTCGGGCAGCTCTGGACGCCGGCGGGCGGGCCCGGGCCGATATACGTGAAACGGCAGCTCGTGCCGTTCGGAGAGTACATCCCGCTACGCGGGTTCCTCTCCTCGTTCTCCTCCCTGCCGTCACTGCAGCCGATCGACTTCACCGCGGGGACGTCCCCCGTTGTGTTCGACGTCGCGCGGATCAGGCTGGGCGACGTGATCTGCTATGAGGTGGGTTTCGATCAGCTGGTCCGGTCCGAGGTGACCGCGGGTGCGAACCTGCTCACCGTCCAGTCCAACGACGCCGACTTCGAGATAGACGGCCAGTCCGGGGAGAGCTCGCAGCAGGTGGCGATGGCGCGGCTGCGAGCGGTGGAGACCGACCGGGCGGTGGTGTACGTGTCCACCACCGGGGAGAGCGCGATCATCGAGCCGGATGGGCAGGTCATCGCGCACAGCGGGCTATGGCGGCGGGCGATCCTGCAGGCGCGGGTCCCGCTGGTCAGCTACCGGACTCTGGCCACCCGGATCGGCCCCTGGCCGGAGTACGTGATCATCGCGCTCACCGTGCTGTCCGTTCTGCTCGCTGTGTCGACGGTGGTCCGCATTGGGCGGCGCTGGACGGGTACCATGCGATGGGTATACGCAAGGTTATCGATGTCTTCGACGTTATCGACGCGAGAGGACCAGCGTGCGTCGCTTCCGGATCTCGGCAACGGTCGCTATCGCGTTCGGCTTGCTGGCCGCTGCCTGCAGCGGGTCTTCCGCACCGAGTCCGGGGTCTGGTACAGGCACAGGTACGGCTTCGCCGGGTGCCCAAGGCGGCCATGGCGCCGCGGCGGCATCCTCCCCCGCGGTCCCCGCCGTGGCGGTGGCGATCTCGCCCGCCAACGGCAGCAAGAACGCGAACCCGTCCGCTGGTGTGGCGGTGCACGTCGCGCACGGCACGGTGACAAGCGTGACCGTCAAGGGAGCGGACGGGTCGCCGGTCGCCGGGTCCGCGGGCACCGACGGCGTGAGCTGGCACAGCCGGTGGGCGCTGGGGGTGGACGAAACCTACACGGTCTCGGTCGTGGCGGCGTCGGCCTCAGGCCAGCGGGTGACCAGCACGAGCACGTTCCGCACCCTGACGCCATCCGCGACGTTCACGACCCAGATCTTCGAAGGCTTCAACGAGACCTACGGCGTCGGCATGCCGCTCATGCTGAACTTCAGCCAGCCGATCACCGACAAGGCGGCCGTCGAGCGGTCCCTGTCGCTCACCACCTCCAAGCCGGTCATCGGCGCCTGGTACTGGGACGGAGACCAGGCGCTCTACTTCCGGCCGCGGGATTACTGGCCGGCCAACACGACTGTCAGCTTCACCGGGCACCTCAACGGGGTCGAGGGGGCGTCCGGCGTATACGGGGCGCACGACCTCACGCAGACGTTCATGATCGGCCGGTCGCTGGTCGCGGTGGCGAGCACCACCACGCACCGCACGCAGATATATCTGAACGGCAAGCTCCGCTACAACTGGCCGGTTTCGACCGGGCGAACTTCCCTGCCGACGCCGGATGGCACCTACCTGAGCGTGGAGAAGGCCAACCCGGTCCGGATGATCGGCGGCGGCCCGGTCGGAAGCGCCGGCCACTACGACGAGCTCGTCAACTACGCGGTCCGGTTCACCTACAGCGGCGACTACTACCACTCGGCCCCCTGGTCGGTCGTGTCCCAGGGCACCTCGAACGTCAGCCATGGCTGCGTCAACCTGGCACCGGAAGACGCGATCATCTACTACAACATGTCGATTCCGGGTGACCCGATCACGATCACCAACAGCACCGCCGGGGGCAAGTGGGACGACGGGTGGACGCAATGGTTCCTGTCCTGGTCGCAGCTTCTGGCGGGCAGCGCGCTGCACCAGGCTGTCTCGGCCGGGCCATCCGGCAGTACGTTCGTCGACCCGTCCACGCTGACGCCGTCCACCGCGACCGTGCCGACCGCGACCCCCGCCGCGGGTAACGCGCGCGTCGGCGCTACCCTCTGACGCCGCCAGGGTCGCGGTCACGGGACCTGCTGCCACCACTGGCCGCCCTGAACCGGCTGCTGGGTCAGGGCGTTGCCGACGGGGGCAGGCGCGGTGTCCTGCGGCTGGGGTGCGGCCTGCGGTAGCTGCGGCACTTGCGGCGTGACGCTGAGCGTCGCGGCGACCGCCACGCCATTGCCGTCGGTGGTGACGGCCACCGGGTTCTTCAGGCCGAAGTTCGCGCAGTTCAGGTTCGTGAATGACGCGCTCAGCCGGGCAGCCATGAACGTGAACAAGTTGTTCCCCATCGCCGCGACCGGGGTGGTGAAGTTCGCGAAGTGCGTCATGTTCCCGGCGAGGAAAGGCGCCTGCAGGTTGAGCATGTCCGCGCAGTAGTTCGCTTCCTGCTGTGCGTCGGCGGCGTTCGGCGCCTGCCCGAACCCGTCGATCCCCTCAAGCAGCGGCTGCCCGACACCGAGCCGGTACAGGTTCGTCTTCGCGTGACTGACCTGGCCGTTGACCAGCGTCATCGGATCATTCAGCGGGACCAGGGCGACCGGGAACTGCTGATTCACCATGGCGGACAGCTCATCCAGCGTCTGCGACGTGGCGGGGCTGCCACCTGCCGACAGGTCGGGCGCGGTGAACGGCGTGCAGCCGAGGGCCGGCAGCAGGAAGTTGTCCAGCAGCCGGTTGTCGCTGCCGTTATTGATCGCCGTCGCGCCTGCAAGCGTCGCGGCATTGGCGGTGTTGTCCTGCGCGGTCTGGCCATTGCCGGTGAGCAGGTACTGCGTGGTCACGTTGTCGCTCTGGTCCTGGTCCACCACGTCGAAGCTGCGTGTGGTCGGGCATTGCTGGCCGGTTACCGGCGACGTGCCGGATGCCGGCACCTTCAGCGTCCCGGCCGCGATGTCGTTCCTGGCCGCGGCGTAGAACGCCACGCTATTGCAGTAGGCGACCTGCCCGAACGGCGATCCTATGTGCCCGTTCACGCAGTGCGCGTTGCCGAGCGTGTCCTGCTGGGCGCCGACGAGCTGCAGGGTGGTCCCGTTGAAGCCGACCATGATGTTCACCACCGCGCCGGCCGGCAGCTGCGGCGCGACCGGCGCCACGGCCGGCGCGGTGCCAGCCGTGATGACCAGCGGCTGGTATACCGACAGCGCCCCGGTGTCCGGATTGATGATCGTCGCCTGGACGAAGGCCTGGTCGTTCGGATTGGACTGCTGACAGCCCGACGCGACCGGCGATTGCCCGTTCTGCCCGGTGAGCTGCCATGGCGTCGCCAGGCCCGCCGCGCTGAGCGGGTGGTCCGGCACCACCAGCGTGCAGTTCATAGTGGCCGGGGCGGCCGGGGCGGGATTCTGGCTCCCGGGCACTACGGCTGGCGCGGTCGCCGCTCCGGCCGCTCCGGTCGCTCCTGTCGCGGTCGCCGCGGTCGGCGCTCCAGCTGTCGCGGCGGCGGCTCCGGCGGCGGCAGATTCGGCGTTCAGGGCCGATACGGTCGGGTTGGTGCCAGTACCGAGCGCGGCCTGATTGATCCGCGTGGTGTGCGTCCCGGCCATAGCCAGCACCATGCCGAGCACTAGCGCCAGCGCCATCGGGATCGCGACCGGCACGAGCAGGCGGATGTCCAGCACCCGATGCGGTCCGCCGTGCCGCCGTCGGCGCGTCGGAGCCTCATATGCCCGGTCATCCTCCGCCCACAGGCCGCCATCCCGGGCGGCATGTCGATGCGCGCCGTGCCGCCGCTGTTCGCCGTGCCGCCGCTGCTCGCTGTGCCGCCGCTGTTCGCCGGGCCGCCGCTGTTCGCCGTACCGCGGCTGTTCGCTGTGCCGCCGTTCGCCGTCATAGCGGTCGCCTGCATAGCGGTCGACGTCGTAACGGGAAGTCGCGGCGTCGTATCCCGGCCACCGCTCGTCGCCGCGCCAACCCGGCTGGCCGCCGTATCCAGGCTGCTCCGCGTCGCCGCGCCCGTACCGGTCGTTGCCGCTTCCGGAGATCAAGCCGCTCACCTCCGCCGTACCTCGCCGTTTCTTACTGTTCCTTCATGTACACGTACCGTAATCAGTTCGTGTTCTGACGGTGAGCGTACCGAGGGCCGAACCCACCACAACAGCAAAAACCGGAAATTTCTTTTGCCCGCATATGCGTACTAAGACCGCACAATTCGGCCTATATGTGGACTTGATAGTTCTTTCGTAGCGATAACGCCACAGGTAAGCAGATTGACCCCACACTCTCACCTGAGGGTGACATTTTGCTTACCCTCGCGGTCGCGGTCGCGGTCGCGGGTCGCGGTCGCGGTCCCGGGTCGCGACGTCGCCACGTCGCCACGTCGCGACGTGCGACCGCGACTCGACATGCGTACTGACCGCGGAGCGGCACCCCATCCGCCCTGCCCGGGCGCGCCCGGTTCTGGTCGGCTGGTTGCGACACCCGCCTATAACCCAGTGCCGCCTAGCCTGTAGTCCCGGAGAACTCGGCAGGTGACAGATGTCGGCAGAACGGGCATTTCATACCTAGCTATACGATGCCTAGCGTCTCTATGCGCCCGATCGGTGCAGCACAAGCAGGAAATATCGGGGCAAACAGGGCGGCTTTACGTACCGAAGGAGCGCAAGGTCGGCCTGAGCACCGGATCCGGTTGCCGCAATAGACCCTGGTCCGATTCGCGAACCTGGCTTCGAGCGGTGACAATCATGGGCCAACGGCATGGCGATACCCTCGGAAGCCTCATAACACACGGGCGTCACACCGCCCAGCCGGGGGGACCGTGGTGGGTTGCTGCAACCATCACATCGCATCAGTAGGCATCAAACCTCAGCAGCACCGTCAGCCACACCAGCCTGTCCCGGGACCTGTGCGGATAAGATGCCCGCGAATTGGCCACAGGGACAAACGCACCCATCGCCACGTCACGCCGTCGAATCGGGGGTTGATCGGGACGCGCATAACCGGCTGGCTGCCGTCAGCATCCGAACGGACTGTGGGTTTAGGGGTGCAGAAGGGGATCCGGGGACAGATCTCGCGTGGACAGCGCCTCGATTGGCTCCGTCCTGGCGTCAACGTGAAGGTTTATCGCCGCACGGAGCGAAAGCGGCCACAACGCAGCCGCTTTTACTCTGTACTGCGCAAACACTACGCGCTGCGCAGGTAAATGTACCGATTGTCCGTTTCGGCGCGAGGGGTGACTCCGGCGGGCAGGCGTCAGCCGGGCCCGGAGCCGGGGCGCCGCCCGGGGCCGGGGCGCCGCCCGGGGCCGGGGCGCGCCGCCCGGGGCCGGGGCGCGCCGCCCGGGGCCGGGGCGCGCCGCCCGGGGCCGGGGCGCCGCACGGGGCCGGGATGTTAGGGGGCTTCCCAGAGGGTGGCTATGCCTTGGCCTACGCCTATGCACATGGTGGCGGCGGCGCGGCGGGCGGCGCGGCGGCGCATTTCGTGCAGGAGGGTGGCGACGATGCGGGCGCCGGAGCAGCCCAGCGGGTGGCCGATGGCGATGGCGCCGCCGTTGACGTTGACCCGCCCGGGGTCGAGCTTGAGCTCGTCGACCACCGCCACCGACTGGGCGGCGAAAGCCTCATTGACCTCGACTAGGTCGAGGTCGTCCGTGCTCCAGCGCGCCCGGCCAAGGACTCGCCGCATCGCCGGGACCGGCCCGATGCCCATGTAGTCGGGGTGCACGCCCGCTGCCGCGGCGCCGACGTAGCGGGCAAGCGGAGTGACCGCGGCCGCCCGGACCGCATCCGCCGACATGAGCAGCAGGGCCGCCGCGCCGTCGTTCAGCGGAGAGGAGTTGCCGCCAGTGACCGTCCCGTTCGTGCGGAACGCCGGCGACTTCGCGGCGAGCTCCTTAAGGGTGATCCCGGCCTTGATGCCCTCATCGCTGCCGAACTCACCACGCGACGTGGTGACCGGCACGATTTCCGCGTCGAACCGGCCCGCGTCCCGCGCGGCGGCCGCATGCTGATGGCTTCGCAGCGCCCACTCGTCTTGTCGCTCGCGGCTGATGCCGTACCTGTCCGCGACGTTCTCCGCGGTCTCGCCGAGCGTGATCGGCGGGTACAGTTCGCGCATCCGGCCGCTGACCAGCCGCCAGCCGAGGCGGGTGTCAGCCAGATCTAGCGAGCGCGGATACGGGTCCTCGGACCTGGCCAGAACGAACGGGGCCCTAGTCATGGACTCCGATCCGCCCGCCACGCAGACGTCCGCATCCCCGGCCGCGATGGCGCGCGCCGCGTCTGTGACGGCCTCCATACCCGAGCCGCACAGCCGGTTCACGGTGGCGCCGGGCACCTCGACCGGCAGGCCAGCCAGCAGGACCGCCATGCGCGCGACGTTCCGGTTGTCCTCACCCGCCTGGTTCGCCGCGCCCCAGTACACGTCGTCTATCCGCGCGCCGTCGAGCCACTGGTTGCGGGACAGCAGCGCGGCGAGCACGCCGGCGGCCAGGTGGTCAGGGCGGACCTCGGCGAGCGCGCCCTTGACCCGTCCGATCGGGGTACGGCAGGCATCGACCACGAAAACCGGATTCACCACCGTTTCACGGTAACAGCACCGCACGGCAACAGCACAGCACGACAGCGGCGGCGGCGAGGCACCCTCGCAGGGGGCCTCGCCGCCGCCGCCGTGACTAACCGGACAGGTAAGGGCTACGGGCTGGCCGCACCGCCCGAATCCGTCGGCGACGGACTCGGACTCGCGCCAGCACCCCCGCCGCCAGCACCTCCGCCAGCGCCATCCGCGGCCGCCGACGAGGCAGGAGCGGATCCGGCACCCGATGTCGAGGGCGCCGGAGCCGACGCGGGAGCCGCACCCGTGCCAGAGGCGCTCGGCGTGGCCGACGGCGACGCCGTAGCAGCGCCGCCACCACCTGGGTGCGCATAGGAGACCGCGATCGCCACGCCACCGCCGTCCGTCGTCACCGTGACCGGGTTGGCCAGACCGAGAGCGCCGCACCCGAGCACGCCGAACGAGGCGCTGAGCCGGGCACCGAGGAACGTCGCCAGGTTCGACCCGACCGCCGGTACCGGCGAGCCGAACGCCGTCTCCGCCGCCATGTCCAGCATGCTGCGCTCTGGCGCGAACGTGACGATGTTCTTGCAGTACGCCGTCGCGACAGCTTGCGGGTCAGTGCCGGCCGGCAGCAGGGGCTGATCCACGAGCGACCGGTAGACGTTGGTCTTGTCGATACTGAACTTCATGCCGACCAGCGCCATCTCGTCGTTCGGCGGCACCACCGCGATCGGCGCCTGCTGGTTCACCCGGGCACTGAGCTCGTTCAGCGCCTGCGACGGCGAGACACCGTTCGGGTTCGTGATATCCGGAGCGGTGAACGGAGTGCAGCCGATCGCCGGGTCGATGAACTCACTGAGCAGCGCGTCGTCGCTGCCGTTCGTTATGACCTGAGATCCGGTCATGTTCGCCTTGTTCGCCGCGGTGTTCTGCGCGGTGTTGCCGTTCCCGTCGATCAGGTACTGGCTGACCACGTTGTCACTCTGGTCCTGGTCGACGACCCCGAAGTCACGCACGGTCGGGCACGCCTGCCCGTCCTTGGACATACCGGTCGCCGGCACCTGCAGCCGGCCCTGAGCGATCATCCGGTCCGCCGCCCGGTAGAAGTCCACCGCGTTGCACGCGGCGACCTGGCCGATCAGCGACTGGCCGAGCGCGTCCACGCACTGGCCCTGGTAGGCCCCCCGCCCTTGCAGCACGAGGTTGGTCCCGTTGAAGCCGATGTCGAGGATCACATGCGAACCAGGCGCGACCCTCGGGCGCACCGGCGGCGCTGCGGGCGTGGTGCCCGCGGTGATGACGAGCGGGTTGTACACCTGCAGTGTGCCGTTAGGCGCGAGGATGGTCGCTTCGACGAACGCGCCCTGGTTGGCGAAGTTGGTCATCGAGCAGCCGTCGCTGAGCTGGTACGGAGTGGCCAGGCCACGAGCGGTCAGCGGGTGGTCGGGCACGATCAGCGTGCAGTTCCCCGAGCCGGCCGCCTGGTTGGCGTCCTGATTGAGGCTGATCGGCGCGCCGGTGCCGTCAACAGGATTGGTCGCGATGTCGCCGAGCATGTGGCGCGAGATACCGCCGCCGGCGAAGCTCGGCGCCCTATCGGCCGCGAGCGAGTTCGCGAGCGGGTTGCCGCGAAGGGCGGCAGCCGACGCCGACGCGCCCAGTGCCGACTGACTGATTCGTGTGTTGCCGTGGTTACCCGAGACCGCGATGACGACCCCGAGTGTCAGACCCAGCGCCATCGGGATGGCTAGCGGAACCGCGATTCGCGCCGCGCTTGACCGCCGACCGCCACGACGCCATGCGGACCGGCGCCCGGTGAGCATTCCATCCACCTCCACATCTCATGCGAGCATTGTCGCTTCTGACGCTCCCGGGGGATCACGTTAGACCAGCAGGACAGGTTTATGAGGAGAAACGACAGATTAAATTCAGCAGATTTCAGCGAGCCACGGAGCCTCCATTCTGAGAGATATCTTGCGAAATTATTACGTCGCAGGTAATAGCCCTGAAACCTTGCCGATACCCGGCCGTGACCGGTGGGCGGCGGGGCTCAGACAGCAACGGTGCGGCCCCAGGATTCCTGGGGCCGCACCGCGAGAGGCCGCACCGCGAGAGGGGTGCTGACGAGGGTAGTTACTCGCCGGACGGGTCTTGCATGTGCGAGTCTCCGCCGTCGCGGCCCTGTCCCGGACCAGGCTGGGTGCCGATGGGCGCCAGCGGCTGGCCGTTGACCGTGGCCTTCTGCTGGGTCACGGTGAACGCCACAGCGGTGGCCACCTGATTGCCGTCCACCATGACGTTGACCGGGCTGGTCAGGCCGAAGCCCTGGCAGGCCAGGTTGGTGAACGACATCGCCAGCCGGTTCCCCATGAACGTCGACAGGTTGTTGCCCACCGCCGCCACCGGCGTGCCGACGGCCTGCTCCTTGGCCGCGTCGAGCTGGCTGCGCGACGGCTGGATGTTCACCATGTTCTGGCAGTAGGCGGCCGCGACCTGCGCCGGGTCGGTGCCCGCCGCCAGCAGCGGCTGGTCCACCAGCGACCGGTAGACGTTGGTCTTGTCGAGGCTCATCTGCCCGCCGACCAGGGTCATCTCATCGTTGGTCGGGACCAGAGCCCACGGGCCGTTGGGGTTGGCGAGCATCGTGGCGCGCGCCTGCAGCTCCTGCAGCGCCTGCGAGCCATCGGTACCGGCGGCGGACGTGGCGTCCGTCGCGGTGACGGGCGTGCAGCCGGTCGCCGTGTCAAGGAACGAGTTCAGCAGCTTATTGTCGCTGCCGTTCACTACCTTGTTAGCCGTCGCCATCGCGGCGGCGTTGGCCGCCGTGTCCTGCGCGGTCTGGCCGTTGGCGTTGAGCAGGTAGGCGGTGATGACGTTGTCGGACTGATCCTGGTCGATCATGCCGAAGTTACGTGTGGTCAGGCACGCCTGCCCGTCGTTCGCCGTACCCGCCGCCGCGATCTTCAGGGTGCCGTTGGCGAGCTCACGGTTCGCCATCTGGTAGAAGTTCACGGCGTTGCACGCCGACACCTGCCCGATCAGGGACTGACCGAGTGCGTCCACGCAGTTCCCCTGGGTGGCGCCACGGCCGGTCAGCGCCAGGTTGGTTCCGTTGAACCCGATGTCGATGATGACCCTGGATCCACGCGCGATCGTCGGCGCCGTCGGCGTCACCGCCGGTGTGGTGCCCGCGGTGATGACCAGGGGGTTGTACACCTGAACCTGCCCGTCGGGGGACAGGATCGTCGCCTCGACGAACGCGCCCTCGGTGCCGAAGTTGGCCATCGAGCAGGCATCGCCAAGCTGCCACGGCGTCGCCAGGCCCTGAGCGGTCAGCGGGTTCGCGGGAACCTTGAGCGTGCAGTTCATCGACTGCGCCGCCTGCGCAGCGGTCTGATTCAGGTTGATGGCGTTGCCCGCGGCGTCCACTGGCGCGGTAGCGACGTCGCCAAGCCGGTGATGCGCGATACGCCCGTTGCCGAACGACGCCGCAGCGGCAACAGCGGTGGTCGCCGTCGCTGCTGTCGCACTACCGCTGGGAGTCGCGGCCGTCGAGCCGCTCGCCGTCGGGGCTGGTGAGCCGCTCGCGACAGGTGATCCGCTGGCGTTGGCGCCCGCCGTACCGGTAGCGCTCGCGCTCGCCGAAGCGCCTAGCGCCGAGTTGCTCAGGCTGGTGCTGTGATGGCCCGAGACCGCTATCACGACCCCGAGCGTCAGGGCCAGCGCCATGGGGATAGCGAGGGGAACCGCAAGACGGACTGCTCGTGACCGACGGCCACGGCGCCATGCGGACCGATGCCCGGTCAGCATTCAATCCACCTCCACATTCTTTAGCTGTGCTCCCGGGCTCACGCTAGACCTATCCGGTCAGTCGCAGGCAATGAAATCTTGATATTTCATGTCGGTTCGAATTCCCCCAGGTTCGCCCTCTCTTCGTGTGAGAGTT
>Ga0070735_10003791_pt1 | contig 13056 bp, 15 predicted proteins | sample Coa_R1_FD_66443 | JGI IMG/M metagenome (GOLD analysis project Ga0070735, IMG submission 66443) | Surface soil microbial communities from Centralia Pennsylvania, which are recovering from an underground coalmine fire - Coalmine... | ecosystem: Environmental > Terrestrial > Soil > Unclassified ...
GCGAAACGCATATCGCATGCGAGGACGAACTCGCTGCTCCCACCCCGAACACGGCCCCGGATCTTTGCCATGCTGACTACCGGCGATGTGGTGAGACGGACGAATGTATCCGTCAGGATCGGAAGACCGGTGCGCCCAACGGCGGTGGTAATATTCCCGATCTTGCCGGTCAAGTCAAAGTGGGCAAGATAGAACTCGGGATTCGCGCTCTCGAAAACTACGACGCGTAGATTTGGGCTCGAATCCATTCGAGCAAGCAGATCCTGGAGGCCTTCGAATATGGTGGCGTCCAAAATGTTGAAAGGCGGGTAATCGAACAGAACCCTCCAGTACGCAGATGTTTCATTGATAACTCGGACGGGCGCCGCTGATTTAGTCATGATTCGCGGGCCTCACGCTGTAGCGGATGAACCTTGAACGGCTTTTGCGGCGGCACGGATAACGTCGACGACGACGCTGGGATGGGAGAGCATTGGGACGTGGCTACTGTCGGTAACGGGGAACTTCTCCTGCTGGCTCTGCGAAGTTTCGTCGGCGTCGGAGGCAAGGGCAGCGATATAAACGAGCCCGGCGACTCGGTCATCGGTTCCTTCGGCCGTGATGACACTCCCACCGTAGGAGTGGCCGACCAGAATGGCTGGGCTGCTGATCCGCCCTAGCGTCCGTCTTACCGTGGCGACATCGCCTTCGTTCGTGTCGAGGCCATATTGGGCGGCCATCACTTGGTACCCATCAGCCTGAAGAGCGGGGATCACCTTGTTAAAGCACGAGCCGTCGGCCCAGATCCCGTGGCAGAACACGATGCTAGGTTTGGTCTGCATGGTTATCTTATCCTCGAACATAGGTTAAGGCGGGAAGCGTTGGCGTTCTTGCACGATCTCGCCTCTTTTGTCCGTTCCTATCGCGGCATAGGAGACCTATTTTTCGTTCGTGACGGCGGTGGACATCCTCAAGCAGAGTGAGGTTAGGCCGCCCGAATCATACACACGGTTCAAAGAGGAGAAATAACAGCCATGTCCTACAGCATATCGACCTTGCTAATCCGCAATCTTCATGACGTCTTCGGTGAGAACGATCCGGCGCGTCGGCGCGCGGCGATTGACGAAATCTTCATCCGAGATTGTGTATTCTATGATCCCAAGGGAGGCGTGTATCGAGGCCGCGACGAGATCGATCAAATCGCGGGCGCGCTCAGAGCTACTCACCCTGACTTTCTATATCAGCCATTAGCCGAGCCGGAGGAAGTGGGCAATGGTGGGCGGGTCCCATGGGTATCGGGCCGCCCTGGCGAGGCGCCAGCATACGCTGGTACTGATTTCATCGTTGCCCGTGACGGCCGGATTGCCGCCATCTATCTCTTTTTCGACAAGCTACCCTGAGTTGGACTCTGACGCACGGTGGCGAAGGGCATATCCGCCGACCATTCCCATCGCGCCGACGACTACAAGACGTTTCTGGTCCGCCGCCGCCCGAAACTCAGGTCGCCACGACGAGCCCGCCGGCGGCCCGAATGACCTCTCCGGTGATCCAGGCTGATTCGTCCGATGCCAGGAACACCGCTAATGGCGCGATATCAGTTACGCGACCGAGCCGGCCGAGCGGTGTCTTGCTGGCTAGGGCAGCGCCGGCGCCACCCTCAAAGATTCCCGCGGTAACGTTGCCTTCAGTCTCGGTGTAACCCGGTGCGATAGCGTTGACGCGGATCTTACGTGGCGCCAGTTCGAGGGCCAATCCCTTGGTTAGCGTTTCGATCGCGCCTTTCGTGGACGCGTACAGCAGGGCTCCAGGCACGGGATGCGAGCCGACAATAGAGCTGAGATTGATGATGCTCCCGCCGACCGCGCCAAACCGCTTGATCGCCTGCTGCACGGTCAGTATTGTCCCGAGGACGTTGATGTTGTAGTGAAGGTGAAAGCTGTCTTCAGCAATCTCCGGCAAGGCGGCGAACCGGAATACGCCAGCGTTGTTGACCAGAACGTCCAGCCTTCCGAATGCGGAATCCACCTCCTCGAATAGAGGCGCGACTTCTGCGGCCTTGGACACATCGGCGCCAATGGCGATCGCCTTACCGCCGCTATCGATAATAGTCTGGACCACACGTTCGGCGCCCTTCCGGTCGGACGAGTAGTTTACTGCCACGCGCGCGCCTGCGGCTGCCATCGCCTCGGCAATTCCGCTGCCGATCCCCTTGGAAGCGCCTGTTACAATCGCTACTTTGTTATTGAGGCTGCCCATACTCATTTATGGAAGGATCACGATTTTGCCGTCAACTTTTCTTTCTTCAGCAAGCCTCTGTGCGTCGGCGGCTTCACTGAGCTTAAGTCTTTTCACGACAGGAATCGTCAGCTCTCCTGTGCGCACTGCCTCCGCCAATTTGGCGAGAATACCGGGATTCGGCTCGACGCGGACAGTCTCTACGTGAACGTCTCTCCCTTCAGCTGCTTTTGGTTTCCCTAACACAGAGCCGAGGGCTCCTCCCCGTTTCAACTTCAGAATCAGTTTCCCGATCACCTCTCCTCCAACCGTGTCGGCAATTGAATCAAGTTCAGGGAGGGCACCGATCTCGGAGTCTACATCGATTGCGATTACCCGATCGGCTCGTAACGCCGCAGCTGCGCTCTTCTGCCGTTCGCGAACTCCGGCTATCACTCGGGCACCCGACTGCGCGGCCGTATAGACCGCACTTCGTCCCACGCCGCCAACGGCTCCGGTTACTAGCACGGTTTCTCCAGGATTCGGTCGGACATACTCGATCAATTCTCCGCCCGTCGTCGTCACAAGCGGCAAAACTCCAGCTTGGTCCAAGTCGAGCCCGTCCGGAACCAGCGTTAACGCGGTGCTTGGAACCGCCACAAATTCAGCGTAGGTGCGGTTCGCCACTGCGATCACCTTCTGACCTGGCTTGAAGTTCGAAACACCTGGGCCTACGGCCACCACCTCACCTGCGACGTCACGCCCGAGGATTACCGGAAACTGAAGTGTCATCATCCCCTTCAAGTCGCCACGCCGGATCTTCCAGTCGATCGGATTCACACTTGTTGCTGCGACTTTGACCAGAACCTCACCGGGGCCTGCTGTCGGCGCCGGCACATCTTCGTATCGCAGCTGATCGACACCACCGTAGCCGTGCATCTGGGCAGCTTTCATGCACACCTCCTTTTACAACAAGATCCCGCCGAGGAGGGACCGTTTCACAGCGCGACGGGTGTATCATCAACACACGACGATGAGACCCCAAGCGCACGACTCGCCATCTAGGAGCAATGCTGTGACCTGACTAGCGGGTTCTTGCATGGCCTTGTCAGTTGCGCAAGCGGCCAGCCTGAAGCCCGAAGCAGCGAAGGTCTGGGAGGACTAAGTAGAAAGCGCGAAACCCTTGTGATTTGAAGGAGAGACAATGCTCGATCACATGATTCTGACTGTCAGCAATGTCGAACGTTCGTTGGCGTTCTACGAGGCGGCCTTGAAACCTCTTAATATCAAGTTCTTCCTACCCTACAAGGGCGAAGGCGATCATCCTGATCTGTGGGGATTTGGAGATGGCAAGAGGGCCTTCTTCTGGATCAAACAAGGGAAGCCTGATCCAGCATCCATTCACTGGGGGTTCGTGGCCGAAAACAACGGTAAGGTCGACGAATTCTACAAGGCGGCAATATCCGCTGGTGCCAGGAACAATATTTCACCCCGGGCACGACTCGAATACTATCCGGGATACTATGCCGCCGACATATATGACCCGGACGGGTATTCGTTCGAGGTCGTCCATAAAAGCTAGTGATGGAGCCTCCCAGCGGGGTCGCTATGCTTTAGAAGATGGCGGTTGTTTTCTTGCTGTTGTCTCAATTTCAACGAGAGGTATGAGTTCCGAAGGCGACTTCGCAGTCGGGAGTCCGGGGATCGGAGTTCTTGCACACCACATTCTTACGGAGATTTGCGAACAGGCACTGCGGGCGTATAGACTACGGAATAGCCGTGCCCGGAGCATGCTCCGAGCAATCTGGGTACGAGCCGTTATCGCCAAGCTGTGTTCCGCACTCCGTTGTTGCGCAGGAACAATTCCCGCAGACAGGAAAGGAGTGACCGCAACATGATGTCCATTGAGGAAACCGCGTTCCTGCGCCTGCTGCAACTGGCTGACTCGGCTCTCCCCATCGGCGGCACTGCGCACTCTTTCGGACTCGAAACGCTAGCTGATGAAAGTGTTCTTACGCCAGGAGCCGTGGAGATTTTTCTGAACACGTGCCTGGAAGAGGCCGGAGCCTTGGAAGCTGTGTTCGTTCGCCGGTCCTGGGAAGGGGGCGATTTGCAGGCGTTGAGTGCGGAATTGAGTGCGCGCAAGCTGGCGAAGGAATCGCGCGAAGCGAGCCTGAAACTTGGGCGCCGATTCGCCGAACTGGTGAACGGGATGGTGGACCGGCCACTGCTACAACCCGGTCTCCACTACTGCATCGCATTTGGCGCCGCGGGATCGGCCTTCGGTGTTCCAGTGGATGCGGTCGTGCTGGCGTACTTAAATCAGTCAATCACCGGTCTGGTTTCCGCCTGTCAACGGCTCATGCCCTTGGGTCAGGCGGCTGCGGGCAAGATTTTGTGGAATCTCAAACAGGCGATTGCTCGCGTGGCTTGTTCAGAGGAGGCTTTGTGCTTCAGTCCGTATCTGGAACTGGCATCAATGCGGCACGGGTCGCTCGAGACGCGACTGTTCATCAGTTAAGCCTGTGCTTCGAGCCAGAACGGTTCCGGGTAACGCGGCAGGACCCTCCGTGGAAAGTAGTGCGCGCATTCGGACCACTCGTCCACTTGAACAATGTCTCGGGAGGTGTGCTGGCGGGAGATCGCCTGGCGCTGGATGTCGAGATTCATGCCGGGGCGGCGGCGCAAATCACCACCACGGGAGCGACGCGCTTGTATCGTCACCGCGCCGGCGCAACGGATTCCGAACAGTGTGCGAGATTCTCGGTCGGCGACGCAGCATTGCTCGAGTATCTTCCGGATGCCGTGATACCTTATGCCGGATCGCGCCACGCGCAGCGAACGGAGATCCGGCTGGGACGCGGGGCGACTCTGTTTTGGTGGGAGGTGCTAGCGCCTGGCAGGCTGGCTGCGGGAGAACGGTTCGCCTTTGAGCGTCTGCGTGTCCAGAGCGAAGTCTATGCAGGATCGCGGTCGGTCCTCCGGGAAGACTATCGATTGCAACCCCGACAGAAGGACTTGTCGGCGACGGCGAGAATGTTCGAATACTCGCACACCGCCAGCTTGTGCGCGGTTCAGGAAGGCCGCCCGCCCGCATTTTGGCGAGCGCTGGAGGACCGCTTGAATGAACTCGCTCGGGCGCGATCAGATCATGGGAAAGCCGTTTGGGGTGCGAGCATGCTGGTGTCGGATGGAGTTGTCGTGCGGGGATTGAGCATGAGCGGATGCTTCATTCACCAGACGCTGATTGAATTCTGGCGAACCGCGCGGCTGGCTATCACCGGGAAGGATGCGATCCCTCCTAGGAAAATCTACTAATGCACCTCACACTACGAGAGCAAGAGCGACTGATGATTTACGTCGCGGCCGATATGGCCCGAAAGCGGCGCGCGAGGGGTTTAAAGTTGAACTACCCGGAAGCCGTGGCGATTATCACCGCCGACATCCTGGAATGGGCCCGGGACGGTAAGACCGTGGCCGAGATCATGACGCTGGGAGCGAACATCTTGGGCGCAGATGACGTGATGGACGGAATCGCGGCCATGATTCACGAAGTCCAGGTGGAAGCCACGTTTCCCGACGGAACGAAATTGGTAACGGTTCACGATCCAATCCAATGAAACCAGGCGAATATCTTCTTGAATCCGGGCCCATTGAGGCCAACGTCGGGCGGAAAACCGCGAAGCTCGTGGTACGGCACACCGGCGACCGTCCGGTGCAGGTCGGCAGCCACTATCACTTTTTCGAGGTCAACAACGCGCTCGATTTCGAAAGGGTAGCCGCTCGCGGCATGCGTCTGAACATCCCCGCCGGTACCTCGGTGCGGTTCGAGCCAGGCGAGGAGAAAGAGGTCCGCTTGGTGGAATTCGCGGGCGGACGGTTGGTGCTGGGCCACCAAGGCAAGGGAAACAGATGAGCCTCTCGATTGCAAGAAAGACCTACGCGGACTTGTATGGGCCGACCAAGGGCGACCGAGTGCGGCTGGCAGACACCGATTTGATCATTGAGGTTGAGAAAGATTTCGCGGCCTATGGCGACGAGATCACTTTCGGAGGCGGCAAGGTCATTCGCGATGGCATGGGACAGAGCGCGCGCGCCACGCGCGCTGAGGGCGCATTGGATCTGGTGATCACAAACGCTCTCATCATTGATCACTGGGGCATCGTTAAGGCCGATATTGGAATCCGCGATGGACGAATCGTCAAGGTCGGTAAGGCCGGGAATCCGGACACGATGCAGGGCGTCGATCCGGAACTGGTTGTCGGGGCGTCGACGGAAGTCATCGCGGGCGAAAATATGATCGTGACCGCGGGCGGCATCGACAGCCACATCCATTTCATTTCGCCGCAGCAGGTCTATGAGGCGCTCTCGAACGGCATCACGACAATGATCGGGGGCGGCACGGGTCCCGCTACCGGAACCGCGGCCACCACTTGCACGCCCGGGGCCTGGAACCTGGCGCGGATGCTCGAAGCCGCCGACGCGTGGCCGATGAACTTCGGATTTCTGGGGAAGGGTAATGCCGGCACTGGCGAACCGCTTGCCGAACAGGTACGCGCGGGAGCCTGTGGCCTGAAGCTACATGAGGACTGGGGGACCACTCCAGCCGCCATCGATGCTTGCCTGCACGTGGCCGACGACATGGACGTGCAGGTGGCGATACACACCGACACGATCAACGAAGCTGGTTTTGTCGAGGACACCATCGCAGCGATCGCCGGCCGCGTGATCCACACCTATCACACGGAGGGCGCGGGCGGCGGCCATGCCCCCGATATCATTCGGATCGCCGCGCTGCCGAACATCCTGCCGTCGTCCACGAACCCCACGCGGCCTTATACCGTGAACACTATCGCCGAGCATCTGGACATGCTGATGGTGTGCCATCACCTGAATCCGCTTGTACCTGAAGATGTGGCTTTCGCCGAAAGCCGCATTCGTCCCGAGACCATCGCGGCCGAGGATATTCTGCACGATCTGGGCGTGTTCAGCATGATCTCCAGCGATTCGCAAGCCATGGGCAGGATCGGCGAGGTCGTCACGCGCACCTGGCAGACAGCGCATAAGATGAAGACGCAACGCGGATCTCTTTCTGAGGATTCGTCGCGCAGCGACAATTTCCGTGTCCGGCGCTACGTCGCCAAGTACACTATCAACCCGGCTGTTGCGCACGGCATCGCGCACGAGGTGGGTTCGATCGAGCCCGGAAAGCTCGCCGATCTGGTGGTCTGGAAACCGGCGATGTTCGGCGTGAAGCCGGAGATGGTAATCAAGGGCGGCTTCATTGCCTGGAGCGTGATGGGCGACGCCAACGCCTCGATTCCCACGCCGCAACCGGTGATCTATCGCCCGATGTTCGGGTCGTTCGGCAGGGCCACGGCTTCGACGTCGGCAACTTTCGTCTCGCGAGCCGGCTTCGACGCTGGGATTCAGAAGCTGTTCCGCAAGCGTGCGGTAGCCGTGAAGAATTGCCGAGCAATCGGCAAACGCGACATGATCCACAATTCGGCGACGCCCAACATCGAGGTCGATCCGGAGACGTATGAAGTGAGAGCGGACGGGCAGTTGTTGACCTGTGAACCGGCAGAGATCCTGCCCCTGGCTCAACGATATTTCTTGTTCTAGGAGATTACAACAATGCGAGCGTTTCGGGTGGGAATCGCGGGACCTGTTGGCTGCGGTAAGACGGCCCTGGTGGATCGCTTGAGCAAACGGCTGTGGCCTGCCGTGAATTTGGGCGTCGTCACCAACGACATCTACACCAAGGAGGACGCCGAGTTCCTGATTCGCCAGGGCACGCTGCCTTCCGACCGCGTGCTGGGCGTCGAAACCGGCGGTTGCCCTCACGCGGCCATTCGCGAAGATGCTTCCATGAATTTGGAGGCAATCGCCGAGCTGGAGCTGCTTCACCCAGGCTTGGAGCTTATCTTCGTCGAAAGCGGCGGCGACAATCTGGCGGCGGCCTTCAGCCCCGAACTGGTGGACGCCTTTATCTACGTGATCGACGTAGCCGGCGGCGATAAGATCCCGCGCAAGGGAGGTCCAGGCATCAAGCGCAGTGGGTTACTGGTGATCAATAAAATCGACCTGGCGCCGCATGTGGGTGCGTCTCTCGAAGTAATGGATCGCGATGCTCGACGGCAGCGAGGCGAGCGTCCGTTTGTGTTCACAAATCTGATGAGCGGCGAGGGGCTGGATAAGGTCATGGACTGGTTGGAGCACCAGAGAGCGCACGGCCTCACCGCGTCGGGTCGGCCGCCGATCACTGCTCACAGCCACACCCATGATGAACACGATCATCATCACGACCATGCGCATCCAGCCGACCACTCACACTGATCGAGGCCGTTATACGCTGAGATGCGCCTTCACCACGTCGTCCGTCAGGTCGCCAATCGGCCCGGCGGCGACACGGCGGCCTTTGTCGAGAATGCAGAACTCGCTTGCCACGCGGCGCGCGAACGGCAGCTTCTGCTCGACCAGAAGCACTGTCAGGCCTTCTTCCTGGTTCAGCCTTAAGATAATGTCGCCGATTTCGTGGACGATATTGGGCTGAATTCCTTCAGTCGGTTCGTCCAGAATCAGAAGCTTCGGTTCCAGCACCAGCGCGCGGCCGATGGCGAGTTGCTGCTGCTGTCCGCCTGAAAGGTCACCGCCGCGCCGGTTCAGCATCTGCTTCAGTACGGGAAACAGGTCGTAAATCCGACTTGGAATGGTCTTGGGACCGTTTTTGCGCACGCCCAAGCCCACACGCAGGTTTTCCTCTACGGTCAGATGTGAAAAGATTTCGCGCCCCTGCGGCACGTAACCGATGCCCAGCCCGGCCCGCTGCTCGGCAGGGCGCTTGAGTAGATCGCTCCCCTCGAAAGTGATGCTGCCGGATTTCGCAAACTGCAGACCCATGATGCATTTGAGGAGCGTAGTCTTGCCCATGCCGTTGCGTCCCATCAGGCACATGCGCGAACCGGAGGGGACCGCAAGATCCACATCCCACAACGTGTGACTCCCGCCGTAAAACTGGTTGAGCGTTTTGACGTCCAGCACCTGTTACACTCCCAGATACACTTCCCTGACGCGAGGGTCGTTCTGCACTTTGTCCATGTTCCCTTCCGCAATGACACTTCCTTCGTGTAGCACCGTGACGCGCTTGGCAATCGATCGAACGAAGGCCATGTCGTGCTCGACCACCACGACCGAGTGCTCGCCCGCCAGCGACGTCAGGAGCTCAGCCGTGCGCTCGATCTCATGTGGAGTCATCCCGGCCACCGGCTCGTCGACAAGAAGCAATTCCGGGTTCTGCATCAACAGCATGCCGATCTCGAGCCACTGCTTCTGACCGTGCGCGAGTATCCTTCCCAGTGACTCGCGCTGCCCCGAGAGGCCGATGATCTCCAGAACCTCATCGATCCGGCTGTGTTGCGCGGGCGTGATACAGGCCCGCAACGTTTTCAGAAATGACCGGGTGCCGGCCAACGCCAACTCCAGGTTCTCGAACACCGTCAGCTGTTCGAATACGGTCGGTTTCTGAAACTTCCGACCGATGCCGGCTGTCACGATTTCGGGCTCCGACAATTTAAGCAGATCGATACCGTCGCCAAACCACGCCGTCCCCGAATCCGGGCTGGTTTTCCCCGTGATGACGTCCATCATGGTGGTCTTCCCGGCACCGTTGGGACCGATGATGCAGAGCATCTCCCCCGGATCGACGTAGAGCGAGAGCTTGTCGAGCGCCTTAAAACCGTCAAAGCTGACAGTCAGATCTTCGAGATAGAGCCTCTTGTTAACGCTCATTTGTAAGACATCACTTGTCTTTGGACCGCGCCTGAATGAGGCCAATGATGCCGCGGGGCAAAAACACCGTTACCAACACGAACAGCGCGCCGAGCGCATATAGCCATGCTTCCGGAAACGCGCCGGTCAGATAGGTCTTTGCGTAGTTCACCAGCACCGCCCCCGCGATCGCTCCGTAGAGCGTTCCACGGCCGCCCACCGCCACCCAGATGACGGCCTCGATCGAGTTGATCGGCGCAAACTCGCTGGGGTTAATGATACCGATTTGTGGCACGTACAGCGCGCCGGCGATGCCCGCGATTATTCCCGAAAACACGAAGAGCCAAAGCTTGAAAGACTCGACCGGGTAACCGAGAAACCGGGTCCGGCTCTCCGCATCACGGATCGCGAGCACCACGCGCCCGGCTCGCGATTCAACAATCGCGCGGCAAGCTAAGTAGCTGGCCGCCAGCGCGATGGCCGTGATCACCAGCAGCACCACGTGAGTGCGGTCGGAATGCAGGTCGTAGCCCAGAATGTCCTTGAAATCGGTGAATCCGTTGTTGCCGCCAAAACCCATGTTGTTGCGGAAGAACGCCAGCATCAAAGCGTAAGTGAGCGCCTGCGTGATGATCGAAAAATAGACGCCCGTAACACGCGACCGGAACGCAAACCAGCCGAACACCAGCGCCAACAGGGCCGGGACCAAAATCATCATGGCGAGCGCAAGCGCGAAATGGTTAAAGCCGTACCAGAACCAGGGCAGCGACTTATAGTTCAGAAACACCATGAAATCGGGCAAGATGGGATCGCCGTACACGCCCCGCGGACCGATCTGCCGCATGAGATACATGCCCATGGCGTACCCGCCGAGCGAAAAGAAAGCCGCGTGCCCGAGGCTTAGGATGCCGCAGTAGCCCCAAATCAGATCCACGGACAGCGCCAGCATCCCGTAACACAGGTACTTGCCTATCAGGGTAATTCCAAAGGCCGAGACGTGAATCCCGGACGAAGCGGGCACAGCCTGGTTGAGGACGGGCACGGCGATTGCCACCGCGGCCAGCATCGCCAGAAACCATTTTGCTCCCCGATCGAACCCCTTATCGACTCCGCGAGCGACTAAGGTCGTCCGGCTCCAAATACCGGGCACTTGCCTGTCGCCATTCACTCCTTGTGCTCCTCACTACTTATTCTTTTCATCACTTGTCTTTTCTCGCTACTTATCTTCGGAAGCCCGCCCGGCTTGCGGGAACAGTCCGCGCGGCCGCCTCTGAATGAAGAGAATCAGACCGATGAGGACGAAAATCTTTGCCAGCACGGCGCCCGCGTAGGGTTCGAGCAACTCGTTTACGGCCCCCATCGACATGCCGCCGATGAGTGCGCCCCACAGATTCCCGACCCCGCCGAAAACCACCACCATGAACGAATCGATAATATAGGACTGCCCGAGATTCGGACCGACATTGGTCAACTGGCTCAGCGCAACGCCCGCTACACCGGCGATTCCCGATCCTAGCCCGAACGTCATCGCATCCACCCACTCCGTGTGAATACCCATCGCCTTGGCCATGGCCCGATTCTGCGAAACGGCCCGGATGTCGAGACCAATTCGGGTGCGCTTCAATACCACCAGGATCAGAGAGAACACAATCACGGTGAAGATCACGATGTAGAGCCGGTTATAGGTAAGCGAGAGTGCGTCGTTCAGCCGCAGTGAGCCGCTCATCCAGTCCGGCGTAACAACGGACCGGTTGTTCGCCGAAAAAATCGACCGGACCGCTTGTTGCAGAATCAGGCTCACCCCGAAGGTCGCAAGCAGCGTCTCCAGGGGCCTGCCGTACAGGAATCGGATGATGGTGCGCTCCATGACGATACCCGCCAGCCCGGCAACGATAAATGCCGCGGGAATCGCCACCAGAATCGAGATCCCGATGTGTGTGGGCATCACCGTTTGGACCACGTAGGTGGTGTAGGCGCCCAGCATCATCAGCTCGCCGTGAGCCATGTTGATGACGCCCATGACTCCGAACGTAATGGCCAGACCGATGGCGATCAAAACCAGCACCGATCCCAGGCTCAGGCCAAAGAACAACGTCTCGATGCCCGAATAGAAGGTGCGCCAATGGTCGACATGCTGCACCGCGGTGGCTGCGGCCTGTCGCACCTTCGGATCGCTTTCGTTCTCGGACAGGGCCGTCAGCTTGTTGCGTACGTCCTGGCTAACGCTTGTGCGAAGTGTATCGATCGCGCTGAGGCGCGCTCCCGTGTCCGATCCGTCCAACGCAGCGAGCGCCAGGCCCGTGGCGATTTCCTTCCTGACTCCGGAGTTCGTTTCGACGCTCATTCTCTCGCGCAGCAGCACCAAGGTTGCGTCGTCGAGCGACCGCAGCATATCTTGCACCGCGGCCAACCGCACCGCCGCGTCCGGACTCGCCAAGGCGAAATGTGCCACGGCCGTTCGCAGGGTGCGCCGCAAACCATTGTTGGTGCCGATCTTGGTCATGCTATCCCCGGAGGCGGATCCGGCATCCTTAAGCGACACAGGATCGATTAGATTGAGGGGATCTTCGTCGGCCGTCTTGGCGATAAATACTTTCTGATCAGCGTCACGGAAATATAGCCGGTCTTCCATGAATGCCGTGAGAACTGCGCGGACGCTCGGATGGCTACTTTGGCTGAGCCTTTCGACAATACTCGCCTTAGTGGAGTAATCGGCCTCCCGCAACTCGCCTAACGTCGCGAGGAAAGTCGCGTCAGGTGAGGAAGGGAGCGGAGATTGGGCGTATCCGGGAACTATGCCCGAAAGAGCGAGCAGCAGCATGAGCCGCAGCCACTGCCCGCTCGACGGGAGGTGCTTCATTACTTGTAGTTTTGTCCTGAACACTTCTTGGTGACCCTATTATAATTACCGCACTTTAGTGTCACCCAATCCGCGTCAATGTCCTTGCTGCCGGGCAGGAAGTCCGACCAGGCATCGCCCGCGACGAGACCTGGGGATTTCGAGACCACGTTAAACTGCCCGTCCGCTTTCACTTCGCCGATGTAGACCGGCTTGGTGATGTGATGATTCGGCAACACCTTGGCGATGCCGCC
>Ga0070735_10003793_pt1 | contig 13053 bp, 15 predicted proteins | sample Coa_R1_FD_66443 | JGI IMG/M metagenome (GOLD analysis project Ga0070735, IMG submission 66443) | Surface soil microbial communities from Centralia Pennsylvania, which are recovering from an underground coalmine fire - Coalmine... | ecosystem: Environmental > Terrestrial > Soil > Unclassified ...
GATAAGAGTTTGAGCGAACTCGAACAGCGGCGCCGAGCCGTCCAAACGGTGCTGGCGGGAGGCACCTCTAATAAACCCAAAGCCGATGCCCTGCTGGTCAGCTCCCTGGCCAACGTCCGGTATCTGACGGGTTATGCCGGCTCGAACGGACTGGTTTTGGTGACCCCGTCCGAGACGCATTTCTTCACCGATCCTCGCTACGCCCTAGAGGCCTCCCAGAGCATCACCTGCAAGCTGCACATCGCCAAAGGACCCTTGCAGGAAGCTGTCGCCGGCATCATAAAGCGCAAGAAGCTCAAGAAAATCGGATTCGAGCCTGCGTCGCTGAATTTGGACCAGCACCAGAAGTTGAAAGATCTATTGCCGCTAGGAGCATCGCTCCAGCCCCTTCCCGGAATTGTGGAAAATCTCCGGATGACCAAGTCGCCGGAGGAAATCGACATGATCCGCAAGAGTGTGCGGGTCAATTCCGAGGCTTACGCGCGAACACTTCGAAGAGTGAGACCAGGAATGCGCGAGCGGGATATCGCCGCCGAGCTCGATTATCAGATGCGGCTCCACGGCGCCGAAAAGCCGGCCTTCGACACGATTGTCGCGGCGGGCGCACATTCGGCGCTGCCACACGCTCATCCCACCGGCCACCGGTTGGAAGAAAACGATCTCCTGTTGATCGACATGGGAGCCTGCCTGGACGGGTACATGAGCGACATGACCCGGATGGCCTTTCTGGGTCAGCCCACCAAGCGTGTCCGGACGTTGTATGACGCGGTCCTGGAGGCGCAATTGTCTGCTATCGACGTCGTGCGGCCGGGTGTTACAACGGCCCGGGTGGACGGGGCGGCTCGCGGAGTGCTAAAAAAGCATGGATTGGACCGGGAGTTCGTCCATTCCACCGGTCACGGCCTGGGACTCGAAATCCATGAGGGTCCCCGAATCGGGAAGAAGGACAAGACCGTGCTTCGTGCCGGGATGGTGATTACCATCGAGCCTGGCGCCTATATCGACCGCTTGGGAGGTGTTCGCATTGAAGACACCGTGCTGGTCACCGCCAACGGCTGCGAAGTCCTGACGCCCACGACCAAGGAGTTTGTTCACCTTTGATGACCTCCCGTATGACCATAGACGAGATCAAGGAACTACTGGATCTGTTCAACGCGAGCGGCGTGGGCGAGCTGGAGATCGAGCGCGAAGGCGAGCGGATTCGCATCCGCAAAGCCGGTCAGGTAGCGGAATACCAAGTTTCACCCGCCGTGACGGCAGCGGCCCTGTCGCAGGAAACCACTGTTCCGGCGGAATCCGCGCCCGCTCCGACGGTAGCAGCGGACTCGAGCAATACCCTTGTAAAGTCGCCCATTGTGGGTACCTATTACGATGCACCGTCGCCGGGATCCGCGCCCTTCGTCAACGTGGGCGATGCGGTCGAGCCCGGCCAGGTGCTCTGCATCATCGAGTCCATGAAGCTGATGAATGAAATCGAGGCGGAAACCGCCGGAGTGATCGCGGCCAAACTGGTGGAGAATGGCCGTCCGGTGGAGTATGGAGAAGCGCTGTTCTCGATTCGCCCGCGTTAATTATGTTTCAAAAAATCCTGATCGCGAACCGGGGCGAAATCGCTGTACGGATCCTATGCGCCTGCAAGGACCTGGGCATTCGCACGGTGGCGATTTATTCCGAAGCCGACCGCCACAGCCTGCACACGCGCTTTGCCGACGAGGCTATCTGCGTAGGCCCTGCAAAAAGTTCGCGCAGCTACCTGGATATTCACGCGGTGATGAGCGCGGCTGAAATCACCAACTGCGACGCGGTACATCCAGGCTACGGATTTCTGTCGGAGAACGCCGATTTCGCGGAGGTGTGCGAGACCAGCGGGCTGAAGTTCATCGGCCCGCCCGCCGAAGTGATCCGCCGCATGGGTCTGAAGCAGATCGCGCGCGCCGCCATGGAAGAAAATGGCGTGCCAATTCTGCCCGGTTCCCTGGGGATCCTGAAGAGCCTGGAAGAAGCCGTCGAAATCGCCGAGCGCATCGGATATCCGGTGATGCTCAAAGCCTCGGCGGGAGGCGGCGGGCGGGGGATGCGAATTGTCCGCAAGCAAGATGAGATGGGCTCTCTGATGGCGCAGGCGCAGGCTGAAGCCGCCGCGGCATTCTCCTGCGGCGACCTGTACATGGAGAAACTGGTCGAGAATCCGCGCCACATCGAATTCCAGATTCTGGCGGACCAGCACGGCGAGGTCGAGATTCTGGGCGAGCGCGAATGCTCCATCCAGAGGCGGCATCAGAAGCTGATCGAAGAGTCGCCGTCGACGGCCATGACGCCCGACTTGCGCCAGTGCACGGGCGATCGCTTACGAGCCGCGCTGAAGGCCGTGGGATACGCGAACGCCGGCACGGTCGAATTCCTGATGGACGCTTCGGGCAAGCTGTACTTCATCGAGGTGAACGCCCGCATCCAGGTGGAGCATCCGGTTACCGAAATGGTCACCGGTGTCGATCTTGTGAAGAGCCAGATCCTGGTGGCCGCCGGCAAGAAACTGGACGAGATCCTCACGCGCCCGGTTCAGTTGCACGGTCATGCCATCGAGTGCCGCATCAACGCCGAGCATCCCGACACGTTCGTGCCCTCACCGGGGACCATCACTGGTTTGAATCTTCCGGGAGGTGTAGGGATCCGCGTGGATACGGCCGCGTATCAGGACGGTGTGGTCTCGCCGTATTACGACTCGCTGGTGGCCAAGCTGATCGCCTACGGTTCCGACCGAGCGGAGGCTATCGCACGGATGCAGCGCGCGCTGGGAATGTTCGTGGTGGAGGGAATCTATACCTCGATTCCGCTGCACCAGCAGATCCTCAAGCACCCGGAGTTTATCGCCGGGCGGATCGACACTGGCTTTCTCGTCCGCCACGAATTTGCCGCCGAGAAGAAGTGAGTCCCAGTACTTCAGCCCTAAAAGTCCCGGTTCCATAAGTCCTGAACGTGCTATACTTAGCCGGTCGAAGTCACTTCTTGGAGGAGGAGTTGGCCGCCCGACAACGTAATAAGCGCCCTGCTTTTCGGAGGATCAGCGGCCGCTGGTGAACCTGCTAGTACGATCCCGTGTGGACGTTTTTCGGTCTACTGTGGCGTTTTCACCGGTCTGTCTTGCTCTGGATGTAAGGTTACCTTACTACGGAATTAAGTAACATCTCTGCCCCAATCTTTATAGGCCTCTGAATTGTCAGGGGTACCAGTACCTCGTATTATCGGGACGGAGAGCAAGAGGAAGCCATATGGAAACTGTAAGCGAACCCATCAACGACACCCCTCAAAGCACGGAAAAGAAGAAGTCCACGGTGCGGATCCTTCTCGCTGACGACCATCCGATCGTTCGCGATGGGCTGAAGAAGCTGCTTCAACTGGAAGACGACTTCGAGGTGGTGGGCGAGGCCGGAGACGGCCGCGAAGTCCTGGAGAAGGTCCACGAGCTCGACCCCGACGTGCTCCTGCTGGATCTCCGTATGCCCAACCTGGACGGCCTGTCGGCCCTGCAGGCGCTGCAGCAGACCAACAAGCGCACCCGCGTCATCATCCTGACGGCTTCCGAGGACAAGAACGAGTTCGTGCAGGCCATGAAGCTGGGCTGCAGCGGCATCGTGCTCAAGCAGACGGCTCCCGATTTGATCGTGAAGAGCATCCGCAAGGTCAACTCCGGCGAAATCTGGCTGGACTCTCTTACCACCGCGGCGGTGATGCGGCACTTCTCCACCGGCCAGGAACAGTCCGGCGGCGGCGGAGGCGGCAAAGGCCGCGAGCGCAGTCCTCTCTCGACCCGCGAACGGGAAATCGTGGTGCTCGTCGCCCAGGGCTACAAGAACAAGGAAATGGCCGAGAAGATGTTTATCAGTGAGCAGACGGTCAAAAACCACCTGCATAATATCTTCGACAAGCTGGGCGTTTCCGATCGGCTGGAACTGGCGCTCTACGCCATCCACAAGGGCTTGCACTTGAGTCCGGACACGACGCCCGCGCCGCAGTAGTTAGGCCGTCTTATCTTTCGAATAGCACAGCGGATCGAGCTTGCACTCCGCGCAGCGCGGATTTCTGGCGATGCATAGCGCCCGTCCGTGATGGATGATCTGGTGCGAAAAGAGAATCCACTTCTCTTTCGGAATGATCTTCTGCAAATCCTTCTCGATCTTGCCCGGATCGGTTTCCTTGGTCAGGTCCAGCCGCCGCGAGATGCGCTGGACATGTGTATCCACGACGATTCCGGAGGCAATACCAAAGGCCGTCCCCAGGACCACGTTGGCCGTCTTCCGCGCCGCCCCTGGCACTGTCAAGAGCTGAGTAATATCCCGAGGGACCTCACCGCCGAAGTCTGCGAGAATCTTGCGAGCGGCGCCAATCACCGATTTGGCCTTGTTGTTAAAGAACCCGGTGGACCGAATATCCTGCGCGAGTTCCTCTTGCTTGGCCGCCGCGAAATCCTGAATGGTGGGATATTTGCGGAACAGGCCGGGCGTGACCATATTGACGCGCTTATCGGTGCACTGAGCCGAAAGGATGGTGGCCACCAGCAGCTCCCAGGCATTGGAATGATGCAGCGCGCAGGTGACGCCGGGATACATCTGATCGAGAATCGCCAGGATTTTCTTGAGGCGGGCGGCGCGCTCCGCCGCGGTCTTGGGCTTCTGAACCCTAGTCAAAATCGATATCCCGCTTAGGCGGCGGCTCGTCCGGGTTTTCTTTGGCGAGCTTCAGCATCTCGTCGAACTTCTTGCTGAGCACGTCATGGTGGACTTTGTGTTCCGCGACGGATTTCTCGAAGGCATTCTCGCGACGGCCAGCTTCCGTCTTGAAGCGATTCACAGCGGCTTCCATATCGGAGAACGTGGCGGGCTTTTCGTGCGCCTTGTGCCGAATCACGGCCGATGTCGAGGGGTCGATGTGCAGCTCCGCCTGGCAGCAGGGGCAGGTGACGGTAATGAGGGCCGGTTTCGCCATCCCAAACTATGGTAACAATGTACACGGATCGGAACAGGAGAGTGGAGCATGTTTGCGGAATTCAAGAAATTCATCATGCGGGGGAATGTGCTGGACCTTGCGATCGGCGTGATCATCGGGGCCGCGTTCGGCAAGATCGTGACGTCGCTGGTGAACGATGTCCTGATGCCGGTAATCGGGCTGGCGGCGGGCAAGATGGATTTTTCGAATCTGTTCATCAGCTTGAACGGCAAGGCGTACGATACCATCGCGGCCGCGAAGGCCGACAAAGCGCCCACGCTGAACTACGGCATTTTCATCAACACGGTGATCGAGTTCCTGATCATCGCGTTTGTGATTTTCCTGATCGTGAAGCAGGTGAACCGGTTCATGCCCGCGCCTCCGCCTCCGCCCGTGTCGACGAAGGAATGCCCGCAGTGCTGCACGGCGATTCCGCTAGCGGCCAAGCGCTGCCCGGCGTGTACGTCGGCGCTGTAACATTTCGCCCAGTCCAGCTACGGTACTATACTAGCGGTGTAATGGCCGGCACGATTGAGAAAAAACAGGCTCATGAACTGATCGAACGCTTGCGGCCCGAGCAAGTCCCTGCCGTGGTCAGCCTGCTTCAGTTCATGCTGCTCGATCCGGTCTCCCGCGCGGCTGCCGCAGCGCCAGTGGATGACGAGCCCGTAACCGAAGAGGACCGCCGCCGCATCCGCGAGGGCCGGGGCTGGTTCGCCGAGCGCGGCGGCCAGGGCATTCCGATGGAAGACGTCCTGGCCGAGTTCGGTCTTACGCCCAAGAACTTTCCTCTCGACAAGTAAATGTCGCCTTACCGGATTGAGTGGCTCGACGAAGCCAGGGCCGATGTCCGCGCGCTCGACCAGCCCACCGCAATGCGCATGTTCGAGGGCATTCTCCGCTTCGCCCGCTCCGGCTCGGGCGACCTCGCCGCGCTGCAGGGAGACCTCGCTGGCTTCTTTCGCCTACGCCTTGGGGATTATCGCGTCCTGTTCACGTTAGAGAACGACACCATGCGCATCTTCGGCGTCCGCCATCGCAGTGAGGCTTATCGCCGATAATCGGTGGCCTGACTTTTGCGGAGCACGGGGCAGCGGTCGCTGTTTGGAAGCTGAATGTCGTATGGCCCCTTTTTCTGGATACCCAGCAATATCATCCGCCGGAACGACGCACACACATCGCGCGCTCGACGGCGCCATAAATGTAAGCGATTGGCTCTGTGTCGCGATGCCCCTCGTTGAAGTTGAAGCGCCATGCATAGCCGGAAGGATGCCCGCGATCATCATTTAGACGGTCGCTGCTCCATTGATTGCCTGTCAGAAATAGGTTCCCCTTTACATGAAACGTAAAAGGCTCATCGCCGTGCTTGCCGGCTAGCCCGGGAGCTTCGGCGCTCTTGTCGAAAATCCCCTGCAACTCATCGATCGTTGCCAGCCGCCAGTCGGAATACCCGGCCAACCGTAGGTCCCGGCAGTATTTCGTCGCTTTGTTCCAGCCCACATCTTTACCATTATCTTTCCCAGCCCACATTAGTCCCGTGGACGGATCGGCCCAATACCCACGCACCTGAGCCTCCTGCGCTGATCTTCGGTCCTCTGTTGGGGATTGAGCGCCGGCGATCATGGCGACGATAGATAGAAGAATCAGAACAACCGTTGCCTGCCATTTCATCATGCACGCTCCAACTCTCCCAAGCCCACGACAGGCGACAAGATCGCCTGTCCTACTAATAGAAAGAGCCCACCGTTGCCGGTGGGCTCTTAGTCATGCACTCCAGGGAAAACTGATCTTAGCGGCGCTTGAGTGTCGGACGCTCGTCGTCGTCGCCCTTGCTGTCGGCGTCGCCCGAGGTTCCGGATCCCGGCTTCTTGCGAAGCTGCGGCTTGTTGGGATCGCCACTCTTATCGTCCACCTTGCGGCGGTTTTCGATCATGCCCAAGCGGGCTCTGACGTCGTTGAATTCCGAAGTGTTCACCACGTATTCCGGGCGCGCTTCCAGGTTATCCTGGATATTCTTCTGGGCCGCCTGGATCCGATCGTCAGTCATCGGATGGCTGGAGAACAGCTCGGCCACGGCTCCGTGCTTCTTCTTTTCGAGCGCCTGAATCTTTTCGAAGAAGTCCACAAACGAGCCCGGATCGTAGCCGGTCTTGTACATGTACTGGAGCCCCAGCATATCGGCGTCGGACTCGTATGTGCGCGAGAACTTGAGCAAGCTCATGGGAACCAGGACCCCGGCTGCCTGGCGGATGCCGTATCCGGCCCAGCCGCCCATGAAGATCAGCGGGATGGTCATGTAGTTCGCCAGCTCCGCCTTGGTGGCCTGGCGCGTTCCGTGGCGGGCGCAAACGTGAGCGGTTTCATGCGCCATCACTCCCGCCAGCTCCGCCTCATTGTCAGCCCTCAGGATAAGGCCCGTGTTCACGAAGAAGAAACCACCCGGCAGCGCGAAGGCGTTGATTGAATCGTCTTCCACGACTTTGATGGTGAAAGGAACCTTGCAGTCCGAATTGCGGACGATGTTTTGCCCGACGCGATTAACATACTCGGCCACGATGGGGTCATCGATGACCTTGGTCTGGCGCTCGACCTCCTGCGCCAGTTGCTTGCCGAGCGCAATCTCCTTCTCGAGCGAATAGAAGTTGGGGCCCCGGGCCACGTCGCGATTGCCAATCTCGTCAGGATCCTTTTCCTTCTTCTTGTTGTTCTTGTCCTTCTTCTTGTCGTCCTTCTTGTCTTTGTCTGTCTTGGCGGTCGGATCGGACGACGGCTGATCCGTGGACTTGGTGTCAGCGGCAAAGGCTGTGAAGGAAGAAATCGCTAAGGAGAAACCGGCGAAAATGGCGAGTCCTAGGTAGCGGCGCATTCTAAGGACTCCTTTCAGATACGAGTATAACGCTCTTTTAATGTGACGCAGCCGCCCAATTCCAGTTTCAGGAAATTATGCTAGCCGTGGCCCAGGTACATCAGCCAGCTTAGGCCGAAAAGGGCTCCCAGGAAGCATACGAAGCAGTAGACCGCGTACCGGAACCGTTCCCGGTCGGTGCTCTTGGTCACGATGCCCAGAACCACCGAGGTCAGCAGGGCAAAAAGGATGGAAGCCTCGAAATGTGAAAGGTTTACCTTGGGCACCCTGGTCTTTTCTCCCTAGTTTTTTCTGTGTGTCGCGATTTCGAATGCGTCCACCATGCCGAGCAGATTCAGCAGCCCCGCCGCGACCAGGAACTTGGCGCCGTAATCGTGCACGTGTCCGGCGACGTCCGGCTGGGCGTATCCCAGCCACACGCTCAAGAAATACAGGATGCCGGACAACACGTTCCCCACGAAGCCGCCGTAATAGATAACGGTGGTGAGCAGGTCCCCTCCTTGGGGCGAGAACAGCGCGCCGCGCATCATGAGGCCCAGCAGGTACATGGAGGTTACGGATGCCGCGATCAGGGCTCCCCGGCCCGGCCGTTTCAGCAGGACGTGTCCCGCTCCCGGGATGATCCACGCCAGTACGATCGCAGGAAGCCAAGGTGTAGAGGGAGCCTCCGGGGCACTGGAAGGTGTCCTGGCGGATGGTGATGGTGTAACGGGGAAGGCGCCGGGGCTATCGCTCACAGATTCATTTTAACGCATCGCGAAGCCTGACCCGGACACCCACATCGGCGCCGCTGGATACCGGCACCCGGAGTGTGCCGCCGGCGTCTGTATCCAGCAACTCCAGCTCCTGATCGTCTATCTCGACGGCATACTCGGATCGGGGGGCTAGTCCCAGGACGAATAGAGTTTGGTTTGACAAGTGGAACTTTGCAGCGTTCTTTGAAGCTGCGGTGGTAATCGTCGCTGTCCCGACCTGGATCGGACTGACTGAGGCACCTTGCCGCAAGGTTTGGAGGCTCCCATTCTGGAAGAGTTGCAGGCGTCCGTCAAAGTAGCCTATCCACGTGGCATCCTCATCCCAACTGGTGCGGGCGAACACGTCCCCGGTGTAGGGTTGCTGAAACACCAGAGGAACCTGGTCGTAGTTCAAACCCGGCTGATAGGGATTAGCCCACAGGAATTCGTACACCGCACCTTGGCTGCCGCGCATCATAAAACGGTCCCGCATCAGCCAGCCCTGCAATAGCTGGCTATCGAGAGCATTGGTATCGTAGGCCACCATTGCCAGGCCGGCGGCGCGAGACATGGCCGCATCCGCCGGATCGGGATTGCCGTCGTGCAGGTACACGGGAATCAGGAATTCGTTTTCGGGAGCTGCAAAAGGAGCGGGATAGTGGCCGGTCAGGTGGGCGAGCGGAAGATCTTTGAAATAGTCGGCGGCTGATTCACGTAGGTCAACCTGGACGTTATCGCGCAGCGCATGCAGCATTTCGTAGAGGAAATATCGTTGCGCTCGCGGAAGCGCGTCGCGACCAGCTGCAAGTTGGGGAACAATCTGTGCGCGCCACCAACTCTGGACGATCTCACTCAAAATGGTATTGCCCTGATCCGGGAGACGATCGGCCAGAGCGATAGCGGCAAACACGCGGGCAGCTTGGCCGCGAACATCTGAGGCAGCCGCCCCTAGCCCCCGCTGGATTTTGGCCGCCAGGCGGTCCGATTGCGCTGGAGTCATCGCCGGTCCGCACCAGTCGAACACCAAGGCGAGCTGCCGAAGATCAGTGGCGTTTCCGAGCGCCCAATCGATAGCTTGTTTGGCGGCCGCAGGCTGGCGGGTGACCTGGTAGTAAAGCGCCCACGCGAAGCCGGGCTCGGCCATAGACGCCCCCCCGGCCATAAGCCCGCCATATTGCTCCCAACGAGGCGACTGGCGCTCGCGTTCGCGTTGCAGGAGGCGAAGGCGCTGCGGAGTCAGGAGGAGACGCGGAGCATCGCGATAGACGTGAAAATCCTCGGAATCCGCATTCGGGCCATTGGCCTTCTGACCGGTGAGCACGCTCACAAGCAGAAGCGGGATGGCAGTTATGCCTCGCACGCAGACAATTGTGTCACAGCGTGTCACATGGACACAGGGGGCGAGGCAGGAGCCCGCACTTCCAATCCGCAAAGGGACTGTATCTGCCTGAAAGAAAGGATGTAACGCTTGGCAGGGGGCGTGCTTCTTCTTACCGTGAATTGATGGAGTACCTTTAAAACCTGCCCTCTGTTTGCAACAGGCTCGAGCGGAAGAAGCGAGGGGCTATATTTAGCGTGCTTGCGGGAGACGGTGTAGAAGTTTCAAAACGGCTCCTTCTTTCGTTGGTGCAAGTTGCAATCAGAGGGGTTTTTTATGGATTGTAAGGCTTCTTGAAACGATCTTCCTGGATCCGAGGTCTCAGTCCGGACGCTTTGTTGAGGATCTTGATTGGACGCGGGCCTCAGCGGAGTAGATCGGACGGATGCCGGGATCTGCCGCCCGAAATGGGCGAGCCGCATCGGAAACGGTAAACAACACACCTCGCAGCACCGCTTCCGATGCGGTTTTTCTAGCTCCTTCAGCATAACCCTTTTATTCACCGCTGTATAGGCCCATCATTCCCCGGTACCCTCGATCTCCGAGTACTACAACTTTTCGCTGACTCCCAACTGGCGAATCGACCCGGGAACTATTGGTTCCAGGGGTGGCCCGCAGGCCATACTGCGCCGTGCGAGTCGTTCTTGCCCTGCGCTCCGTTCCCGCAACCCGCCCTGGCCTGGCCACGGACGAGGTCTTGGCCGCGCGCGACATTCTCCTGGTGGTCCGGTTCACCCGGAACTGGATTCATTATGGCTTCATGACACACACTGTGGTCTGTGTCGTGATTGCGGCAGTGGAAGGCTTGATGGGCCGCTGATCCGGAAAAGCCTTGCCTCCGTCGCGAGGTTGCCTTACACTACAGCTTAGTTCGCTTCCAGACGATTCTTGTCCAAAGCTCCGGCTCCCGTCCCGCCCCCCAGGTTGGGGTTGTCTCTAGATAAAGGGCGACTCGGATTTTTCCTTATTCATAAAATATTCATAAAAATGCTTTTTCCCAAGAAAAAATATCGAAACTATTTCCAGACCCAACCGTTCATAGATACATAGAAGAGTGCTTATGGATTTCCGGCTGCCGGTTTCTGAGAAGCGATTCTTAATCGTTCATTACCACATCTTCAAGAATGGTGGCAGCACCATCACGTCCATACTCGAACGTGAGTTCCGCAATGGTTTCGCGACGGTTCACGGGCCCGACGACGTTTCGGTTGTGGATCTCGCCAGCTTGGCCAATTTTGTTTCGAGCCATGAATCAGTACAGGCGATATCGAGCCATCATCTTCGTTATCCCAAGCCGGTCTTACCCAACGCCATTATTTTCGATTGCTGTTTTCTGAGGCATCCGCTGGATCGTCTTCAATCGCTGTATTCGTATTTTCAGAAGATTCTTATCGATGATCCACTGTGCCGTTTGGCCAAGCAGGAACATCCGCGGTCTTTCTTCAAGAAGCTGATTGCCAGCGCGCCGCATTTGATCAGCAATGTCCAGGTGACGATGCTGGCGGAGGGCGGGGCCTTCACGCGGCCGGTGGATACTGCAGACGTAGAAGTGGCCTCGGATGTGATCGCGAAGATGGCGATTCCCGGGCTGGTGGAAAGGTTCGACGAGAGTCTGGTTGTGGCGGAATATTTCCTCAAGCCGGCTTTTCCGCGTCTGAAGATGGATTACATTCCGCAGAATGTCAGCCGCCCGTTGGGCGCAAACACTGCCGACCGTCAGGAATGGCTCCGGCATTCCTGGGGTTCGGACTTGTACGCTACGCTTGAGAAGCTTAACCAGTGCGACTTGGAATTGTGGCGGCGGGCGGAGCGCGAGGTCACCCGCAGGTTCGACCTCATTCCCGATGCGCAGCAGCGCCTGGCGGATTTCCGGGAACGCTGCCCGAAGCGGCAACCGCAAACCACCTATCAACGCGTACATATTGCGTAAGGACCACTCGTAGCAAGTGGCCAGTTACGACCATTTCCAATCGCGAATCTCCGGCATATCGTCCCCGTAACGCGAGACGTACAGCTTGTGCTCGATCAGTTTGTCGCGCAGTAATCGTTTTTGAGGAGCGGCGCGCGCTGCCAGTCCGGGCACGCGATCGATCACGTCGCCAGCCAAGTGAAACCGGTCCAGATCGTTGAGAACGGTCATATCGAATGGCGTGGTGGTGGTCCCTTCTTCCTTGTATCCTCGAACGTGCATGTTGTCGTGATTGGTGCGGCGGTAGGTCAGGCGATGAATCAGCCAGGGATAGCCATGAAAGGCGAATACGATGGGCCGGTTCTTGGTGAACATGGCGTCGAATTCTTCGTCGGTCATGCCGTGAGGATGTTCGGTGTGGGGCTGCAACGCCATCAGATCCACGACGTTCACGACGCGAATTTTCAGATCGGGGATGTGTTTACGAAGCCAATCGACCGCGGCTAGTGTTTCGAGCGTGGGAACATCGCCCGCGCAGGCCATCACTACGTCTGGTTCGTGATGGCCGGACGTGCCGGCCCACTGCCAGATGCCTGCTCCCACGGTGCAGTGCGCGATGGCGGCGTCCATATCCAGCCACTGCAATGCCGGTTGTTTCCCCGCGACGATCACATTGATGTAGTGCCGGCTGCGAAGGCAGTGGTCCACCACCGATAGCAGCGTGTTCAGGTCGGGCGGAAGATACACGCGCACCACTTCCGCTTTCTTGTTGATCACGTGGTCGAGGAAGCCCGGGTCCTGATGGCTGAAACCATTGTGATCCTGGCGCCAGACATGCGAAGTGAGGAGATAGTTCAACGATGCGATCGGCGGGCGCCAGGCGATATGCCGCGTGACCTTCAGCCATTTGGCATGCTGGTTGAACATCGAGTCGATGATGTGGATGAACGCTTCATAGCACGAAAAGAATCCGTGCCGTCCGGTGAGCAGGTAGCCTTCGAGCCACCCCTGGCACATGTGCTCGCTCAACACTTCCATGACCCGCCCGTCGGGGGAAACGTGATCGTCCGATGGAAGAATAGCCGCTTCGGAGGTTCGGTCTGTGACCTCAAACACCGCATCTAATCGGTTCGAAGACGTCTCGTCCGGACCGAAGACGCGGAAATTGTCGGGATTGAGTTCG
>Ga0070735_10003794_pt1 | contig 13051 bp, 10 predicted proteins | sample Coa_R1_FD_66443 | JGI IMG/M metagenome (GOLD analysis project Ga0070735, IMG submission 66443) | Surface soil microbial communities from Centralia Pennsylvania, which are recovering from an underground coalmine fire - Coalmine... | ecosystem: Environmental > Terrestrial > Soil > Unclassified ...
CAACAAGCCTGCGCCCACGGGAGGCAACGCCGTGCCGATGGAATCAAACATCACCTGGACGTTGCCGGCCATCAGATCGGTCAGCGCCGGCGCGGCACCCTTATACGGCACATGAGTCATCTCGATGCCGGCCATTTGGCGGAACATTTCGCCGGCGAGGTGAATGGTGCCCCCGGTTCCGGCCGAACCGAAATTGAGCTTGCCGGGATGCTGCTTAGCGTAGGCAACGAATTCCTCAACCGTCTTGGCGGGCACAGAGGGATGGACCTCCATCACGACCGGAGCTTCGGTGATCACCGCCAGCACCCGAAAATCCCGCACGGGATCGTAGGACAATTTCTTGTACAGCATCGGATTTTGCACGAGCATCGAGCCGGACACGATGAGCAGCGTGTAACCATCGGCGTCTCCGCGCGCGACGGCCTCGGCGCCAATCGCCCCTTGCGCCCCGGGCTTGTTTTCAACAATAGCCGCCTGTTTCAGGTCTCGGCTTAGGAAATCCGCCACCAGCCGCCCGAGAATGTCGGTCGGACCTCCCGCCGCATAGGGAACCACGAGGTGGATCGGGCGGATGGGAAATTCGGCCGCGAGGCCGCCAGCCACGCCCCCAATAACTGCCGCGACTGTAAACCCACCGATCGCCGCCCGCTTCCAATGCCAACCCATGCCGTTTCTCCGCCGGCGCGTTTCCTTGCCGCAAATCAAACCAGCAATATGGCCGTCAGCCAAGCCACCATTTGCCTGGCACGTATTGAAATTCTCACCCTCTCACATTTCGCAGCACCAGGCAGGCGCCGCCGGCGCGGCGGATTCGGTTGCACAGATGGTCGGCCTCAGGCCGCGTCTCGGCGCCGATGCGCACCTGATAGAAGGTGCGCGTGCCTCGGCTGCGAAACAATCCACCGAGCAGCATGGGTTCTTGATCGCCGATCACACCACGCAGCCGCGCCATCGCGCGCGAATACATCGTCATCGCAAGATCGCGGCTGAAGCCGGCGGCCAACTGAACGCCCCAAGGCCGATCGACACCCAGCTTCACATGCTGCTCGAGTTCGGTGACGAAATAATTGGGCGCGCGTTTGAGCAGCGCCATCAATTCCCGGCAGCTCGTGCGCGTGACACGATCGGGCATCTTGCCGTTTACCCCCGCGGCCGCCCATGTCTCGATCGCGGTGCCGGTGACGGCCGCGACATAATGGCGGGTTTCCTGCGGCATTCCGCCTGAGCCGGCGAGCCATTCCTGCACCCGCCGCGGCCCCGCATTATAGGCCGCCGCCGCCAAGCCAAGATTGCCGAACTGACGGCGCAATTCGGCGAGAAATTCGGCCGCTTTCGGCAAGGCCTGCACGGGATCGAAGGGATCGAGCAGACGGCGCTCGCTCGCCGTGCCCGGCATGAACTGCGCAATTCCTTTCGCGCGCTGGCCATTACGCGTCACCGGCCCTACGACATCGGGTTGAAAGCGGCTTTCCTGCCAGATCACACGGCCGAAAAACTCAAGCGGCAGATCGTTGGTCCTCGCCGCCGCCTCGATCATCAAACACATCGCCTCCCGCGTTCCAGGATCGGCCGCGTTTTCCGAGGGCTGATCCTGGGGTTGGGCGAGTTCTTCCACGCTTGGCTTTGCCAGCCCGAACCCGCCGCCCCTCGCCGTGACCGCCTCCTCCGCCGCCATTCGGCTTGCGGCGAGAAGGAGCAAGGCCGATAGCGCAGCTTTGACGGCTTGTCGCGCGTCCATTCCGAATTCCATTTTTTGCAAGCCAACCGCGCTTGACACCGCGGGCCGGCGGGTTAGCTAAAGACGCATGACGGCAGATCGATGAGGCGATCCCGAACATGACGCTAACTTTGGAAGACGGAACAGGTTTCGCGCCCGACACCGACGCGCCAATCCCTTATATGGCGCGGACGCGGGAATATTATGCCGCCATCGGTTACACCACGCCCTACCGCTGGGCACATTATGTGGACGCGCCGTTCCAACCCTTACGCAAGCCGCTGTCCCAATCCCGCCTCACCCTCATCACCACGGCCGCTCCGTTCGATCCCGCCAAGGGCGATCAAGGACCCGGCGCCAAATATAATGGGGGTGCGAAGTTCTATTCCGTCTACGATGGCGATATCTCCAAGCCTCATGATTTGCGAATCTCACACATCGCCTATGATCGCGTGCACACCTCGGCCGAGGATAGCGGCACCTGGTTTCCCTTGCCGCAATTGCTGCGCTTGGCGGCGGAAAAACGGATCGGCGAGGTCGCGCCGCGCTTCTTCGGCGCTCCCACCAACCGCAGCCATCGCGTCACGATCGAAACCGACGCGCCGGAGATTCTCGCCCGCTGCCGGGCCGACCGCGTCGAGGCCGCGGTGCTGGTGCCGAACTGCCCGGTCTGCCACCAGACGATCAGCCTGATCGCCCGGCATCTTGAGGCCAACGGCATCCCGACCATCGTGATGGGCTGTGCCAAGGACATCGTCGAACATACCGCGGTGCCGCGCTTCCTGTTCTCAGACTTCCCGCTGGGGAATTCCGCCGGCAAGCCGCGCGATATGGTTTCGCAGAACTTCACGCTCGATCTCGCGTTGCGCGTGCTGGAAACGGCACCATCCGCACAGACGACCGTGCAATCGCCCTTGCGCTGGAGTACGGACCCTTCTTGGAAGCGCGACTATAACAATATCGCGGCCTTGAGCGCGGAGGAACTGGCGCGACGGCGGCGGGAATTCGACGCCCAGAAGGAAATCGCGCGGGCTTTGCGTGAAACGGCCGCTTAAAACCCAGATTCCCGCCATTTACCGCGTAACCCACCCCCTATCGATTTACGTTAACGCGGCATTTTGGCCGCAATGCCCTTCCGCGCGCGGCGCGGCTACGCCAAGGTCCGACTTTCGAGTGGGGAGTTATTCGATGCTGGATCGACGCGAGAGCGCGCGCGACAGGGAGATCTATGGCGAGGCCGCCGAGATCGCCGGGCGCGATGCGTCCAGCCATGAGAGCCATCCGCCCGAGGCGTCATGGCGGCTGGCGCTCGCGCGAAAGCGGCGTTCTTTGCTCGCCAGGATCGGCTGGTGGCGCGATAGTTTTGTCGGCATGGCATTCCACGCCGACGGCTACGAGCTGCCCGGCTCCGACCTCGCCAAGCGGCTGCGCCAAAGCGAAAAGAAGAAGCGCCAGTTGCAGCGCCGCATCAAGGCGCTGATCGAAGGCTAAACCTCGAACCGGTCCCCACCGTCGGATCGCATCTGGAGCGAGCTTTCGTCCCAAAACGCTATCAAGCGATCCCTTGTGCACCCTCCCTCTCCCGCCCATAATCGCCGAAATCCGACGGGGGAAAACAACAACCATGCGCGTATCCTTAAACGTCTTGGCCGCCGCGCTGATGAGCCTGGCCGGTGAAACCGCCTTGGCGCAAACGGCCGACCGCAATATCGACGAAATCAAAACCGAGACGCTCGCCCGCGCGCAGACCGGCGCCTATCCCGCTCTCGGTATCCAGCCGTCTGACGCCAGCGATGCGCTGGGACGCATCAAGAGCCGCGAGCCGGACGAATGGGCCGCCGCCTGGAGTGCGGTTGCGGATACTTACATGGCCAAGGCCAAAGCGGCGTCCGATCCGAAGGAGGCCGATGCCAATTACGTGCGCGCTTGGCGCCTTTATTATTTCGGACAATGGCCGGCGCCGACCTCGGCCGGCAAACAGGCCGCCTATCAAAAAGCCATCGACGCCTATTTGCAGCATGCGCGCTATTTCGACCCGCCGCTCGAAGTCGTGCACATTCCCTATGGGGATAGAGAAATCGTCGGCTATCTGAGATTGCCGGCGAAAACGCCACGGCCGGTGCCGCTGGTGCTGGCGATTTCGGGACTCGACAGCCGCAAAGAAACCGTCGCAGAGACGTATGCGGCCGCCATTCCCGAAGGCCTCGCCTTCTTCGCGGTTGATAGTCCCGGTACGGGGCAAGCGCCACGAAAGGCCGATGAAACCGCCGATCAAATGTATTCGCGCGTCCTCGATTATCTCGCCACACGAAGCGAGATCGATAAGAACCGCATCCTCGTTCACGGCCAGAGTTTTGGCGCTTACTGGGCCGCAAAACTCGCCCATACCGAGGCCAAACGCCTGGTCGGCGCGGTGACGCAGTCGCCGCCGATCCACCGTACCTTCCAAGCGGATTTCTTTCGCGGCCGGATGTATACGCGCGAATATCTGTTCGATTTGCTTCCAGCGAGCCTGTTCGTTTACGGCATGAAATCACCCGACGAGCTGATCGCCTTCCTGCCCAAAATGTCGCTGCAAACCCAAGATCTGCTCGGCAAACCCACCGCGCCGCTGTTGGTCGTCGGCGGAACGCGCGACACCCAGGTGCCGATCGACGATCTCGAGCTTCTCCTCAATAACGGCACCGAGCCGCGCGAAGCCTGGATCAATCCCGCCGGCGGCCACATGGGCCGTAACGCCACGAACTGGCCGGACCCGGTGATTTTCCGGAAAATTATCCTGCCCTGGGAGCTATCTCATCTCAACGCCACGCGGAATACGCCTTAAGGCCCCTTTCAAGGCGACCCCTATGCTGTAAGCTCGTCCGACAGGTGCCGCGTTATCTGTCGGGATGCACCGCAAAAAACAAAAAAAGCCAGAAGAACCTTTTGGAGGAAACCCGATGTCAGCCGCTTTCTTGCGCCGCTCCCTCGTCAACCGCCGTACTTTACTGCGCACGAGCGCCGGCATGGCCGGCATCCTCGCGTCGGGCCGCGCGCCTCTCTTCGCGCAAACCCAGCCGAAGAAGCTCGTCTTCGCGCACATCAACGCCGTGCCGGAATCGGCGGCGGTCGCGTTCGACTGGATGGCAAAAGAGCTGACCGCCCGCTCCAACGGCGCGCTCGAAATGCAATTCTTCGGCAAGACCCTGATCCCGCAAGAGCTCGAAATCATGAACGCGGTCAAATCGGGTAGCGTCGCGATGGGAAGTCCCGCGGGCGCCGCCGCGACGCTGTTTCCGGAGATGGGCGCGCTGCTCGTGCCTTATCTGGTGAAGGATTACGCTTCCGCCTACGCCATGCTCAATGGGCGGATCGGCGACAAGCTCAGCCGAGAGATCGAAGATAAATATAAACTGAAAGTGCTGTGTTACTTCGACTATGGTTTCCGCCATTTTTGGACATCGAAGAAGCCGATCGTCGAACCCCGGGATTTGCGCGGCCTCAAGATTCGCGTGCAGCAATCGAAGATTTTCGGCGACACCGTCAACGGGCTCGGCGGCAACGCCGTGCCGATGGCCTATGGCGAAGTGGTCACCGCCGCCAAACAGGGCGTGATCGACGGTGGCGATTTGCCCGTCGTCAACATGAAGGCGCTCAAGATTTACGAAGTGTCGAAATACGCCTCCCTCACCTATCACAATTACGGTCCGACCAACGCGGTGATGAATCTTGAAATTTGGAACAGCCTGACGGCGGGCCAGCAAAAACTGGTATTGGAGCTTGCGCGCGCCGCGCAGGAAAAAATCCGCCAGGTAACCGAATCGGTCGATAATTTCGCCAAAGCCAAAGAAGAACTCGAACCGTTCGGCATGACCGTGGTCGAGGCCAAAATCGAGGAATTTCGCAAAGTAGCGCAGCAGAAAATTTGGCCGGCCTACCGAGGCCAATACGGCGCGTTGTGGGACGAGATCGAAAACTTCAAGGCTTAAAAAACCGTTCCGCTTCACCGTTTATCCCGGAAATCCCAACGCGTATGCCGCGCCTCCTCTCAGCCGTCCCTCAATTCGCGGTCACGGCGTTGATCGTGCTCGCGATCGTCAACCTTCTGGTCGGCGTCGTGCTGCGTTATTTCGTCGGCGCGATCACCGACTGGCTCGACGTCGACCCCGTGCCATTCACCTGGGTCGAGGAGGTCGGCGAATTCTCGTTGGCCTGGCTGACGCTGATCGGCGCGGCCATCGGAATTCAGTCGCGCTCGCACTTCTCGCTATCGGTATTCGTCCATCGCCTGCCGCAAGCCACGCAACGCTGGATCTTCAGGTTCAATCACGCGCTGATCGCTTGTGTCGGCCTTGTGGTCGCGTGGTATGGCCTCAAACTTTGCCTGCTCAACCGCACACTGATCACACCCGGGCTCCAGATCAATCTGGCTTGGCTCTATGCCTCGTCGGTGGTCGGCGGGATATTGATCGCACTTTACGCCCTCGCCGCGATCGCATCGCCGCCTGGAGCGTTTTCGAACGAAACCCAGACCTGAGGCCGGCGATCCATGCTCCTTGCGACGGTCGGTACGATCTTCATCGTCTTGATCCTGTTGTCGATGCCGATCGTGTTCGCGCTGGCGCTCGCCGGCATCGCGGGATTGTGGCTTGGCGGCTATCCGATGCAGCAGCTTTCCTCGGCGCTGGTTTCGGGTTCGCAAAGCTGGGTGTTGCTGGCCATTCCAGCCTTTGTATTCGCCGGTAATCTGATGGAACGCTGCGGCATGAGCCACGCGCTGGTGGAGCTCGCGCGCGCTTTGATCGGTTGGGTCAAGGGCGGGCTCGGCATGTCGGTGATCGTGGTCGCGTATTTTTTCTCCGATATCTGCGGCTCGAAAATGGCGGAAGTCTCCGCGCTCGGCTCGGCGCTGATGCCGCCTTTGACCAAAGCAGGTTACGACCGACGTGATTCGGCCTCGCTGATCGCAGCCGGCACCGCGATGGGCATGCTGGTGCCGCCGGCGATCTTCATGATCGTGCTCGCACAAGTCACCAATACCTCGGCCGTCGCGCTGTTCGTCGCCGGCTTCGTTCCGGCCATGGTCATCATGCTGTGCCTGATGGCGGTGGTTTACATTCGCGCGCGCCAGAACGATTGGCCGGTCGATTCCCGGCCGAGCTTCAAACGCATCGGCCAAGCCGCGCTGCATGCGGCGGTTCCGATGGTGGTGCCGTTCGTCATTCTCGCGGGATTCATTCTCGGCATCATCACCGCCACCGAAGCCGGCGCGGTGGTGGCGGGCTACGCGTTTTTGGCCGCCAAACTTTACTACCGCAATGTGTCCTGGCGCGAGATGGGCAGGATCGCCTATGACAGCGCGCTTTTGACGGCCGCCGTCGTGTTCCTGCTCGCGGTCGCCTCGATCTATCAATATCTGATGGGGGTGAGCGGCGTGCCGCAGCTCCTCGGCGAACTGCTCGGTCCCTTGAAAGGGCATCCCTGGCTCTTCCTCACGGTCACCGCGATCGTGAGCTGCCTGTTCGGCATGGTGCTGGAAGGATTGCCGGCCGCGGTCGTGCTCATTCCCGTGGTGTTTCCGATTTCGGAAGCCATGGGCATCGACCCCATCCACTTCAACATCGTCCAGACCGCCGCCGTCGGCATTGGACTGTTTTTGCCGCCGATGGGCGTTGGGCTATTGATGGCGCTACGGTTTGCGAACCTAAGCGTCGGCGAACATTTCCGCACCTATTTGCCTTACATGCTCGCTTTATTCGCAGGCTTATTGCTGATTATTTGCATTCCTGAAATCAGCCTCACTTTGCCGAGGCTTGCGGGACTGATCCGGTAAGGCCGGTTATCGGTCATCTACGGCCGAAACCTTGGCGCGGATCGGGGCCGCCGGCCGCCGCGCGTCGCCCGCCTCAAGCACAAAGCGCTGATCGAGCGAATACCAGGGCGCGGCGAAGCCGAACTTCTCCGAGGGCTCATCATGACGGACATAATTTCCGATCAGCGCCCGCGTGACGCCGAACTGCACGTCTGAGTCGATATGCGGATCGTCCGGCGAGTAGACTTGCGAGATCAGAGTCTTGAAGCCGGGCTTGAAGACCATGAAGTGCAGATGAGCGGGACGAAAATTGTGACGGCGGGTGGCGCGCACCAATTCGCCCACGGGACCATCGACGGGAATCGGATAACCCGCCGGCTTGACACTGCGAAAATTAAAGCGCCCGTTTTCGTCGGAGACAAACCGGCCGCGCAAATTCATCTCGGCCTGTTTGGGGTCCTGGTTCTCATAAAGCCCTTCCGGCGAGGAATGCCAAACATCGACCTCCGCGCCCGGAATCGGTCGGCCACTCGCATCTTCGAGCAAAACCGAAACGAACAGTTTGGGACCTGGCGTCGGCGAGCGCACCAGCGTGTCGCCGCTTGCGCATAATGGCTGGTCGTCCCGCCAGAACGGACCGAGCATATTGGCCTGGGTTTCGCTCTGCCCCTGATTGCCGTTGTTGAGCAGGCAGAGCAGCGACGACACGCCGAGCGAGCCCGCCATCAACACCACTTCATTATGCGAAGCCGTGGTCTTCTGTCCCAGACCCGCGATGATCCGCACGGCCCCGCCAAATTCGCGTTCAGTGAGATGAACCTCACGCACGAACCCGTGCAGATGCCGAACCAGGGCACCCAATATTTCGCGCAAACGCGGATCATCGACGCGGGAGACGGCTTCCAAGACCGCGTCCGTTACCATGGCCTGATTTTCGATGATCATGTTTACTTCCCCGCCTGGCTTGCTACCTTCCAATAAGAAAGCCGGCAGGTCTTGCGACACGCCGGCTTTCCCAAGGGTTGATGTCAACCGCTTTAGACCTTGACCAACGGCCCTCGCGAAGCCGGACCTTTTGACCCGCCCCCACTATTGGGACCGCTTGGCTTCGGCTTGCGCGTCACGGGGCGCTTGCGCGCGCCCGGCAATTTCTCCGGCTTCGGCGTGACCGGCCCTTCGACAAAATCGAATCCGATCTTTTCTTGTTCCGCTTCGTCCTTGACCAGGACGACGCGAACATGACCGCCGCCCTTGAGCTTGCCGAACAAAACCTCATCGGCGAGCGGCTTTTTGATATGCTCCTGGATCACGCGCGCCATCGGCCGCGCGCCCATCTGCTCATCATAGCCATGCTGCACCAGCCAGGCCTTGGCCGGTTCGGACAGTTCGATCGTGACGTCGCGGTCGGCAAGCTGCGCCTCGAGCTGAAGCACGAACTTCTCCACCACCATGCCGATCACCTCGGCATTGAGATGCGCAAACGATACGACGGCATCAAGCCGGTTGCGGAATTCCGGCGCGAATTGCCGGTTGATGGCCTCGTGGTCATCGCCTTCCCGCTTGTTGCGGGTGAAACCGAACGCTTGGCGGGCCAGATCGGCCGCGCCCGCATTCGTCGTCATGATCAGGATCACGTTGCGGAAATTGACCTGCTTGCCATTGTGATCGGTGAGCCGGCCATGATCCATGATCTGCAACAGCACGTTGTAGAGGTCGGGATGCGCCTTCTCGATTTCGTCGAGCAGCACCACGCAATGCGGATGCTGATCGACACCGTCGGTCAGAAGACCGCCCTGATCGAATCCGACATAGCCGGGGGGCGCCCCGATCAGGCGCGACACCGTGTGCCGCTCCATATATTCGGACATGTCGAAGCGCAGCAACTCAACGCCGAGCGAGGCCGCCAATTGCTTGGCGACTTCGGTCTTGCCGACGCCGGTCGGACCCGAAAACAGATAGCAGCCGATCGGCTTCTCCGGTTCGCGCAAGCCCGCGCGCGCGAGCTTGATCGATGCCGAGAGCGACTCGATCGCCTTGTCTTGGCCAAACACCACGCGCTTTAAGGTTTGTTCGAGATGCTTGAGCACCTCGGCGTCGTCCTTCGACACGCTCTTGGGCGGAATGCGCGCCATCGTGGCGATGGTGGTTTCGATTTCCTTGATGCCGATGGTCTTCTTGCGCTTGCTCTCCGTAACCAGCATCTGCGCCGCGCCGGATTCGTCGATCACGTCGATCGCCTTGTCCGGCAATTTGCGGTCGTGGATGTAGCGCGACGACAATTGCACCGCGGCCTCGATCGCCTCATTGGTGTATTTCAGCCGGTGATAATCCTCGAAATAAGGCTTAAGCCCCTTGAGGATCGCGATCGCGTCTTCCACCGTCGGCTCGTTGATGTCGATCTTCTGGAAACGCCGCACCAGCGCGCGATCCTTCTCGAAATGCTGGCGGTATTCCTTGTAAGTGGTGGAGCCCATGCAGCGGATGGTGCCCGAGGCCAAGGCCGGCTTGAGCAGGTTGGAGGCGTCCATCGCGCCGCCGGAGGTCGCGCCCGCGCCGATCACAGTGTGGATTTCGTCGATGAACAGAATCGCGTTCGGATGCGCTTCGAGTTCCTTCAACACCTGCTTCAGCCGCTCCTCGAAATCGCCGCGATAGCGCGTGCCCGCCAAAAGCGTGCCCATGTCGAGCGAAAACACGGTGGCGGCCGAGAGCACCTCCGGCACCTCGCTATCGACGATGCGCTTGGCGAGTCCCTCCGCAATCGCGGTCTTGCCGACGCCGGCTTCGCCGACAAAGAGCGGATTGTTCTTCTGCCGGCGGCAAAGCACCTGGATGGCGCGGTTGATTTCGGAATTACGTCCGATCACGGGGTCGATCTTGCCGTCGCGCGCCTTCTTGTTGAGGTTCACGCAATAGGTATCGAGCGCCTCGCCCTTTTTCTTGGTGTCTTCGTTGCCCTTGGTCTCGGTCTCTTCGTCGACGCCACGCACAGGGCGCGCCTCGGAAACCCCCGGCCGCTTGGCGATGCCGTGGCTGATGTAATTGACCGCGTCGTAACGGGTCATGTCCTGCTCTTGCAGGAAATAAGCGGCGTGGCTTTCGCGCTCGGCAAAGATCGCGATCAAGACATTGGCGCCGGTGACCTCCTCGCGTCCGGAAGACTGGACGTGAATCACCGCGCGCTGAATCACGCGCTGGAAGCCGGCGGTCGGCTTGGCATCGTCGGCGCCATCCGTCACCAGATTTTCGAATTCGGTCTCAAGATAATGAACAAGGTTGGTGCGCAGCTTGTCGAGATCGACGCTGCATGCGCGCATCACGGCCGCCGCGTCGCTGTCATCGATCAGCGACAGCAACAGATGCTCAAGCGTCGCATATTGATGATGGCGCTCATTGGCAATCGCCAACGCCCGATGCAGGGATTGTTCTAGGCTTTGGGAAAAAGTCGGCATTCGCGTCCTCTGTGGCCCCCGCCATCATGATCGCCGTTAGCCATCGAGGCAACAACAACCTTTGTCATATATAGTTGCGTTCGATCATGGCGAAAGATCGGTTCAAGCCGTTCTCCCCACGCATATGCGGCGGGACCTGTTTATCGGTGTTTTTCCGGTTAACGCGCGCCGTCAATGCAAAACCCGTTCCGATTTTCCGAAGGCGCCGGATCGGGCTTTCCATAGCGAGCGTCACTTCTTTTCCATCACGCATTGCAGGGGATGCTGGTGCTTGCGCGCGAAATCCATCACCTGCGTCACTTTCGTTTCCGCGATTTCGTAGGTGAAAATGCCGCACTCCCCAATGCCGTGGTGGTGAACATGCAGCATGATTTTCGTCGCGGCCTCGACATCCTTCTGGAAGAATTTCTCGAGCACATGAACGACGAACTCCATCGGGGTGTAGTCGTCATTCAAGATCAGGACGCGATAGAGATTGGGCTTTCTGGCCTTCGGCTTGACCTTGGTGATCACGGATGTGGCCGGGCCGCCCGCGACACGGTTTTCATCATTGCCCATTCGGGGAGAGAATATGGCCACCTGGGACATGGACGGATCGGGATTGGTCATCAAACGTAACATGGCACGGGCGCTTTGAAGTCCTGTCGGCAAACCGGATAGCAACCGGGCGATGTTTTCACCTGATGGAACGGACAGCTTTCGCTGACCTGGCGTTGATTCAGAAATCCGCACCGTTCCTTGGTTCACGTCTGGATCGACCGCGAGAAATATGGGTCCAGCATCACCTGACCGCAAGCTATCCGAAGCCGCAAGTCCGCCGGACTCCGCGCCCCCATTCATCCGGCGATTCCTTTCGGATCAACATCGCATCGTAATCAATTCGGACGACTTTGACAAAGCGGCAGACCGCCACGCGACCATCTTGTCCAGCTACCTTTCATTCCCGCGAAGATTTGATTCCGAACGGCACGTCAGCAAAGCATCGCCCCTGTCGAACGACCAGTGCCGCCTCCCCAAAAAGGGCCGCTCAGCGGTAACCGAATTGTGCATCGCACAAAAATAGGCGAGCCTCTTCAACAAAACATCGATTTCCGTATTTTTCCGCAAACCTTCCTTAAGCATTTGGAAACCCACGCCCCCTAACTTGATTTTAGGGACTTTTCCAATTTGGGCAGGTTCCTGAAATCTATTTATGAACAGTGTCTTAGCTAGAATGGCAGACGGGCGGCCGGAGGGCGGAATGAACCTTCAATACCGGCTTCCAAACAGGGCAACATCACCTTCGGCCGGGCATAATTTAGCCTCACGAACCGGTGATCAAGGCAGGAAATGGGACGGGAAAGTTCATGTTTCGAACAGACTTGGCTACCTCGCGCCAGCTCCAGCGTTGCCTTTTCGGGTTAGCCGCATTCGCGGCCGCGATCAGTTTCACCACCCCAATCGCCGAAGCCCGCCATTATCGGCATCGTCATCATCATGTCCGATCGGAATCGGATGAGAGCTACAGTCCGGCGTTTTCCGCCATCATCGTCGATGGCAATTCGGGCGCGACGCTTTCATCGACCAATCCGGATGCCAGCCGCCATCCGGCTTCGCTGACCAAGATCATGACGCTTTATCTTTTGTTCGAGCGCTTAGAGGCCGGCAAGATGAAGCTCGATACCGAAATGCCGGTATCGGAACGCGCGGCCGAACAGGCGCCGACCAAGCTCGGATTACAGGTAGGGCAGAGCATCCGCGTCGAGGATGCGATCAAAGGTCTGGTGACTCGCTCAGCCAACGACGCCGCGGTCGTGATCGCCGAAGCGCTGGCCGGCGACGAAGACGATTTCGCCAAGCTGATGACACGCAAGGCGCGCATGCTCGGCATGACCAAGACAGTATATCGCAATGCCTCAGGCCTGCCAGACGATGAACAGGTAACCACGGCGCGCGATCAGTCCACGCTCGGCCGCGCGATTCAGGATCGTTTTCCGCGCTATTACCGCTATTTTTCGACGACATCGTTTACCTTCCGGGGCCATTCGATCACGAACCACAATCATCTCCTGGGCACCGTCGAAGGCGTCGATGGAATCAAGACCGGCT
>Ga0070735_10003795_pt1 | contig 13047 bp, 12 predicted proteins | sample Coa_R1_FD_66443 | JGI IMG/M metagenome (GOLD analysis project Ga0070735, IMG submission 66443) | Surface soil microbial communities from Centralia Pennsylvania, which are recovering from an underground coalmine fire - Coalmine... | ecosystem: Environmental > Terrestrial > Soil > Unclassified ...
CCGCTCGGTCTCCTTCAGGGCCTGATAGCGTCGGGCGGTGGCGGCCTGCCGCTGCAGGTGCCGGATCTGCTTGTCGACCTCATCGCGCAGATCCTGCAGCCGCTCGAGGTTTTCGCGGGTCTCGGCGACACGCACCTCGGTTTCCTTGCGACGCTCCTTGTAGCGGGAGATGCCGGCCGCCTCCTCGACGAAGGCGCGCATGTCCTCGCTCTTCGCGTCGATGACGCGCGTGATCATGCCCTGCTCGATGATGGCGTAGCTGCGCGATCCGAGCCCGGTGCCGAGGAAGAGATTGGTGATGTCTTTGCGCCGGCAGCGCACGCCGTTGATGAAATAGGCCGACTGGCCGTCGCGCGAGACCTGCCGCTTGAGAGAGATCTCGGCGTAACCCGCGTAGGGGCCGCCGATCTTGCCGTCGGCGTTATCGAATATCAGCTCGACGGCGGCCGTGCCCACGGGCTTGCGGGCGCTCGAGCCGTTGAAAACCACGTCCGTCATGCTGTCGCCGCGCAGGTGCTTGGCGGAGAGCTCGCCCATCACCCAGCGCACGGCGTCGATGACGTTCGACTTGCCGCAGCCGTTTGGGCCGACGACACCGGTGAGATTGCTGGGGAAGCTGATGTGGGTGGGGTCGACGAAGGATTTGAAGCCGGCGAGCTTGATCTTTGTCAGCCGCATCTGTGCCTTCAACCCCCACGCCACACCCGCGCCGGACTCGCCGCGGGCGATTCCGGCCAATGGTGTAGTGTAGAGGAAATATGCCCTCGACGCCCACCAGTGAGCTGGAGACTTTCGCGAATCCCGAGCGCACGCGGGATTACACGATACGCATGCAGATTCCCGAGTTCACCTGCCTGTGCCCGCGCACCGGACAGCCGGACTTCGCCACGCTCGATCTCGAGTATGTGCCTGACCGGCTGTGCGTCGAGCTCAAATCCCTCAAGCTTTACATCTGGTCGTTCCGCGATCGCGGCGCCTTCCACGAGGCCGTGACCAACGAGATCGCCGACCACCTGAGCCGTGCCGTCGAGCCGCGCTTTCTGCGGCTCACGGCGCGCTTCAACGTGCGTGGCGGAATCTGCACCACGGTTGTCGCAGAGCGCAGACAGCCGGGCTGGCAGCCGGCCCCGCCCGTCGCCCTGCCGTAGGCTCTGCGGACGGCCGAGGCCCCGCCACCGTCGCCAGCGCGCCGCAACGCGCCATTTCTTTGGGCTATCGGCGCCATCTGTACAGGTCAAAGTCGGCCGGTATAATCGCGCGTTCTTTCGAGAGCCCGACGATGTGCTGAGGAGCGATTGATGCCGGCCAAGAGAGCTGCGCCGAAGTCCGCCAAAGGCCGCAAGGCGACGAACCGGCCCGCCGTGCGTAAGAGCGTCGCCACGACCCGCAAGAGCGATGCCGTGCGCAGCCGCGCCGCCGTTCACGTGCGCAAGGGCGCCGCCCCGGCGAAGAAGCCCGCGGCGCAGCCCGCTGCCTCCGCCGGCGAGGCACACGCGGAGAAGCCGAAGGCGCAGCGGCCGCTCGCCCCTGGCGCGCGTGAGCCGATTCGCGCTATGCCGCCGGCGGTTACCGTCCCGCGCACGGCCCCGCTCCCCGGGGGGCCCGAGACCGACGATGTCGAGGCCGCAGAGCCTGGAAGCCTGCTGGCCGGGCCGCGCAACGTCCAGCCCTACATCGTCAAGCGCGGCGAACAGTACATGAGCAAGGAGCAGCTCGACCACTTCCGCAACATCCTCAACAGCTGGAAACGCGATCTGATGGTCGAAGTGGATCGCACCGTGTCGCATATGAAGGATGAGGCCGCGAACTTCCCCGATCCGAACGATCGTGCGACCCAGGAAGAAGAGTTCAGCCTGGAGCTGCGCACGCGTGACCGCGAGCGCAAGCTCATTAGGAAGATCGACGAGGCACTGAAGCGCATCGACGATGGCTCCTACGGGTACTGCCTCGAGACCGGCGAGGAAATCGGCATCAAGCGCCTCGAGGCGCGTCCGGTCGCCACGCTCAGCATCGAAGCCCAGGAGCGGCGCGAGCGGCGTGAGCGGCAGTACGGCGACCGCGACGACCGTTACCGCTGAGGCGTCGCCGCCGCCTTATGTCGGGCGCTTCGCGCCCTCGCCCACCGGGCCACTCCATCTCGGCTCCCTGATCGCCGCGCTCGGCAGCTTCCTCGATGCGCGCCGCCATGCGGGCCGCTGGCTGCTTCGCATGGAGGATCTCGATCGCGAGCGCGTGGTGCCAGGCTGCGCGGACGAGATGTTGCGCACCCTCGAGGCACACGGCCTCAGCTGGGATGGCACGGTCGAGTACCAGAGCACGCACGTCACCCGCTACGGCGCGGCGCTCGCGCAGCTCACCGCGCGCGGTCGAACGTTCGAGTGCAGCTGCACGCGGCGCGAGCGCACCCAGGAAGGCGGCTATCCGGGCACCTGCCGCAGTGGCCCGCGGCATGCGGGCCCCACCGCGACGCGTTTTCGCGTCGACGAGAGCACCCTCTCCTTCGAGGATCGAGTGCAGGGCCACTGCCGCTTCAGCCTGCGCGAGCGGGGCGATGTGGTCGTGCGCCGGCGCGACGGAGTCTTCGCCTATCAGCTGGCGGTGGTGGTGGACGATGCGCACAGCGCGATAACCGACGTCGTGCGCGGTGCCGACCTGCTCGATAACACCCCCTGGCAGATCGCTCTCCAGCACGCACTGGGCTTGCCGCCTCCGCGCTACGCGCACCTTCCGCTCATCGTCGAGGCTCGCGGGACCAAGCTGAGCAAGTCACGCCGCTCTCTGGCCCTGGACCCGGCTATGGCAGGAAGCCAGTTATATCAGGCACTTACGCTGCTTCGACAGACCCCTTCGCCCGAGCTCAAGCTCGAGCGTCCGGCCGCGATTCTCGAATGGGCGGTCGAACACTGGCGCCTGGACCGAGTCCAGGGGGTCAGGGAGGTGCTCGCCGGGGACTGACCGTCTCGAGGCGGCTCGATGTTAGGAGTTGGGTTCCCACCGGCAATGTACTAAGGTATTACCTGAGACGCCCAGCACTAAGGAAGGTGCATCACCCATAGTGAGGGACGTGCGATGAGCGAACCGCGCACCATAAAAAAGTATCCCAACAGGCGGTTGTACGACACGGTCGAGAGTCGTTACATCACCTTGGCCGATATCCGACGGTTGGTGCTGGAGCGCATCGACTTCGTGGTGATCGACAAGAAGACGCAGGGCGACATCACGCGCTCGATTCTGCTGCAGGTGATCGCCGAGCAGGAGCACGGGACCGAAGCGCTCATGAGCCGCGACTTCCTCTCGCAGGTCATCCGTTCCTACGGTGTCGCCGCACGCGGCATGGTGGGGAATCATCTGGAGCAGAGCCTGCGCCAGTTCGCCACCCAGAGTCAGTCTCAGAGCATTGCCCGCAGCCCGCAGGGCTGATCCCGGCGCGAGAGGGTCCGTCGGCTGTTGGGGGCCCGCCGAATCCCCGGCCCGACCGACCCACCCTGTGCGCGAGAAGGTCCCTCGGCTGCTAGTGAAACGAGTGCTTCACTATTGCCCGGAGGAGAACGCCCGCCGTGGACCGGCCGGAAGACGCCCCGGCTATTCGCTTGGGGTGGGCCTGCGGCAAACGCCGGGAGCGTTTGCCGCCAAGTCAGTGAGTATCGACGTCCCGCATCGACAGGCGGATGCGCCCCTGCCGGTCGACCTCGAGCACCTTCACGCGGATGACATCGCCCTCGCGAAGCTTGTCGCTGACGCGCTCGACCCGCTCGTTCGAGATCTGCGAGATGTGCACCAGGCCGTCACGTCCCGGGAGGATGGTGACGAACGCGCCGAAGTCCATGAGGCGCGCCACCTTGCCCTCGTAGATGCGCCCGACCTCGACATCCGCGGTGATGAGCTCGATGCGCCGCTGCGCCTCGCGGCCCGCGGCTCCCGAGACCGAAGCGATCTTCACGGTACCGTCGCTCTCGATGTCGATGGTGGTGCCGGTCTCCTCGGTGATCTGACGGATGACCGCGCCACCCTTGCCGATGACGTCGCGGATCTTCTCCGGGTCGATCTTGAGCGTGATGATCGAAGGCGCCCACTCGGACATCTTCTCGCGTGACTGATGGATCACGCGATTCATCTCGCCGAGGATGTGCAGCCGCCCGTCGCGCGCCTGCTCGAGCGCCACCTTCATGATCTCAGGCGTGACGCCCTCGACCTTGATGTCCATCTGCAGCGCCGTGATGCCGTCTTTGGTGCCGGCGACCTTGAAGTCCATGTCGCCCAGGTGATCCTCGTCTCCGAGGATGTCGGTCAGCACTTTGTAGCGGCCGCCTTCGAGCACCAGGCCCATCGCCACGCCGGCCACCGGCGCCCTGATCGGAACGCCCGCGTCCATGAGCGAGAGCGAGGTGCCGCACACGCTCGCCATCGAGCTCGAGCCATTGGACTCGAGGATCTCCGAGACCACGCGGATCACATAAGGGAAGGTGGTCATGTCGGGCATCACCGCGTTGACCCCGCGGCGGGCCAGATTGCCGTGGCCGATCTCGCGCCGCTTGGGCGAGCCCATCATGCCGGTCTCGCCTACCGAAAACGGCGGGAAGTTGTAGTGCAGCATGAACGGCTCGCGCCGCTCGCCCTCGAGGGCGTCGATGATCTGCGCATCGCGGGTGGTGCCGAGCGTGGTGACGACCAGCGCCTGGGTCTCCCCGCGGGTGAAGAGCGCCGAGCCGTGAGTGCGCGGCAGCACGCCGACCCTCACGTTGATCGGACGCACGGTGCGGGTATCGCGACCGTCGATGCGCGGCTCACCGTTGAGGATGCGCTGGCGCACGATGGTGCTCTCGAGCTTGAAGAGGACGTTCTCAACCGCATCCTTGCTCCACTTCGGCGAATCGCCACCGGCCAGTGCCGTGACCGTCGTCGTCTTGATCTCGCTCAAGCGCGCATGGCGCTGCTGCTTCTCGGTGATGCTGTAGGCAGCCGCGAGTGCCGCATTGGCCTGCATGGTCACCGCGGTGGTCAGCTCGGCATCATCGGCCGCCGGCTGCCACTTCCAGCGCTCCTTGCCCGCCTCGCTGGCGAGCGCCTTGATGGCGCCGATGGCGGTCTGCATCTGCTCGTGGCCGAAGACCACGGCGCCCAGCATGACTTCTTCCGACAATCCCTTGGCCTCGGACTCGACCATGAGCACGGCGTGCTCGGTGCCGGCCACGACCAGGTGCAGCTGCGACTCGGCGAGGTCCTTCGCAGGAGGATTCAGCAGATACTGTCCGTCACGGTAGCCGACGCGCGCGGCGCCGATCGGACCGTTGAACGGAATGCCCGAGAGCGCGAGTGCCGCCGAGGCGCCGAGGAGCGCGGGGATGTCCGCGTCGATCTCCGGATCCATCGACAGCACCGTCGCCACCACCTGCACGTCGTTGAGGAAGCCGTCCGGAAACAGCGGGCGGATCGGTCGGTCGATGAGACGCGAGGTCAGCGTCTCCTTCTCGGTGGGGCGCCCCTCGCGCTTGAAGAACCCGCCGGGGATGCGCCCCGCGGCGTAGGTCTTCTCGATGTAGTTGACCGTGAGAGGGAAGAAATCCCGGCCCGGCTGGGGGCTCTGCGCCGCACAGGCGGTGACCAGGACCATGGTGTCTCCCATGGAGACGCGTACCGCACCCTCGGCCTGGCGGGCGACCTCGCCCGTCTCGATGGTGACCGTGTGCGGGCCGTACGGAAACGACTTGCTGACGACGCTCAAAGCTTCATTCCTCGGAAGTTGAAGGTACGGCTGAGAAACATGAAGGCCGCGCGTCTCATCGACGGCGGCCCACGTGGTGCTCAGCGGCGCAGTCCCAGTCGCTCGACGAGCTCCTGGTACTTCTGCGGTTGGGTGGCTCTGAGGTAATCGAGGAGCTTGCGGCGCTGGTTGACCAGCTTGACCAGTCCGCGGCGCGAGGCGTGGTCGCGCTTGTGCGCGGCGAAATGCCCGCCGAGGTCGTTGATGCGCTCGGAGAGCAGCGCCACCTGCACCTCCGGGGAGCCGGTGTCGCTCGGTCCACGGCGGAACTGCGCGAGTATTCCACCCTTTTTCTCGCTGGTTAAAGCCATTGCGCGATAGTCCTAACTACTTGTCTTAAGAGCCCTTTTGGTGAGCCGCGCATTGTACTGTCGGAAGGGACTTGCGACAAGGTCGAGGCGGCCCTGTCGGCACGTAAACGCCCAGGATCGCCGCGCGTTAAGTTCGGTGCAGATGGCGCGCCGCCGCGCGGCGTTCCGGCTCCCTTGCGGCACCGCGACGGCGGGCATAGGCTGTTTTCGAGGTGATTGCCATGTTCAAGTCGTTTGCAATTGGCGCCTGCCTGGCGCTCCTCGCCGGGTGCGCCACCACTCCCACGACCCCGGCTAAGCCTGCAACCGCGGCCACGCTCCCGGCGGGCTGCGTCGGACAGACGGCTACCCGCATCCCGGTGAAGAATGGTGAGTGCGCCGGATTCGGCAGCACGTACGACCAGCAGGACATCGATCGCACGGGCCAGACGACCGTGGGTCCGGCCCTGCAGATGCTCGACCCCTCGGTGCGCGTAGGCCACTAGTCCGGCCGCTAGTCCGGGTTGAGCAGCCGGCGGGGCCGAACGACTCCGCCGCCATCGGTCATCCCGATACCGAGAAATCTCCCGGCATCGTCATAGAGCCGCACGCGCCCCGCGGCGCCCGCGCCCCCATCCGGGGCACCGGCCACCGCCTGGCCCTTGAGCAGGCGTGCGGCACGGGCCGCATCCAGAGTCACGGCGGGCAGATGCGCGAGAGGCAGATCGAGCGGCAGTAGACTCGCCCCGCCGCCGCTCGCGCACTGCGCTTCGAGCGAGTCGAGCGTGATCATGGCCGCCTCCTCGAAGGGCTCGACCGCCAGCCGTCGCAAGGCGCTCACGTGACCTAAGGTTCCGAGGCGCGCGGCGATGTCCTCGGCAAGCACGCGGATGTAGGTGCCCTTCGAGCAGCGCGCCTCGATCTGAAGGACCTCCGGCCCGAAGGAGAGGAGCTTCAGCTCCTTCAATTCGATCGTGCGGGGCGCGCGATCGACCGTGACCCCGGCGCGCGCGAGGGCGTAGAGCGGCTCGCCGTCGCGCTTGAGGGCCGAGTACATCGGCGGTACCTGGGGTTGCGTACCGAGGAAGCTCCGCAGCACCTCTTCTACTGCCGCGCGCGCGAGCGGAGGCACGTCCGCGCGTGCCGTGACCGCCCCCTCCGCATCGCCGCTCGCGGTACGCGATCCGAGCGAGACCGTGAATCGGTAGCGCTTCTCTCCGGCCACGATGTCGCCCACGATCTTGGTGGCCTCGCCCAGGCAGATCGGAAGCATCCCGGTCGCGAGCGGATCGAGGCTGCCGGCATGTCCCGCCTTGATGCCGCCGAGAAGCCGCCGCACGCGCTGCAGAGCGGCGTTCGAGGAGAGCCCGCGCGGCTTGTCGAGCAGGAGAATTCCGCTCGGCATCGAAGTCTCAGGGCGTCGGGTCGGGGCTGCCCGGACCCTGCTCGCTCCCCTCATCGTCCTCAGTCCCGCTGCCGCCAGCGCCGTGTCCGGCGCGATCGGCAGCGACTGCCCGGTCGATGAGCGAGGTGAGGCGCGCCGCATCTTCCGCGGTCTCGTCGAAAACGAACTCGAGCCGCGGCGCGTGGCGCAGCGACAGCCGCCGCCCGAGCTCCCCGCGCAGGAAGCTCGCCGCATGAGTCAGGCCGTGCGCCACCTGGGCGGGCGGCGCGCGCGAAGCGAACGGGGTGAAATACACCCGCGCCGTGCCCATGTCGGGCGCGACCTGCACCGCCGTGATCGTGACATTGCCGACGCGCGGGTCCTTGACCTCGCGCGCGATCAACGCCGCGAGCGTGCGCTGGATCTGCGCCTCCAGGCGGTGTGTGCGTGCCTCGCTCATGGCTACGAGAGCGTCCGTGCCACCTCGACGCGCGCGAAGCACTCGATCTGGTCGTTGGCGCGCACATCCTGGTAGTTCTTCACGCCGATGCCGCATTCGGTACCGGCGCGCACCTCGTTGACGTCGTCCTTGAAGCGGCGCAGCGACTCGAGCGCACCCTCGAAGATCACCACGTTGTCGCGCAGCACGCGGATCGGATTGTTGCGCCGGACGAAGCCCTCGGTGACGAGGCACCCGGCCACCACGCCGAACTTGCTCGAGCGGAACACCTCGCGCACCTGCGCGATGCCGACGATCTGCTCCTTGATTTCCGGCTTCAGCATGCCGGTCATCATCTGCCTGACATCGTCGATGGCCTCGTAGATGATCGAGTAGTAACGCACCTCGACCCCGGTCTCCTTCATGGCATCGCGCGCGCTCGCATCAGCGCGCACGTTGAAGCCGATGATGAAGCCGCGCGAGGCCGCCGCGAGCTGCACGTCGGACACGGTGATGCCGCCCAGGCCGCTCGCGATCACCTTGACCTGCACCTCTTCGGTCGAGAGCTTGCCGAGCGCTTCGCTGAGCGCCTCGGCGCTCCCCTGTACATCGGCTTTGAGGAGCACCGTGACGACTCCGGCCTTGGCCTCGCCCATCTGCGAGAACACGTCCTCGGGACGGGCCGTCTGCCGCGCGAGCTTCACGTCGCGGAACTTGCCCTGGCGGTAGAGGGCCACCTCGCGCGCCTTGCGCTCGCTCTCGGCCGCGAGGATCTCATCCCCGGCATTCGGCGGGCTCGAGAGTCCCAGCACCTGCACCGGCATGGAGGGCGGGGCCTCCTGCACCGGCTTGCCGTTCTCATCGAACATGGCGCGCACGCGGCCGAACTCGGACCCCGCAATGATGGGATCGCCGACATGCAGCGTGCCTTTCTTGACCAGCACGGTCGCAACCGCACCGCGTCCCTTCTCGACGCTCGATTCGATCACCACGCCCGAAGCGAGTCCGGTGCGCGGCGCGCGCAGCTCGAGCACCTCGGCCTGAAGCAGGATCGCGTCGAGCAGCTGATCGATTCCCTGACCGGTGCGGGCGGAGACGCTCACGAACATGTTCTGGCCGCCCCACTCCTCCGAGATCACCTCCTGCTTGGAGAGCTCGGTCCGTATCCGATCGAGATCCGCATCGCTCTTGTCGATCTTGTTGACCGCGACCACGATCGGCACGTTGGCGGCGCGCGCGTGCTGAATCGCCTCCACCGTCTGTGGCATGACGCCATCGTCCGCCGCCACGACCAGCACCACGACGTCGGTGGCCTTCGCGCCGCGGGCGCGCATGGCGGTGAAGGCGGCGTGGCCCGGAGTATCGAGGAAGGTAATGACGCCCTTGGGCGTCTCGACGTGATATGCGCCGATGTGCTGCGTGATGCCGCCGGCTTCGCCCGCCGCGACCTTGGTGCGGCGGATGTAATCGAGGAGCGAGGTCTTGCCGTGGTCGACGTGGCCCATGACGGTCACCACCGGCGGCCGCGGCTCGCCTTCGGCCTCGGCCTGCTCGCCCTGCAGGTCCGCCTCGATCTGGTTCTCCTTGAGGACCTTCGGCGTGTGTCCCATCTCCTCGACCACCAGAACCGCCGTGTCCTGGTCGATCGGCTGGTTGATGGTGGCCATGACGCCCATGTTCATGAGCGCCTTGATGACTTCGTTGGCCTTGACGGCCATCTTCTGGGCGAGCTCCGCCACGGTGATGGTCTCGCCGATCCCCACCTCGCGCACCACGGGCGCGGTCGGCATCTCAAATCCATGCCGCCCGTCGGGTGTGGCCGGCAGCGGCCGCGACTTGGCGCGGCGCTTTTTCTTGTAGCGCGAGCTCACATCGCCGGTGACGTGCAGCTCCTGGCGCCCGTAGCGGGTGTGCTGCTTGTCGTCGGCCACCACCGGGGCGACGGGCGGGGGTGCCGGACGCTCGCGCACGGCGGGCGCGGGAGGGGGCGGTGCGGCTTGCGTCCGCTCGGCCGGCGCACGCCGCTCGTGCTCCTCGCGTTCGCGGGTGCGGCGCGCCTCGTCATCGCGCGTGCGCTGCTCGGCGACGCGGCGCGCATCCTCCTGCGCCCGGCGCCGTGTCTCCTCCTCCTCGACGCGACGGCGATTCTCGGCTTCGAGGCGCTCGCGCTCGCGGCGCTCCGCCTCGGCGCGCTCGGTGGCCGCCCGTGCGGCTTCCTCGGCCTCGCGCTTGCGCGAGTCGATCTCGTCCTGCTGCGCGCGCGCCTGCTCCTCGAGCACGTCGCGCTTGATGTAATTGCGCGTGCGGCGCACCTCGACGTTCACGGTGCGGGCGCGTCCCTGGGCGCTCGCGAGCTTCAGCTCGCTCTGCGTCTTGCGCTTCAGGGTGATCTTGCGCGGCGCGCCGTCGCTGTCGGCCTCGCTGCCGTGGCTGCGCCGCAGGTGCGTGAGGAGCTCGAGCTTCGCATCGTCGCTGATGCGCGCCTCGGGTCCGTCCACCTTGATGCCCGCCTGATCGAGCTGCACCAGCAGCCGATCGACCGGCACCTTGAGGACCTCCGCGAACTGGGAAACGGTCACTTCCGCCATAGACTCAGGCCTCGCTCGCGAACCAGGGGGCGCGCGCCGTCATGATGAGGGCCGCCGCCTTGTCTGCCGCCAGACCCTCGATGTCAGAGATCTCGTCCACCGACTGCTCGGCGAGCTCCTCGCGGGTGCGCACCCCGCGCCGTGCCAGCGCCAGTGCCAGATCCGGGCTCATGCCCTCGAGCAGCAGCAGATCGTCCGCCGGCATCGACTGATCGAGCGTCTCCTCGCTGGCGATGGCCTGCGTGAGCAGCACGTCGCGCGCGCGGTTGCGCAGCTCCTTGACCATGTCTTCGTCGAACTCCTCGATCGCCGCGAGCTCCGCCTGCGGCACGTAGGCGATCTCCTCGATGGTCGAGAAGCCTTCCTGCGCGAGGATCGTCGCCACGTCCTCATCGACGTCGAGCTGCTTCATGAAATTGGCGACCAGCTCCTTGGCCTCCGTCTCGCTCTTCGCCTCGGCGTCCGATTCGGTCATGACGTTGAGGTCCCAGCCGGTGAGCTGGCTCGCGAGGCGGATGTTCTGCCCGCCGCGGCCGATCGCCTGGCTGAGCTTCTCCTCGGCAACCGCGATATCCATGCTGTGCGAGTCCTCGTCGACCACGATCGACATGACCTCCGCGGGCGACATGGCGTTGATCACGAACTGCGCGGGATTGTCGTCATGAGGGATGATGTCGACGCGCTCGCCCGCGATCTCGTTGGAGACCGCCTGCACGCGCGAGCCGCGCATGCCGACGCAGGCGCCCACCGGGTCGATGCGCGGATCGCTGCTCTTGACGGCGATCTTGGCGCGCACGCCGGCATCGCGCGCCGCGCCGAGGATCTGGATCAGTCCCTGTCCGACCTCGGGAACCTCGAGCTTGAAGAGCTCGATGAGGAACTCAGGTGCGGTGCGGGTGAGGAACAGCTGCGGCCCGCGCGGCTCCGAGCGCACCTCCTTGAGGAATGCCTTGATGCGATCCTGGGGCTTGGCCTGCTCGCGGGGGATCATGTCGGTGCGCGGCACGAAGCCCTCGGCGTTGGAGCCGAGGTCGACGTAGATGCCGTTGCGGTCGACGCGCTTGACCACCCCGCTCACCAGCTGGCCGACGCGATCCTTGTAGGCCTCCACCACCTGGGCGCGCTCGGCTTCGCGCACCTTCTGCACGATGACCTGCTTCGCCTGCTGCGCGCCGATGCGGCCGAAACCCACCGACTCCATCGGCTGCTCGACGAACCCGCCCACCTGGGCGTTGGCATCCAGATCGAGCGCATCCTCGAGCCGCAGCTCGCGCTCGGGCACCTCGAGCTCCTTGGAGTCGTCGGCGAACACCTTCCAGCGGCGGAAGGTGTCGTAGTCGCCGCTCTTGCGGTCGATGGCGACGCGCACGTCCCACTCCTCACCGTGTTTCTTGCGGGTAGCGGAGGCGAGCGCGGCCTCGAGCGCCTCGAAGATCACTTCCTTGTCGACGCCCTTCTCGTTGGAGACGGCATCGACCACCATCAGGATTTCCTTGTTCACTCTTTTAACCTCACGACGCCAGGCGCGCCTTACCAATCTCTGCAAATGTCATTGCCACGCGCTCCTTGTCTACCGAGAGCGCGATCCCCGCCTCATCCACCGTCAGGAGCTCGCCGGTGTAGCGACGGCGGCCGGCGCGCGGCTGCTTGAGCTCGACGAACACCCGCGAGCCGACGAAGCGCCCGAAATGCGCCGGAGTGCGCAGCACACGATCGAATCCCGGCGAGGACACCTCGAGGGTGTAAGCCGCCGGAATGGGGTCCTCGACATCGAGAAGCGCGGAGATCTCACGGCTCACGCGCTCGCAGTCCTCGAGCCCCACGCCCGCCGGCGCGTCGATGAAGACGCGCAGCCCCGAGCGTCCGTGGCTCGGGGAATATTCGAGCTCGACCAGCTCGTACCCCAGTCGCCCGAGGAGCGGCTCGATGAGCCCGATCAGCCGCTCCCGCAAAGTGCTCGCCAGTGCCATCGCCTGCCCCAAAAGCTGCCCCAAATAAAAATGGGCCCCAAGGCCCATCTCTCCCGACCGCGCACCTCCGCCGTAAAAAACAAAAAAGCCCCGTGGGGGGCTTTCCGGTCTGCTCTCTCGGGGGTACCGCGCGGGGCCCTGAAGCCCCCTCACGCCATACCAGCCACCCGTCCCCGCGCGGCAGCTGCCCGTGGGGGCGCGCATTCTACCCCAAGTCAAAGGCCCTGGGGGAACTGCTGCGGCGCTCACCGCCGCCCCCCTTTATTATGGCTGGTCGAGGCAAGAGCAAGAGGCGGGACACCCATGAACGACAGCAGCAATCGGCCGTCGCTGCGCGCCCCGCGCGGCACGCAGCTCAGCTGCCGCAGCTGGCTCACGGAAGCGCCGCTGCGCATGCTGATGAACAATCTCGATCCCGAGGTGGCCGAGCGTCCCTCGGAGCTCGTGGTCTATGGCGGTATAGGCAAGGCGGCGCGCAACTGGCAGTGCTTCGAGCAGATCGTGGCGGCGCTGCGGCTCTTGGGCGATGAGGAGACGCTCCTCATCCAGTCGGGCAAGCCGGTCGGGGTTTTCAAGACGCACGCCGATGCGCCGCGCGTGCTCATCGCGAATTCG
>Ga0070735_10003796_pt1 | contig 13044 bp, 10 predicted proteins | sample Coa_R1_FD_66443 | JGI IMG/M metagenome (GOLD analysis project Ga0070735, IMG submission 66443) | Surface soil microbial communities from Centralia Pennsylvania, which are recovering from an underground coalmine fire - Coalmine... | ecosystem: Environmental > Terrestrial > Soil > Unclassified ...
AGAGCGATCCCGCTCGGCGCAGCTCGTCGAGCACCGCGGGGTAGTCGGCGGGGTCCACCACCACACCGACATGCGCGTGGTTCTTGGCGGCGGCCCGCACCATGGTCGGTCCGCCCACGTCGATCATCTCGATCGACGGGTCCGACGCAAAGGGGTAGAGGTTGCACACCACGAGGTCGATGGGCGTGATGCCGCGCGCCTCGAGGTCGGCCACGTGGGTGGGATTGGAACGGTCGGCCAGGATGGCGCCGTGGATGCCCGGGTGCAGCGTCTTCACGCGACCGCCGAGCATCTCCGGAGCCCCGGTGAGCGCGGCCACCTCGACGACGTCGATACCCGCCTCGGAGAGGGAAGCCGCCGTGCGCCCGCTCGCCACCAGCTCCCATCCGAGGTCGCGCAGTGCGGCCGCCAGCTCGACGAGCCCGGTCTTGTCGTATGCCGACAGGAGCGCTCTCACGACCAGGCTCCCGTCTCGTGGAGCTGGGCCAGGAACGACCGGATGGTCGCCGGATACAGGCGGCGCTCGGCTTCCTTGATGCGCTCGTGCAGCGTGGCCTCGGTGTCGCCGGCGAGGATCGGGACCTCCTCCTGGGCGAGGACGGGTCCGGCGTCGGTCTCGAGCGTGGCGACGTGGACGGTGCAGCCGGTCACCGCGACGCCAGCCTCGAGAGCGTCTGCCACCGCGTGCCAACCCGGGAAGGCGGGGAGCAGCGCCGGGTGGGTGTTGAGGATGCGGCCACCGAACTTGTCGTGGACCTGTTGGGTGAGCACCGTCCCGAAGCCGGCCATCGCCACCACGTCGACGCGGCGCTCGACGAGCACATCGGTGACTCGACGCGTGAAGGCATCACGGTCGAAGGAGGGGCCATACCCGCCGAACTGCGCGCGGTCGACAAGCGCGGTGTCCACGCCCGCGTCGGCGGCGCGCTGCAGCGCGCGGCATGGCCGATCGGCGAGGACGAGGGCGACGGGAAGACCCTCGCCGATGATGGCGTCGAGGATGCTCCCTGTGCCCGAAACGAGCACCGCGACACGCACAGGGTCACGCTACCAGGGGGCTTCCCGGCCCTTGTAGGTGGCCGCCCCGTCGGCGCCGCGCTCGCTCAGTCGAGGTTGCGGACGATCTCCACCATGCGCTCGCCGGCTTCGGTCGGGTTCTGTGCCACGGTCGCGCCCGCCGCGGCGAGCGCCTCCATCTTCGCCTGGGCCGTGCCGGCCGAGCCCGAGATGATCGCGCCCGCGTGTCCCATCTTGCGCCCGGGCGGCGCGGTCACCCCGGCGATGTAGCAGACCACCGGTTTCGTCATGCGCTTCGCGATGAACCCGGCCGCCTCTTCCTCTGCCGACCCACCGATCTCGCCGATGAGCATGACCGCCTTGGTGTCCGGGTCCTCTTGGAACGCGGCCAGGCAGTCGATGAAGCTCGTGCCCGGGACGGGGTCGCCGCCGATGCCGACGCAGGTCGTCTGACCGACCTTCTGTTGTGACAGCTCGTGCAGCGCCTGGTACGTCAGGGTCCCGGAACGGCTCACGATGCCCACGGGCCCCCCGGGCAGGGCGATGTCCCCGGAGGTGATGCCGATGTTGCACTTGCCCGGCGAGATCACGCCCGGGCAATTCGGCCCCAGCAGGCGCGTGCGCGGATAGTCCCGGCGCAGCACGTTGAACACCCGGGCCTCGTCCTGGGCGGGGATGCCCTCGGTGATGCACACGACGAAGGAGATCCCCGCCGCAGCCGCGTCGAGGATGGCGCCCGACGCGCCCTTGGGAGGCACCACCACGAACGACGCATCGGCCCCCGTGGCCCTCACCGCTTCTTCCACGGTGTCGAACACGGGAACGCCGTCCACGTCGGTCCCGCCCTTGCCCGGGGTGACGCCGGCCACCACCTGCGTGCCGTAGTCCCGGTTGCGCAAACCGTGGAACCGTCCTTGGCTGCCGGTCAGTCCCTGCACCACGACGCGGGTGTTCTCGTCCACGAAGATGCTCATGCCTTGCCTCCCGCGAGCGCCACGGCACGTCGGGCCGCGCCGAGCATGGTCTCCTCCACGATGAGCCGCTCCGATTGGTGGTCCGCCAGGATCTCGTGACCGGCCTCGGCATTCGTTCCGTCGAGGCGCAGCACGATCGGGGAGCGCAGGTCGACCCGGGCGAGCGCCTCCACGATGCCGTTGGCGACCTCGTCGCAGCGCGTGATGCCGCCGAAGATGTTGACGAAGATCGACCGCACGGCGTCGTCAGTGTTGATCACCTCGAGCGCGGCGGCCATGACGTCGGCGTTGGCGCCACCGCCGACGTCGAGGAAATTGGCGGCCGAGCCGCCCACCTGGTTGACGACGTCCAGGGTGCTCATCGCCAGGCCGGCGCCGTTGGCGATGATGCCGACCGACCCCGACAGCCCGATGTAGTTCAGGCCGCGCTCCTTGGCGAGGCGCTCACGCGGGTCGGCCGTCTCGGTGCCTTCGAACTCCTCCCATTCCGGGTGCCGGAAGGCGGCGTTGTCGTCGAGCGTCACCTTGGCATCGAGTGCGTGCACGCGTCCGTCGGTGGTGAGGATGAGCGGGTTGATCTCGGCCAGGTCGCAGTCGCCTTCGACGTAGCAGCGGTACAGCGCCTGGAGCAGCTCGGCGGCCTGCGGGCGGGCTTCATCGTCGAGGCCAGCATCGGCGACCACCCGGGCCGCCGCGTCCGGCGAGAGCCCGTCGACGGGGTCCACATGCATCCGCACGATGGCACCGGGGTCGGTTTCGGCGACCTCCTCGATGTCCACGCCGCCGCGTGCGGAGACCATGCACAGATGCAGCTTCGCGGCCCGGTCGAGCGTGAAGCTCGCGTAGTACTCACGGGCGATGTCCGACGCGTGCTCCACCCACAACCGTCCGACGGTGTGGCCTTTGATGTCCATGCCCAGGATCGCCCCGGCATGGGTGCGCACCTCGGCGGCGTCGGCGGCCAACTTGATGCCGCCCGCCTTGCCCCGCCCGCCCACCTTGACCTGTGCCTTCACCACCACCGGGTAGCCGGCGCGATCGGCCTGAGCGACGGCTTCGTCGACCGTGTCGGCCACGCCGCCCGGCGAGATGGGGATGCCGAAGCGGGCGAAGTACTGCTTGCCCTGGTACTCGTAGAGGTCCACCGGAGGTCCCTTCGTCCTTCCTGTTCGCCTGTGCGCCTATCGCGGGTGACGTGTCTGTGCGTGCATGTTCTGGTGCTCTCCCTCTCGTGGAAGCGGACGCGGCCCACGGGGCGCACGGTGGTATCCGACGGGACCGGCGGGTTCCGTCCCTGCCGTCCAGCACCGGTCCGCTCAGCTCCCCGCCGTCGCCTCCTCCCGGCGGTCGAGGGCGTCCGCCAGCCAGCCGACGGTGGCATCCAGCGACGCGCCGGGCGTGAAGACCTCGGCCACCCCCATCTCCTTCAGGACGGGGATGTCGGCCTCGGGGATGATGCCGCCCACCATGACGAGCACGTCGTCGAGCCCTTGGGCACGCAGGCCGTCGAGGACACGAGGCACGAGCGTCAGGTGGGCTCCCGACAACAACGAAAGACCCACGGCGTCCGCATCTTCCTGGACCACCGCCTGGACGACTTGCTCCGGGGTCTGGTGAAGGCCGGTGTAGATCACCTCGAACCCGGCGTCGCGCAACGCCCGGGCGATCACCTTGGCGCCGCGGTCATGGCCGTCGAGTCCGGGCTTGGCCACGACGACCCGGTAAGGACGCTTCATCGGTCTCCGAGTGTACGCAGGTCACCGGGGTGGGACCCAGGCGACGTCACCGTGCGTCGCGCCACCGACGCCCGCCGCGGGCAACAAGCCCGAGGTAGCCGACGGGCCCGTGGTAGCGTCGCCGTATCGGCTGCGGCCGGTGGCCGAGAGCCGCGCCGCCCGCCCATCGCACCATGGTCCGCGCCATTCCGAGCCAGCGGGACGCCGAACCCGAACCCCAGAGCCCAGGTCCGAGCGCGTCCACTCAGCTGACGGGGCTCGTCCGCATCGCCCGCCCCCGACAGTGGGTCAAGAACGTCCTCGTCCTGGCCGCCCCGGGCGCGGCCGGCGTCCTCACCCACGGCCACGTCGCCGCTCGGGCCCTGGCGGCGTTCGGCATCTTCTGCGTGGCGGCGTCGGGGACGTACTTCTTGAACGACACCCTGGACGTGGCCGCCGACCGCCACCATCCCGTGAAGCGGCTGCGGCCCATCGCGGCCGGCGAGGTGGGGATCCCCCTCGCCTTGTCGGTGGGGACGATTCTTCTGACGGCGAGCATCGCGCTGGCGTGGTGGCTGGCGGGCGGCCGCTTCGCCCTGGTGATCGCCACCTACACCGCGGTGTCGACCGCGTACTCGTTCCGCTTGAAGCACGAGCCCGTCATCGACCTGGCGTGCGTGTCCGCCGGGTTCGTCCTGCGCGCCATCGCCGGAGGCGTGGCCACGGGCTACCCCCTGTCGAACTGGTTCATCATCGTGTCGTCGTTCGGCTCACTGCTCGTGGTGACGGGCAAGCGCAGCTCGGAACAGGCTCAGCTGGGCGAGCTCCGGGCGCTGACCCGCAAGACGCTCACCGCCTATCCGCCGCCGTTCCTCCGGTCGGTCCGGCTGTTGTCGGCCGCGGTCACGGTCACGGCGTACTGCCTGTGGGCCTTCGAGCGGTCGGTGCAGCGCCACAGCCACCACCCGATCTGGTTCCAACTCTCGATCGTTCCGTTCGTGCTCGCCATCTTGCACGTGGAGCTGCGGTTCGAACGCGGCATGGGCGCCGCGCCCGAGGACCTGGCCCTGCGAGACCGCACCCTGCAGATCCTCGCTGTGACGTGGGTACTCCTGTTCGCCGTCGGCGTGTACACGTGAACCCGCACGCCGTTCCGTGAGCCCACGGGCCGCCCCCGCTCTTCCGACGCGCCGCCAGACCCTGACCGGCTGGGGATGCACCGCCCCGAGCACGGCGGACACCTGGCGCGTGTCGAGCGCCTCGGAGGTCGATGACGCCCTCGCCACGCTGGGGGGCAAACGCGCCGTCGTGGCGCGCGGCCTCGGCCGTTCGTACGGCGACGCCGCGCAGAGCGCCGGCGGTGTGGTGCTCGACACCACCGCTCTCGACCGTGTGCTCGACGCCGACCTCGACGAGGGATGGATCCGCGTGGGCGCGGGCACGAGCCTCGACACGCTCATGCGCATGCTCGTCCCCAAGGGGTGGTTCGTGCCGGTCACGCCGGGTACGCGCTACGTCACCGTGGGCGGAGCGATCGCCGCCGACATCCACGGCAAGAACCACCATCGCGAGGGCTCGTTCTGTTCGCACGTGGCGCGCATGTCGCTCGCCACCCCTGTCGGCCGGCGAGAGGTGTCACCCGAGTCGGAGCCCGACCTGTTCTGGGCGACGGCCGGCGGGATGGGCCTCACCGGGGTCGTCGTCGAGGCCACGGTGCGGCTCCTGCGGATCGAGACCTCGCGCCTGCGCGTCGACACCGAGCGCGCCCGGGACCTCGACGACTGCATGGCCCGCATGAGCGAGCGCGACCACGAGTATCGCTACTCGGTGGCGTGGGTGGATTGCATGGCCAGAGGGGGTCGGCTCGGGCGGTCGGTGCTCACCCGCGGCGACCACGCGGCGCTCGACGACCTGCCGCTCAGCGAGCGTGACCCTGTGGCGGCGCGCCGGTTCGACGCCACCGTGCGGGCGTCCGTGCCGTTCACCGCGCCTCCCGGCCTGCTCAACGCGTGGAGCGTGAGCGCGTTCAACGAGCTGTGGTTCCGCAAGGCGCCTCGCCTGCGCCGCGGCGCGCTCGAATCGATGGCGACGTTCTTCCACCCGCTCGACGGGGTGGGCGCCTGGAACCGCCTGTACGGGCCCCGGGGCTTCGTCCAGTACCAATTCGTCGTGCCCTTCGGAGCGGAGGACACCGTGCGCACCGTCCTCGAGCGGTTGAGCGGCCAGCGGGTGGCATCGTTCCTTGCCGTCCTGAAGCGCTTCGGCGCGGGCGATCCCGGGCCTCTGTCGTTCCCGGCGGAGGGGTGGACGCTCGCCCTCGATCTTCCCGTCGGTCCCGCCGCGCTCGGCCCCCTGCTCGACGAGCTCGACCAGGCCGTCGTCGACGTCGGCGGGCGCGTCTACCTGGCCAAGGACGCCCGCCTGCGGCCCGAGTTCCTCGAAGCCATGTACCCGCGCCTCGCCGAGTGGCGCGCCGTGCGCGAGCGTGTCGACCCGTCCGGCACGATGTCGTCCGACCTGGCGCGCCGGCTGGGCGTCACCGGGCCGGCGAGGTCCACGCGACGGCGGACGACCCGCGGCGGCACCGCCGCACGTCCCGGCAACCGCAGTGGCACACGCGCGACGCGCGGCGCGGCGCGGACGTCCACGGCGGGGACGGGCCCCGCTCGACACACCACCGGAACCGGGACGGAGCAGCCATGATCGACGCCCTCGGACAGCCACAGACCGCGGTCGTGCTCGGGGGCACCTCCGACATCGGGCGGGCCGTGCTGCGCGCGCTGGCGGCCGGCCGGCTCCGCCGCGTGGTACTCACCGGTCGTGACGAGGTCGGCCTGGCGGCCGCCGCCAAGGAGTTGGAGGCGCTGGGCGGCATCGAGGTGGACACGCGCATCTCCGACATCACCGACGTGGCGGCGCACGGCGCCTTGGCGCGCGATGTGAAAGCTCGCCTCGGTGACGTCGACGTCGTGATCGTGGCGGCGGGCGTGCTCGGCGACCAGGCGGCCGACGAGGTCGACGCCCGCGCCACGGCGCAGGTCCTCGACACCAACTTCACCGGCCCGGCGGCCGCGCTGGTGGCCTTCGCCGAAATGCTCAAGGCCCAGGGCCACGGCCGCCTGGTGGTGCTGTCGTCGGTGGCGGGCGTGCGCGTCCGGCGCGCCAACTACGTCTACGGGGCTTCGAAAGCCGGGCTCGACGGCTTCGCCCAAGGTATGGCCGATGCGCTTCGGGGGTCCGGGGTGTCGCTCATGATCGTGCGACCGGGATGGGTCGACACCAAGATGACCAAGGGTCGCACGCCGGGCCCGCTCGCCACGACTGCCGACGCCGTCGCCGCCGATGTGGTGCGAGGTCTCGAGCGGTCGGCCACGGTGGTGTGGTCGCCCGCCCCCTTGCGCCTGGTCTTCGCGGTGATGCGGCTGCTGCCGAGCGCCGTGTGGCGGCGGTTGCCCGGCTGACCGCGCGCTGGGGCGGCGCGCCCTCAGCGCCGGCGAGCCACGATGTTCAACCGCACGTAGTCGATGACGGGCTCCTCCATGGCGGCGGCGACCGCGGCGATGAACGGTGCTCGCTCGTCCTCGGCGAGTTCCGCCACATGCGTCCGCAGGCAGACGGTCTCGAGATAGGTCTCGAGCTCTTCGCCACGCTCGAGTCGGGTCGGCTCAGGGTGGGTCCACACATGGATCGCCTCGAAACCGGCGTGCTCCAAGCGGGCACGTGTCTCGTCCGGTGTGGCATAGAGCCACGTCCCGGCGCGCTCGCTCCCGGTGGCGGCCACCGCGTCCACCAATGACGCAATGTTCCCCGCCGCGCCGCACTGCGCCACCAGGCTCGCCCCGGGACGCATGACCGCCGCCAGGTTGGCGAACAGGCGGTCGTGATCGAGCACCCAGTGGAACGTGGCCGTCGAGAGCACCGCGTCCACGGGGGCGTAGCCACCCAGGCCGGCGGGCGTGAGGTCCAAGAGGTCCGACTCGACGAAGCTCACCCGCGCTGCCTGCCCGGCGAGCCGCCGGCGCGCCTCCACCAGCATCGACGGTGAGGCGTCCAGCGCGACCACGTGGCCTGCGGGCAACCGGCCGAGCAGGAGCTCGGTCACGCGCCCGCTCCCACACCCCGCGTCGAGGACGGTCTCGTCACCGACGAGCTCGAGGCGCTCGAGGACACGGGCGCCCCAGCGCGTCATGGGGTCGGCGATCCGGTCGTAGGTGGCGGCGTCCCAGTCGTGGGCGCCGGGGGCGGGCCCGGGGGCGGGTCCGGCGGCAGGCGGCATCGCGGCGCTCTCAGCCCGAGTAGCGCGACGACATCGTGATGAAGTCCCGGTCCCACGCGCTGAACCAGCGCGTGGCTCCGCCGCTCATCGCCGGGAGCAGCGGCGTCCCGTTGGCCGGCGCGGCGTAGACGTCCGGCGTGGCCGGCGCGTACGTCGTCAGGTTGACCCATGCGGTGTTGATGTCGAGCTCCATGGCACGCACCGCACCCGCGCGGGCGAGGACGTCGGCGAGGGTCGTGATGTTGAGCCCGGGGCCACCGGCGTACACGAGCGCCCCGTTGGCGGTCACGCCCACGCCCGAGCGCCACACGTACACCGCGTTGCCGAGCGTGAACCCCCACCGGGTGGTGTCGTTGGGGTACAGGCCGGGAACCGGCTGGCCGTTGTCGACGAGCAGGTCGAGGTTCTGGCGGACGCTCCCCATGCCCGCGGTCGAGGTGAAGTCCCGGCCCCATTGCCCCACCGACGCGGTGCCGTTGTCGTAGATGACGAACGAGGCCGCCCCGTTGCGCAGGGGCGTGACCATCTTGCCTTCGGCGTAGTAGCCGCCCTGCGCGTCCTTCATCCGGAAGCCCGAGTTGAACGCGGCGACGAGGGTGGCGGCGTCGTCGCGCGCCACAGGGGCGGTGTAGTGCCACGGGCCGTCTCCCGGTACGTAGGTGCCCGAGTACTGCGTCGCCCGCAGCAGGCTGGTGTCCATCCACGCCACGCCGACGACGAGGCTGGTGTGCACGGCATCGGGCCGCAGGAAGGCTTCGTACACGGCGGGCATGCCGCCGACGAGGCGGCCGGCGGGATGCCACTGGCCCTCGCCCGCCACCGGCGGGTTGGTGAACGGCGCGATGGAGGCGGGCGCCGGCAGGTGCGGCACGACGTGCTGGGTGGGCCGCCGACCGTAGGCCTGCGCGGGGGGAGGCGGGATCGCGCCCTTGGGGGGCTGGCCGCCCTTCGGAGGCTGGTGGTGTGTGTACCACTCGTTCTCGATCCACCGCACGAGACCATTGCCACCGTGGTCGCGGACCCACTCGACGAAGCGCGCGCCGACCGTCGGGCCGAGGGCCGAGTCGGTCAGGGTGGACCCGAGCGACACCCATACCGGTGTGAGCAGCACGACGGCGGCGAGGAGCCCGGTCGGCCAGGGGTGGCGGCCGAACCAGAAACGACGGGCAGACCGCCGCTCGCGCCGCCGGGCGCGGCGGTCGGTGGTCCGGGCCCGATGGCGCCCCCGCCAGCCTTCGACCTGGTGGGCACCGTGCTTGCCGCCGGGCGACGGCGCCGACGCGCCGGGCGCGCCGTCGGGGGCCCCGGCGCGCGGGAGCTCCTCGGTGGTGTCCGGCGGCCTCAGGACCACGTGCGCCTCTCCGACGACCCGCCCGTACCGAGGCCGAACTTCTCCTCGGCCATCTTGGGCAGCCGGCGCCGGCGCGCCCCCGAAGGACGACGTGGCGGAGCGGGCGACGGGCGGGGGACGTCCGCGCCAGCGACGTCGTCACCAGCGACGGCGCCACCGGTGACGGCGTCACCCCAGGGGTCGGGGTCGTGGCAGTCGTCCACCCACGCGTCGCCGCGGTCGACGTCGACGTCCCCGTCGACACGAGCCGCGTCGGCCCCGTCGAATGCCGCGCCGGACGACCGGCGGCCGCGCCGCCGGCGCGTCCACGAGCTCGCGTCCCGCAACGGGTCCGGCCGCCTGCCATACGACGATCCGACCTCGCGCACGAGATCCCCCGGCACCTCGGCGAGGAACCGGCTCGGAATTGCGTGGTTCGTCGATCCCCACGAAGTCCGGCTCCACGCGTGGGTGAGGTACAGCTGCCGCCGAGCCCGGGTGATGCCCACGTAGCACAGGCGGCGTTCCTCTTCGAGCTGCCGGGGGTCCTCCAGGGCCCGCAGGTGGGGGAAGACACCGTCCTCCATGCCGACGAGGAACACCGCGGGGAACTCGAGGCCCTTGGCCGTGTGCAACGTCATGAGCGACACGCGGTCTTCGGAGGTCTCGAGCTCGTCGACGTCGGAGACGAGCGCGACGGATTCGAGGAAGTCGTCGACGGCTTGGTAGTCGGACGCCGCCACGACGAGCTCGTCGATGTTCTCGACCCGGCCGCGTGCTTCGACCGTGTCGGTTGCCTCGAGCTCGGCGCGGTACCCCGTGCGCTCCGCCACGGTGCCGATCAACTCGCCGGGGCTCGCCCCACCCTCGGCGAGGGCACGCAGCTCGTCGAACAGCGCGAGCAACGACGCGGCCCCCTTGACCGCCCGGCCCGCCAATCCCGCGTCCTCGGCGTGGCCGAGCGCGTCGAGGAACGGCCGTCCGTGACGGCGGGCCCAGGTGGCCAGACGGTCGACGGACGCGTCACCCACGCCGCGGCGCGGCACGTTCACGATGCGTCGGGCGGAGACCTCGTCGGAGGGATTGGAGAGCAGCCGCACGTACGCGAGCAGGTCCTTCACCTCGCGACGGTCGTAGAAGCGGGTCCCCCCCACGACCTTGTAGGCGATGCCCGCCCGCACGAGCTCCTCCTCCAGCGCCCTGCTCTGGGCGTTGGTGCGGTAGAAGACGGCCACGTCCCCGGGCCCGATGCCGTCGAATGCGCGCAGCCGGCCGATCTCGGTGACCACCCACGCGGCCTCGTCGTACTCGTCCTCCGCCCGGTACCGGACGATGGGGTCCCCGGCCTCGCCTTCGGTCCACAGCTCCTTCGGCACGCGGGTGTCGTTGTTGGCGATGACAGCGTTGGCGGCGTCCAGGATGGTCTTCGTCGACCGGTAGTTCTGCTCGAGCGGGATGACGACGGCGTCGGGGAACGCTTCTTCGAACTCGACGATGTTGCGGATGTCCGCGCCGCGCCAGCCGAAGATCGACTGGTCGCTGTCGCCCACCACGCACACGTTGTGGTGCTCGGCGGCGAGCATGAGCACGATCTCGTTCTGCGCGCGGTTGGTGTCCTGGAACTCGTCCACGAGCACGTGCTTGAAACGCCTCCGCTGCGCGTCGAGGACGTCGGGGGCGGTGCGGAACAGCTTCACGACATTGAGGAGCAGGTCGTCGAAGTCCATGGCCGACGAGGCGAACAGGCGGCCGGCGTACTCCTGATAGACCTCGGCGATCCTGCGCTCGAACACGGTCCGGGCGGCGGCCGCGTAGGCCGAGGGATCGGCCAACTCGGCCTTGGCCCCGGAAATGGCGGCCTGGACGCCGCGTGCGGGCAGCTTCTTCGTGTCGATGTTCAGGTCCCGCTCGATGTGTTCGACGAGCCGGCGCGAGTCGGTGTCGTCGTAGATCGTGAACGACTTGGCGTACCCGAGTCGATCGGCGTGGGAACGCAGCATCCGGACGCACGCCGCGTGAAACGTCGAGACCCACATCCGCTCGGCGACGGGGCCGATGAGGCCCACGAGGCGCTCGCGCATCTCGTCCGCCGCCTTGTTGGTGAACGTTATGGCGAGGATCTCCCACGGCGAGGCGTCGCCGGCCGCGATGAGGTGGGCGATGCGGTGGGTGAGCACGCGGGTCTTGCCCGAGCCGGCGCCGGCCACCACGAGCAGCGGGCGGCCCCGGTGCAGGACGGCGCGCCGCTGCGGTCCGTTCAACCCTTCGAGGAGGGAGTCCGGGGTGGGCAGCGACTCCGTCCAGCGCGGCGGGCGGCGCGCCGGCTCGACCGGCCCCGGCTCGTCGCCCGGGGCCTCGGCCTCGCCTTCGGGCTCCGACGCGCCCCGGGGGGCGCTCGAAGCGGTGTCCGCCGGTGCCGCCGAGGGCCGGGCGGGCGGCAGCAACCCTTCGAATTCGTCGGCATCGTCGAACGACCCCAGGCCTCCGAAACGGTGCAACGGGGTGCCGGTCACGGTCACTCCCACTCGATGGTGCCCGGCGGCTTGGACGTGATGTCCAGGGCCACGCGGTTGACCCCGTCGACCTCGTTGATGATGCGCGACGACAGCCGCTCGAGCAGGTCGTGGGGAAGGCGGGCCCAGTCCGCCGTCATGGCGTCGTCCGACGTCACCGCCCGGATGACCACCGGATACGCATAGGTGCGGCCGTCGCCCATGACGCCCACGGTGCGCACGGCGGGCAGGACGGCGAAGCTCTGCCACAGCTGTCGGTAGAGCCCGGCGCGGCGGACCTCCTCGAGCACGATGGCGTCCGCGTTGCGCAGGATCTCCGCCCGAACGGGGGTGACCTCGCCGATGATGCGGACCGCCAGGCCCGGGCCGGGGAACGGCTGCCGCCACACAATCTCCTCGGGCAACCCGAGCTCCTCGCCCACGGCGCGCACCTCGTCCTTGAACAGCAGGCGCAACGGCTCGATGAGATCGAACGCCATGTCGGCAGGGAGGCCACCCACGTTGTGGTGCGACTTGATCACCGCCGCGTCACGCGTCCCCGATTCGATGATGTCGGGGTAGAGCGTCCCCTGCACCAGGAAGCGCGCGCCCGCCACGTCCGAGGCCACTTCCTCGAAGACACGGATGAACGTCTCACCGATCGCCTTGCGCTTCTCCTCCGGATCGGTGAGGCCGCGCAGGACCGAAAAGAAGCGGTCGGCCGCCTTGACGTGCACGAGGTCCATGTGGAACTGCCGGCGAAAGGTCTCCTCCACCTGCTCGGCCTCACCGGCGCGCATGAGCCCGGTGTCCACGAAGACGCAGGTCAGCTGGTCGCCCACGGCTCGGTGCACGAGCGCGGCCGCCACCGCGGAGTCCACGCCACCCGACAGCGCGCACAGGACCTTCGCCGTGCCGACCTGTTCCCGGATGTCGGAGAGAGCCGAGTCGATGATGTTGGTGTGGGTCCACAGCGGGCGGGCCCCGCACACGTCGAACAGGAACCGCTCGAGCAGTTCCTGGCCCCGCTCGGTGTGGACCACTTCGGGGTGGAACTGGACGCCGTAGATCCTCCGCCCGTCGTCGCCCAGAGCCGCCACCGGCGCGTCGGGCGTCGACGCGGTGGCGACGAAGCCCAAGGGCACACCGGTGATGGAGTCGGCATGGCTCATCCACACGTCCGCCGGCCCCGGCGGCCAGTCGGCGAACAACGGCCAGGGCCCGCTGCGCGTGAGCGCGG
>Ga0070735_10003797_pt1 | contig 13041 bp, 8 predicted proteins | sample Coa_R1_FD_66443 | JGI IMG/M metagenome (GOLD analysis project Ga0070735, IMG submission 66443) | Surface soil microbial communities from Centralia Pennsylvania, which are recovering from an underground coalmine fire - Coalmine... | ecosystem: Environmental > Terrestrial > Soil > Unclassified ...
CCAGGCGAGATGGAGAACTTCTGTTTGAAATCTCCAAAGCCATTCTGCGAAACCTTCATTTCATACAATCCCGGCTCCAGCCCGGTGATGGTATAGACACCCGAATTATCACTGTTCACGGTACGAACCGCCGAGGTGGCCGCTGACGTGATCGTCAGCTTTGCACTCGGAATCACCGCACCCGAACTGTCTCGAACGGTTCCGCTAATCGAACCGGATTCGAGCTGCCCGAAAGCGAGGCCGGCGAGAACAACGACAGCCAGCATCGTAAGAAACGAGCGAAACATCCCCAAGCTGCGTTTCATCGAAACTCCTCCTTTGCTCCTGCTTGCGCACCACAGGAGTCGATTGCAGGAGTGCAGAGAGACAGCCAACACGGGCGAGAAGGGAGTAACGCAATGAATGCAGGGACGGATCGCAAATAAGGAGGGACACTTGCTTTCTGGCGGAGATCAATCGCTTGTTTTTGCAACAGAGAAAGTATGGATTTTCGTATGACGCGCCTGCTTACCTTTCAGAAGGTCATAGATTTTCGAAAGAGCCGTTCAAATGTTGAGGCGTACGAAACACAACTGCTGAGTACTGTCTAGGCGCGCGCCTTGTCGATCATGTCGGCCCAAATCCCCTTCGATCGAAGAATGAGTTCCACAGTTTCGCGAATAGCGCCGTGCCCGGCTAAAGCTTTAGTGGTGTAGTGCGCGATCTTTTTCACCTCGGGCGCCGCGTTGCCAACCGCCACTGCCAAGCCGGCACGACGCAGCAACGGGATGTCAGGCAGATCATCTCCGATGAACGCGATCTCCAGTTCTGATACTCCGGACTTCCTGAGGACATCTTCATAGGCAGGCGTTTTCAAAGCTTGTTTCATGTAAATGAATTCCATCTTCATTTCTTGCGCACGTCTGAGGAGCGCGGAACTCTCCCGTCCTGTGATGCAGCCGGTCCGAAGGCCGGCGGTTTGGGCCAGAGTGAGTCCCTGGCCATCGTGCGCATCAAAGGTTTTGATTTCGAGAGCAGTGCCATCCGGCTGGGAAAGCAGAGTGACACTGCCATCCGTCATGGTGCCGTCCACATCCATCAGCAAGACGCGGATCTGACTGGCGCGTCTTTTGAGAGCTGCCGGGATCTTCAGCAACCGGTTCAAATGAGCCTCCAGAGTACGATCCAGAGAGTGTACGTGTTTCGCGCATTGGGTGTCTTGGGATGGCTCGAGGGCCCTCGCCGAGGCGGTTTAAGTCTATTAGCTGGCGGAAGCGGAACGCCCTTCTCACTACCATCGCATACGCGACCAGCGAGTAGGGCACGCGCGACCCTGCGGTTTGCACGGAGTGAATTCGTCTGACCGGCTCATATAAAAGGCTCTGAGGTGCCCATGCCGGCTGCTCCAAGACACGGATGGAACCTTCTACGGCACCGCATCAAGTGGGGAACCGTTGGCACCTATGGCACGGTTTACAGCCTGGACGTGGGCCTTGCGCCATTTGTCAGCTTCCAAGTCCCAACGGTCTTCAGGCTTGGTTGGGCCCGTCAAGGCTCGACTTTATACAGCGTAGCCATGCCGATATTCATGTGATCGTCGAAGTGACAGTGATACATCCAGATGCCTGGGTTGTCAGGGACCATGTCCGCGGTCAGCATCTCGGCTGACGAGAGACTCAAAACGTCCGTGCGGTGTCCCTTGGCAAGCACGACATTGCCGTGCCAATGCGGCGTGTGCGTGTTGACTACACCTCCGAGGGTGAGCATGTACCACCGCACGCGCTCGCCTTTTTTCATCGTCATCATCGGACCATTGCCGTACATGTATCCGTTGACGGTGGCGCGGAAGTTCTCCGCCACGAAACCGGTCCCGATGAGAGAGAACAATCCATCCGCATCCACCGGTTTGCCATCCAAACGGTTCACGCCCTTAGGATCGCTGGTGTAGGTCTGAATGTTGTGATCGAGGTACCAGCTGACGTTTTCATCGAAGAGCATGAATAAGCAAACAAATTCACGATCAACATCCTTCGGCCGGCCCTCGGCATCGGCCATGCCGCGAGCTGTGACGACGATGGCGCCGATCAGTCCGCTATTGACGTCGCGCTGCTCATTGACGTGGGAATGGTAGAGCCACACCACTGAACTGCCGTCGCTGGGGCCCGGGCCGGCCCGTTCGTTGACCTGCCAGTTGTAGGTGTGCATAGCTCCAGGAGGAACAACGCTGTTGTTCTTGTCTGCGGCAGATGCCCCGTCTTCATACACCGAGCCTTCCGATCCCTTGTCATAGAAAACACCGTGGGGATGCATGCTGTAGGGATGAGTGGCGTTGTTCTTGAAAATGACGTGAATGGTATCTCCAACTTCGGCGCGCAATGTTGGACCGAGGATTCCCTGGTATTGCGACTCTTGGTCTCTCGGCTTGAGCTTGGTGAAGGTGGCGTCGGTGTACTCACGATAGACCGCCTTGCGGTACACCTTGCCGATACTATGGTCTCCATGATGCATGAAAGTTGCGGCATAGCCATCGAATTTCATGCCCATCATTTTGTTGACGCCGTCGGGCGCATAGTCCCACTCGACTTCGTCGGCGGCGATGTAGTAGGTGCGCACCTTGCCGGTGGAGGCGACGGGAGTAGCTTGGGCTGCGGCTGGTGCCGCATAAGTCAGAGCCATAGCGATCAGGAAGGCGATAAATTCTCGAACCATCGAGGTGTTTTTTCGTTTTGTCATCTGTACTCCTGCATTCACACGTTCTGAGGACTTCCCTTTCTTATTTCTGCTCTGCATCGCTGTTGTCATCCGAGTGACTTCGGCCAGAAGTGCAGGATCCAGGAGGCAACGTTATGCCAAACTTGGGAGTGGCCAATCCAACCCTGCGTCTCCTCGTAGAGAATCAGAAAGAGGCCTCCCCACAGAGTTGCGGGATGAATTTTCCTCCGCGAGTAGAAGTCGTAGACGACAATCGACAAGAGAAAAAAGTAAGTAACCATCGTGACGCCGTGAGATATCTCGTGAATCCAGTGCACAGGCCAGCGAAAGATGCCGGCTTCGCCAATGACCAAAGTCGCGAGAAGAATGAGCCGCTTGTGGGTTTGTGGCGCCTTACGATAGCGAAGCGCGAAATAAGCAAGGCATAAAAAAGCGAGCAGGGAGGCCAAGGAATCGTAGTAGAAAACCCACGGGCCGCCGAAGCCGGGCGGGAAACGGTTATGCGCCACGGCCGCGGTAACGGTCAACGCGCCGACGACCGGCATGGAGCAGAGAAGGACAAATCCTGCGATCCCAAGTCGGCGATGCCAATTTACGTGGTTAGCCGAAACAAGGAATGCTTGAATCAACAAAAGGAACATCCACGAGAAAAACAGGGCTGCGTGGATGTAAACGAGCAGGCTGGAAAAGGGAAAATACTCTGCTCGAAATTGCACGTATTCCGAAGCGAACCCGTAAAACACTGCGGCGAAGATCAGTATCGTGATTGAGAGGAAGAAACCTCGCTCACTGACGACAGCGCTGCGGCTCGCGAAGTAGCGTGAACGTGCCACCGTCAGCTCGTTGGTTCCGAATATCGAGGAGCTTCTCTGCATATAGACTCTGCCTTTACCACTGCCGGTTCGACGGTAGGTTGAAATTCCTGCCTCCGGCCGCCTACCGATGACGGCCCTGCTTCCAGAGGTCGGAATACGCTATCTACGGGTGGTAACGTTGCTGCTGTATCTGCTGCACTCTTTGAGCCATCAAACCGCACAACTGGTTTGTGGCCCATAAGGCGCCGGTGACAGCGCCCAGTAGTATCAGGATGACCCATGCGGCGACGCCATGTTGCTTGGGCTTTCGGCTTGACGGCGCGCTAGACGTGGATTCGTGCCTCACGTCGGGCAGCGCAATCCTCAATTTCACCGTGCGGCTGGAATCTCCATTGCAGCCGGTGATGCTCAGCAACTCGGCAATTTCTCTGTTCGTGTGGCTATCCATATCGAACTCCCAGAACTCTTGACATTCGGTCTCGAGCGGTTCGGTCATGCGTTCACTTCTGCATTTCCGCCAGAGCCACCGTTGCACTTTGTGAATTGAGATCTTTGAGGTCCCGCTCAAGGCGCGCCAGGCGATCTTCCACACGGGAGTCTTTGGTTCGGAGCTGATGCAATTGCCTGCGGACAGTGCGAAGCTGCTGTTCGTTGGTTCTATTGAAGGTCGTTGGCCCGATGGCATTCGCCACCGACGCGAGGCGTGACTCGCTTCCAACGCGCGACGCCGTTTCCAAAACTCCAACCTTGTTGTTCAGTTGGAGAATTTGTTGCTGCTGCGCCCGGATTTGAGTCTGCTGGGTTCGGATCTGGCGTTGTTGCTGCTTCACTGCCTCGATCAGCAACGCGGTCAAGCGGCTATAGTCCACGCTGCGGGCATCTTTTCCGTTGTCCTCATAGGTCACCACTTCTGGTACTACCTGCCCTATTTCTTCCGCAATCACGCCAATCTCGTGCTTGCCCGACTCCTTCAGATCGTAGGACACACCTCGCAAGAGCTCTACTTTGGCTAACGCCCCATCAAGTGTCTGGATATGGGTTTTCCAACGGCGGGAGCTGTAGGTGTTCCAACCATCACCTACGGCTGCGCCGGTACCCTGACCCAGGGTGAGGCGGTTCGTAAGCACCGTCGTTCCGATGCCGACAAATCCGGAATATTGATTGATACGGACTGCGGTCGGCACTGAGAAGGTTCCCAGTGTGAGTCCTGTTCCAAATGTGGATTGAATGAAGTTGTTGGTGTCGCCAAGGAAGAGATACGCGGTATCGCCGTTCTTTTGGAAGTTGTTGGTGCCGCGAACCAGTTCATTGCCGAAATCCACTTCCAGGCTTTGGGTGGGCGCCGTGGTACCGATGCCAACCTGCGTATTGCTGCTGGCGCCGTTTACGCCTTGAATGCTTCCAAGAACCAGAGCGTTACTTTCCGTTACATCCGCAAACGCTCCCAGAGCCGTAGCGTTCGTCAGGTTTGGGAAATGAACATCCGTGCCCGCCTCAAAGCCAAGTGCGGAGTCATAGGAGCCGCCTTGATTGGCATTTAATGCGGCGTATCCTACAGCGGTATTGTCGTTGCCGACGCCGGGGGAACTGAGAGCGATGGTGCCCAGTGCGGTGTTACCGCTGCCCGTAGTATTCAAGTACATTGCGAAAGAGCCGACGGCTGTGTTGTTGCTCGCAGTCGTATTCCCCGAGAGCGCAAAACTCCCGAGCGCGGTATTCACGCTGCCCGTGGTGTTGGCTCCCAGCGCGGCGTCTCCGGCGGCGGTGTTTTGGTTGCCGGTGCTGTTGGCATAGAGTGAGAACTCGCCAAGCGCCGTATTTTCAGCTCCCGTTGTGTTCTGCCACAGAGCCTGAATTCCAGCACCAAAATTATTTGCCCCGGTCATGCCGGCGTTCCCAACCTCGAAGCCGAAGAACTGGTTAAAGATGCTCAGGTTTGCGGTAATGATGGGGTAGGTGCCAAGGTTGTAGCTGGTGTTCGTATTCACCGTTGCCCCGCTCACGGTTCCGGTGGCAGTCAGGTTCGACGTATTGGTGTTGCCTTCGAGCCAGATGGTGCTCTTGCCGGTAAGGTCAGTAATGCCCAAATTCCCTGCGCCTTCGGCATTGCCGGCGCCAGCTGAGAGAATGTTCCAGGTGTGTCCTCCGGTGCTCGTGTTGGCGAGCGTCAGCCACGTTCCGAAGCCATTGGCGCTGCCGAGCGCCAGGGGAGCCCAGTTGTTCAGGTTTGCAGGAGCGCCGATTCCCACTTCGCCGCTGAAAGAGTTATTCGTGGACAGTTGAGGCACCTTGGTAGTGTCGAGGTTCAGAGTTTGAACTCCGCCGGTGCCGCCGCCCGTAAGGTCGGTTCCGGCGGTTACACCAGTGACGACCTGCGTCGTGTCGACATTCAGCGTGACGTTGCCGTTGCTACCGCCACCGGTCAGATCGGTGCCTGCGGTCACGCCCGTGATGGTGCCGTTGCCAGCGCCAGGAAAAGTCTGCCCGGCGGCGAAGGTGATAAGCCCATTGCTGGCGATGTTCAGGCCCGTCTCCGCAGGTTTGCCCGACCCTTGCGCGAATAACAGGTTCAGCGTTCCGCCGGGGTTGCCCGTATTGTTCCCCGACGGCTCTGCCTGCCACTGAAAGTTCTGCGGCACCGACGTCTGCGTGGAGCTGTCGAACACCGACGTCGTCGCAGCTAACGGCTGCGAGTTGAAACCTTGTGAGGCCGTGGCCGTTCCGGTGCTGGGCAATTGCAGCGCACCGCGGGCTGTCACTCCTCCGTTGACATCGAGCGTGGCAGCAGGTGTGTTTGTATTGATACCGATCAGCGCCGAGCTTCCCGATCCCGACTGAAACAACGCCGAGTTTCCGAGGAACTGAGCGGAGGTCCAAAGTGGAATGAAATCAGTTGTTCCGGCGCCGTTCACCACCGTTGCCGCACTGATATTGGACGACTGTCCGTTGCTGTTCCCGCTCGGGTCAGATGTGGGAGCAGCCAACATGAAGGCCGAAGGCGGCAAGCCCCCTATCGTCGCCGCGTCTCCGGCCTTCAATGCATAGGGCACGCTGAGCAACAACACCCGCGGCTGCTCCTCATATCCCTGCACCTGCACCCCCAGCCAGCGTGCTTCTGCGGAGGTGAACAACGTTGAGGGCAAGCCTTCAGTTGTGGCGGAGCCAAGCATGACGGAATAGTGGCCATTTTTCTCCGGCTGCACAGTCTGGGTCTCCGTCCATAACGGAGCGCCACCCTGCGAGTCTTTGTAGAGCGAGAAGGTGATGCCGACAATTCCACTGAGCGGCTTACCTCTTCCGTCGGTCAGAGAGCCGGAATAGTGCACCAAGTTGGGTACGCTGCCGAAACTCGATGCTTCGGGCGAGACTACTTGCTGGGACCAACTGGTCAACGACAAGATGCACATGGTCGCGATTGGCAGCCATTGGAAACTCCATGCTTTGGTTTTCACAGCTTCCTCCCCGTCAAAATTGCAGCACGCTGAGTGCTTTGAATCTTTCGCACTACGGCAACGGTCCTGCCTTGAAACCATTGGCTGTTTTCGCCGCAGCTGCATGTTTTTCATCGACTTCCTTCATGTGCCGCATGATCTCCGGATGACGGGCCCACTCGACCTCCTTCTCCACGGGCTCGCCGTACAGTTCGGGATGAATGTAGAAGCCGCGTTCGCGCTCGTTCTTCACTTCCTCCAGCGGAATGCGGTGCGCATTTGCCCACGCATCCTGCCGGATACCAGTCACCTGCCACGAGACTTTCATTCCCGGCTTCCCGCCGGCGATCTTGAAGCGGTTGTTGGTGAGTTCTTCGGCAATGTAGAGGTTGGGCCCGGGCGCGCCAACGGCCGTGAGTTGGTAGCGGAAATCGCGATTCAGAGCGCTGAACCAATCGGGCATGGTAACGGTGGTTTCGCCCGCCGCATCAAGGGTTTCAATGCCGTTGTAGATATTCATCATGTCGGGCGATTCAACGAATGAGTGATAGAGGTATTTGTTGGCCGGATCTAAAGGATGGTCGATCTTGAACGAGCCGCCGGATTTGTAAAGCGTGCCCCTGACGTCGACGTTGCCGTAAAAATCGCCGGCATAGCCGCTGCCCGCACGCGCCAATAGTGCGTCGCCGTCTACCCCTCCGCTCCTATAACCCCCATCAAAAAAGCCACCGATGCCGTCAGAATCCCCTATATCGCCCCCGACCCCTCCTCTGCCATATACAGCCGTGCCGCCACCGTAGCCACTAAAGGCGTTGCCGCCGTACACGTCAAGCGCGTCGTTGGAACCATAACCATCGACGAGCACTGCATTGGTCGACGACGATCCCTCAACGTCGAAGGAATAATTCGAAAACGGCGATACCGTGCCGATGCCGACGTGGCCACTGGCGCCAAAGCTGGTCAGCGTCATGACGTCAATCCCAGTGCTGTCGTTGCGGAAATTGAGTCTGTTGGGACCTTGGGCAGCGCTCGCGCCAGTATTCATGATCTGCCACGAGTCGCCGCCGGTTCCCGTGGTCTGCATTTCCAGAGCGGAGCCGATGCCGGACTCTGGTCCTTGCAGAAGTGCTGCGATGTAGTTCTGCGTCATGGCTGTCAGCCCGTTGGTGACGTTCGTGGTCCCTTCCAGCCAGATGGTGCTTTTTCCCGTGAGGTCGGTGATGCCGAGATTGCCGGCGCCTTCGGCATTAGCTCCGCCCGCCGAAATAATGTTCCAGGTGTGTCCTCCGCTGCTGCTATTCGCGAGTGCGAACCACGTCCCGAAGCTGCTCGAGTTGCCTACAGAAAGTGGCGTATAACTGGTCCCGCTCGGAGCCATGCCAATCCCGGTGTTCCCGGTAAATTGTTGAGTGCCGGTGAACGAATTGTTCGATCCGAGTTGCGCCACCTTCGTGGTATCCAAATTCAACGTGACGTTTCCAACCGTGCCACCACCGGTGAGGTCGGTGCCTGCAGTCACGCCGGTGATGGTGCCGCCGCCACCGCCCGGGAAAGTCTGTCCGGCTGCAAATGTGATAAGGCCGTTGCTTCCGACTGACAAACCCGTCTCCGCCGGCGTCCCACCATTCGCTCCGAACAAGAGATTTAATTTTCCGGTGGGAGTTCCGGTGTTGTTCCCCACTGGCTCTGACAGCCAGCGGAAGGTTTGATTCGCGGCTTGCTGCGTGTTGCTGTTGAATGTGGACGCGGCCGAATCCATCGGCTGTGAGTTGAAACCTTGGGAGGCCGTGGCCGTTCCGCTGCTGGGTAGCTCCAGCGGGCCGCGGGAGGTCACCCCTCCGTTGACGTCAAGCGTGGACGCAGGTGTCGTCGTGTTGATCCCGATCAGCGCAGAGCTTCCCGACCCCGACTGGAACAGGGCTGAGTTGCCGAGAAACTGAGCGGAGGTCCAAAGCGGAATGAAATCAGTTGTCCCGGCACCATTCACCACGGTGGTCGCACTGGTGTTGGGCGACTGTCCGTTGCTGTTCCCGCTCGACTCGGATGTAGGCGCAGCCAGCATGAAGGCCGAGGGCGGCAAGCCCCCTATCGTTGCCGCGTCCCCGGCCTTCAATGCATAGGGCACGCTGAGCAGCAATACCCGCGGCTGCTCCTCGTATCCCTGCGCTTGCACCCCCAGCCAGCGTGCCTCCCCCGAAGCAAACAAACTGGCCGGCAGTCCTTTGCCTGTGGTCGAACCCAGAACCACGGCGTAGCGGCCCTGGCTGTCAGGTTGAACGTTTTGCGTCTCCGTCCAGAGCGGCGATCCACCTTTTGCGTCTTGGTAGAAGAAGAAGGTCACGCCTACAAGATTGGTGAGCGGCTTGCCGTTCAGGTCTGTCAACGTGCCGGCAAACCTGACAAGGTTCGGAACGGTTGCTGCTGACTGCTGGGCGATGCCCGGCATTGATGAGACCGTGAGAAGGAGAAACAGAAATGCTCGGAAAGTGATGCCCCGCATATTTCCTCCTGGAAATCGTCGGCGCGTGCCCCACATCGCGCCGGACTGGAAGCACCCTGAGTCAATCTCGCGGTTTGGTCAATCAAACATGTCTTTAATCTTCGATTAACAAAAAAGTCTATGTGGGACAGTAGCTTGCAGGCGTCGATTAACCGAGGAATCAGCGTCGCAGCGTGTGCTAAGATGCTGCGGCTATCGGAATCCCGCTCCGAAGGAAGATGAAAAGCCCCTCCCAACTAGTTCCGCGGTACCGGTTCGGACCGTTCGAACTGGACTGCAGCACGGGCACGCTTTCGCGGAGCGGCAATCGGGTAAAGCTTCAGGATCTTCCCTGCCGGCTTTTGGTGTTGTTGTTGGAGCGGCGTGGGGAGATTGTGAGTCGGGAGGAACTGCGCAGCCTTTGGCCGGAGAATACCTTCGTCGAGTTCGACAAGAGCCTCGCGGTAGCCATCCGGAAGATTCGCGACTCTTTGCGCGACGACGCTGAAGCTCCGCGCTATGTCGAGACCATTCCCCGCCGCGGATATCGCTTCATAGCCCCGGTTTCGACGACGGAGTCACCAGTCGGCGCCGTGGCCAATCAGGATGGCGAGGCGGCGGCGTCCGTCGCAACCGAGGACCAGCAACATCCGGCGGCACCTCGCTTTGGGCACGCGTGGTCCTGGTTTCTTTCCCTGGTGCTGGCGATCCTTGTGATCGGACTTGGCGTCTACAAATTTCGAACTGGCCAAAACGTCACTTCACCACCGACCACTCATGCAGCTACACGCATCCGGCGTTCCGTGGCCGTGATCGGTTTTCACAATTTGCGCGGACATCCGGAAGACAACTGGCTCTCCACCGCGTTTGCCGAAATGCTGAACACAGAACTTGCCGCTGGCGGAGAACTGCGGATGGTCTCCGGCGAAGATGTAGCGCGAGCAAAGAGCGAATTGCCGCTTAGAGATGAGGACTCCCTGGGGAAGTCTACTTTGCAGCGCTTGCGAACCAATCCCGGCGCCGATGTCGTGGTAATCGGCTCATACACGATGCTTCCGAATGATCCCAAGCGAAGCATTCGGGTTGACGTTCGCCTTCAAGATACCGCCGGCGGAGAAACTATCGCGGAGGAAGCCGTATCGGGCGACGAGAACGATCTGTTTAATTTGGTGGCCAATTTGGGCGGGCAACTGCGGCAAAATCTCGGTGTGCCTGCGGTATCTGAAGACACCGCAATAGCCACGCGAGCCGCTCTTCCATCAAACGAAAAAGCTGCCCGCCTGTACGCCGAAGGACGGGCCAGAGCGTGGGCATTCAACACCGCCGGTGCCCGAGATTTGCTGGAGAAGGCAATTGCGGCAGATCCTGATTTCCCGCTCGCCCATGCGGCGCTATCGGATGTGTGGTGGCACTCAGGCTATGACGCCAAGGCCCGTGCGGAAGCTCAAAGAGCGCTGGAATTATCCATTCACCTTTCCCAAGAACAGAGGCTGCTGGTTGAAGGACAGTATCAGAGGACGATCGAAGACTGGCCCAAGGCGGTTGAGACTTATCGTGCTCTGTTCCGTCTTTTTCCCGACAATTTAGACTATGGCCTGCTATTCGCCTCCGCGCAAATGCACATCAGTCCCACGGACTCGCTCCAGACCCTTGCCGCGTTGCGGCGTCTCCCCTCCCCGCTCGGCGACGATGCGCGAATTGATGTGAAGGAGGCCTCTGCCTGGATCAATCGAGACTTCACCAAAGCGCGTGCAGCTGCGATGCTCGCAATTGAAAAGGCCCGGGCACAAGGGTCCCCGGCAATCGTTAGTTCAGCCTATGGCATTCTTTGTCAACAGCAGCCGGCCATCGATGCGTCCGATGAGGCACTCAGTGATTGCAAGAATGCCATGGAACAAGGCATTGCGGCCAAGGACCCCAATGGTGAAGCGATGATGCGTACTGATCTCGCCGCGCTCTACTATCTGCGTGGAAATATTGCAGAATCAGCTCGAATGCTCCAACTGGCGGTTAAGCAGTTTCGCCAGATCGGTAACCGGGACGGCGTCGCCACCGCTCTCAGTAATTTTGCTGACGCTCGCCTTTCTCAGGGCGAGCTGGTGGAGGCGAAGAAATTGTTGGAAGAATCCATTCCGGAGTACCAGGCTGTCGATGACAAGGAAGGCGTGGCCCTTAACCTTGACAGCCTGGGAGACATCTGGCGACAAAAGGGCGAACTCGATAGGGCCGACGCTACGTACCGGCAAGCGGAAGCGATTGCGCGGAAAATTGAGGACAAGAACGCGATTGCATATGTCTTAAGCGGTAAAGGCGATCTGGCGCTGGATCGCGGTGATCTTGTCGCGGCCCGCAAGTCGTATGAGGAGGCTCTCGGACTTAGGAATCAGGCGGGTGAAAAGCAGGCGGCCGCAGAGAGCCGGGTTTCTCTGGCAAGACTTGCCATCGAGGAGGGCCACGCCTCAGACGCAGAAGTCTCGGCGCGTGCGTGCAAACAACAGTTTCAACAAGAGAGACAACAGGACGACGAACTCAGCACTGGCCTGGTAATCGTCGATGCCCTACTTGCTCAAGGCAAACAGAGTGAAGCCGAGAAGGAAATAGAGGCGAATCAACAACTGGGTAGTGGAAGCCAGAACCGCTTTTTGCGTTTACGGTTTGGATTGGCGTCGGGCCGAGTGCTGCTGGCATCTGCGCACGCCGATGCGTCGCGTTCGCTCTTCCAGCAGGTTGGCACCGACGCACGACGTCATGGATTTGTCGGACTCGAGTTGGCGAACGACCTGGCATTAGCAGAACTCGCGAACAAAACCAGGCATTCCGCGGAGGCACAAACGCGGTTGCACGCTTTGCACAACGCCGCTAGCTCCAAAGGATTCGGTCTGATCGCGCGCAAGGCGAACCAAGAATCCCTGACTGCGGGTAAATAGGCTTGCATTCTCAGAAGGCCGTGGGCACCGAAGCAGTCAATCGCAAGTTTGGGGCATGATGTCTTTAAGGAATGCTCGGAAGAAGCTCGTGATAGTTGGCAGCAAGCCTACATCCGGCAATCGGTGAGCATCCTTCTATATTTAATTGTTGCTCGACCAGCTTGTTTACAATTGGCCGATGCCACTGCTCGTTCCCGATTGGAATCAGCCTCGACCGACCATCAAAGAGGTTCTGGAAGTGTGTCGGAACATACGGCTAACTCCTCTCGGAGTTCCGACCCAACCATTCGAGACATTCTTGACCGAGATTCGGAGCGAACGTCGTAACGGCGGAGCCTACCTGAACGTGTTCGACGTTGGCCCAAGCCCCGTCTTCGATTGGTTTGCCTCTCGTAATCGTCTATGGGATGACCGATTGCTCGATTGGCTTGTGCTTCATCCGACCATTGCTCAGAGCTTTACTGAACTCCGTATTCCCGACTCTCCCAGAGAAGACAGCTTGAATACTGGGTTTGCAATGTTCGACCCGTTTCTACTCGACGGCACCTTCGCTAGTTTGCTCTATCACGGCGGTGCATACTCCCAAGCAAGCGGCGATGGGCACGCCGAAAAGGAACTTGCGGTGGACGTATGCAATGCAATGTTTGGTCTTCGATACGGAGAGATAGTTTGCAACATGAACTACGGCGTTTGGACGC
>Ga0070735_10003798_pt1 | contig 13041 bp, 6 predicted proteins | sample Coa_R1_FD_66443 | JGI IMG/M metagenome (GOLD analysis project Ga0070735, IMG submission 66443) | Surface soil microbial communities from Centralia Pennsylvania, which are recovering from an underground coalmine fire - Coalmine... | ecosystem: Environmental > Terrestrial > Soil > Unclassified ...
GAGCCGGTGCTCCAGATCGCGGACGCCGGTGAGATACTGGTCGAGCCGCTCCTTGTCGCGGGCCCCGACACTGCGCTGGAGCTGGTCAGTTTGGGTGGCGATCGTGTCCATGATGCTCTCGCCGAGGGCCAGCTTGCGCGCCTGCGCCTGCACCTCCGCGGGCGTGCCGCCGAGGAACAGCTTCTTGAAAATATCGGAGGCCTTGTCGTCCGGCGGGATGAGGACGCCTCCCGCGGTCCACGACAGGCTGCGCGACCCGCGCGCGGTGTTGACGCCCAGCGTGAGCGACGGGTAGCGCGTCAGGTGGCCGATGCGCTCCGCGACGAACTGGTCGAGCGAGATCGTGTTGCGGAAGCCGCCGCTGGAGGGGTGCGGGGCGGCCGTGAGGAAGCAGATGTCCGCCGGGTGTCCGCCGTCGACGTCCGGGTGCATCACCCCGCTCATGACGGTGAAGTCGTTGCGAAACTCCTTGATATGCTCCAGGTAGGGCGAGAGCGTGTAGTCGCGGCCGGCCTGATCCGCCGCCGGAAAGAACTTGTCCGGCAGGACGCCCAGGTTGTTGCAGATGCCCAGGAAGCGGCGCGGCGCGGCCGCCTCCGGGGATGCGTGCGCGAAGGCCGGCAGCATTGCATCGAGGAGCGGCAGGCCGAGCATGACACCGGCGCCGCGCAGGAAGTGGCGGCGGGAGAGCGCGATCGGCGTCGTGAAGTGGATCGATTTCATCTGCTTGGCTCCTTGCCCGCCCCTCACCCCCCGGCCGGCGCCCGTGGGACTGAAGTCCTCGGCTCGTGACTACCACATGTCCGCCTTCGCGGACGTACTGATCTTCTGGCCCGTGCAGCGTAAGCCTTCGGCTCGTGACTACCACATCGTCCGGTGGAACCCGGCCAATACGGGGTTATTGCCCTACACGGACTCCGCGCACGGCCTGTTACTTATTTCGAAACAGGTCACTCTCTATTATGGCGTGAATGATGGATTTTACCCCGTAGCCGCTCGGTTTCGCCTTGTCCAGGATGGCTTCGATCTTCGGGCGGTCGGCGAAATGGATCGGCGCGCCTGTCGCGTAGATGACAAGCTGGCGGACCAGGTTGCGCGCGATGCCGCGCTCGTCCTGCAGGAGCAGGCGCTTCAGGTCGCGGACGCCCTGGAACCTGCGGCCGTCCGGGAGCGTGCCGGAGGGATCTACCTTCTGTGCGTCGTGGAACGCGAACGCCTGGCCGTTCTTGCCGAATCCGGCGACTTTGGGGCCGGTGGTAGGACCGATCGCCCGGTAGCACTCGCGGTAGCCGCCGAACACGTCGAAGCTCTCCAGCGCGAAGCCGGCCGGGTCGATCTTGGCGTGGCAGGCGCTGCAGGTGGCCTGCGAGCGGTGCTTGGCGAGCTGCTCGCGGATGGTGGTCGCGCCGCGGATGTCCGGCTCAACGGCCGGGACCGAGGGCGGAGGCGGCGGGACCGTGAAGCCGAGAATCCGCTCGTTGATCCAGACTCCCCGGAGGACCGGCGAGGTGGTCGTACCGTTCGCGGTCACTTTGAGCACGCTGGCCTGGGTGAGCAGGCCGCCTCGCACCGAATCCCTGGGCAGCGCGACGCGCCGGATCGCCGAGCCCTCCACGCCGGGGATGCCGTAAAGCGTGGCGAGCCGGTCGTTGATCATTACGAAGTCGGACGCGACCAGGTTGCGGGCCGGCAGGTCGTTGCGGGCCAGCTCGCGGAAGAAGGCGCGCGTCTCGTCCACGGACGATTCGACGAGATAGTCGTCCAGATAGTAGTCGGAGTAGAGCTCCTCGTCCGGCGAGGTGTTGTCGGTCTTGCGCAGGTCGAGCCAGTAGTCGAGAAAGGCGTCGATGAACCGCTCGGCGCGCGGGTCGGCGAGCATCCGATCGGCCTGCGCCGAGAGCGTGGCGGTGGAGACGCTGGCGCGGGCTTGCGCGCTGGTTAGCGCAGCCGTTCGCCCCCCGGCACCCGATCCTGGGGGAGTTTTCGCGCGGGCGAGCGAAACGCGGTGCGCGGTTGGCCTGGGCGTGCGCCCCCCGGCTCTACCGCTTGCCTCCGCTTCGCGGCGCGGCAGAGAACACCCCGCCAATTCTGGGGGAGCCTTCGCGCGGGCGTGTGCGGTATGAGTCTCGGCTGCTGAGCTTTCCGATGTCGTGGCGATACTCTGCGCGGCCCGACGGTCCGGCCGCGAGTTCGAGGCGCGGCCGAAGGCCACGTTTGCGGCGCCGCCTGTGAGGGCGCCGCGGTCCGCCAGGGTGCGGAGGGTTCCGTCCGGCTCGGAGTTCCACAGGAAGTAGGAGAGGCGGCTGGCGAGCGCGTGATCGTCCAGCAGGCCCGGCCGCTCCTCCAGTGTTACGAAGCTGGGCGAGCAGAGGACAGCGGAGTAGGCGGTAATCATCGCGTCCGCGAAGTCGGAGCCGGCGGCTTTCGCGGTATGGAAGAGATTCAGGTAGGGCTGCACGTCGCCCGGCAGTGCCGGCCGGCGCAGCGCGCGGGTGACGAAGCCCCGGACCAGCCGCTCGGCGTCGGCATCCGGACTATTCGGCGTCACGGTGATCGCGCCGTTGTAGCCCTCCTTGACCGGCAGGTCGGCGAAGAGCAGCTTCTCGCCCGGGGTCGGCCACGAGTCGTAGATCGGTCCCTCGACCTCCAGCCACTGGAACGCGACGCCGGGCTGGCCGTCCTTCTGCGCGAGCGGGTTGTGCCAGTTGGGCGGGCGCGATCGGAAGAATCGGACCGCGTCCGGCTCGATCGTCTCGCCCTTGAGCAGCTCCACGTCCACCTCGCCGACCGTGGACTGCGGCCCGCAGTCCACGCTGCCGAGCTTGCGCAGGCGCTGCCCAAACGCGGCATAGAGGCTGATCGGCTCGTGCGTGCGGCCCGCGGAGACGTCGGTGCGGCTGGGGCGCCACCAGCGGCGCTCGTTTTCGGGGCCGGCCCAGAACGAGTGGGCACAGAGGCGCAGCTTGTAGCGGCCGGATATGGGCGCGCGAAATGCGGTGAACTTGGGCTGCAGCGGCTCGTAGGCGCTGGCGACGACTCCCATCGCCTCCTGATCGCGCCGGGCCGGGTCCGACGAGCTGACGATCCGCGCTGCGTTGTCCTTCAGCGCGTTGGGATCGACGGCGTCGGCTACGATGGGGAACGTGGCGCGCTCGGGGCTGCCGTTGAACTGGCTGAACTTGGCCAGCCCCGCAAAGGAGCGCTGGTCGTACGCATAGTAGCGGCGAACGGTTGTCGGCTGCCGTACGGATTGGTTAGCCAGCACCTCGCGCAGCGCGAAGTCGGCGGCGGCCAGGTAGCGGCTCATCTGCACGTGCGACACGTCCAGAGCCTCTCCGACTTTGTTGAATCGGTAGGCCACCCCGTCCTCCGGCAGCATGTCTCTGATCTGCAGCCAGGGCGCGTCCAACAGGTCCCGCAGCGTGTTCTCGTACTCGTAGCGGTTCATCCGACGCCATACGGCGCGGCCCTCGCGCCGCTCGCGCGCCTCGTCCGCCGCGGCGAGAGGCTGCTGCAGAGCTGCCAGGAACGCCTTGCGAGCGGCAGGCGTGGGCTGCGGCGCGGCCTTCGGCGGCATCTCGCCCGCGTCCACGCGATCGTAGAGTTTCACCCAGGCGGCGAAGTTGGCGGGATCGGCCGGGAGGAAAGGCTTGTCGGCCAGATCGAGACCGCCGCTGGCGCTCGATTTGCTGTGGCAGGCGAGACAGTTCTGCTTAAGGAAGGGCTGGATGGCGGCCGCGCCGCCTGCGATCGGCGATATCTTTGGGGCGGGCTTGCGCTTCGCCGGCGGGGCGTTGGTGAAGCCGACGGTCGCGGAGAGCAGGAGCAGGGAGCCGGTCCCTGCGGCGAGGAGCGCCACGGTCCAACGGCGGGGAGCGGGCCGCGAATTCGATCGATCGCCAGACGGCATATCGTAGATCCTCAGGTAAAACTCGGACGTGGCAAAGCGAACCGCGAACCGCGGCCTCTTGTGCGATTAGAGCGCGACAGGGCGCGAGATGTTTCAAGGAAACCGCGCGACGAGCTGCCAACGCGCCTCCGTTCGCGACTCAATAATATCACATGTGAGCGTGCCGTGCACAAGCGGCCGGCCTGCGCGCCTGCGGACAAACGGATCCGGCTGGAAGGTCGATCCTGCCTCGTCTTGCCGGGCCTGACACTGCCTTTCCTCTTTTCTTGCACGTACGCGACTAACAGGAAGTACGCTGAAAAGCAGGTATCGACAGTCGTTCTGTGCTATAAGCAGATACATGCTGCCGGCAGATACCGTCTGCTCAGGGCGCCGGCTATAACGTCGTGGGAGAACATCCGTGGCGCCATCAAACCCGCCAGATAGCGCGGCCCGCCTGATAAGCGAGATGCTAAAAGCCGAGTTCGACCGGCTCAAGCCGAAGACGATCGAGGAGGCTAACACAATCGCCCACTCGCTTCAGGACCGATACAACCGGATGCCACAGAACGAACTCGGCGGCCTCTCCCCGGAGCAGGTTACGGTGCTGCTCTCCCACGGTCTATTGGACTCTCCCGGCACGCTCGACGAATCGCTGACCGTCGAGGATCTGGCCGGGGTCCGGATGTTTCACAACGCCGCCTGCCTGTTGACCACGCTCAGGGAATTGGGTCCGACGAAGGCTACCGCGACCGGCGCGTTTAACCGAATGATCGCGGCCCGCATGTTCGAGCGGTTCCAGATAGACGAAAGCGACCGTCGGTATGTGACCACCTACAAGAGGATTATCAACCAGGGCGACGTGCCGCACCTCGAGCTACTGCGGCATCTCACCGTCGTCGCAGGGCTGGTGCTGTTCCGACACCGAGAGCTGAAGATCACGCGGCGTGGTGAAACGCTGCTGCAGCCCGCGCGGGCTGGCGAGCTGTTCGCGCTTTTGTTCCGCCGGATGTTCCAGAGGCTCAACCTTGCCGCCTTCGACGGCATGCCGGATGCGCCCATTGTTCAGCATCACATCGCCTTCGCACTCTACCAGATCGGCCGGCGGGCGAACGACTGGGTGAACGTCGACGACGTGGCACCGCACCTCTTTCTGCCGAGCGCGCTCCCGCTTCTTACGCCCAGGTTCGATGGCGATCCGGTCCCATCCTACGCCTATCTTCGCTACGTGCGCTGGCTTCGGGAGTTCGGCCTGGTAGAGGTTGAGAACGAATCGAGCTTTCGCGAGCCGAGACGGTTTCGCAAGACGGCGCTGTTCGACCGGTTCATCGCGTTCGATCTACCGCCGGCCGTTGGTTGAAACACGGTTGGAATCGGGGAATTACGGAACCATTCGCCCTCTCTGCTCGCGAGCCTGTTTGTGTTCCGTAACAATTTGCGATACCACAGTGTCGGGTGACCATTACGGGCGACCGGCCGGCGGCACAGGCCCGGTCAGCCGTTGCCGCGGTCGGATAAGGGAAACGCCCGGCTGGTCGACTAATAGTGTTCGCGGCGGAGGAGTCGGCAGTGGCGGCGACGACTTATATCGAGCGGCAGGTGGATCGGACGAACCGGAACCTGCTGCTGATCAATGGCGGATGCCTGGGAGCGCAGCTCTTGTTCTTCGGGCTGATGGTGGCGGGCGGCCTGCTCATCGCGGGCAGGATGCACGCCGGCGCGGGCGGCCTGTTCGGACCATCAGCGCCCGCGGACATGAGCCGCGCGGAGCGGATCCGGCCGGCCGACATCGCCGCGCCGGACAGGCTTGCGGCGCTGCTCGACCATGCCGTAACGCTGGACGATCCCGCCACGGACGACGTGCACTTCCCCGTTTTCGACTGGATGGGCCGCTCGCGCGGAGCCGGCAGCATGCATGCGCCCCCGACGTATCACCTCAGCCGCCTCGGCGGCGGCCACGTGCTGCTCATCCTCCCGGCCACGGCCACACCAGGAACGGAGTTCACCGGGGTGATCCGCAAGATCGCCGAGCAGGACCGCGGTCCTGCGACCGCCATGCTCATGTCGCGGCCGGGCAGTGGCCAGCTCGGGCCGTATATGCTGGACTGCCTGACGGCCCAGGCACATGCCCCGAAAGGCGCGCCCGTCGTGATGCACCCGGTCGGGAAGACGCCGGAGCAGTCCCCGGTGGTCCTCCTGATGACCGTGGCGTTGATCGGCGTGCCGGCACGGAACGTCGTCAAGGCGATCGGCCGGATGCGCAATCGGATGTCGCACCCCGTGTACAAGAAGCTGGCGGTCTACGGTCCGCCGCTGGAGGTGGCCTGGCACATCGACGCCGAGCGTGCCCAGGGCATCGAGCGGCTTTCGCCCGCGGAAATGACCGCCTCCTGGCTTCTGGCGCCGTCGCTGTTCGGGATCGAGGTCGTGAACCTGGACCACATCGTCTGGATGTTCGTGCGGATGACGCGGCTCAACCTGGTACCGGTGATAACCGGCCTCGGTATCATGGACCGCGAGGGGAAGGGCCATCCGATCTATGCCGGCGTCGCGCGGTCCGAGGAGATCATGGAGACGATCCGCAGGCGACGGCCATGGATCGTCACCGGCTACAACCGGGACCGGTTCGGCTACTACACGAAGAATCGAGCGGCCTTCGTCGCCGAGGTGGACGCGCGGCGCGCCGGCGGCAGGATTCCGTAGTCGGGCGCCAGTTCGCCCGTCACGGCTGAGCGAGATCCCAGGGGTTGACGACCGTTACCCCGGCAGCCGCGAAATGCGACGCGTTCCGCGTGGCGAGCGCACAGCCGTGAACGAGCGCCTGGGCAGCGATCAGCGAATCCATCGCCGGCATCGACATTCCGGCTTGATCCAGCCGGGCGGTCAATTCACCCCAATGCAGCATTGTATGTATATCGAGTATAAGGACGCGGCTCGCAAACCGCTTCAACAGGTCGCCTTGGAGCCACAATTGGAGCAGCTCCTTGCGCGGCGAATGCGGCAGCCGTGCCACTCCCTTGCGGATCTCGCCTATCGTGACGACACTTAGGTAGATGTCGGATGGATCAAGCGAGTCGATCCATCCGACGACATGGGCGTTCGGCCTCTTTGCCACAAGTTCTGAGATAACATTCGTGTCGAGGATGACCATCATAGCTCAACGTCATCACGCAAAGGGCTATTGTCGCGAGACAGGTCTAGATCCGCACCGCATAAAGGCGAATTCCGAAAGAATTCAGATACCCGGGTATTTGGTACGTTAAGCTTGCGGTACTCCTCAATGGAGAGCACCACCGCTGTGTCCTTACCTCTCCGCGTGATTACCTGTGGTCCATGCGCAATGGCCTCATCCACTACCTCGCTCAACCGGTTCTTAGCGACCTGCAATTGCCATCTTGTTGCCACATCAACCCTCCTGGCTAGACTGTCTAGATTATAGCACGGAGCCAGGTTCTTTCCTAAGCCAGGTCTGAGCAATGAGCCTTGGCAGAGGTGAGACGCCGCCAGCCTCACGCGGCCCGGCGGCATCTGTTCAAGCGAACCCCGCTGTTCGCCGTAGCAGAATGGGTCGCCACGCAACGGCTGCGGGCCGGATCGTGGTGGTATCAAGCACTCTGCTTCGTGAGCGTAATCGTTCCGGTGTCCGTCGTGCCGTCGGCGTGGTGGAGCGTAACGCTCATCGTAACGCTGGTAGGCGTGGAAGGGCCGCCAAAATCGATACTGGTCACGTTCGCGGACACATTGGTCGCAGTTCCCGAAAACTGCCCGGACGTATCGATCGTGAGCGTAACCGTTGCCGACTGGCCGGCTGGACCGGCGACATGTATCCCGTTCGAATCGAATGTGCCCGTCAGGGGCGCCTGCGACCCCGCGAAACCGAACTTGCCGCCGCTCAGTGCGATTGTGACGGATGCGGTATGCGTCACACTGTTCACCGCGATGACCATCATCGAAGTGCCGTTCGTTCCGTCGATATCGCTCCAGTTTCCGCTCCAGTTTCCTGCGTAGGAGGTCGCAAACCGGGTCGCCGCGGGAACGGAGCTCCCGCCTCCGCAGCCCGTCAGCATGATTGCGCCGATCAGTGCCAGGAGCGCGATGAGTATCTGCGCCGCGATCCGCGAACGGTGTAAAACTGCCAAGTGCACCATTTTCCAATGCCTCCTTGCGGCAGGGCCGCCAATGTGGACCGTTTCGCCTGGCCCGCGCTACAGTATGCGGCGCACAGGGCCCGGCCGTCCGATTTCTAGAAGTTGATGGTAACTGTCCCGGTCCTGCCCTGGGAGGCGTTCCGTACGTTTTGCCTGACGATAGGCGCCTGGGAGACATCAACGCATGATTGCCCGTACGCCAAGATTCCGATGAGGTCGTTGCCCAGGTTAACGAATCCGCTATTCGCGTAGGGCGTGGTGAGATCGGATGTTCCATCAAGGTCTGAAGCCGTAAACACGGGCGCTCCTCGCATAATTGCGGCTTCGCTGACGGAACCAAAGAAACGGCCAGTATCGTCGGACAAGCTGAATTGCTTGGCTCCAGGGACGTTCGTAAACGTGAAGAAGACTGCCGCGGTGAAGGCGGTAGTATCGCTCGCTGGAGGAGGAAAGTTCTCCAGGTAAAGCGTTCCGGCCATGATCTGCGTTGGCGCCGTCGCGGAGAGCGTGACCATTGCGCTTGCGGTCCCGATCGTCCGGCGGGACCCGTTCGCGGCGACCTGGACGGCGGTTACGGCGACGGTAATCGGGCTCGTATCCGAGGGAGTGGTGGCCAGGTCGACAGTGGCCGACGGCGACTCGAAGCTGCGGCCGGTGTTGCTCCCCCCGTCCGAGAGGACGGCGAACGTCGCCGTCGTGGACCAGGCGTACAGGATCGTGCCGGTGACTCCTGGCGGGATCGTCGCGGTAAACGACTGGTGCGCGCCGGGAGCGATGGTCGGCGCCTTGGGGCTGATCGCCACGTCCGGCTGGAAAAGCGTGAGGGTCCAGCGATCGGCGTTGGCGGCCGTTTCGAGGTCCGTGAGCGTCGCGGCGATGTCGCCCGCGCCCAGTCCGATCTGGACGGCGTTCAGCACGGAGAGCAGCATCTTGAGGAACAGCGTGAGCTGCTTGGCGGCGAGGCCCTGCGAGGCCAGCAACGCCTGCTGCTCCTGCGCGGTTGCCAGCACTTTCGAGAGCGCCGCACGCATCTTGTTCGCCGCGATGTCGTTGCCGGCGGTCTCCTGAAGAAGCGCAATCATCGAGAGGCCGATCCCACCCTTGGCCGCCTGCTGCAGGAGCTGGCGCACCGGAAGGTCTGGAATGGCCTGGATCGCGGCGATGGACGCATTCACTTGCGAGTCCAGCAGCGGCGTCGCGCCGAAGCCCAGCATCTCCAGCGCCTCCACGATGAAGAGGTCCTGCAGAAAGGACTGAAGGTTGAGCGCGTCGCGCGTCGTCTGCCAGCCGGCGGTCTCCTTGGCGTATCTCGGCTCGCCGAAGAAGGACGGGTCGGCATTGTTCGTGTCCGCCGATCCGAGCACGACCACCTCGTAGAAGGTCTTGGACGCTCCCGGCTGCATCGTGAGCGGAATCGTGTTGGTAGAGACGGGCGCAAAGGGCGTCTGCCCTCCGAAGAGCGACGTGATCGCCGCATTGAGGCTCAGGTTTCCGGTCGGGCCGAGCGGTACCGGGCTGCCGACTGGGACTGCGAGCGGATAGGTCGTCAGCACGCCCGCCGTGCTCTGCTCGCCTGTGCGATAGAGCAGCACCTGGCAGCGCCGCCGCTTGTGGTTGGTCGCGAGCACGCCGACGATATTGGTGCTGGAGGTGTCCTGGAGGAGTTCGAGGCCGTCGATTATTCCGGTCTGGTCAATGGAGATCTCAGGCAGCACCACGGCGGCTCGCGAGATCCGGGGAGAGGCACTATCCGCAGATTTCGCGGACGGCGCGTGTGAGTACGACGCCGGCAGAGGCGTGGCCGTTGCGACGGCGCGGGAGACCGTCTGGGAGGCCGGCGATCCTGTAGAGCGGCCGAAGCCCTGGACGATCGTGTTGTAGGCGGTCTGGAGGGCGGCGGCGACCTGGGCGTCGCCGTTCTCCAGCGCGAACGGATCGGCGGCGATGCGCGCGGCGATCACGGCCGTGAGGGGCGCGGTCACGGCATGGATCTGCAGTGCGCCGAGCAGGTCGCGCTTGCTCGCCAGGGGGACGGTGTAGCCGCCGAGTGCGAAGTAGAGCAGCGCGACGGCCTGCGCCTGCGCGTCGAGCACATTTGTGGACGAGGACGGATCGAGGAAGCCGAACATTACGCCGCGGCCGGAGGTGTGCGTGACGATCACGAGAACCGGCGCCGCCGTCCCGGTGGTGGCCGTGAACGTGCCGTCCGCCCCTAGCGTCTTGGCCGCGACGCTGTTGCCGACGGTGAGCTGCGCAGGCGCGAGCGACGAGCCGGGCGGCAGCCTGAGCGAGCCGCGCGTGGTAACGAGCTTCCCGCCTCCTCCGCCCGCCGCGCCTCCACCTCCGCCGCAGCCCTCGAGCAGCAGGGCCGCCGCGGCGGCGCCGATGGCCGAGACCAGGAACTGCCTCCGATCGAAAGCCTTCGATGCGTCCATCATAGTATCACTCCCACCAGCGACGATGTGCCGAACGCGCAATCGTCAAGCGATCGTTTGCGACACTATAACAGAGCGGGCATTAGCAGGGCATTAGCAGGATCGGTTCCCCGGGGCAGCGCGGCGGCGGGAGGAAAGCCTGTCCGAATCGCGGAACTTGCTGGATACGTGATCCATAGGTTTGGCGGCATGCGAGTTGGCGGAGGGTCGAGCGGTCCAGATGGAAGCCGAGCGATGGCGGTTGGAGATACTCGGCCGCGTCGTCGCTTGCCGGGGCGCCGAGACGGTCGATCGCTTCCGCGACCGACGCGTGCTGCTCATCCTCGCCGTGCTCTCCATGGAGCCGCACGGTACGCTGCCGCGCGCCCAGTTGATCGAGCGCCTGTGGCCCGGCGAGGAGTCGGACGCAGCTCGCAATCGCTTCCGCGTGAGCCTGCACCACCTGCGCCGCCAGTTCGAATCCTCGCCGGACGCGGCGAACAGCGTGATTCGGGCGACGAACACAGCCGTGGCACTGGCGCCGGGCGCGGTTTCGTGCGACGCAGCGGAATTCGCGGCTGCGGTCCGGGCCGCGGATGCGGTGTCCGATAAGGAGGAGCGGGCCGGCTGTATCGAGCGCGCCGTCGCGATCTACCAGGGCGACCTGCTGCCGGAGTTCGAGGACGCCTGGGTAGAGGAGACGCGCGCCGAGCTATCCGCGGCGCACTTTCGCGCTCTCCGCGATCTGGCGCGGCTGCTGCTGGAGCTACCGGGCGGTCCGGAGCGGGCGATCACGTATGCGCGGCGGGCCGTCGCCGCGGAGCCGTACGATGAGGAGGCGCACTGCGACCTGATCCGCGCCTGTGGCGGCGCTGGCCGCTTTTCCGAGGCGCTGCGAGCCTACGATGCGCTCGAGGCGCTGCTCGATCGGGACCTGGGCGCGAAGCCCTCTCCCTCGGCGCGCCGCCTCGCGGAGATGCTGCGAAGCCGGCTCGGCCACGGCGTCAAGCCGGCGCCCAGCTCGTCGGGCGATCGGCAGGTTCCGGCAGGTCCGCTCCTGAGCGGAGAGACGGCCGGCGCGATGGATCCGGGCGACGCGGCCGCGCCGGCGCCCGGCGCCGCGCCGGGTCCGCCGGTGGCCCGGCGCGAGCAGGACGGCGCGGTCCTCGATCAACCCCGCGACGCGTCATCGGGCGGAGCCCGGGACAGCGCGCACGGCCGGCCGGCCGTGCGTCCGCGGCTGCCCGTCCCGCTCACGCGCTTCTTTGGCCGCGCTGCCGAGCTGCAGGCGCTCGACGCCCTCCTCGCCGGGCCGGACCGCGCCCGCCTGGTGACCCTCATCGGTCCCGGCGGAATTGGTAAGTCGCGGCTCGCGCTCGAGGCGGCGCACCGGCTGGCCGGACGGTTTGCCGGCCGTGTCTACTGCGTGCCGCTGGCCGACGTCTTCGCTGCATCTCAGGCGCCCGATTCGCTAGTCAAGGCGCTCGGCCAGGCGCCGGACCCGGCGTCGGACGCGATTTCCCAGGCGCTGGACACGCTTGCCGCCGGCCCGACGCTGCTCGTCCTCGACAACCTCGAGCAGCTTCTCCCCGATCTGAAGGACCTCATTCTTCACCTGCTCGAGGCGCTGCCCGAGCTCCAGTGCCTGGCGACTTCGCGCAGCGCTGTCGGCGTCGACGGGGAGCACGAGGTCGCGGTCCCTCCGCTCGACCCGCCGGACCGGATCGATCGGAGCCTGTCCCTCGACGCGGCGCCCTCGGTCGCGCTCTTCCTGGACCGCGCGCGCGCCGCCCGTCACGGCTTCGCGCTGACGCAGCGCAATCGTGCCGACGTCGCGACGCTCTGCGCGACGCTCGGCGGCCTGCCCCTGGCGCTGGAGCTGGCCGGAGCGCGGGCAGGCACCATGACGGTCCGCGAGATGTGCGCCGAGATCGACCGGATGCTCGAGTGGCTCGTGGACGGGCGCGGGTCCAAGGGCGCGCGCCATCAGTCGCTTCGGGCGGCGATCCAGTGGAGCTATCGGGTGCTCACGCCGCGCCTTCAGCGGCTGCTGGACTCCACGGGCTGCTTCGTCGGGGGATTCACGGTCGCCGCGGCGCTGGCGCTGGCCGGTGACCCGGACGAGTCCATCGCGGATATGCGGACGAGCCTTCAGCGGCTCGCCGCGGTCTCGCTCATCAGGGCAGTCGAGGACGACGACGGCTATACGCGGTTCCATCTGCTGGATACGATTCGCGCGTTCGCGCTGGAGCGGCTGACGCTGGAGGGCCGCGAGGAGGAGGCGCGCCGCCGCCATCTTCGCTGGGCGCTCGACTATGCCGAGGAGTCGCGCGCAGACGACGGCCGGCGGCTCGCGCGGGAAGAGGCGAACGTTCGGGCAGCGCTGGACTACGGACTGGCCGGGCCGCCGGACGCGCGGGACGAGGCCGTCCGACTCGCGCTCGCGCTGGTGGATCACTGGCGGACGCGCGGCTCGGCGGCGGAGGGCTGCGCCTGCCTGGAGCGGATCGTGGCGCTCGACCTGCCGGGCCAGGCGGCGCGGGAAGCGTTTGCCGGTCTGGCGGCGCTGCGAATCGCGGTGGGCGAGCTG
>Ga0070735_10003800_pt1 | contig 13038 bp, 12 predicted proteins | sample Coa_R1_FD_66443 | JGI IMG/M metagenome (GOLD analysis project Ga0070735, IMG submission 66443) | Surface soil microbial communities from Centralia Pennsylvania, which are recovering from an underground coalmine fire - Coalmine... | ecosystem: Environmental > Terrestrial > Soil > Unclassified ...
GCCCAGAACGCGCAACTGAGCCCGCCGCGTGGCGGTTTCGGAGGCGACGATATCGTCGAGCATTTGCACGTCGGACACCGCTTGCTCCGGATCCGCGCTGTGAATGATCTTGCGCAGCGCGGGCGCCAGCGTCATCGAGTTGCCCGACGCCGTCTTGACCACCAGATCCTTCGGCGCGTAGGAGAGCAGGCGGTTGTTCGGTACCTGATCCAACGGGAAATAGACCTGGGGTTCGCTGGACCGCTCGAGACCCCGCACCGCGACATCGCCGACTACGCCGACTACGGTGCGGTCGAAGAACGCGATATTGATGCGGCGTCCGATCGGGTCCTCGCCTGGCCACATGCGCTTCGCCAGCGATTCACTGATCACCGTGACAAAAGGCGCCGTCCCATCGTCGCCATCGGTCACATCCCGGCCGCCGCGCAATGGAATGCGCAGAGCAGTGAAGTAATCCGGTGTGATGAATCGGATACTGCACGATATTGACGACGCGGTATCATCTGCGTGCCCAGGCAGCGTCGCACCGAATATGCCCCCACCGAAGACCATCGGGAGAAAGCTGGTGTAGGCGGCGGAGGTTACGCCCGGCAATGCTCGCGCCTGCGTCAGCACCCGGTTGTAGAATTCGCGGCGCGGCGCCGCCACCGCGTACTTCGGCATAGGCAGATTCGTCCGCATCGTCAGCACGTTCTCGCCGCGGAATCCGGGATCGACGCCTTGCACGCGCCACAGCGCTTTAACCAACAGTCCGGCGCCGATCAACAGAGTAACCGTGCCGGCCACCTCCGCCAGCACCAGTGCTGACCGCAGGCGGTCTGACCGGCCTTCGCCGGTGCGGGCTCGCAGAGCGTTGAGGTCCACCTGACGGCAAGTTCGCAGGGTTGGTCCCACGCCGAACGCGAGACTGGTGATCAATGTGAGCCCCGCGGCAAACAGGAAAATCCGCAAATCCAAGTGCGGCACGCCCCGGATCGGCAGAGTGTCCGGAACCAGCAGCGCCAGCGAGGGCGTCGCGAGGGCAGCCAGAAGTAAGCCGAAGGCGCCGCCGGCCAGGGCAAGAACCAGACTCTCGGTAAGCAGCTGACGGAATAGCCGCTCGCGCCCGGCGCCAATCGCGATGCGTACAGCGATCTCGCGCCGCCGCACCATGGCGCGCGCGAACAGGAGATTCGCCAGATTGGTACACGCGATCAGCATCACGCAGACCGCCGCGCCAAAAACTGCGAGCACCAGGGTGCGCGACTGCGGCGAAATCACGTCTCGCAGCGGCACCACTGCCACGCCCATTCCCGGGTTGTCCTTCGGATAGGCGCGCTCAAGCTGCTTGGCGATGACATCCAGCTCGCGCTGGGTCTGCTTCACGGAAATCCCCGGGCGGAGGCGAGCGACGGCACCCAGATAAATGTTGGAGCGGTCGGGATCGAGATAACGCTGCTGGGTCCAAAACTGCGTTTCTCGTGAAGGAAACGCGAATCCAGGGGGCATCACGCCGATCACGGTATAGACCCGGTCCTCCAGACGGATGGTGCGGCCAAGCGCATCTGCGGTGCTGCCAAAGAGGCTTTGGGCGAGTGCGTCGCTGAGGAGCACGACATCCCGAGCACTCTGGCGATCGTCCTCGCCAGTCAAACCGCGGCCAATCGCCGGAGCGATCTGGAGCAACTGAAGAACCTCGGAAGTAACTCCCACGCCTTGCAACCGCCGCGGCTCGCCCTGACCGGAAAAGTTAACCGAGAGCGGGGTGAACGCGCCGACCGAATCGAAGCTCTGACTCATGTTCCGCCAATCCGAAATATTCGGCCAGGAGCCCTGGATACGCGTGTAGCCCTTCGACGGTTGCGTCTGGTACAGCATCACGATCTGTTCGGATTGGGGGTAGGGTAATGGGCGCAGCAAAACGTGATCGAGCAAGGTATAGGCAGCGGTTGTGGCTCCCATGCCTAGCGCCGCGATACCGATGGCCGTCACAGTGAATCCGGGCGACTGCCGCAGCGTCCGGAGGGTCCAAGACAGATCCTGCCACAACAGGTCGGCATGAACACGAATCGCGCTCGTAACGACATCGATTGTCGTGCCGATCCAGAGGGTCAGCGCATTCTCGTCGCGGCGGCGGGCGGCGAATATAGCGCACATTTCCTCGCCATACTCGGCGCGGAAGGACGCCGGCAGGAGCCGCAGCAGGAGCCGGTACAAACCCATCACGCCTTCCCCTCCGCGAATCCGCTTTGCCGCGCAAACTTCACGAGTTGGGTCAGCCTTCGCGCCTCGGCTCGAGCAACTTCAATTCCGAACTTGGTGATCCGGTAGTACCGACGGCGCTCGTCGTCTTCCTCGGGAGCGGGCCGTTCGCGCGTCTCGAGCACCAGCCCTTGCTCCAGCATGCGCTGGATGGACCGGTACAGCGTCCCGGCGCTCAGCTTCAGCTCGCCGCCGGTTCGCGCCGCGACGTCTTGAATGACGCCGTAGCCGTGGCGGTCCTCGTCGGCCAAGGCAAGCAGAATGTGAAACGTGACGGGAGGCAGAGGCAAAAGCGAAGCGGTGTTCATCGCTCCATTATAGCCACTATGAATATAGTGTCAAGGAATACATTCCGACCGCGACTCATTGGCCCCGCAGCACACCCATGCCGATCTGGCCGTGAACGCCTTGATCGGGCCGCGCGACGTCGCCGCCGCCGAACCAGACACGAAGCGAGCCGTCGGGCATTTGCCCGACACTCGGGTCGCACACCACTTGGCTGTCCCATGGATTCGATCCGGATATGAGGAAGTTTGGGAGACGTTCCCATCGGACGCCGTCGATAGAACCAGCCAGGCCGAGACGACGCTGTTCCTTCTTATCGCGGCCGGTATAGAGCATCCACCATCGCCCGCCCGAGGTCCACACGGCGGGCTCGCCGACGCCGTTTTCGTCGAACGCTCCGGGCTCACCCGGTTCGAGAACTGGATTGGTACGGAGTTTCTCCCAGATGACGCCGTCCGAGGAGCGCGCGATGCCTAGGCTCTGGCGGCGGGCGCGATCCTGGCCCAGATAGAACATATAAAAGGTTCCACTCGCGCGGATTATGTACGGATCGGCGACGGCCCGCTCATCGAAACTGCCGCGCGGTCCTAGCGGAACCACGGGCTCACCCTGCCGAGTCCATTTCTTTCCATCACGCGAGCGGGCCAACCCTATTCGTAGTGGATAGCCGGATTCGAACCAGTAAAGGATCTCGTCACCCACCACAAGGGCCGAGCCATTCGCGGCGATATAGGATCCCTCTGGCGATTGCGGCGATAACACGCGGCCTAATTCCGTCCAGACAAGCCCATCAGGTGAAGTCGCGGCGGCAGTGTGCCACGTCTGCCCGTCAAATTCGGAATAGAGATTCCAGTAGGCTCCCTGAAATCGAACTACCGAGGGGTTTAGCACATCGGAGGAAGCGCCGCGGCCGATGACCGGTTCCGGGCGGGCTTCCCACGTGAACGGCGCACGAGGGCCTGCGGACTCCGGAGCCGGCAGCGTGAAATCGGCATAGCGTCCGCAACCTGTCAGGACAACAATCAGCGCCAGCAGAACGTAGACGATCCGCATTTTAAAGAGGCACACGAATGGCCATCTTGGAGCCGCGGCCCGGCCCGGACTGAAGCGACAAGTCGCCTTCCAGCACCTTCACGCGACGCTTGATACTGGCGGGCCCCAGGCGCAGCAGCTCTAATTCTTCCAGCGAGAACGAGCCGGTAAAAGGGAATCCCTCGCCGTTGTCTTCCACGGAGATTTGCAGATGATGATCGACGCGCGTCGCGGAGATCGCCACGCGAGTTGCACCCGAATGCTTCAGGATGTTGTTCAGCGCCTCGCGGACGATCTGCAGCACTTCGAGCGAGACTTGGGAATCGGCAGGATCATGCAGGTCGCCGCTCAAGAACGTGGTCGCGATGCCCGAATCGCGCTGGAATAGCTCGGCCATGCGGCTGAGGGAGGCGGCCAATCCCATACCTTCGTCAGCCGGGCGCATGCTGCGCACGAAGCTGCGAAGATCGGCCACCTGCGACTGGCACAATTCCTGCAACTGATGGAGTTCGCGGGTGCCGGCTCCGATATCGCGCAACATCAGTTTGCGGATCACCTCCAGGCGCATCTGAAAGCTGATGAAGCTTTGCAACGGACCATCGTGAAAATCCGCGGCGATGCGCTGGCGCTCGGCTTCACGCGCAAGCTGCGATTGCGACCGGATCATGACGTTGTGGCGCAACGTGGTGGACATACGTTCTTCGAGATAGCGCTTGTAGAGACCCACGGCCGCGGCCGCCCCGCCCGTCGCCACCACGGTCCACACCAGGTTCCCGTTGCGGCCCTGGGGAAGAATAAGCGCGATGAACAGAGCCGCGGAGAGTGTGATCGCGGCCCGTACCAGATCGTGCAGCAGCACCGTGGACCCCAGTAGGTAGCCGCAGGCCAACGCGGGTTGCCAATCCCCGGGGGCCTGCCAGGTCCAGATAGCGAAGTTGGTGGCGTCCGCTACGATCGCGGTGGCCGCGCGGATTGGGTTCTCGTATCGCACGGCAAACACCGCGCCCAGCGAGTATACGGTATAGGCAGCGATCAGCGCGGAGACCCAGTTCTGCTCGAACCCAGCGGTTCGAATGTAGGACGCCGCGCACGCCACAGCCAGCACCAGTCGCGCAATGCGGAGAGCTAGCCGCCCATGATAAGGGACCATCGCGAATTAAACCATGTCACTTAACGGCGATAGAGGTACAAGTGGTGGCTGCGTCCTTCGCCGTCGTCATCGATGCTCAAACTTTGGACCGGCTTCCAGGCGGCGAATTCGAAATCGTGCGCCACGATGCGTGCGCCTTTCTTGAGCTGCTTTTCGAGAATCGGCGTCACCAGTTCGTTGCCTACCGGTAGCAGGTACACAGTAAGAAGATCGGCGGAGGAATAATCCTGCTTGAGGAGGTCACCTTCAATGACCCGGGCCGTGGACGCCAGGCCCAGGGTTTTGATGCGGTCCATACTCTGGCGGACCAGGGATGCGTTCAGCTCCACGCCGGTAGCATCCGCTTTGTATTTCTGAGCCGCCATGATCACGATGCGGCCGTCGCCCGAGCCCAGGTCGAACATCTTCTCCCCGGCTTTCAGACCGCCCAGCTGCAGCATCTTATCAACGACGACTTGAGGAGTGGGATAGTAAGGCGCAAGTTGTTCGTCTTTTGCTTGCTGTGCCGGGAGCAGAATCAAGCAGGAGATGAGAAGAGTTAGGAGAACCAGGGCGGCACGCATTTAAGGTTCAATATATACCCTGACGCGATTGCTCGGCTGGCCATCCACCTGGATGTACAGTTCGGCGGGCCCGTAATTGACGATGTTGGGGATCTCGATTTCCACCAGGTACGTTCCTACGTAACCCGGGTATAGAATCGCGCGGGTGACCTGCACCGGAGCGCGGTCGAGCAACGCCTGGACAGGAGCTGTCACCGTATGCGGAACGTCAGCCGGAGCGGGCAAGCCAGTAGGCCACGCCGGCTGCACTTGGCCGAGGCCGGTGGCCAAGATCTGGATGCGCGCATGCGAATGCGCCGGGTGCATGGCATCCAGAAGCACCAGATTATCGGCATCGAGCAATAGCGGCGCGCCATCGCGCGGATCCAGTTGAATGGCGGGCGCGACCGAAACCAGCGGCACCGCGGGAAGCACACGCGCGCCGGCCGGACCCTCGATAGCCAGCGCCAGCGAATCGCCGCGCATTTCGAACGGGATTTGAATCTGCGAGCCGGTATCGGTCGCGAAGAGCACCGGAACCGGAAGTCCGCCGGCATTCGCGGAATTCACGCGAGCGCCTTCGACACTGAACAAGGTCCCGGGAGCAGCCGCCCGCGCGATCAGGCCGGCAGACGTGACCAGCCGCGGATCGCCCAAGCGATGCGGCGCAATGGTTTGATACAAGCCGTAGCCTTCGAGAGCAACCCACAACTCGATCGCACTGGAGTCGAGCTTCACGTCGGTGGCTGGTGCCCTCAGCAAGCCCGACAACGCCGTCCAGGACGGAGGCACAACGCTTAAGACACTGAGATCGGTGCGAGCAAAGAAGACGCCTTGATCCGCTGCAATGTACACGGCGCCACCGGAAGGATCCGCAGTGACACCGTGGATTGTGACGTCGGGAAGATTCGCGGAAATATCCTCCCACGACCGGCCTCCGTCGATGCTGTGAAGCACACGCGAGGAGAGCGCGGCCAGGGCGATGCGCGGATCGGCCGGATTCACCCAGAAAGCCGCAACTGCGCCGCTCTGGCCGCTGCGCTGATCGGACTGCCAGTTGATCCCGTTATCAGCGGAGACGATGAGACGGCCGTCGGCCATGCCGGTATAGACATACGGTGGGGCGATGGTCACGGCGGTAACGGCTGCGGCGCGGGTGCCGCTCAAGACCTGACGATACCGCAGGTCATTGGCTGCGGCCGTATTGTCCGCCGGCCGCCAGGCTTGACGTTCTCCCGGCTGCCATTCCAATATCATCGCGCCGGGCAGTTCGACTTGAGCGCCTTGCGGACCTTCAGGAAGTCTTCGGATGCGGATAGAGGGAAGATTCGGCAAGTTCTCATTGAGGCTGTTCCAGGACTGGCCGCCGTCCATGGACCGAAAGATCCCGGCTGATCCGGCTACCACGATTTCATCCTCATTGGACGGCGATACAGCCAGATCGCGGATGCTATCTCCGACAATCGATTGCCCATGGAACGCCGTCAGATTCTCCCAGTTTCTGCCGCTATTGTCGGAGCGGTAGACGAACCGGCCAAAAGCATACACCCGCGGGCTCGAACCGGCCGGATTGCGAACCTGCGCGCCTTCCTCGGGAAGAGTGATCGACCTAGTCTCCAGCGCGGGCGGGAGGATAGTGTCCGCCGGAGCAGCGGTCCATCGATCGAAGTCACTGCTTTCAAACAACTTACCAGACGGATTGCCCGTTGCGGATCTAATGAGGAGCCGGTCGCCCGCCGGCGAATACCATACGCGATCCGCAGGTCCTGTGGCCAAACCGGCCAATTGCAGGTCCATGGCAGCGTTGCCCACACGTCTCCAGTCGGGAGTTTGCCCTCTAGCGGGTCCAGCCGCGGACGCGGCGAGCACCAGCGTGGCGAGCCCGAAACTCAGTGTGGCTTTGTTACTCATGGAACGAGTCCATTGTACCCTTAACCTATCGGCAGAAATCGCCCGAAGCTGCTGATTTCAGTGCCCTGTAGACCACAAAATCCCTTCGGAGCCGCACTTGCAAGTGCACTTTTGATGGTAGACTAGCTCCATGTCCGAACCTTTGTGTAAACAAGGGTTTCGGAGCTCAGGGTGAGGTTTACCCGTTTTTTGGCCGATTGTTTTTCTGAAGATGGTAAGGGTCATACGATCCACGACGGCGAGGTTGTCGCTTCTGATGGCGATGACAGCCGTAGTATGTCTGGGCCAATTCCTTCCCTCCGACGCGGGCAATTACGCCGCCAAGGTTGTGACGTTAACCGGACAGGTTTCGGTTATGAAGGATTTCCAGCCTTGGGCGCTTTCGGCCGGCGATAGCATCCAGGTTACGCAGACCATCGTGACCGGTCCGGATGGCCACGCACTCCTCCAGGTCTCGGACGGCAGCACCGTGGAGGTTTATCCCAATTCCACTTTTGTGTTCCGGAAGAATCCGGGCAATTGGCGGGATCTCATTGACTTATTCCTCGGCAGGGTGCGGGTGCACATCGAGCATCTTGGCGCCACTCCGAATCCGAATCGCGTACTGACGCCAGTCGCGGTCATTTCCGTGCGCGGCACCACCTTCGATGTCACGGTGAACGACGACGACGAGACCACCATCGTAGAGGTCGAAGACGGCACGGTGGAAGTACGGCACGCGCTTCTGAGTGGGAACGCAGCAGTTCTCAACGCCGGTGAAGTTTTCCGGGTTTATCGCGATGAGCCGATCGCACAGCGACTGGACAAGGGTGGCCTCGCCCTAAAGGTGGGGCGGATCGTAATCAATGTGATCGCGATTGTGGGACGATCCGGGGGACCCGGAGCAATCAAGCTTCCAGGCGGAGGCGGGAACGTTGGCATCGGGGATACGGGCCCGAAAGCTCCTCCTCCCTCTGCTCCTCCACCGCCGCCTCCACCGCCGAGCGGCCTGCCCAAGCTTCCATAGATTCCGATCCTGCATGCGACACTAGCGTGTAGGTTATGAAGTCCCTCGTACTGTTCTTCCCTCTGGCATCGATGTCTTTGTGGGGGCAAGCTGCTCCCAGCGTTCCCGCGTCCTGGGATGTTTCCAAAAGCGTCACCGAACTGGCGGCGCAGGTAGCGAAGCTAAAGCCGGTACTGGCGCAGCTCACTCCTCAGGCTTGGGTGGAGCAAGGCGCTCCACCGGCTTATGTCGAGCAGTGGCGGGGGGCGCAGCAGGAGCTGGACTATCTGGATCAGACCGCTCGCGCTCTGGAGAAACAGCCGGAGAAAATGACCACCGCCCTGGATTTGTATTTTCGGCTCCAGGCCATCGAGTGGCGGCTACAATCGTTGTCCGAAGGCGCGCGCAAGTATCAGAGTCCGGCGGCCGGTGACGTTCTCGCCGAAGCTGTGGGCGTGCACGCCACCAAGCGCGATCAACTGCGCGAATACATCACCGACCTGGCGGCGCAAAACGAGCAGCAACTGGCGGTGATGGATCGGGAGGCGCAGCGCTGCCGGGAACAGCAGAACGCCACCCGTCCCGCGGCGCCGGCCAAGAAGAGTTCCAAGGCGAAGTAGGAGACCATTACCGTGAGTGAAAATGTCACGTTCGCGTGCAACATCTGTGGTGAACCTTCCACTGAGATCTGTGTGTATTGCACCAAGGACACCTGCGAGAACCATCGCTGCGTGAAATGCCACCGCTGCAGCGACTGCTGCCAGTGCGAGCAGCGCCGAACGCAAGATTGAGCGCGATCAACTTAAGAAATAGGGGACAGGTCCTAGTTCAGATTTCGGCAAGCTCTAGCGTTTCTTCTTAGCCGCGGCGATTACCGTATCGCGATCCCCGCGAGTCCAGGCAGCCTGGATATCCGGCTCGGGCATCCCGGCCATCCGTCCCAGCAGAATGAACGCTGGTAAAGCGTGGCTGAGTGTTTTCCAGCGAGCCATGTCGATCAGTGCGTCGAGCGCCCGCGTGCGAAGCTGATCCAGAACCAGAGGATCGCGGCTATCGGTCAGGGTTTGGAGCGCCCAGAGGGCGCGGTGGCGATCCGACCAGGAGAGCGAATTCAGCATCTCGATGAACCATGTGGGGGAAATGCTGATGTTAGAGGACGGATCGAGCTTGGCGAGCACGCTCAGCGACACCAGGCTCCGTGCAGCGTTGTCACGCACACCCGGATCGGCGTCCTTGAGCGCGGTCTGAAGATCGTTGACAACGCCGCTTTTGCTGGTCGCGTAAACCAGAACGTAGGCCGCCATCGCACGCTGCGCCTCATCGTCGGAATTGCGGAGCACATCGCGAAGCTCCACCAGATGTTTGTCGGCCAGCGCAGAAAACGTCTCCTGAATCGCGCGGGCGGCGCTGTCCGCCATCAGAGGATGGCCATGGGTCAGGTCCTCGTCCGTCGAGCCGCGGCGGGAAGCGGCCTGTGCGGCCTCCAGAAACCGGTTATACGCGCTGACGATCTCTTCGGGGAGAGTTACTTCTCGCTCCGGAGGCTCGCGCAGATCGAAATGCGGAGCGCCTTTCTCCTCAACGCCCACGTAGAGAATGGTCTGGCCGTTATCGCAACACACGGCTTCCAGATGCGATTCGACAACGCCAACGATGCGGTCCACCTTAGCTTCGGCATCGCCCTTAGAGGGGGGCATCCGATCGCCTTCACGAACGCCCAGAGCTCTGCGGACCTGGGATTCGGTAACCTTGCGAAGACCGTAGAAATCGAGAACGTCGACACGCAGGTCCTGCGCGGGTACTGAGCCGGCGGCCAAAAGCAGAACGAAGACCGGAATCGGAAGCGTACGGCGAAATTGCATACTCTATAGACGCACGGGCGCGCTTACGATTGCGCTTGTTTTTCTGCCCAGGCGCCGATCACGGGGAGAACCAATCGTTCTTTATTGTATGCCTTGTACATTAAGAACAACCACAGCCCCAGGACTCCCAGCGAAAAGGCCGTCCACAAGAGGATATAGATAATCCAGCCAATGAAGGGCACCGCCACGAAGACGTAGGAGACCGTCGAAAGCACCATGCCGGCGACGACAGCAGCGATCCAGGCGAAAATCGACTGGAAGGCGTGAAAACGAATCACAGTGTTGCGACTATAGGGCTCGAGCACCAGGAAAAGAACACCGGTGAGAACGCCGAGCAAGTAACACAGCGCGGCAACGATGTTTTCGTCCAGACCCGCTGTCGTGGATGCTCCAGACGCGGGCGCTACACTCGTTGGCGGGGGACCAGCGGAGGCAGTTCCGGGCGATGCTGCGGATGGGGCTCCGCATTTGGCGCAGAACTTGCCTTGCACCTCGGCACCGCAACTGGCGCAAAATGCCATGCCTCAACTGTACTGAATAATCCGCTGGGAATGGAAGTCAGGATGGCGGAGAGGGGGAGATTCGAACTCCCGGAACCCGTAAAGGTTCAACGGTTTTCGAGACCGCCGCAATCGACCACTCTGCCACCTCTCCGCGACAGACCCATTGTAGCAACCATAGCCCGCCCCCTCAGGGCGCTATGAAGTTCCTCTCGATCAGCTTCGATACTATGCGTTGTGCAGCGGCTTCCGGCGCCTCCGAATCTCCGCGCACGACAACATCCGGACTCACCGGTGGTTCGTAGGGGTCTTGAAGACCGGGTACGATAGTCGCAGTCCCCTCCCGGCCTGCTCGATAAATTCCTTTGGGATCTCTGCTCATGCAGATCTCCAAGGGACACTCGACGTATACTTCCAGAAATCGAGGGATCTGTTCGCGCGCATGATCGCGATACATCCGCTTACTTCCGGTTGCGTCAAAGATCACCGGCACCCCGTGTTTGGTGAGCAAAGTACCCACGTAAGCAACCTGCCGGTAAAAGGTGTTTCGCTCTTCCCGGTCATATCGCGGATGAGGCGTGAAAACGGCACGTAACACGTCGGATTCCAATACCGCCGCATCCACCCCGCGCGCGGCGAGCGCACTGGATAGAGCCTTGACGATCGTGGATTTTCCGGACGCCGGGAGTCCCGTCACCCAGATCGCAAAAGCCTTATACGCCACAGTATGCATTGATTTCGTTCGGATCGAAGGTTTCCCGCTCGAGCACCGCCAGGATGAAAGTAAGGAGGCTCTGGCGAACCTTGTCCGGAAGCTTGGGATACCAGACGGGGCTCGCCATCACAAGGCCGCGAAATGCGAAGTAGGGAGCGGCGACTCTCAACATCTCCTGATCCCCGCTTTTGTTCAAGTAGCGCTCCCAGAACCGGCGAAAGAGAACCTCAAAGCCGCCTTCCAAACGCCCCCTTCGCTGAAGCGAGAAGAATAAATAGTTCGCGGTGAGACATACGACGTCATCCGCGGGATCGCCCCACTCACCCCGCGAACGATCCAACACCCGGAAACCGGTTCCTGGCCCGAACAAGATGTTCCAAGGATGGAAATCTCCGTGAACCTGCCGAAGACGATGCCTCAGCGGCTTGAGTTTCCAACGCCATTTTACGCAGCGGTGCTCGATTTCTTCCAGCAGGCTCGCGGGAATGAGCGGATGCGGAGGATAGGAATCGGTCAGGCCCATGATGCATTCTCCATGCCCCACCAGTTCGCGAACACGCCGCGTGTACAGCTCTGGATCCCCGCCCGCGACCCGATGCGTCTTGACCAGATAGTCACAGAGTGCGTCAGCGCGAGCCACGTCCAGATCAGAGAGCGTGCCCGTCTCACGAATCCGATTCAGATCCAGATTGTAGCCTTCGCCCTCGGCGTATTCCGTCAAAAGGCAGAATTCATCCGCCTTCCCGAGGGAAATCAGGGTCAAGTCGGATTGGAAGGCTCCCACATCCAGCGAGCGGACGTGCCCGGGCAGAGTATTAAACGCGCGATGTGCCCAAAGCAGGCTCTGAGCGCGATCCGACATATCCTCGTGTCCGAATGGACTCCGGCTCATGGTATGAAACACGACGCTGCCGCCAGCCCCACCAGCGATCTGGTAGTCGATGCGGACCGGCTTGCCGTAGCCGTAGGTCTTAATGGAGTCGGTTCCAGTGGTCTCGCCCAGCGGGACCATCTTGATGACGGAGACGGAAGCTTTGAATACCTCGGAGAGATACCGCTCCATCGTTTGCCGGCTCAGTTCGGCCATAGCGATCACTCCGCCTTGCGGACCAGTTCGACGTCGATCGTAATATCGACCTCGTCTCCCACCACGAACCCGCCGCTCTCGAGCACGGCATTCCAGGTCAGGCCGAAGTCCTTGCGTGCGATCCGCGTAGTGGCGCTCGCGCCGAGCCGCAGCAGTCCTTCGGGATCCTTAATTTCAGGTGTGACGGAGTCCACTTGAAGCGTTACCTCGCGGGTGACGCCGCGGATGGTCAGGTCTCCAGCAACCTCATAGCTGTCCACTCCGGTTGAAACGATCTTCGTGGAGACGAAGGTTATCTTCGGATATCTGCCCACGTCCAAGAAGTCATGACTCTTGAGATGGCTGTCTCGTTGGGCTTCACGTGTATTGACGCTCGCGGAGTCGATGGTTGCTTCCACGCGAGAAGCAGCGAGGTTGGAAGAATCGAACTCGACCGATCCCGTTATGCGGCCGAACTCTCCCTTGACGTTCGAGATCATCATGTGCCGGACTTTGAAGTGCGCTCCGGTGTGCTGCGAATCTATTTGATAAGTGGCCATTCGGGGATGTGGGATGCGGTTATTTGCGGGTCGTCCGCTCGCGCTGTTTCTTGGCGGCCGCATTGGGCTGAGATAAGTCGCTCATAAGGCCAAATGCCTTGGACGATTGCGTGCTCTCCGCTGTTACGACGCTCTTTACCAGCTGCCAGGGAATCATCAGCTCCAGTCCCGGAACGTTGACGGGAGAGA
>Ga0070735_10003801_pt1 | contig 13036 bp, 7 predicted proteins | sample Coa_R1_FD_66443 | JGI IMG/M metagenome (GOLD analysis project Ga0070735, IMG submission 66443) | Surface soil microbial communities from Centralia Pennsylvania, which are recovering from an underground coalmine fire - Coalmine... | ecosystem: Environmental > Terrestrial > Soil > Unclassified ...
TGTCCGGATTTTGGCGACTCGAGCGTGGTTGTGCGGCCCATGGATTACGATCGCGAGGCCGAATTTTCCGTTCGTCCCGGCCTCATTACTCCGCAGCTGGGATCGCACGAGATCGTCTGGTGGGATCCGTCCAAACTGAAGCTGGGAGAGGAAGGCGACCACGGGTTGCGCCAGGAAGAGCTACTCAAGGACGACTCAGGCGCAAGCTCCGCCGCGTATCACGCATGGCGGGAACAACGAGCCAAGATCATTGAATCCGCCTCGCGACCGGAATTCGCTGTGTTCCTGGCGAGCCAGGCGGCGGACGCTCCGCCCGATCCTGTTGTCGTCGAAACCGTCGCGACCGGCCTCCAGGCCGGCCCAACTGGACGCCGCTTCGGCACGCTCGTCCACGCCGTCCTCCGCGACGTGCCGCTGGACGCGAACCGCGCTACGGTCCGACGATGGACGCAGCTCAACGGGCGTATCGTCGGAGCGCCGCCAGAAGAGATAGAGGCTGCTTGCTCCCGCGTGGAAGCCGCGCTAGCCCATCCACTTCTCGATCGCGCACGACGCGCCGAACGCAAGCATCGTGAGTATCCGGTCATGCTACGCGTCACGACGGAAAAAGACGGCGGACGCCTCATGGAAGGCGTCATCGATCTGGCGTTCATCGCGGACAGCGCGTGGGTAATCGTCGACTTTAAGACCGACGCCGATATTTCCGGCCACCAAAACCAATATCAGCGGCAGCTTCAGTGGTATGCCAGCGCGCTTAGCCGACTCACCGGCTTGCCGGCACGCGCGTATCTGCTCGGTGTGTAGGCGGTATCTGGCTATTTAAGATTCCGTTCGAAGAAATCCACCATGGCGGCGTTCAACTGGCGGGCTTCGGCGCCCGTCACCGCGTGGGTCTTCTGCGTGTAGACCTGCATCTCGAACGTCTGGCCCGCCCGCTCGAGGGCGTCGACCATCTGCACCGTGTTTTGGAAGAGCACGTTATCGTCCTCCAGATTGTGCGCGATCATCAGTTTCCCCTTCAGGCTCTTCGCCTGCGCCGGCAGGGCCGTGTCCTTGTAGCCGTCCGGGTTGTCTTTGGGCAGACCCATATAGCGCTCCGTGTAGATGGTGTCGTAATTGTGCCAGTCGGTGACTGGGGCTCCCGCGATCCCCGCGCGAAACACATCCGGCGCATTCAGCATGGCATTGAGCGTCATGAACCCGCCGTAGCTCCACCCGCGGATGCCAACGCGCGTCTTGTCAACAAAACCTAGCGAAATGAGATGTTCGACACCGGCCACCTGATCGGCCAATTCCACCGAGCCGAGCTTGTGATACACCGGAGTCTCAAACGCGTGCCCGCGACCCGAAGATCCGCGATTGTCCACTTGCCAGACGACGAAACCCTGGTTCGCCAGCACCTGGTCCAGATCCGGACCCATCCAGGCATCGCGCACTCCCTGCGAATCCGGTCCGCCGTAAACCAGTACGACAGCCGGATACTTCTTGCCGGATTCGAATCCCGCGGGCCGGATCAGTCGCGCATACAGCAGCGTTCCGTCCGGCGTATGAAAGTTGACCAGCTCCGTCGGAAGAATCTCGTAATCCTCGGTCAGGCGGCGGTTCTGCTCGCGATACACACCCAGTTCACGCCCATCCCCGGAATAAACCGTCGTGCGCGGCGGCGACGATATATTCGAAAACGTATCGAGATAAAAGCGCCCGCCGGGCCCCATCGCGATGCTGTGCGTGCCCGCACCGGAACTGAGCAGCCGCTTGCCCTCCCCCGTCATTCCAACGCTGTAGAATTGCCGTTCCAACGGGCTGGTTTCGCTCGCCGTGTAATAGACTCTCCCGGCCGCTTCGTCGATTCCCGCGATCCCGGTCACTTCCCACGAGCCCTTCGTAAGTTGCCGGACGGCCTTGCCATCGACCGAGTACGAATACACGTGCCGGAAACCATCGCGCTCGCTTAGCCACAGGAATTGTTGTCCGCCGTTCACGAACACAGGATCCTCTGGCACATTGACCCAGTATTTGTCGGTCTCCTCCAAAATCTTCGACGCTTTCCCCGATCCGGCCGTGGCCAAAAGCAAGTCGAGCTTGTTCTGCACGCGATTCGTGCGCACGATGTAAATGTTCCTGGAATCCGGCGTCCACCCCACCCGCGCGATCAGGAATTGGTCACGCGTGTCGCCGACATCCATCCAGCGCGTACTTCCGCCGCGTGCGCTCACCACTCCCACCCGCACATCCGGATTATTCTCGCCGGCCTGCGGATAGCGCTGCGGCTCGTAGATCGGACGCGGTCCCCTTAAGTCCTCGTGCGGATAAACGGGCTCGTGAGTGATATCGAACTGCAGATAGGCGATAGACTTGGAATCGGGCGACCACCAATACGCCGTACCCAGATCGAGTTCTTCCGGATACACCCAGTCCAAGCCGCCGTTACGCAGTGTGTCCGAACCGCCCGTGGTCAACCGCGTTTCATGCTTCGATGCAATTTCGAGACTGTACAAGTCCCAGTCGCGGCGAAACACCACCGACTTCCCATCCGGTGAAAGTTTCGGATCGTGCTCGGCGACAGGTGTCTTGGTGAGTTGCGTCCACTTTCCGGAGTCGACCTGAACGACAAACACATCGCCACCACTGGAATAGAGCACCTGGTTACCGGCCCACTGGACCGGCGTGTCGCGCACCCTGCGGTTCTCCCAATCGAACGACTGCGATGGCGCGGCTTCGGGCCGCACGGCGGCTGAATCCATCGCGGCCGTATCGACCAGGTCTTTCGACGATCCCGACACCGGATCATAGATTACGATTCTCCTGCCCTGGCGATACAGAAAACGTTTTCCATCGGGCGCCCACGCCACCGGATTTCCTGGGCCCTGCGGCGCCAGGCGGGCGGCCTCATCCATGGTCTCCAGCGTGATCGGTTTCTTCTGCGCCGGCTTTTCTTGTGAAAAGACGAGAGAGGCGCACGCGAGGAACAAAATTGCCGGTCTCATCGTATCCTGATTGTAAGTTTAATGAGAGTCACTTTTTGGGGTGCCGCGCAGACGGTCACCGGGTCCATGCACCACGTCGAGGCGGCAGGAAAGCGATTCCTTCTCGACTGTGGTCTGTTCCAGGGACGCCGCCGCGATGCGTTTGAACGAAACAGTCATTTTCCATTTCCCGTGTCCAGTATCGACGGCGTGATTCTTTCTCACGCCCACATCGATCACAGCGGAAATCTTCCCACCCTCGTTCATAACGGCTACTCCGGGCCGATCTACACTACGCCGGCCACTATCGACCTGTGCCTGCCCATGCTGGCCGATTCGGCGTTTCTCCAACAGAAGGACGTCGAGTTCTGCAACCGCCGCCGCGAACATCGCCGCTCTAAAGGCCTGGATGATCGCGAGTGCGAGCCGCTGTATCTTCCCGAGGACGCGGAACACGTGAATCCCCTCTTCTGTCCGGTCGAGTTAGGAACTACCAAAGAAGTGACTCCGGGATTCCGTTATCGGACCTATGAAGCCGGGCACATGCTCGGGGCGGCCTCCATCATCATCGAAGCCGACGGTGTGCGCCTGGCTTTCTCGGGAGACGTCGGCCGCAAGCACTTGCCGATTCTCCGCGATCCGGTCTCGCCCGATGCGGTCGACTACCTCATCATGGAGAGCACCTACGGAGACCGGTTTCACGAGCCCGTCGCGGATGTTGCCGCAACACTTGCGGATGTGGTGAATCGCACCGCCGGGCGCGGCGGCAGGATCATCGTTCCATGTTTCGCAGTGGGACGCACCCAGCAATTGGTGATGATCCTGCACCAGTTGATTCACGCACATCGGATCCCCTCCATCCCTATCTTTGTGGACAGCCCTCTAGCCGTGAACGCCACGGAGGTTTTCCGCAAACATTCGGAATGCTACGACGAAGAAACCAGGAAGTTCCTGGACGAAGGCGACGATCCATTCGGCTTTTCCCGCCTGCGTTACATCCGTGACGTTGAGGAATCAAAGGCGCTGAACAACCTGCATGGCCCGTTCCTGGTCCTATCCGCCTCTGGAATGTGCGAAGGTGGACGAATCCTGCATCACTTGCGGAACAACATCGAAGATCCCCGCAACACGGTGCTGATCACGGGCTACCAGGCCGAATACACGCTGGGCCGCAAGATCCTGAACGGCGACCGCGAGGTTCCGATCTTCGGCGAGCCCACGCCGCTCCGCGCCGAAGTGGTTTCGCTCGACGCGCTGAGCGGCCATGCCGACCAGGGCGAGCTGATCGAATGGATGCGCCCCCTCGCGCCGCGCCTCAAAAAAGTATTTCTGGTCCACGGCGAACTCGCGCAGGGCGCGGCCCTGGCGGAAGTCATCCGCAAGGAATTCCATCTTGACGTACAGCAACCTTCCAGAGGTCACAGCTTCTTACTCAACTAACTTTCACGGACTGGAGAAAATCCAATCATGGCTTTCTGTGTCAAATGCGGTAGTCAAGTTCCCGATGGCGGACGGTTCTGCACCAATTGCGGGGCCCCCTTAAGTGCCGCCTCCAGCTCTTCTCAGCCGCCGATGGCTCAACCACTGGACTACACCATCCAGGGCGACAATCTTCAGGTTATTCGCATCCGCCTGCAGCCCGGCCAGGAACTGTACGCCGAAGCCGGGAAAATGGTTTACAAGCAACCGCAGGTGACCTGGGAGACGCGCATGAGCGGCGATACTCTCGGCGAAAAACTCTTAGGAGCATTGAAGCGCAAGCTGATGGGCGAATCGCTGTTCCTGACCTACTTTCGCGCGTCCATACCGGGCGAAGTGGGCTTCGCTGGCAGCTATCCGGGGCGGGTCCAGGCGTTCGATTTAAAGCCCGGCCAGACCATTTTCGTGCAGCGCGACGCCTTCGTGGTGGCGCAATCCAGCATCCAGCTGAACATCGCGCTGGTGAAACGGCTGGGTGCGGGGTTCTTCGGCGGCGAAGGATTCATCCTGGAGCAGCTCACCGGACCAGGGATCGTGTTCATCCATGCCGGCGGCGATTTCGTGGAGTTCACGCTGGCCGCGGGCGAGTCGCTGCAAATCGATGCCGGCTGCATCGTGGCTTTCGACGAAACGGTGGATTATGACATCCAGCTCGCCGGCGGCATCCGAACCGCGCTGTTCGGAGGCGAAGGCCTGTTCCTCGCAACCCTCACCGGTCCGGGCCGCGTGATTGTGCAGAGCCTGACACTCCAGAAAATGCGCCGCGAGCTGGCGCCTTACCGCACCGGAGGCGACGAGCACAAAGGCCTGGACGTCATCTCTGGTATCTTCAGCAGCGACGACTAAACGTCACACACGTCGCAGCCTGTGGTCCAGGCTTATTTCACTGCGAAGGTCGTGGCGCGACCATTCCCGTTGCCGGCTGGGCATGTATTGGACCCCGCCCCCAGAGCGACGTCGTTGAAGCCATTGTTCGGGTCGTAACCCCAGTTGCTCGGCACGTCGCGCATGATCACTGAAATCAGAACAGCATTGCACGGACCGGGCCCTCCCTGCGCGACAGTAGGAACGCGCACATTAATCGTCCAGGATCCCGGGTAGGTGGGATCCAAGTCAGACGATATGATGTTTCCCGGCGGAACCGGAAGACCGTTTATAAAGATAGTAAGGTCCAACGGATTGGTCGCTGTCAGACCGGAAGGCGCGACACCATCGGCCGGCGGGTTCGGCACCAGACCCTGTCCGGTGAGCGCCAGTTGCAACGTGTCTCCGAGGGTGATCGGGTTTTGCGGGCCGTTCAGCCCGTACTGAGTGCCATCTGGCTTGATATTTAAGGCGAGCACCTGTCCCCAGCCTTGGAAATTCGCCGTTCTGAAGGCCGGGTCGGCTACCGTCATAGCGACGGTTCCCGCCGCCACGATCTCTTTCGTGGTGGGATTAAACAGGAGGAATTCCGCGTTTCCGGAAGCGGGAGCTTCCCAGGGGATCACAAAGTTCATGTAGGTTTGCTGCTCCCAGGAGTAAATTCCCGAGGGCACTCCGTTCACCAGCATTTGCAGACCTGCAGCGGTCGTTGGATAGGGCGGATTCTGGTGGACCTCGTCGGGGACAGTAAATGTCTTGCCGAGCGGCGCTGCTTGCGCCCACATCCCCGGTGTCAGCGGTCTGGTTGACGTGAACGTGAAGGCGTTCCTCACCACAAGTTGGGCGAAGTAGAACGTGACACGATTAATCGCTTCCGCCACGATCGGATTTTCGGCGGAGTCCAAGGTGATCGACAGCGGGCCGTTCGACTGGATTTGCTGGAAAATGGTGTTCGTGTTCTGAAAACTGGTGACTTCGGGCAAGTGGTAAACGAGGTTGCTCGCGGCCGAGGTAACCCACATTTCTCCACTGACTTGACTCACCGCGATGCCTTGAGGCTGGCTGAAAATGGGGAAATTGAAGGGTGCGGAAGGACCAGTTTGCGAAATGTTCGAGGTGTCGCGGAAAACTACCAGACGGTTGTTCCCAGAGTCGGCGACATAGAGGCGACCCGAAGAATCCGTGGCAACATGGCGGGGGCTGTTCAGGCCGGACAAACTACTGGAAGACCCACCCGATGAAAAGTTCGGCTGCCCAACCACCGTGAATGCCGATTCTCCCGTGACAAGGGGACTTTTGAATACCAGCACCCGGTTCAGGGCCGGATCGGAAACGGCCATGTGGCCGCCCGGAAAAAGAGCCAGACCGTAGGGTGTATTCATGGTCTGCGCCGAGGCGCTCTGGTCCTTATTGGTAAAGCTATTTTGACCCAGCACCGTATCGGCCGTCTGGATGGTTCCTGCCGTCACGCTGAACGGCGCGGGAAAACGCAGCACGCGCCCATTACCGGAATCGGCCACCCACAGATTGCCGTTGGTATCGACCACCACCCCCACCGGCCGGAGGAGTCCGGTCTTGGTCGGCAGATCCGGGTCGCCGTTGGGATAGTTCACGATGGAGCGAAAGAAATCGCCTGCGGGTTGCCCGATCACCAGATCGGGCTTTTGCGTGAGAATCGATCGCACGTCCGCGCCAACCGCCCGCGCATCCTGGAATCCCAAGATCCGGTTGTTGTAGGTATCGGCAATATACAGATGAGGAGGATTCGAACCAGTGTCTACCGCGATGCCGCCGCCGGGCGTGCCATTGTTGAAGAACCACACCTCCCGGCCTTCGATCAAATTGGGAGAGTCGAACGGGAAATCTGTCTGACCGACGACGATATTCGCCGAAATGTAACTGAAAGATCCACTGGCCAGGTAGGATAGCACCCGGTTGTTGTTGGTATCCACTACCCACAGATTGCCCGCACTGTCGAATGCCCCGCCCAGGGGCGCGGACAGCGAGCTAGCGTCTGGTTCGATCAACCCGTGGTTGACTTTTCCGCTGACCAGGTCGGGCTGCCCGATCACGCCCTCAATCCTGGGCGATGGCGTCAAATCCGACCGAACGAATTGAGACGGGGCGGTGTAACGCACCACGCGGTTGGCCAGAGTGTCCGCCACGAACACTTGGTTTCCGGTCGCGAACACGGCCAACGGGGCATTGAGACTCTGGGCGTTCAGACTACTGCTCCCCCCCAGGCTGTAGGCGTTCGGGAAAGTCACCTGCTGCTCCGCGGCCGGAGGTGGAACCTGACCCAGGACCTGCGCCGCCCCGAGCCCCACAGTGGGATTCGGATAGTACAATACGCGCGCATAGCCGTCGGCTACGTAAAGAGCGCCAGTGCCATCGAAGGCCAGACTCTGGGGCTGAAGCAACACGGATGTGACGCCCTGGCAACTGCCGCAGGTTGGTGACCCGTTCGAGAGGAAGTCGGATTGCCCCAGCACCAGATCGGCGAACGGCTCGATTGTAGCTGCCGCCAGTTGGCTCACCGGAAATCGCAGGACGCGATTATTTCCCGCATCGGCCACCCATAGGTTTCCCTGTGCATCGAGAGCGATCGCCGCCCGCAGAAATGTGCGGTTCGGACTGAACGATAGCGTTTTGCTGCTGGGCTTGGGATTATTCTCGTTGGCAACATTCCCGCTGCTCTGAGTCTTTTGCCCGATGACCAGGTCAATCGAAAACGGGCTGGTTGTCTGATTAAAGGGGTTGGGATACCTCACGATACGGTTATTCCCGTTGTCCAAAACGTAGAGGTTTCCGGCTGAATCGACGGCCACGCTGGACGGAAGCGTGAGACCCGACGTCAAGTTCGTGCCCGGTCCCCCTGGTGAGTTCGAAACGAAGTCGCGCTGCCCGATGACCAGGTCGGCCTGGGCTCCATTTTTGAGGCTGGCCGGGTTGCGCCATGCCAGCACCCGGTGGTTGTTGGTATCGGCCACATACAGGGGGCCCCCGGACGGAGAAATTGCGATTCCCAAGGGTTGATTGAGCTCGCGGCCTTCTATCAGGTTAGGCGCACCGGAGGTAGGCGGATTCAGCAGTGTCGTCTGCCCGAACTCACGCGACGGCAGTCCGTTAATGGTGGGTGAAACCTGGGCCCAAACAGGAACGCTCGCGATCAACACAAAACGCCATAAGAGCTTCATTTTCAGGATTCTCCGAGTAGGGCGGAACGCGGGATATCGCCCCTTCTCCCAGAAGATACCACAGTAAAAAACCGCTAACATGTACCATCGGTACTGGAACAAGACGTCCTTACGCTGTTTGGCAGGCTGCATCCCACAGGCGGTGATAAACTAGGGCCTTGGATTCGTCCTCCGTTTCTTCGCGCAAGCCCCAGGTGTGCGCAGTCAGCTACCTGAACACGGTGCCCTTGGTTTGGGGCCTTCAGCATTCGCCCGACCGGGATCTCCGCGACACCTTCGATCTCCGCTTTGCCCTGCCCTCGGTGTGCGCCGACCAGCTCGCCTCTGGCCAGGCCGATATTGGCATCGTCCCGGTGATCGAGATGGCTCGCCAGGGTCTCGACTATTTCTCCGGCACTGGCATCGCCTGTCACGGCCCCGTGCGCAGCATTCTGCTGATATCAAAAGTCCCCTTCAGGGAAATCCGCACGCTGGCAACGGACTCCGGCTCGCGGACCTCAGCCATGCTGAGTCAGGTGATCCTGGCCGAGAAGTTCGGTGTCAGGCCGAAGGTTTTCTCCCATCCCGCCGATCTCGCGGAAATGTTAGGGAAGGCCGATTCCGCCCTGCTCATCGGCGACGCCGCCCTGCGCGTCGATCCGGCTACGCTGCCGTTTGAAACACTGGACCTGGGCGCCGAATGGGTCGCGATGACCGGCCTTCCCATGGTTTTCGCGGTCTGGGCCGGACGCAAGGAAGTCATTCGTGAGCCCTACGGTAAGATCTTCCTTGATTCCTGCCGTTACGGCTTGGCCCACATGGACGATATTGTTGCAGCCGAGGCTCCCGCGCGCCAGTTCAGTCCGGACGTAGTCCGGCGATACCTGACGCACCACATCGTGTTTGAGCTCGGAGAAAAAGACTACGAGGGCATGCGCCTGTACATCCAGCACGCCTTGCGTCTTGACCGCGTTATGATGAGTGTTCCCGGCATAGTCGACTAAGTTATGATGACCCGCGCTGAAGCGATCGAGATGTTCCAGAGCGACGACCTGATCGGCATCGGCATGGCCGCGGACGCCGTTCGTCGCAAGCTGCACCCGGAAGGGGTGGTCAGCTACATCATCGACCGCAACATCAACTACACCAATTTCTGTACCGAATATTGCAGTTTTTGCGCCTTCTACCGCCCCATGGGGCACGCCGAAGGCTACATCCTGCCTCACGAAGTCATCTTCAGCAAGATTCAGGAAACCATCGACCTGGGCGGCACCGGCATCCTGATGCAGGGCGGCCTGCATCCCGATCTCAAGATCGAATGGTATGAAGACCTGCTGCGCTCCATCAAAAAGCGTTTCGACATCTGGTGCCACTGCTTTTCCGCGCCTGAGATCATGAACATCGCCGAAGTCAGCGGTCTGAATTTATATGACACGCTCTCGCGGCTGCGCGACGCGGGTCTCGATTCCCTGCCCGGCGGCGGCGCCGAGATTCTCGACGAACAGGTCCGCCACCGCATCAGCCGCCTGAAATGCGGGGCACAAGACTGGATCGACGTGCACCGGACCTGTCACGCAGTCGGGCTTCGCTCGACGGCCACCATGATGTTCGGCACCGGCGAGACCATCGAGCAGCGCATGAACCACTTCGATATCGTGCGCCAGATCCAGGAAGACACCGGCGGATTCACCGCTTTCATCCCCTGGAGCTTCCAGCGCGAGCTGACTTCGCTCGGCCGCTTCGTCAAGGAAGAAGCCACCGCGGTCGAGTATCTGAAGATGCTGGCATTGTCGCGGGTCTACCTGGAGAACATACTCAACATTCAGTCTTCGTGGGTAACTCCGGGGCTCAAGACCTGCCAGATCGGCCTGCGCTTCGGCGGCAATGATGTCGGCAGCATCATGATCGAGGAAAACGTTGTCAGCGCCGCGGGCACTCATCATCAGGCCACCGAAGAGGAACTGCGCCGCCTGATCCGCGACGCAGGCTTTATCCCGAAGCAGCGCGATACGCTGTATCGGACTTACTTTTTGAACTAGTCCAAATCCAGAAAACCAAAGCAATCAGCGCCACCGCGCTGATCCACGCCCCCAACGGCAGTAATCTCGATCGGTATCGAAATTCTACAGTGTGCTCCCCCGCCGGAACCACCACAGCCTGGAACGCACCCGCCCATGATTCGACCGCCGCACTCTTTCCATCGATCGTAGCCGCCCAGCCTGGGAAGAACTGCTCGTGCAAAGCCAGCTTGCCTTCAACCGGCGCGCGCACCAAAAACGTCCGATTTTCCGGCTCCCAAGCCCGGCGCGTCAATTCGGCTCCGGCACTTCCCTCCCAACTGAACGGAGGCCGTGCGTCCAGATACTCATATACCTTAAAGAACGTCGGATTCGATCCCAATAGCCGATAATGCGGGTTATCCTTCAACTTGGGAAACTGCTGGCTGTACTCGGAACTGATCACATAGCGCACCCCGAACAGCTTCAACGCGGCGTAGTTCTCGGGATCGACTTCAAACAGCCGGTCGGTATGAAATTTCCCATAGGTCTCCACCATCTTCCGGAACTGAGTCGTGAGCAGCGGGTCAAATCCTTGCGGCGTGGTCAGCCCGATATGCCGGAAATCGTTAGGCAGCGGCTCGGAATCCGGATCGACCAAGATCCGGTAGAGATTGTTGGCGCGGAGCAGCTCGTACACATCCGGCGTCATTCCGGGAAATGACGTGGACGAAAATCTTTGCGCGTCTCCGCTGCTGGCGTCGAATCGCTTGCTGGTTCCGAACGCTTTGTAATCCACGCCCACGAACAGCGCCAGCGCGATGAACATTCCCACCTGCCTGCGTCCCTCGTTTGCTCGGAACGCGTACATCCCCGCGCAGAAAATCGCCAGCGTGACCATTAAATAGGCCGCGCTGTGCCATCCCGCAGCTAAGCTCTGATTCTTCCATCGATACAGTTCATAAACCGCCCACACCGCCATCAGAGCCACGCTCAGCGGCGTCAGCCACGAAGGCTCCTGTCGCACTTTCCGTGCAAGAAAATCATCGAGAGCATAGGCCGTCAGCGGCGCGAACGCCAGTGTGACACCCGCCAGAAAATACCAGCTCCGTACGATGTCCGGCAGGAGCGTCGACTGCATAATCGCATTCCCGACGATTCCGTATAGGTTTCCGGCCACCACAAGCGTTGCGGCTAGTATTGCCAGGGATGGAGCCAGATCCCGAAACCGGCGGCGGAGAATCAGAAAGGGCAAACCGAGCAGTGCCGGAACCCCTAGATAAAAATAATCCTTGTCCGGATTCGTCAGCACCGGCATGTTCAAACCAAAGTTGAAAAAATTCGGCAGCAAATAAGAGAGAATTATGTCCCAATCTGTAATGCCCAGGCCGAAGTGATTTTCCGGCTGGCGTAGCGCCGTTGTTTCCCAGGTCGGCAGAATCTGGATTGCGCAGAGCGCCAGCGAAAACACCAGGGCTGCTATGGTCCCCCCGATCGTTATAAGCCCCGCTCTCCCGCGCCATCCACTCACCAGCGAGTAGGCGCCGACCGCCACCGCGAATACCATCCACGTCGGCGGATATCCCGCCAGGAACGCCAAGGCCGAGGCGGCAGCGACTTTCCATAAAGGCCGCCAGGATCGCCGTTCCACCGCCTGATCGACCCCCCACAACGCCAGCGGTGTCCAGATATATGTCCCCACCAGGCCGAAGTGCTGAAGTTGCGTGCACATATATCCGCTGTAGGCGAACACGCCCGCTCCCAGAACGCACGGCAGTTCGGCCAGCCGTTTCCCGCGCAGCCACAGGTAGCACAGAAGGAATCCCATCCAGACTTGAGCGATTTGCACGTCTTCCATCGACTGATACGAAAGCCGTTCCCGCCCCAGACTAAACAGAAACATGATCCAGGTGGGCGGATAAAACAGTGCTGCCTGGATGTTGCTCACAAAGCTCATCCCGGCGTAAATAGTTGGATCCCAGAGCGGAAAATGGCCCCGACGCAGGCGCTGGAAAGCATAGTCGGCCAGCGGATAGTGAAACCCATGCAGATCGTACGGAATATGCATCCATCGGACTGGCGGAAGGTACTCGAAAAAGAACAAATACGTGAAAACAAACGAGGCCAGCGCGATGGCTTTGCGGGAGTGCAAGAATCCATGCTACTTCACTTGGGGCGGATGGATTGGGCGCAATGGCAGACGAAAACGAGTAGCATAAGTCAAGGGAGATTCCAATGAAAAGAACGATGCTGGCACTAGTCGCCCTCGCCTTAATGTCGGCTGCGTCGTTTTCCCAAGTGTCCGCCCAAAGCATAACCGGGACCTGACAGGGCGCAATCCAGCCTCCCCAGGGGAAAGAACTGCGGGTCGTGATCAAGGTCTCGACCACGGACGCGGATAAACTTGCAGCAGTATTCTACAGCATCGACCAACAATCGCCCGCGATACCCGCCACTACCTTCACCCGCAACGGCTCCGCGGTCAAGATGACTATTGCCGCGGCAAACGCTACCTATGAGGGAAGGTTGAACGCGGAAGAAAATTCGATTGAAG